>WUUC01211272.1_pt1 | contig 17429 bp, 15 predicted proteins | sample 6278441 | NCBI WGS metagenome assembly WUUC01 (sample SAMN13675441, study PRJNA597444) | soil metagenome | isolation source: soil | place: USA: Washington | collected 2017-10 | reverse complement strand
AGTGGATACAACCACCAAACTGCTTGTTAATACGTTTGACGAGAAAGGCTAACTTTTAACTTAATTAGACAAAAACTAGTCCTTAGGTTATTTGCCTAAATCGGTAACAAAAGACTGGTTTAAATCAGGATTAGTACCAGGAACTATTAATAGAGGATAATTCGTTGTTACTAATAATGGAAAAATCCTCATCTATTGATAATTGAAGCTTATTATGTGTTAACTCATAAGCCATCATTAACTCTTTTCTAGTATCATAAATTTTTTTTCTAATTGAAGTGGTCAATTCAATTTATTTTGAATCAGGAAAAGATATAAAATAGATTGAAATGGTCGAAGCAGTAACAATTAAAGTAACTATGAAGGTAGAAGGACTGAACAAAAAAGTGTATCGATAATTCAATCGAGTCATTATTGTAGTTATTTTATAAAACGTTATTCATTTTGTCCATTTCAATTCTAATCTTCTTGACATCATAAACTATACTAACCTAAACTAATTATGGAGAGGAGTTAATTTAATTCGTAAAGCTTTTTGTTCCCTTAAAAAAATTTTATTTTAGCTCAACTATGCCTATCTTTCACATTGGCATCATCATAGGCATACTATGATTCATCGTCCCACCCACTGTCATCGATCCATTCTTAGAAGGCATCAGAGAAAATGTCATTAGCCCGTCAACGACTTCTGTGGAGTTTTGTAAGTATTCTTTAGCTATTTCCAGAACCAGGGGTTTTGAAAGCATGAAATGAACTATATCTTTAGTCTGATTATTTCCATCAACCATTAGTGTACCAGTTACGTCTTTTCCGTTGGTATATCCCATGTAGGCTCCATGGGCTGACAACATACTGGGTTTGGGAATTTCAACTTCCTGATGGATAAAGACATTATTTTCAGTATCATTTAATCTTTGCAGATCATAGATGAATGGCATTGTAAAATTAATAGAATTAGTTGACTTGTCGTAGGTTATATTACCTATCTCATCATAATAAGAAAGCACTTTCACTGGTAATGGCTCTCCATTTACATACAAATTAGCATCTTTAGCTGCACCAATACTTAACCATCCATCGAATACGGGTTGTTGATCATCGGGAAGTATGGTTCTAGAAAAATCGACCGTTACGATTCTAACAATAAAATGGTACAACCCACCTTCCAAAAATATTGGACCGGCAGCTACGACTGGAGATCCCTCCCTACTGGTATAAGCGTTTAATATAGGATCAAGTTGACCATATATTGAAATATCATTTTGATTTCTTGGCTGCATTTGTATAGTGAGGTTTCCATTAGGATTAAAAAACCAATTAGATAACAGAGTCTTTCCATCTTTTTCGATAGTAATATAATAGGTGACTTCTTTAAAGTTCTCATCTGTTTTGGGATCAAATAATCTAAATTGAACTGTAGGTTTTTGAGCTTGAATTGTTTCGGTAGTTACTACTGGTGGAGACATTCTTATCAACAGATCAGCGGTTCTATCTCCTAATGACGCAGATAATTGCTCCATAAACAATCCATCACCGTATACTTTTGAGAAAATAGAAAAAGTTAACAATGGACTAGATACCAATGTAAATATCAAGATTAAACAAATTAGATTTCGCATATCCTCTATCTAATACAATGGTATATAATTATACATAACAGATCTAAATTATAAGGTTATTTGTATTTTTTCTCGATTATCTATTGCTTATATAATTTATAAAATTTAGAGGTACTGTATCCTCATTATTCCTGGCGAATGTTAACTAAAATAATTCGAATTTAAGGTTTTGCGGTACCGAAAAACTCTCGTAGAGTAATTTTTTCTAATCTTTCATTAATATATCAATCGGCCCATTTATCGTTTTGGAGTTATGTATAATCAATTCTTTAATCAAGAATTTTTCTTTTTCTTTGATTATTTCATCTACTCTTTTCAATGCAATTCTTAGAGCAACAACTGCTTTATTTTAGAAAAGAAGATTCGTTCTTACGCTTATTATTTCAATATTCTCGCAGTAAAGGTATCCTCTTTAATCATTTTTCTTATTCTATCAAAGATAAATTGTACTCCACAAATACTAAGATCATTTTGTTTAATTGTATTTTTGACGGTAATAGTTCCTCTATCGAGATTGATTTTGGTTCTCCGTCATGGATTTTGTCACCAATATTTTATGGAAGATCTAGTATAGCCATCGATTTAGTAATATAACTCAGACTTGTGGCATTCCTTTTGATAAATCTGTTATACCAACCCCTGACCTTTTGTATTTTTCATGTTCTATATGCGAGACCCTCTTCTAATGGGGAGAGATATTTTCTGTTAATATTTTCATCTAAAGAAAATTCAAACGTTTAGATTCATTATCTACATAATCTGCCACTGGATAATTTTTTCATCCTAAAGATTAGCTTTCAGGAAATCATCTATGCACTGCAACTGTCTCAAAATAATTATCAGTAATTGTTCTAACAATTACTGGATCGAATAAACCGTGTTGCAATATTGATTTGTCATCCATATGTTTCTAATAAAATACTCTCTACCAGAATTCTTTGTTTCAAATTAATTTGATCTGAACAGTTTCTAAAAAAAATGAGAATTTGTCAATCGTAATCTGTGTCAAGGAAAGGTAAAGAATGCACCTACAGATGAGACTAATCCATAGATTGGAGTCTTGCCAAAATGATAGTCTTTTATTTCAGGTGATGGCACTGACGGATATATCCATAGTTTGAGAGCATCCTGATCAACAATACTAAGACTGACTGGAACACTCTTTACTGGCCCTTCTTTCATTAACACAGTTGCAGTACCAGTCAATACTAATGCGTTATTATTTGCTTGACTTCCTGTTAGATTAAAGTCGGATACAGTATGAGTATGTCTCATAGTTCCATCTGTTTTTACCATTTCAAATATAGCAGAGAAAGGAGTTGCATCAGATGGATTAGTTTGGTTTATTTTCAATGGTTTTGGTATTAATAACTCCCAGCTACCTGATAATATCCATGAAGGCTCACCAGTTTCGTTATTTTGAATGCTAGAAATAGTGCCCATTGCTCTAGTAAAGTTCGCTGGGTATACTGTTACGACTGGCTGACTTGTTTCAGAGGCATTTTCAGAGATATCGTTGACAGTCACAGCATTGGTCTCTGTTTGATTTGGTGAAAAGGTCTGTGCAAGTACAGTTATTTCATCATCAGAGATATTAATGGAAAGAATTCCCATAATACTGATTGTCAAAAGACCTAATATGGCATATGTGGCGATTGTATAGTGTTTGTATGTCTTTAAATTAAAAGCATATTGATTTCGCATTATAGAAATGGATTAAACAAATTATTTAAAGGTGCAAAATCAAGATAAAGTCTTTAAGGTAATCTCATCTTGATGGATATTAATTTGAAGATAATACACTAACGATAGTTACCATGAGCTACTAACTTATGTATAAAAATAATTATTCTTAAAAATTTTTTTAAAAATCTTTGCTAGTTATTTATAATAAACACTGAAGCGACCTGTTGAAATAACTAAAGTTGAAAGATATGGACAATGGAATTTCAACATTTTACTTTACTTTAATTAATTAGACCATTTATATTTTGTAAAAAATCATATAAAGGATAACTCTATAGTTGTCTCACCTACCTCTTTCTGTTCAGTTAAAGTAATTAAATAAATGATTTGTACCCATCTAATATTTTCTTTCTCTCAGAATTCACCGAGTAGTATCAAGTACTTGTCGTTAGCTTAGTATCTATCACATACATGCATCTTAAAACGACTGTCATTTCATTGTCCAAAACTATTCTATATGGACATTTGTAGTTTTTAAAAATTGGGATTTACTCATCCTATAGTAATTCTTCTATGCTAATTGCTCAATTTGACCTGAATTTGTTGAGGCTATCAATAAATTAGAAATTTGATATTATTCCATTTTGTGATCAGCTTTGTCTCATATAGATAGCATAAAACGTGAATTGATTCTTTTTGGAAACAAATAACCGATTCTAGAAATACCGAAGTAATCATATAACAAGATTAACAAGTTCCTTGTCGATCTTCTAATAAATATCATTTAAAAAAGTAGTATAGAAAGCATAATTATTGCATTTGAATAATAACGCTTAGATACAATATAATAAACTTTTAAGATTCATAACATAAAGATATGCATTCAAAACAGAATTTCCAAATAATGCCAATATTCCTAGCTGTATGTATATGCTCTTTATTCACTATGGCGTTAGGTACTGTAGGTACATCTGCAAATACTAGTGTTAGTATAGCATATGGTCAAGAAACAACAGGACAAATAACAAAAGGGACCATTGTGGAAGGAGATATAAAAGGTGCAAATTTGACTAATGGTCAAATTCAAAACAATACAATAAGGAATGGTCAATTAACAGGTGCAAATATTACAGGAGCAACAATTACCAATGCTGATATAAACACCGCTCAAAACGGAACTCAAGCTGTGAATAATGGAACCACTCCATCAGTAGCTCAATTAGAGGGCGGGAAAATAAATTCAGCTGAAATTACGGGAGGTATTATGACTAAAGGAAAGGTGGTTGGAGGACAAGTATCAGAAGGAAAAATTACAGGAGCTAATGTTACTGGAGCTGATATAAATGGAGCAGAACTCAAAGGCGCAAACATAAATGACGTAAAAGTGAAGGCAGGAAATAATACGAGCAGTAGTGGTGGTCCACTTGGGCAAGTGCCCGTTATTGGCGATACATTAGAGCAGATCAATCCATTAAATTAGGACATGAAATAGAAATTCAAAACCCCACTTTTTTTGTTACTATATTAACCTTATTTAATTAAATATTATTTGCCTAGTGGTATAAGAGTAATACATTTAAAAAAAGAAATTATTTATAAGGATAAATTTATTAAATTTTGAAATTTAAGTTTATAGTTAATATTAAGATCTATTCGTTTAAATTTAAATGATAAATTACAATAAAGCAAGTGTAACTACTCTTGACAATTTCTGATTATTATTCATAATCCTCATAACGAACCTTATTAGTCAATTTTTTTAAGACGTGTGTTATTAATCATTGTAACTGGTGGAATTCCTTTAAGCCGCATATCCGTATAGTTATTACCGGCATCTAATTTCGCCTTCTCCATCATAGATTGAGGAACACAAAAATTTTAAGTAGGCTTGACTCACAAAAAACTTACCCTAGTCCAATAACTATCCTTAATCCGAATGGCGATAATTGATTTATTCCTTTTACTCATAAACATTTCTATAACAAATACCATAGTTACAAGGGTTATTGTTCTCATAGTTACTGATACTATTAACAAGGATTCGGGAGTCAGCGTATCTTCAAAATGGTTGAAGTCATAGTAGCACTAATATTTGTCTATTTATGCGCAAATATGAGGTTTATACAGTTCACTGAAGTCGGATTAATATCATTGATGCAATATCCTTTTTGTTATGGTGAAGATCTTATAATGGATTTTAAGATGAGAAACCGCAGAAAGTAAGTTACTAAACGCTTACGTAGTAAGACATAGAAAATAGAGCCTCCATCTAGGAGTTAACATCTTGGAAACACCAAAAAGGACCGTACTGTTTAAAGCAGATGGAATTCATTCATAACGATATAATCTCTTCCTTGGATCATAAATGAATGAAAAGCTGTCTGGAATAATTGCAAAAGTGTCGTCGGCTACTTTATGTCAAAGATCAAGATTCTTTTTAGGAATAATGCTTTTACTGCCAGCTATATATATATGACTTAAATTGCATCTATTGTGGTGCCTGTTAGAAATCCATCTTTACTTCTGCTAGTGCTTTATGAACACCACAAGCAAATACGCCTTTAGAGCTACCGTCCCCTTGTAATAATCATACATTTTCTATAAAATACTTAGAATGCCTAGGATACTTTTTCCAAATTCTGAATTCGCCATGTAGTATGGGACTGCTTCTTTTATAGACATTATTACAAAAATTACTCGGTTGAAACCTTAAATGAACATATTGTTTCGGTTACTTGACAGAATTATCATCTTCTGTCTCATATATCGATTGTCTATTATCTTTCTTATCTCGATAAATCATTTTCGGATAATCTCGCTTATATTACAGCTTAAATGTCCCAAAAGTAGCAAACTAACTGAGGGACTCTAGACAGCAGAAGTTACTATCTTTCAAACTTGATTTAGCAAAAATATCTAGATAAACTAGTTTACAATTAATCTTAATGCACATCTTATCAACTATGAATTTTGTAATTTTCATTCTCTCCTTTTCATCTTCTATCGATATATCTTAATGTCTAATCAGTTCTATAAGAAGACAGAGTTTCACATTAAATTTGATTATTGCTATAGTAACCGTTCTTATGGAAAGGACGTCATCAATGCAGATTGATGGAATTTCTATAAGATGTATTAGCTCCGTTCCTTGCCAGGCGCTTTAGAAAATATTACGTTAAATTTTTTCATTGACTTTTTTTACCCCCACTTTGACAAGAATACTACATTGACTATAGAATACGTACCTTTTAAGTATTATTTTTCAAGATGAAGGTATGGTATCAGATAATTCGACGAAAGCACTTAAGTTTATAGATTTAATAAATGAATCAGTTCACACAAGTGACGATGCAGATATTGGGGATATAGAAGCGGTTAACAACAACTTTATCGTCGTTAAAAGAGGTTTCGTTAATATCCACTATTACTATATACCCATTAGCAAAGTAGAAGGCTGGGATGGTAACGTAGTATGGCTAAATATCAGCGAAGAAATAGTCAAGGCTAAATATGAACGTTCTATTGAGCCAGACCCATTTAAATATTTTATAAAATCCTACAAATACTATTCGCCAGATTATTATCCTGCAACAACTTATTATGCAATTATGCCTTTGATTCCTTCACGATACGTTATGCCAAAAACTTATTCATCAACCGTAGACATTGAAAGGGCAAATATAATACAATGTGATTTATGTCAGGAGCGATTTAGTACTCAAGATGAATTGAATCATCACGTAAATCAAAGACATGTATAGAATTTCTTTAGATCTGTATTCTTATCTTTCGAGCTTAATAATACTGTTTGTCTGATAAGTCTTTACAAATAGTATAATCTTTTCAATCATCTCGTTTTATCTTATTATTTTGATGACTGACAAACAAACTCAATCAGTTTGTCGCTAGTCTTAGCATACTATTTCCAATTTTCTTCGAAAGTAGTCATTAAAGTTTTGTGTCCGCCTTTTTATTGCAATATTTTTTCTGCATGGCATTTCTCGTAAGAATTATTCATCTAAGGATTTAGTTAACGAACCTCAAGAAATTAAGAATATGCGCAGTACCATTATTATGAAGATAGAATACCTTAAATGAATCTTAACTGGGCTTGAGAATGAATTTTCTGATACAAACTAGTTCAATTCACTGGGACAGAGGATTTGATAATTTACTTACTATCGAAATTATTCCAATACGTATCACATATTCAATGAGTGTACTTTAAGCATTGTCTCCTTTACACCCCACTTATGAATGCTAAAATCCGTGTTCTCTTTATTAATACCTTTTTATTATGCCTTTCTCAAATTTTGATTCCCAAGAAAGTCTTTTTCTTAATGAGGAATATCATGGACATTTTTTGCCGAGATTCCGAGAAAATGCAAATAGTAAGTATAATCAAACTATTCACCGATATCTTCCAACTTATAATCCTCTGGAGTACAATAAAACTTCTCCGTTCAAACAAATATGTCGGCAATTAGAGTTAACCTCACTTTTTTTTATATAGTATTTGATAAATATCAACTCTAAGTTTTATTAGCATTAAAAGTTACAAAATAAGTTATAATGCTATAAATGCTTCTCCAAGAGAAGATTTTAGCGAAAATAACATAATCGTCAAATGCTCTAGGCAATTTTGAACAAACGGGATATAATAGTATCGCAGTATTCTGTACTTCAACAGGTTTAGGTCATTACAAGGTATAGATTAATTTAATATGATTTATTTATTGACGGGTTTCTTTTATTTAGATTCAGTAATTAATTTTATCGATACTATTAATCAAAGGTAATTCATCAGCGTTATTTTTTTTAAAATAGTAACGGTCATATTGGCTTAACCCATACATCTTAAAATTAACAATGGACTTACCATCGTCCCACTCACAATAACACTAGAAACTAATTTAACAAAAAAATTCAATTGTTGACCAATCAATTTTTCGTCTATGGTCTCTTGCTCACGATATTATCTAAATCTGTACAAATGCCTTTGTTTATCTTGTTTAATTATCTACATAACACCGTATTAGATTCTCATAACTCTTTTGTGAACATATATTCTGTAAGACCTATAACTCGGATTAGAATTCATTTACGTTGTGATAATATTTCCACCACCTTAATAGTAGAGCGATCCTCAAATACCAAATGTCTACGCTAGATATATCATTCGGTACCGAAATAACTGGAATAGAATAATCAATTGCAGATACTATGACCCAGATATTTAGCTTTAGATTTTATTAATCTATGCAATGTTTATATTCTCTCAAAGTCAATGACATGGTTAACAGTGAGAATTTATAATTAGAACACACCAGAGTTGAAGAACAAAATGCGAATCTAGAGTCTAGCAGTTGCAAAATCCCACTTAATTCAATCTTTTTTGATTATTCAATTCGTAAAGCCGGCCAAAGTGTATGTTAAGCATTAATATTCATAAATATCATCCAGATTTCGATATTCCTTTAACTGTGACATTCAAACTACTGGCCAACCGCCTTCGACTCTATTCTTGTCGATTTGAATCTTTCGGGTTTGTAGTCCTGATCGTTACCAACATTTTTAATAGGTTGTTGTTGATTTTGGTCCAAGGATTATATATTATAAGAAATCTAAAGTGATTGCAAATAATTGCAGATGCAAGTTATGTAGTATAAAAGGATGTGACACGACCATTTACAGAAAACAATTGACAAGACAGTTTCAACGTTATAAAGATACAGTGATACGAAGTAAAAAAACTTCTGTCATTGAAAGAACAATATGCGAATCCACAGAATATGTAACGAAGACAGGCCACGAACAACATTACAAGAATTCTATATTCACGTCTACTATTGCCATTTGGATTAGGGATTTTGTGGATGGGATTAAGCATAGAATCAAGCTAGCGGTTTGCAACCTATGCTTACGACCTTCTGACGTCTGTTTTGCTTTTCACAGACGAGGATCAAAATCGGATTATTTTTTTTTGGTTGTGTCGATGTATTGAAGGCTCACTTGGAGAAGGAAGTTACCGTGTTATGGTAAACATGAGAGTACATAAAAGGAGGATTGAGTTAAACTGACATTTACTGTAACAGAAGATGGTAAATTCACAGGCCAAATTGAGAGTTTGTATATGGATGATATCTCAGTACCTGAAGAAGGATTAAGGGATTGTTATGATGATGCTGATATACGAGAAATATCTGAATCCATAAGAAAGAACGGCCTTTTTCATGCGATCATGGTTAGAGAAGTAGAAGATCATTTTGAGGTCGTAGCCGGTTGTCGAAGATACTATGCATGCAAATCCTTAGGATGGAAAAAAGTACCTTGTAACGTTATTTGCCTAAATGATGTAGAGACCTTTGAGTTTTCCTTGATAGAAAATCTTGAAAGGAAATCTCTTTCTCCTTTGGAGGAGGCAAATGCCTTCAAGAAATACATTTGTGATAAGGAATGGGGCAGTATTACAAAATTGGCTTCCAAAATAGGAAAAAGTCCAAGTTATATAACGAAGCGTATCTCACTTCTTAACCTGCCAAAAGATATCCAAAAAAAATTAATGGAATCACGCATAAGTCCAAGCACTGCAGAAGAGCTCTTTCCATTGGGTGATTCAGAGAAACAGTCAAAAGTTGCTACCCTTATAGTAGAAAGAAAATTGCCTTTAAAGGCGGTGAGGGAAATCGTAAAAGATAATTTACATGACCGGCAAAAGTCAGAGGAAATAGTAGCGAAGACTGACATCCAAAAAATCGATAGAGCAATTCAAGCATTGAGAAATGCAATGGATAAGATCTTCTTTCTTGCTATTGAAGAAGGTGAGAAGCCAGACCAAGATGATGAGATGTTCCGTCAAAATAACATTATCGTCAGAGAGTTGTTACTGAATACCTGTAAGATATTAAATATACAGGTAGAAAACCATACTAAACTAAAAAGAAAATACGTCAGGAGCAGTCTTAGCTAGAGAAATACTGTTTCAAATCCTATTCGAGCATTCTTCAACTACTTGACAATTAGTTCTTTTAGATTTATGAGAATGAAATTCTATATGGGCAAGATATCTATAAGTATGTAAACTATCTTATGAGCTCTCATCTCATCGGATTCGGTATTTTATACTTGACTAGGTTTATTAAGTATAACATCTGCTATTTATCGGAATAAGGATTGACATTTTAATTAATAACCTCCAGAATCTTTTGTGGTCACTTACACTAGCCAAAGTTAGATTCTAACGTTGACTATCACAGTATCAAGATTTGGATGTGGACCGCTTACTTTATAAAATATTTGATAGATCTGTTAAATATACTAATATGGTCAAAAATAGTAAAGTACAAATTCGTTTTAAAGATTTTGAGAACAAACCAGTTTTCTCTTCAGATGAGGTAATATTAGGAAGTATATATGCGTTAAACTATGACCACATTGTAGTAAAAAAAGATGAAAATGACGAGACTTGTTATAATTTTCCATTAGGGGTATTCGACATATGGGACGGATATTCGTTATGGCTAAATATAACAGCAGAAGAGTCAATACATTATATCGTGGCCCTAATTGACAAGATCGATCACGTTACTAAATTAACTCACGAGACAGTTACATTTAGGCTAAACGAAAACACGATGAAGCTAATCCGTTCTGAAGCTGACGATAGGACCGTAAGCATCAATAACTTCGTCAACTATATCCTAAAGAGGTTTATAGAGGTCGATAAGTTTGAGTCCATGACTGGAATGTTTTATATCAGCAAGCCAGTAATAATTGAGATTTTCAACACTAAAACAGAAAAGGAGATTGTCGATCTTGCAAAGTTTACGGCAAAGGATGCAATATACAATACAGTCTTATTTTCCCAAGGAAAAAAGGATCCAGATGCCTTTCTTCTTTGGATGGAAAAGGAAATGGACAAACACTCTTTTAGTATCAGACACATGATAGGAAAAAACAAAAGCACATATATTATCAGACACGAAATGGGCTACAAATTTTCTCTCTACTATAAAACAATAATAGAGGAAATTTTTCATGACCATTTGAACAAATCCGTTGAGTTTACCATATCCGACGAAATATTATTGTTCGAATTCGACACTCATCAATAGATTTTAATACGATGCTCTAAGTAAATGTGTTGTTTTCCATCCAGAAATGTATTGTTACATTATGAATATTGTCTTTATCCTTTTTTTACATATATCTTAGTTGAAGATGGAAAATCTCCTGAAAAACCTTTCTAGATTCGCATCGTTGAAAACAAAATACTATTATTTGTAGAACTAAAGGATAAGAAGTGTTGGAGAAAAGACAGTACCAAGACATCTATTAAAAATAAAGTACTATACAATAATGTTCCTCTCTAACGGTAAGCACTTTGAATTCGAATAAGAACTTTTCCGGTGAATAGCAAATAATCTCAAAAGACAATCCATTGACGTATGTTGCTTGACTTCATCAAGTCAAATTGATTGATTCAGAATTCAAGTAATAATTGAAATTAACCTATCTTTCAAACCTGATTGTGAAAGCTGTTTCGGATATATCTATTTCAACATCCTTGCCAATAAATTCATCAAAAATCGATTCTAAAATGATCTTATTATGCAGAGACCAATTAAGACATAAATTATGTTTTATTGTATAGATATGCATCTTCTTGTCGACTACATGTGTGATATGCATTGAAGAATTCCTCATGCGAGTGTCTATCCAATCCATAAATGAGTCCATATTGACTTTTGATTTCATAAACAGTGCAATATCATAGATTTCTATCTTGCCGATTCTAGTCGCGATATCAACTACCTCATCTTTTCCAAGGCTTCTAAAAAGGCTAAGGATTACGGGTTTAGGTAAAGGTACCATTCCTATTTTTTTATCAAAAGCATACCAATACACAAAGTCTTTGAATATATTATTTACTAGCATGTTGAGGCTGATTCCTTTAATTCTGGCCTCATTACGGAGTTCCCCAAGAATAGTTTTTTCAATACGAAAAGTCATAGTTATTGTCTTATTCTGATCAAATTCTATGTTATTTAGGTCATTTCGCATGAGTTAAACTTCAACTTATAAATACTTTAATCATATATATAATTAAGATACATAGTTTAGTCGATAATAACATGTCGGAAGATCATCGAGTCAATTACCTATTTAACGTAAAAGACGAGACCCTACAAAATAGAACAATACTCATACTAACTAAATTTAAACAGAGAAACAACTTTGCATCAATATATTTATCCCTAGATTAGTAAGAAACTTTACTTTATCTCAAGAAGCCGGACTAGATACTGTTCGGTATAGATCTCTGACATACTCTTGTATCAAATACCCCTATGAAAAAAACATAAATTAATAATACAATTTATCATGAAAAGGCCAAAGTACCTTGCCAACAAATATTATTGATGAAGAATTACAATCAAAATGTGATACAAAATGGTTGAACTTGTTAATGACAATCGTAACAATGAATTCTTAAGGATTAAATGAACACACAGTAATTAATATATTATATTCATCGATTAATGTAGGTTCATAATCCTATTCTGTATGATAATGCTATGGATTTCATAGGTTAAGACTCAATTTTTGTTTAGTACAGCATGACATATACAAATAAGTTATTATGCACCATATATCTAAACCAATTATCCAGATTATTAGATGATATGGTAGACGAGAGATTTGAAACAATATCGAATATAGTTTGATATAAACAGCAAAGGTACCTCAACTTAAGCTGCCGGAATTTAATACTCAATAGAGTAACAAATTAGACCATTATCTCCTAGAAGTTCAGCTAAATACTATATCCAGGTAATTATATGGAGAATGCAACACGTATGCATAATTAAAATATATAGAAATTAAGATGCTAATATTGACGGTTTTATGATTATTACACTTTAACTTGCTCGTTTTGTCTGCATTAGGTGAACTTTATAATTAGCTGTTGGTTTTTGTTGTTATCCTATAAATAGAATGTTAATTAAACGAACCTATGGTTACAAAAAATGAGATTGCCCCTACGGGTAAATCGGATATCGTACCTTCTAGAGATAGCGATAAAGAATCTCAAGAAGAGATAATGTCTATCCATAACACTTCCAATTCAGAATTTGAATCAAATATTCCTCAATTTAATAAGGTTTTAGTTACCTATGACGGAAGTAAGAAATCAGATAAAGCAATTAATTATTCTATTTACTTATCCAATATTTCAAAAGCTGAAATCGTTATTCTACAGGTTTTAGAAAATATAGACAAATTAGAAAACTCTTATATTGATGTATCAAATAGGAACATGAACGTTGCAAATTCAGATATACGGGATCAAAATTACTGTGTCAATATTGAAGGCAATATTGTCAAGTTAATGGAAGACAAAATTAAGGATATTGAAAGCACAGGTTTCAAGAATAGAGTATCGTATAAAATTCGATCAGGATTTGTCGTAGGCGAAATTGTAAAGGAAACAAAAGAATCAAAATATGATTTGCTCATTATATCATCTTCTCATATTGACTCTTGGATAAAATCACTATTCAGCGAAACAAGAAAGATAATTAGTAATATAGATTTGCCGGTTTTACTTTTGCACTAATCCTTCTACATATCAGTAAATTTTCATTTCCTAATTCCTTGTTAATTATATCATCAAAAAAGCAATATAACCATTTTGTCATTGAATTCGATAAATCCTGATAAAGATTTAGGTGTGTTTTGAGTATTTCCTAGTTTTATCTATAACTTGGAAATAGCAAAGAAAAACTACCAAAAGAAACAAGAAACAAGAAACCAAAAATTTGTTTAATTTGTGGATATCAGCTGCTGCTTCAGACGGCTTTGAATTGCCCTATTATTCTTTCTCTTGGCTAGACTAACCTTCAGCAAGTCTCTGAGCTTCCTCCACATGGACTTGAAGATTTGCTTCATCTACTTTGATAGAAGTAGTAGGACATACAGTAACGCAGGCCATACACCATATACAAGCACTCTCTCGGATTGGATCTGGCTTGTCAGTATAATCTTTCCTACCTTCTCTGTTATGATCATCTCCTGTCCCTTCACTTACCGCATTTACCATTTCAATGGCCGGAACATCCTGTTCGGACCTATACCATTGGTAAACCTGAACGGGACAAGCTTCAACACATGCTCCATCTGAAATACAAGAGTCCCAATCCACAGCTACGAATGTTCCATGAACACCCAAGGGAACGTACTCTTCTCCCCTAGCCTTGTATGCGTCTTGAACTTCCTTGTTTGTAGAGGATTCTGCATCGGATCTTCCTGGTCCCCATACAAAGTGAAAATATGAACCATCCGAAGTCGAATGCTTACCAATAACTTTATGATTCTTTGGAAAATCTGGATCTATTGTCATGTCATCCAACCCTGTTCATACTAGTATTTAACGGACCGAGATTCAGTTGCCATCACACATGTGTTAATCTGACCTTATCGCGAAGATTGATGAGATTGAATGTCGGAAATTAAATAAATATTGTTAATATATTGAAGCTAATTGTATGTCTGTGACCATTTGGTTAATAGAAGATAGTATGACAGGTTTAAATTGGACTATCCATATAGACAATCAGATTTTGTCTAAAAATAAATAGTATCTATAAATCAGAATGTTGCAGATTAGAGTGGTATGAATTTAGTACTCTAAATCTTGACAACTAAAGGTGTTAGTCAATTCAATAGCGATTCAATAGTGATTTTTCAAGTAAAGACAAAGAATTTGAGTTTTAATATTGCTAAATAAATAGAAAATAAAGTATGCGATTTACTTTATTATGTTAGAGCTGTCACAATACCGTACAACGGAACATTGAACAAGCCTTCAGTTTCTTGGTTACTTAGAGTAAAACTTGCTTTATTGCCATTTAATATATACAATGTAACTGGGACATCAGAAAATACATTTTCACCGTTAATTTCGATATCTGCAGTACCAGTAAAGGAAGTATTATTACCATCTAATTGTATTGAATCACTACCTGAATTATCTAAAGGACTCGCGTCATTTATTGCATTGATTGCAAAAGTGCCCTCTACATCTCCGCCTAAGGTATATGAAGTTGCATTCCATACAAAATTCTCTAATTTGCCTTGATTAACACTAAAGCTCCAATTCCCACCAATTACTGATCCAATAGACGGCCCAATGGCTGATTCATTTTGTGACGCTTCAACCTGAGTAATACTTGGAGGAAGGGTTAGTAATTGTCCGGTATATGCAGTTGCAGAAAAACTATTGGTACTTTCAGATGTTTGGGCCAATGCGCTTTGTAAAATATTGCTACTGCTTCCAATTGAAAAAGTGCCTATCAACAGTATTAGTGCCTATCAACAGTATTGGAATCAAAAGAAATACTGAGATAGATTGATTTCTGATTATGCTTGATTTATTCATAGTCAAAAAGTATTACCATAAAAGTATACATAGTTAAGTGTGGCATTTTTTTAAAATGATGTGTTGGTTAGATCTGTTTTTTATCTCTGATATGTAATGCAATTTCAAAAAGTGTTAGTTAGTTTAGATACGCTTCAATACTTCTTTAATCAGTTCTTTGTTATGACAATAATCGTGTACTTATTTCAGTTTTGCTTTAAGTTATTAGATATATAATACATATTAACCAAAATTCATTACTAGCAAATCATTATTGACCTTGGTTTGCTTACTGCAAGACAGATGGTTGTAACAAACCACATTTTGTGGATAATTCTAATAAGCAATTAGAAAAAAAGGAAGGATGATCCCTTTTAATAAGGAGAAGATGAGACACTATTAAATCCCTGTCATATTATTGGTGTTTCCTCCGACATACTTGAATTCAAGTAGAGAGCCGGGATTCCAAAGTTCGGTAGTTGCTCCTCCCCCTATGGCTTGCACAGGTCCGGTCGAATCAGTTATTACATACAACGTAGTGCCATCAGGACTGATAGCCAAATCCCTATAACGGTTTTCTGACTGGAACATTTCTACTGGTTCTTGGGCAAGGCTTGTTCTGTTATCACTGAGGATCAATTGGTAGATTTTACCGCCCTTTAGAGTAGGCATAAGCAAGGTTCCGTTCCATCCAGGAATTGCATTCGAGTCATATAGACGTAAACTAGATGGTGCTATAGTGGGATTACATATGTAAGCTAATTGGCCACAGTTATGATCAGTAAAGTTATAATCACTTGCAACTGTGAAAAATGTTGCCACTGGTGGAACAAAGTTTTGAAGATTGAATTCACTTTCATTGGTAGCTGACACGCCTGATTCGATTCCTGCAGTTACATTTCTTGGATTGAGGTCCGGACACTGTACACCAGCTGATGACCAATTAACGAATCTATAGGCCTGATCATCTTGGTAGCCTGCAATGTAGGGCCATCCGTAATTTCCTCCTGCTTGTAAACGATTAACTTCGTCATCGGAGTTAGGACCATGTTCTGAAACGTAGAGATTACCATCCGGACCCACAGTCAAACCTTGATGATTACGATGCCCATAAGTAAAGATATGGCTTTGTATGCCATCTATAGTGGGATTGTCTTCAGGGACTGAGCCATCGGGATTCATTCTCAAAACTTTTCCTTGATAAGCAGTCCAGTTTTGATTAGATACTTCTTCTGCAGTTGGAATTGTTTGAGCTTCTATGTCCTGGCAATATAGCGATAGTTGATTTTTGCCTTGGTCGCCTATTGTATAGTATAACTTACCATCTGGGCCAAAAGCCAGACGGCCAGAGTTGTGGTCTATACTTCCAACAAGTCCGCTTATAATATCAACAGGTTCGTTAATTGTTCCGGTAGTATTATCGTATGTGAATCTAGTTATCTTTGTAAGACGTTCGAGCTCATTGTTAGTACTACCGCTGCTTGAATTATTAGCGTCATAAGTGTATGCTACATACAGATGACCCGTGCTGTTAAAGTTACGGTCAAGCACCATTCCCATCAATCCATCCTGACCACCTGATTGGTGAACCCCAGGTACAGTTATGTTATTTAAAATGGTACCATTTTCTGGGTCAACCAAAGTAATTGACTTTGCAGCACGCTCTGTAATCCACAGAACATTATCTGGACCATAAATGATGT
>WUUC01119154.1_pt1 | contig 17436 bp, 14 predicted proteins | sample 6278441 | NCBI WGS metagenome assembly WUUC01 (sample SAMN13675441, study PRJNA597444) | soil metagenome | isolation source: soil | place: USA: Washington | collected 2017-10 | reverse complement strand
AAGTGTACCCACCATTCCATGGTGGGCTATGAAAATCAAACGGCCTTCGGCCTATAGGTCAATTAGTCCCACTTTTTCTAGTCATCAACTGCTAATAGCCTCTAATCTATATTCATTTCACTCATAGAGGCTATTAGCATTTGATGACACGCCCTAGAATTCTTATTCTTCTTCTTCAGAAGCTTCTTGGTTAGGGGCACCAAAGAAAGGAGCTTTCGAAGTTTTTTTATATAAGTCTTTTTCAGCCCATTCCAAAGAAACAGCTCCTAAGTTTTTAATCGTCGATTCTGGACTTTTTTCCATTGCTTCATGAATTAATTTTTCTCCCTTTTTTCGCTTTTTAGAAAGTAAACAACAAATGCCAAGAAAGGTTCTTGCTAAATAGTTATCCGGTTCAGCTTTATTTACTTCTTCAAAAATCTGGGTTGCTTCTTTAATTTCCAATTTATTTAAAGCAATATATCCCAGTCCAATGCGAGGAGCTGTGCTAGTAGGATTTAAAGCTTGAGCGGCATTAAAAATTCGAATTGCACTCGTTTCATCTAGTTGTTTGACGGCCACAAATCCCGCTTCAATTAATAAGGCAAAATCTTGTCTAAATTCTTGCAATTTTTCTTGGTCCATCTTGTGTCCTTTTATTTACTATTAAAACGAGACAGCACTTTTAATAGAGATGTGTAACCATGTAAAAGAATGCCAAATTGATCAAAATCAGTTTGGTTATCTCCTGTTCTTAAATGGTCCTTAATTTGTTGAATTCTACTTTCAATCTGTTGCTTCACTTCTTGTAACTTCTTTATGTTTTGACAATCTTTTTCCAAATCAAAAACGAAGTCCGGTGATTTTTTTTGTTTCTTTTGTTCACCTTCCAGTCCGAACATATATTTTCTTCCCTCATTTGCTTACTGTTTTAAGATTTACTTGTAATCAATTCGAAAAGTAGTCCCCTCTCTTTCCAGGAGCACAATATTGGGTTTAATACTTGTAATGACCATCCCATCAATGACATCACCTTCTGAAAGAATTCGACCATTGATGACAACTGTGTATTTTGAGGTTCCAGTGCGTGAAGAGCCCGTTATTTCATACTGATCAGAAATATTAATGAGTCCAGATTCAGTTGCTTCAGATCGAACAAGGTTATTCACAATTCTCACACCTGGTATTTCTTTAATGCGTTGGATAAGCTCATTCATTTCATTTGTTTTATCTGAGGAAACTTGCCCGTTTAAAATCACTTCTCCACTATTCATCTTGAGTGTGATAGTTCGTAAATTCATTTGTTGTAACCAAAGATTAATAAGATTGACTACATCTTCTTCTACAACAATTTCTTTTTTTAATAAATCCAAATAGGGAAAGTTGATACTCATGTAATCAGATAGTTGTTCAGCTTGAGCTCTTGTTTGTAAGTATCCCGTTAAAATAAATTGTCCTGCGGCAGGAGAATGAATAGAAATTCCTCGCCAAGCAGGATTATTGCCTAATACAGAATTAATCTCTTGCCAAACATATTCATCAATAACGAGACCAGAATCATCAATCGATTTGATAAATCGAAGACCTTCAAGACTATAAATCAGCTGATTTTTGTCTGCTTGTGTCAAAGCATGACCCAATAATAATAAGCGTCCTGTAGATGGGTTAAAGGAGTATTTGACAGCAGGAAAAGGACTTAAAGCTTGTTTAAGCAGTTCACTTGTGTTTTCTTCTTTTTCGACAACAATAGGTTGACTAGTAAAAAGGGAAGAAATCCCTAATCCGACTAGAGAAAATAAACTGATTAAAAAGAACAATAAAATAAGGGGAGTGTAATTTCGAGGGGGTTTGGAAGGCTCTGCAGCAGGGGGAGGAGTTGGTGTTGTACTAGGGGAAGGAGTTTCCTCTTTGGAAGATTCTTCGTGTCGCAAAACTTTTACAATAGAAGGGAGAAGAGGAGAAATAATAGTGTGCATTTCTCCTTCTCGATCATACACCACAAAGGACGTGGTTCCCATTGTCACAATCGTACTAGGTGAAAAGATTTGTCGATCTTCAACGCGTTGAGAATTAATTAAAATTCCATTTCGACTTCTAAGATCTTCAATGACAAGGCTATCTTCATTTGTCACTGTAATACGTGCATGTTGACGAGAGACACTTGTATCATGAAAGACAATATCGCAAGAATGAGGGTCCGTTCCTAAAACGTATTGATTACCTGTTTGCATGTAAAATTCGGCTCCCGTATTGGGGCCTCCAATCACTTTAAGTAGCCAACGCCCTGTTTCAGAAATGTCAAAATTAATTTCAGCTAAAGGAGGAATATTTTCTTCGTCGAAAATTGTATCATGAGGTTCTTCCTCATGGGTGGAATGAGAGGAGCCAGGAGATTGCTTTTGAATTTCATCAAGAAGTTCTTGATCTAATACATGTGCTTCTGTGTCCGAATAAAAACGGAAAACTTCATTTCCAATTCTTAGTGTATCTCCTTGTTGAAGCAAGCGAGAACCTTCTTGAATTGCTTCTTCATTGATTTGAATGGGATTGGTGGAGCTTAAATTTTCAATCAAAAAGCCATGTGGGTCACGATAAGCAATGGCATGCTTACGTGAAACTAGGGAGTCTTCGATCACTAATTGACACACAGCTGGATCTCGTCCAATTAACCAAGAATCTCCATCCTCTAGTGAAAGAACAAGTCCTTTTAAGCCTCCCTCTTCTGCTACTAATTTTGCCGCCATATTTAATACTATCCACTTATAAGTGTTTTATTTCATCTATCGATGTAGCAAGGCTTCATTACGCCAAAAATCATGAACGCTAATAAAGTCTTCTAAGCGATCTCTAAATTCTTTATAAGTACTATTATAGTCTACCTCTAATGAAAGCGTCAATAGATTCCCTTCTTCATTCAATCCAAGGACGGCTCCTCGAGTTGCACGTCCAAACAAATTTGCTTCTAACATTTTAGTTAAAAAAAATTCTGCATTATTTTTTGGACAAGGACCAATGACACTTTTAAAAAGATAAGAGGGAGTAGAGGAAACATCGACATCAATCTGATCATCAAAAGGGAGCAAGTAGTGTCCCGGTTCTGGAATAGTGATTAAATCTCCCATTTCCAGCTCTTCTCCTAACTGTTTAATCATTTTCTCAACTGACATGGCAGACCGCTCCTTTGTTTTATCTGATCGATGCAAACGAAGACAACAAAAAAGGCTCTTAAGAGTCTATTGAAAACTCTCAAGAGCTTTGATTAGGCAGCTCGAAGACTATGAGCATTAAAGCTAGAATCAATAATTTTTGTTAAAAGATCATGAACACGATTGAATTCTTGATCTGATTTATCCCTAGCTTTCTGTGCATTTTCAACAATGGTGGCATACATTTGTTCAAAAATGGAATCTCTTTCAATTTGTCCTCTGACAAGGCCTAATTCGACATCAATATTACCCTGTAAAAATTTGAAAGAAGCTCTGACTGCACTTTTAATTCCATCAAGAGCTAAATGATACGTTTGGGAGTATTGATTGGTCCACATCGTTGCCCTTTCGTTAATGGCACTTTCTCTACCAGCTTCGATGTCTATGAGGTTATTTTCCGCGGTTTCTATTTCCTTCTCTTTTCCTTGGATTTTTTTATCAATTTCAGCTAGTGGGGCTTTAAGGTTTGCGGATTTTTCTTCAAGAGAAGCTAGTTGAGATTTTTTCTCTTCAATTTTGGTGTCAATCTCTTGTTGTTGTTTTAGAATTGCTTGCGGGTTATCTCCAGCTATATTTATATTTGCTTTTTCTTTCTTTAAAGTGTCAATAACAGCTTTTTTTCTTTCAATATCGCGATCAAGCTTTTGTTGCTCCATTTGAAGCTCTGGCGTATCCATTTCCTTTCTTTTTTCCCTAAGATCATCAATTTCCTTTTCAGTCTCCTTAATCTTGTCGTTTTCAACTCCTTTATCCTTCTCATATTTTTTAAAGACTGGATTGTCTGGATTGTCATATTCCTCTGTGGCTTTCTGTCGTCCCTTAGATGAGGAGGACATTGTTGTTCCAATCTCTACACCAGAGAGAACAGCCATACAGATTTCTGACATTGCTTCTAGGTATTTTTGCTCCGCTTCTAGTTCTCCTTCTTTCTCTTTTAATTCAGCTCGATCCATTCCCATTTCAAAGCGAGCCTGCATATTGATCATTCCCCATAAGTCTTCTGCAAAACCCATTTTCATCAGGTAATTTTCAATTTCTGTGATGATTTCGCTAAAAATCGCTTCGAAGCTGGGATTAAACCAGGGGTTGTTTTTGACTTCTGCAGCCCCTCCAGCTCCTGCAGCTCCTCCTGGACCTCCTGAGCTTTCTACTAATGATGAGTTAGGTGGTAAACCTGCTGGTGTATCGGTCTTTAGTGAATAGCTAAATGTAAAGCGGACGTCTACATCCAGATCCGCATCCGTATTAAGATCAAGTGTCCCATTTATAGTCGTATTTCCAAGGCTATCAACCGTTGTACTTGTTGTTGTTCGACTTGATGAAGAGCCATCTGTAAAGCCTGGTACGTCTTTTGGATCATAATCGATGCTAAAAGGGGATCCGCTATTAGGTGGAAGATTAACATCTAGTGTCATATAATCTCCTTTATAAGTTTGAAGTTGATTCAGCTATTATTTAAGCAGATTGAGTCATCGTTGTGGTGGCTGATTCAACTTGGTTAAAGATATGGTCAAAACTCAAATTTAATTGATTGCAAAATCTACTTAACTGTTTTCCTTCTTCTTTAAGAGCTTTGTAGGATAATTGAAAGGCTTCTAATCCCTCTTCAATCACTTGTGTAATCGCCTTGTTCTCTCGTTTCTTTAAAGCTTGATGGAAGACATGTAGTTGACTTGCAGCAATGAGTCTTTTGTCTTCTTCCATACTCACTTTATCCAAAGCTTGTTCCATTGCCTCAATGGATGAAAGCATGAAGGAAGATAAGGTTTCTAGCAATTCGGAGTCTTCATCATGCAGCATGTATAAAAGAATTAATAGATGAAGATGGCCAATTTCTCCTATTATTTTTTGATGTCGATCCTCGATCCCTAGCTCTTTAGCAAGCATCGCCAGAGTGGTTTTCACGATATCTGATCCAAAAAGAAAGCGAAGGCCTAAATCCCGGAAAAGAAGGGCTCCTTTTTTTGCAGCGCCCGGATCATGTCTAGGAAACATCTCTTTTTGAAAACCTAGTAGTTGGGTGGAAGTGTAGATAACTCCTATAGTTAATAATTGTGTGGTGATGGCTAGCAAATCCATTAAGCCCATTGCATCAGGATCCAAATAACTTTTCATTAAGTGATAAGAGACTTGATTGTAACGTTCCATTTCTGGTCCTATGAATCCTGTTGAACTTGTTGCCAAGGTTGTACCCAATAAAGCAGCAGATTGGTAAGAAATTAAAAATCGAGCTAAGGGACCAGATGAAGACCAACGTGTTTGCCAGCTTAGGCAAGTTAAAGCATTTTGGACCAAAGTTAACTTTTCACTTGTCAAGACGTGCTGGTTCAGCAATTGTGCTGTTGCACTTAGTTCCGTTCCTAATCGATTAAGTCTTCTTTGATGATTCATCTCTTACTCCTGCGAATGCGGTGAGAGATGATTTAATCCCTTCGCAACTAAAGCTAAAGCATTGGATAATAAATCATAACTAGGATCATTAGGTCCAAGTCCATTTAAATGCGTTCTCAATGCTTGATTAATCTCATTCACATAACTGAATACTTGAGCTTTAACCTCTTGAGGTAACTGCATGAATTGATTCGCTGCAGCTTGCACACTTTCACTTTCTCCCGTTTGTGCTTTCATGAATGCCTCTAAAACATGTAAATTTGCTAAAAAGTGAAGGGATTGGTCAAAGGCAATCCATTGAGGATCTCGCTCTTCAAAATAGAAAAGAGATTCATCGTGAGATAAAGCCCGTTGAAATTCCGAAGGCAAGCTGTCGCGGAGCTCTTGATAGTAACTTGTACTGAAATCAGGGAAATCTTCTCGATTGACAAAGCGAGTGCGAATGAGAGGCATTAAACTGGGTCGACTAGATTCTGATCGACTGTCAAAGATTCCCCAATTTTCGATGGGAACATCTAAAGTGTCTTTAACTAGAAGAGCTCCTTGATTGCCATAGCCGGTTGATATGATCCGATTATTCACTGTTTCTTTCAATACATCTGTCGAGTTTAAATCAAGGTAATCGGGAGTTCCAGGACCTGTATTGGCAGAAGATCCAACTCCATAAGCAGACATGATTTTACTCCTTATTTTTGTTTAGTTTTCAGTTCTTTTTCTAGATTGTCATACTCCAAAATAGCTCGTTCTTTTAATTTCTTATATTGAGGAGTATTCCCTGTTAATCGAATCGCTTCTTTGAAAGCCAACAAGGCTGAACGAGGTAATCCTAAATGGATCCAGCAATCGGCTAAATGAAAATGTGGGACAGGATGATGAGGAGCTAGGTCGCCAGCAATGCGATAATACGCACAGGCATTGTTATAATCTTTCAGATAATGGTAACAAGCCGCAATTTGAAAGCAATAACGATAAGAAGAAAAATCTTTGCGAAAAAGAAATTTAAAGAAATCTAATGCCTGTCGATATTTTCCACTTTGAAATAAGCGATAACCATAATTATAAATGGTTTCCATCATCTTTGGAGTATAGCCTTGTACATCTTTTGGCATTTTGTTGTCTTCGGTATAGAGTTGAACAATTGCTTCTTCAATCATCTTCTTTTGTGCAGGATTGAACTTGGAACCTTTTTTATCGATTGATTCTTGAATCAGCTCTCGTAGTGATGAAGGCATAACGGTTCCTCCTTGATTATTTAAGCACTTTGGCCAGCATTAATGGCCCCTGCTAAGTGGCTATATGACATACTTGCTTGGTTGTAAATCTTCATAAATTCTTTATTAAGATCGACGATTGATTCCTCACGAACATCCATTCCGGCTTGAAGATTTGCTAATAGCTGTTCAAGCATTTTAATAAAGGCATTTAGCACTTCTTGAGCTGCTTCAAAGTCCGATTCAGCTAGGATAAGTCGATGCATTTCTAGCAAAATAGAGGCTCGAATGGAGCTTGTAATGACTCCGACTATAGCAGGAGCCGTTTCTATAGCAGACAAGATCAAAATTCCTTTACCTTTATTCGTCGCAGCCAGATCTTTGAACCCTTCCAAAAACTCCATTAAGTTATTTTTTACTTTTTCAGGAATTTTTTTGGCTTCTCTAATAGTCTTTGCGCAAAATTCAATTGTTTCGTCAAATCCTTGTTTAACTTGTTTGATTGCTTTTTGTAAGATGGTTTGAGCCTCTATTTGGGCTTCTTTAATAACTGAACGGGGAATTCCTCCCATTGCTTTCATCATCAATGGAAGTAGAACTAACATCGTGGCAGCCATCGTGACCATTCGAGCAATCATTTGAGATTTTTTATCGCATCCAGCCGCTTCCATTATACTTGCCACTAAGTCTGGAAGAGCATTTGTCGTTGTGACAAACAATACAATAGCTTGGATGGCAAGTTGTTTCACAGTTTCAACAATCCCTACTCGAATCCCTTCTTGGATCAATTGTCGACTGACTGCTGTACTAAATTGTTGGGCAACTTTAGCGGCTAAACTAGCGGACAGATTGGTGATACTTGCTGCCACACGAGAGCCTATCGTTGCCACTTGACCTACATTTCCAGAAGTTACCATGACAGCTACGATCGCAATCAAGATAGCTACAACAGCAATGATAATGATCGCTTTTACTAGATCTCTTACCCACTGAGGACCTTCAATCGAGCTCAACATTTCTTTAAAAGATTCGACAAGCATTGGGGTAATCCCTACGACACTATCGGCAACAGCATAGGCTGTCATGACTGTTCCTATGATAACCGCTGCTATAATTAATCCAACAGCTCCTGGAGTGGCAAGCCCCATAGTCAAGATAATGGAAAGCACAGCGGCAACTGTCATCAAAGCAGAAATAATAGGACCTATAATTTGCATGGAAAGACCTAATTGGTCCATCTGTTTTTCTTTATCACTTTTCTGTAGATTAGTACTAAGGGCTTCTTGTTGTTGACGTAATTTATCCATCATCATGTCAAACTTGATCGACACATTTTTTTCAGATCGTTGAGCATCGGCGATTTGGAGATCTCTTAAAGTCGATTTAGCAAGTTGAATGGCTGAGGAAATGATTTTCAAATAATCTGACAATGATCCTGTCCCTGCAATAGCTAGAACACTTGGATGATCAGAAGGAAGGGTGCTTAAGACTTGTGTTGTCACAGCTCCATAATCCTCGACTAAGAGATTAAAATTATTGAATAAAGAATTTAATTTAACCAAGGAAAGATTCATGGAGCTTACAGGATTTAAATGAATCGGAACCCATTGTTGAATATCGACTGTACTGGGTGTCCAAGTAATGGGAAGCCCGTATTGACTGGCTGTCAATTGTGTGGTTACTTGTTTGATCTTTCCCATTAAGTCTTCAAATTGAGGAGGAAAAGGATCTTCTGGATTGATCTTCTTTAATTCTGCTTGAATAGAAGGAGCTAAAGGAGGATTGGATTGTTGAATGTACTTCTCGATAACTTGTTTGAAATTGCTGATAAAGGCTTGATTAATCTCTTGTTGTTGACTAGATGAATAAGCGCTTGGATTGTTTGGGGTCCAATCTGCTACATCTGTGGTCCCTTTTTCCCAAGTTAAAGGCAATCCATATTGGATTTGAGTAAGATTGGCAGCCGTCTGCCTTAGATCAATGGCAATTTTTTGCAACTCTTCAGGTAAAGCATCAAGATGACCCAAACTGAATGCAACCTTAATTGCTGAAACATCTTCAGCACTCATCTCCGTTGTCTGCTGGTATTTTTCAAGAAGTTGATTGATTGTTTCGTCATGATAGGTATTGATTTCAAATTGTCTAGCTTCATCATATGGTGTAGGGAGTAAGGGTTGCCATGCTTGAGGATCCTCAGAATCAATTGTCCAAGACAAAGACAAATGACATTCTTGTTTGGTTAATTCTGTGGCCTGTTGAGAGAGTGTATGAATATAGGACTTTAATTCAGGATGTTTTTCTATAAAGGATTGGGTTTCGGGTTTTTGGGGATTCATGACTGCTTGAAAAATCATCTTTTTGATGTCATCCGATAGGCCCGATTGATCAAGTTTAGCTTGCACATTCAGTCCGAATTCTTGCCTAATGACAAATTTTAGTAATTCTGCATCGATTTGACCTGCATCGGACTGATCATTAGAATTGGGCAAAAGAGGATGATCCGCTTCAAGGGTGAGTAAGGTTTTATAATTTAGGACTAAGGAAGATAAAGGATTGATTGCACTTTCTCCATAACTACTTATTCTATCACGTAGTTCTGTAGTAAGGGTGTCGACATAATCAGAAAAATCCTCTAAAAGAGCCGGATCTAAATTGGAGTAAGTTCCTAGTAAGTTCTCATTACCTAAGTTAAGATCGTTCATAATAACCTCTGATTCAATAGCTTTTAGCCTGCTTCAGGTCCGATATGCTGTTGCTTTTTTAAACTTTCTAAGCTCATTAAAGCTCTTTCTTTCATTTTTGCGTACTCAGGCCGTTCCCCTGCTCGTTTGATAGCCATCTCTAGACAAATCATGGCTGAAACATAATCTTTCATTTGAATAAAACAATCGGACGAATGGTAGTGAGGAAGGGGATTTTGAGGATCGAGTAGTGTGCACATCGTATACGTCTGAATGGCATTTTTATACTCTTTAAGCATGTGAAAGCATGCAGCAAGCCCTAAAATATATTTTGGCTCAGTTGCATTAATCATAATGAGCATCCGAAAAAGATGAGTAGCCTCTATATATTTTCCAGTATTATAAAGGCGATAGGCTTGTGCATAGATTCCTTCAAGAATATTATTGTTGATTCCCAGTGCATCTTTCGGTGGCATCCCTTGTACAAATAATTTTTGAGTAAGATCTTTGAAAGAACTTTCAAATTTTTTTCTTTCTTCTTCTGTAATATTTAAAGCCTCTTTTTTCATTTGTTCCTTGGCTCCGCGAGAACCCTTCATGTTATCCTCCTTTGTATGAATGGATGATAGATTATTAGGTTCTTACATATTTGAAAGCTCTTTCTATTTATTTTCTCCAATTAACGGAGAATAACGGTTAAAAGGCTGCTCATTTGCTGGATAAATGTCGTTGCCATATCCGTTTGTTGGTTTACAGCATCATTGGTTTGGTTCACGTTTGATTGCATCTTTTTACCTGAATCTTCTTGAAGTCCTCTAAGAGCTCGTAAATTGTCAGCAAGAAGCCCGTTAACAGCTGTATTTAAGGTGTTACGTGTATTTGATTCTTCTTGAGTCGATCCTCCAATTGGACTATTCAATTGTCTTGTAAAAACAGGGATTTGTGTTTGTAAGGCTGTATAAGCTTGTTGATATTGAGTAATATAGCGTAATCGATTTGCTTGAGCAATTCCCACATTTTGTAAAGATTGGATGAGCTTAATTAATAAAAGGAGAATACGATCTAAAATAAGGGCTTTTTCCGAACTATTTCCTGCTAAAGAAGAAGAAGAAATTAAATCACTTGTTGCTAAATAATTAAGCCGGACCGCTGTCACCCATTCTCCAAAGCTTTGACTAGGAAGGAAATATCCATTTTTTGCAATTTGTTCATTATAAAATTGTTTAATATCAGCGATAAAACGAGTACGATCAAAATGTGCAGGTCCAAATGCGCTATAAATTCCTTCATAAGTGGGCAGGGCTTCATATACAGGATCAGAAGCAACAAATGCACCTGGATCTTGTATCGTAGCAGTCGTTGTGTAAAAACTACTTAATTGGTTTGTAAAAAGTACCAAAAAGTCATCAGATGCTGTTCCAGTAGAAGGGGGTGTATAAATCTCATCCGAAAAGGGTTGAAAAGTATCCAAAAAATGACTTAAACTTGTAAAAGCAGGATTTGTTGAGTTGAGGGCATTATAGTTCAAGTTGATCGGATCGGGTGGAGTAGCAAAGATGGCCCAATCGGAGTCTGGATTTACACTTCCATCACTAAAATGTGCTGGATCGTTTGCCCAATTATCAGCTATGCTTTCTCTGAACACATTTTTAAACAAATAAAATAAATTTGTTGTTCCAATAGTTGTTGGAACATTCGCGTTAAAATCAAAATTATATATACCCGCATATTTAACGACCCAGTTCTTCCAGTTTGTTTCAAAATCTTGCCAATTTGTAGATGTTAGCTTACCTAAGTTATTATAATTAAAATAGTGGCTTGATAAAAATCCTTGAAAAATTTGTCTTAATGCAGCTCCGTCTGCTCCGTTGGCGTCCTGAGATAAAGCAAATTCAACATTTGCTGGAGACATAGCCAGGCTTGGAGTCACATCATTTGTGATGTATTGCAGGGAATCAATAAAGCTTGTTTGATGAAAACCATCATTAAACGTGATCTCTTCATGAGACATAATATTCCTCCATAAAAAATTGAGAGGAGGAATGTTTCAATAATCAATTAAAGGAGTGTCTTAATCTAAACTCTCAATCATTTCATTTATATTTATTAGCAAAAATAATGCCAAAAGGCGTTATTATCTAATGCCTTGTGCAAGTTTCTCGACAATTTGAGAGACTTTTTGTAAAACGGCACTAGCAGATTTATAAAATTCTTCAAATAGGAACATGTAGCGACGTACATTTTCTTTTTGTGTATCATTGAGGTTTTCAGCAGCCTGAATAGCGGATGTTAAGTTGTCTTGAACATTTCCCGCTGTATTTGTTCCACTTAAACCAAGTTTTTTATCTTGACTATCTATAACCCAATTTCTTACTCCACTCATCATTGAAACATTCAAAAAATGAGAACTGATATCTTTGATCACTTTAGATAAAAAGAGACCTAAGTTGGCACTAAGGGCATTGGCTGGTAAAGTCTGAAGTTGAGAAAGGAGCTGGTTTTTAGCAAGAATTAAAGAACTCGCATCTGCTGCTGTTGCAACAGATCGTGGAAAAATCTGAGAAAAATGTGCACTAGCTGAAATTTTGTAAATTTGTTCAAATCGTAACACTATAGTTGCCTTATCAACAGTGGCTTCATTAAGGTGAAAATTAACGAACCCAGTAAAAAAGGCTCGTTTGGCAAATTCAATCGCAAATGTTGTGCTATTTTCATGTCCAAGTACGGCGGCATTAGCTCCACTTATATCCTTATCATAAGCTGCTCTTAGATCTGGGTGAATATTTGCAATTGTACTAGCGACAATAAATGGAATATCTCCATTTCGTTGAGGAGGAAAGTTGAAGCTTCCAACAGTATCGACAGTAATTTGGTTAGCAACGTTTTGAACAATTTGTAAAGTGTCTAAAATGCCTTGCGTAGTTGTTAAGGCCTTTTCTAAGTTGGCAAGGGCATTAAAAATGACTTCATTCCCTTGTTTAACATATTCTAATTCAATCATGCTTTGCAGTGAACGAGTTGGAGCGGGTCCTAAAGCAGTGCCATTGACAATATCTGTAATTCCGTAACCTGCCATGCTTTGCCACAGCAAAACAGCATCTACTAGGCTAGTGGTTGGTAAGCTGTCCAATGAAATTCCAGCTGATTTTAATGAACGAAGTAATAGATCGATCTCGCTGGCCATTGCCTTATTAATGTATCCGATAGAATTGGTAGAATCTTCAAATCTTCCCTGTTTTGCTAAATCCGTTAGTTGATTAATGGCAATGATGATTTGTGCATAGTCTGCATCAGTTACCGGTTGTCCTTGATAAAGAGGATTAGAGGTTCGTTTATCTAAAACTTGTTTAATACTTGCCATATAAGCAGAATAATCGCGAATGACATTAGGGGTTAAGTATTCGACCTGAGTAACGGGAATCTGCACGAGCTTAGTAGGGTCCGATGGATCAAAAATCCCATTAATGGTAACCGTGGAAATTGTACTCATAGTATTCCACTCCTTTTTTGCATGAGCGGCTTTTTACTATAAGCGTAAGGAAAATAGTCAGACGAAACAAAACTTACGTTATGAGGAAAGTCGTCACGACTTTTATGTTATTTTTCTAATTCTATTTTATAAAATAATTATTTAAATCTCAATAATATAATTATATTTTAATTTATTATTTTAAGTTGCAATCCCTTTTGAAATTTTTTCTAAAATTTGACTTAATTTTACTAAAATATTACCAGCAGATTTATAAAATTCTTCAAAAAGAAATAAATAACGACGAACATTTTCTTTTTGTGTGTCGTTAAGATTTGTCGCGGTCCGTAACGCTGCATTAATATTGTCTTGAATTGCCCCAGCTTCATTTTCAACATTCAGACCCAGTCTAATGTCTTGTCCATCAATAATCCAATTTTTAAGTGATTGGAGAATCATTGCAGGATCTGAATTGACAGATAAATTGATCGTATAAGAACTCACTTGGACAGGTACTCCTGGAGAATTAGGATCTGTTCCATAAATAGGGATCGTTTGAACAAAGTGGGTGCTAATATCTTGAATAACTCGCATTAAATTGGAAGCTAGGCTGTTTGCACTAGTCGCGGCTCCTGGATTCAATCTTTGCAGATCGGCTAACTGAGTTGCCAGGGTGTACTTGGCATTTAATAAATCGATTCCTGTATAGGTGATGGGAACTGCACTTGGAAAGAGTTGAGAAAAATAAGCACTTGCTATCACTTTGTAATAGTCATGAAATGTTTGATGATCTCCAAGTTGAACAATCTCTCTTATTTTTTCTGCAAAGAAATTGGTATTTAAGAAGCGGTCTGTGTTCAATCTTGTACTTAATAAAATGAATGGATCTGCACTGATTTCTGCTTGAGAGGGCGTATAAAGAGCAATAAGGGCATTATAAGTTGCAGAGGGAATATCTGCATTCGTTAAAGGAGGAAATTGAAAGGGAGTTTGAGCACCGGAGATTTGAATTTGATTAGAAATGGTTTGAATTAAAGTTAAGGTTCCCATGATACTTTTTGTTGTTTGCAGAGCTGTCTCAAGAGATTCTAAACGACCAAAAATAAGCTCGTTTGCATTTTTGACATATTCCAGTTCTACCAAACTTTGTAAAGTTCTAGAAGGTAAAGCCTGTACATCAATTGTTTGAACTCCTAAAGCTGTTTTAATCTGTGTTTTATAGGTTGTAAAAGTTTCTTTAGCATTTATAAGGAACTGTTCCACTCCAAAACCTGCTAATCCTTGCCATTGTTGAATGGCATCGACTCCAGCTTGTTTTACTTGAGCTGATGCGCCAATATTAATCACATCCGAGGAAGCAGAGATTCCAACTGCTTTCAAAGATTTCATGATATCATTTAACTGATTAGCCATTGTCATATTGATAAGACCCACAGAGTCATCCGCTTCAATTGTTCCATTTTTAGCTAATTCAGAGAGGTGTTTGATTGCACCAACGACTATATTGTAATCTAAAAAAGTGACAGGTGTTGTGGAATCCGGATTCGATGAACGTTTATCCAAAACAATTTTTAAAAGATCAATGTTATTCAGATAATCTTGCAGGACTTGCGGTGTCACATATTCTGCTGGATTAATAGACGCGGTACCTATTCCAACAATTGTCAAGTCCATATCGGTTACTCCTTAGTTATTAACTTTCTATTTTCTCTATGAATCCACTAAACTGGAATATCGATAGATTTTTTCCATTTCGCAGGTTCGGAATACATGATTCCTACTCCGATTGAAAAAAGAAATAAATGAGCAGGTTCAAGGATTTTTTGTAAAAACTCACTGGGTTTAACCATCTCTTCAATGGAAGTTTGAAAAGCTTCTAATGCTGTTTTAAATTGTTCGCGATCCTGTGTAAAGACTAATTCAATTAAAACATTTCGTATAACATTCACGAGAGACTGAGGAGATTTAACGTCAGCAATTGTTGCAGAATCAGGATCTGCTCTTCCATATAAAGCAACTTTTATAGATTCACTTACACGATGGCCTAATTCCGCTCCAATATGACTAAATAAGCTGTTCAAACGGCTACTTAAAAAAACTAAAATATCTTTATCATTGAGACCTAGAAAATCTTCTAGACGAATAGAAGGTGAAATCGTAACAGCACTTTTGACAGCAGCTTCAGCTTGATTGCCAGTTAATCCTTCTCGACGTAAATTAAATTCAAGGTGTTCCTTAAATTGTTGAGATGTCAAAGTTTCATTTTCAATAAAAGTCTGTTGAACAGCTCGGTTAACAATTTCACGCGTAGTCACTAGATCTGCCTTGCGATCCGCTAGAATAATACCAGCTATAATCGAGTCTTTTAAAATGTGTCCATCCACAGTATTCTCTGCAATTATATAAGGAGTAGGAGACAGCGTATGAGGAGCTAAAGTTGCACCGGTATCGGAGAGAAATTCAGTTTGCTCTGAACTAAAACCTTCCGAATGATATTGAGTGGTGAGTTGAGTTCTAAGTTGATTGTGACTCGATGTAGATTGACTAGAAAAAATATTAGGTAATTGAGTTAAATTTAAGTTAGGACTGAAAGATTCAGGTTCTACACCTAGAGGATTAAAAGTGGGAGATAGATTGAAATTTGGAGATAAAAATTCTGTTTCGTTGGATGTAGAAGGTGAAGAAGTGCTCAAAAAAGTAGTGGATTCTGTAGAGCTTAAAATGAGAGGAAGAAGTTCTGGTACACCTACTGTAGAAGCTAACAACTGAACGGCTACTAATGCTAGAGTTAAATTTAAAGCAGGTAGAATTTGATTTAGTAAAGCTGTCTTATCTGCCTCACTTAAATTGGCCAAAAGAGGATTTGCTTCAATAAATTGCAGTAAAGTTTCACTCACTCCACCTTTAGCTATTTGGTCAAGTATACTAGCAGCGAATGCAGCAGCAAAAATAGTATTAAATAAAGAAGGATTTTGTATGAGGACCTGCAAATTATCGCTAAGTCCTAAAGCAGGCAAAAGAGCAAGTAATGAACTAGTACTCAATAAAGTTGTTGTGAATATCAGAAGTTGATTAAGCAATTCATTTTTTTTAGATTCTGTTATTATCTTTAAGTCGTTAAGAACTTGAGAAAAAAAGCTTTCTCCTAATAAAGCTGCAATATGAGGGTTTCCAAGGCCAGAGACTTGAACGGCTAGAGTTCCACCTCCTGTCTTATTTTCTTGTACTTTAGGTTCAAAAGGAGGAGAAATTGAATTAGGTAACATTTTTTTTATTGAAGAGTTAGCTTCATTGAGTGGATCGGCAGAAGCAGCCTTGACACTGGCATTAAAAAGTAAAGTAGATAAAAAAGTGAGGCCCCATTCAAAAAGGACTTTTTGATCAAAATCACCTTGTAGAGGAGTGACTAATTGAGCATAAAGCTGATCATAAATAGCTGTTCGAATCGTATCTAATTGGCTAGAAGTTGGAACTACAAAGTTTGATAAGTTAGGAATAACAGGAACATTTTGAGAAAGGGTTGTAAAAACGTCGGGCGGAATTTTTGTATCAACTACAACTGGCAAACTTGTATTAGCTGGAAGTGTTTGTACCTGATCTAATTGTGGAACGAGACCTGTCAGATTTCGAAAAGTTGCTTCTGGTTGTGTCAGATCAAGATTAAGTTGATTAAATGTATCGTTTAAATTATAAGTCGTTTTAATCTCATTAAAGAATATATTATTCGCAGTTGCATTCGCATTATAACCAATAGTTGAAAAACTATAATCTATAATTTCATCATATCGGTTATTCCAATAAGAATTAAAATTAGCAACGGCAACATTATAATTATTAACGTGATTATTATAAGCAAGGATTCTATCTTTGTCTTGAGGTCCTCCATTATCTGTAGAGGGAATGGTATACATTCCCGGTTGTCCTGAAACCTCTGCCCCCTTTATATCTTTAATTTCATTAGTAAAGCTTTTGTAAGCTTGAATTAAATCTTTTAATTCATCTTGTTCTTCTTGATTTCCATTATTTAAGCTAGAAATCAAAGTATTTTGATTCGACACTTGGCTCGAAGCATTCTGTGCAGTTGTACGTAAATCATTCGTCACCTCGATCGATTTTTCTTTAGAGAGAGCTGTAGCTGCCCGAATAGCTGTATACTTTTCTGTTATCCCTAATGATTGGAGAGCAGTAGATAAATTTAACTGAGTACGTTTTTCTTGATCAATAAATTCGCCCATAGCTAATTGCTGTCGGGCATTTTTAGCTGACTCATTAACAATGGCAAAAAAACTGCTCAAAGAAATTGCCGGGATTTCCAAAATTGGACTATCAATAGAAGCTGATAGACTGGGGAGAGTTCCAGCAAGAGCCGCATTGATGGTATCTTCGATAGATAAAGATGCTGTCTGATTATTTAGATTTTGAGTAGAAGTAAAAGAATTTGGAGCAACATTTTCAATTCCACCGGTTGAAGGAGTAACACTTGCCATGATACATTCCTT
>WUUC01059308.1_pt1 | contig 17438 bp, 17 predicted proteins | sample 6278441 | NCBI WGS metagenome assembly WUUC01 (sample SAMN13675441, study PRJNA597444) | soil metagenome | isolation source: soil | place: USA: Washington | collected 2017-10 | reverse complement strand
GAAGGCCAATAGTCAATACAGCTTCATGATCGAATGGACTTACAACGAATACGACCGCATGAAATACGACGAACGTGGCGGTTACGAGTTCTTTCCTGAGGATGGCAATTATTTGTATACACTGGCGCAGTGGTATCCGCGCATGTGTGTGTTCGATGACTACGAAGGTTGGCAGAACAAACAATTTCTCGGAGACGGCGAGTTTACCCTCACCTTCGGGAATTTTAAAGTGAAGATCACGGTTCCCTCCGATCATATTGTTGGCGCAACAGGTTGGCTGCAGAATCCAACCGAAGTTCTCTCGAAGCAACAACAGGAAAGATTTGCTCAGGCACGCCGCACGTTCGATAAACCTGTGCTGATCGTGACCCAGGATGAAGCAACGAAGAAAGAGAAAGAACGCTCGAAGAAAAAAAGTACCTGGGAATTTCACGCCGAGAACGTTCGCGATTTTGCCTGGGTATCGTCGCGCAAATTCATTTGGGACGCAATGGCCGTTAAAGTAGGATCAAAGACTCCTCTTGCGCAGTCGCTATATCCAAAGGAAGGCAATCCGCTTTGGGAAAAGGAATCGACGAAAGCGATCAGGAATACCCTTGAAGTTTATTCAGAACGCACTTTCGAGTATCCTTATCCAACAGCGTATTCTGTTCATAGTGCAAGCATCGGGATGGAATACCCGATGATCTGTTTCAACTATGGTCGTCCGAAAAAAGACGGGTCATACACGCAACGTTTGCTGGAGGGAATGGTGGGTGTGATCATTCACGAAGTTGGTCACAACTTCTTCCCAATGATTGTCAACAGCGACGAACGCCAGTGGACGTGGATGGATGAAGGGACGAACACTTTCCTCGAGCGAGAAACAACACGAACTCGTTATCCTGACTTTGATGTGACCAGTGGTTCGCCAAAAGGAATTGCCAGTTTTATGAGGGGCGATAAAACACAGATGAGACCTATCATGGCCAGCGCAGATAATCAAGGAAAGAACCATGGCCCGAACGGCTACACGAAGCCCGCCGCCGCGCTCACCCTGTTACGCGAAACAGTTATGGGCCCCGAACTATTCGATGCGGCTTTTAAGGAATACGCAGAACGTTGGGCTTTCAAACAACCGAAGCCCGCAGACTTTTTCAGATCAATGGAAGACGCTTCTGCCACTGACCTCGACTGGTTCTGGAGAGGATGGTTTTACTCGACCGACAATGTTGACCTGGAGTTGTCGGAGGTGAAATGGTTCCGTGTGAAATCGAACGAGCAGGATCCCGAGAAGGGTAATCTTCGTGTGCAGGGCGGCGACCTCGCAGCGAAAGGTGGAAAGGGAAAATCAGTTGATTTCTCTGGTGGCCCGCAGGAGTTCACAATGATGAATGCCAGCGAGGCAAAAGCAACAGGCAGAAGGTCGGAATTCATGAGTGGCTTCGATGACAACACCATACGCACAAAACTCGATGGAAAAAATATCTATGAGATCACACTGAGAAATAAAGGCGGTTTGATTTCCCCTGTCATCATAGAATGGACTTACGCCGATGGAACCAAAGAACTTGAAACGCTGCCTGCCGAGATCTGGCGTGTTAATGAAGTTGAGGTGAAGAAAATGTTCCTTAAAGACAAGGAGGTGGCCAACGTGGTGATCGATCCGAAACAGGAGACAGCAGACGTGAATGCTGGAGACAATGTGTTCCCAAAACGAGCAAGTGCTACGAAGTTCGATCAGTTGAGGAAGAACTAAACAGCTTCTAGCTACAAGCTGCAAGCTTCTAGCTGTTCAGAGTAACATCCAGGTACGAGCACTACGAAGTAAATCAAGAACCAATAAAGCCGTCGGGTCTGCGCAGCTTGTAGCTAACGGCTAGCAGCTTGTAGCCTACCGCCGAAATTACTCACGTTAGCGTCTTGAGAACACCCGCTGATCCAACGACCATGCCATCGGCCCAGTGAAAAAGAATACAAGACCGAGCATCACGAACAGGAATGGATGTTGATCCTGGTACCAGAATTTTCCGTTGCCAACTACAAAACAAATGAATGACATCACACCGATAATCATCACGCAGGCTATTCGTGTAAACAGGCCGGCAGTAAGCAACAGTCCTGCCACCAGTTCTGTTGCCTTGCCCACGTAGAGCATGAATTCGGGTGCAGGCATCGTCTTGAATATTTCCCACCCGAAATAGCTTTCCATTGTTGGGCGATCGAAAACTTCCCATCCGTGATAGGTCATCAAGAGACCGGTGATGATGCGCAACAAGGCGACACTCTGTGGATACCAAAGGGGTGAGGGATTAAGTAACACCGTATGGAAATTTGTGTCGATGAAGGTAGTGCTATGGCGTGACTCGAACAATATTTTGCCAACCATCCGGGAGTTACGGTATTATAAAACCCGTGGTAACACGGATTTTCCGCTTTGTAAGAAGCACATATTTTTGAAGAAATCAATCTTGTATGCGTTTGCTTGCCGTATCGTTAATTGGGGTGTTCCTTTTATTTGCATCGTGCGGCGGAGATGACCCTGCACTGATTTGCGACACCAATACTTTGACCACTTCTCACAACGGATCGCAGAGCTGTGGCATATCGAAAATTATTGGCGGCATCAGCACCAGCGGTAGTCAGGAAACCATACGACTGCAAATTGCCAACGGATATGAAGTGATGGTGCGTAGCGCTTCACCTTTTGAGGAAGGGAAACCGTATGACGTTTTCAGCCTTACGTCAACAAATCTCAATCGCCACATTTCTAATTCCGTCACCTTTGTGAAGATCGATCGCACAGCAAAGAAAATTACCCTCAAATTCAGGTTCGAAAACGAGTTTTCAGTGGGGGCTAATGGAACCACCGTATTTATTCACGACGGACAGGCCACCGACCTGATATACTGACGTCAAACTATTCTGTTTACTGCCGAAAACTTTTGTTCTCCGACCTGCGTTTTATCACTGGAATTCAAATTCATGGTTCCGGAGATGAAACAGAGGGCATTGGCCATTAGTGCGGGTGCGGCGTTAGGCTTCACGTTCATGGTATCGAGTATAACGAGCGCTACCCGAATGGTATGGGAGACTCGTCTCGACGGGACATTGATTGAACTCTGGAAAGCTTACCGCGTTTTTCTATTTAGTACTTTCTTAAGCACCACTTTCTTTTTCATTTTCGTGCCTGCCTTCCTGGTGTCCATGTACGCTATCCGCAGGTATGGAATTGAGGGCCGGCGGAAGTTGTAGGCGATGTCCCGGCTTTAACGCTGGGAAAGCGGGGGTTCAACCGAAGTCAAACATTCGCTATCTTCACACAAAATTTCATCAAATCAATAATATGAGTAGAGGATTAATCATTACGCTGGCAGTTGTTGGCGTAATCGTGTTTTTCGTAATTGGGTTCGTGATGTGGGGTGGAGGCGTCTATGACAATGCGGTAGGCCGGCAGGAGGAGGTGAATCAGGCATGGAGCGATGTTCAGGCCTCCTACCAACGACGGGCCGACCTCGTCCCCAACCTTGTAGCCACTGTAAAGGAGGCCGCTGAAAACGAACGCGGTATCCTGACAGCGGTGACGCAAGCACGTGCAGGGATCACTGAAGCCACAACTCCCGAGCAACTTGAGGCCGCGGGTCGTAGGATCAACACTGCTATTAACCTTGCTTTTGAAGCGTACCCGCAGATAAGAAGCACCGAAAATTTTGCAGATCTGCAATCTCAGCTGGAAGGAACGGAAAACCGGATCAACGTTGCTCGTCAACGATACAATGAAGCAGTAAGAGTATACAACACGTTTGTTCGTGGTTTCTTTAAAAGGATGGCACTCAATCTCTTTGGCGGAGGTGAGGACTTTACAGTAAGGAAAGGTTTCGAAGCTGCAGAAGGTTCGGAGAATGCGCCGAGTGTAAGTGACGCTTTCAAGAAATAAAAACAGATTGGTTTATAAAAAAGCCCGATGGAAACATTGGGTTTTTTTTTAAGGAAGGGTTGCACTTAACCAATAAATTCTGTCAAATCGTTCTTTCCCTTTAGTTGCCTTAACGGCAAACAGGATTTTTCGCTCCGAATCCACAGGTTTGGAATTTTGTAGCGCCGGAATCCAATTTCCTTCTGTGAGAACGGCAAGACGATTGCTTTCCTTAATCAGAAATTTCGGCGCTTTATAGCTTTCGGCCCTTATTCCTGTGACCTTTCCACCCGCCGTAATTTTTAACGTTATCAGTACAGCAGCACTGTCGCCTTTAACTGGTTTATGATATAGAAGGGCGGAGGTAATGCTGTCTGCGTCAATGAGCATCGCTGCCAGCGCGTATTCACCACCCAGATAAACTGGCTTTCTGTTTACGTTAAACATTGATGAGTCCTTCCGGATCGATTCATCTTTTATAAGTAGTTGAGAACTAAAATCATATTTCTGATGAACGCCACCGGAACGATCTAAAGTAGTCCAGAGCCCTACACGTTTGTCATTAAGGTACATTCCAGCAAGCATTAGTTTGCTTGTCTGTTTGATTATGACTCCAGTCGAGTCTTTTGAATCTTTTGGATTTGAAATATCGAAATAGTTACTTTCCCTTATAGAATCTCTGTGATAGTATGTCCAAACACCATTCTTTTTACCATTGACAAAAGACCCGCGGGATTTTATTGCGTTCACAGCGATGGAGTAGTAATTCTCCCAGACGCCATCTTTCTGGCCCATCTTGTAGCTGCCGGTTTCCTGGAAAAGAATCAAGTCAACAAAAGACTTATACTTTGTATAAGCACCATGTTTTATTTGCTTGTTAGCTTTTAAGACATTGTATTCTGTGACGTAATCAGTAAGCTCCCGTAGGTGATATTTCCTTTTTACTAACAATTCGATTTCCTGTGCCGCAACGTCGGGCATTTGCAGCAATATCAACACGGAGATTAACGCAAGGAACTTAAGTCGGGACAAAGTCATCGGATGCGTTTACTAAAATAGTATAAGTGCCGGTGTCTTTCAACAAAACGATTATTAATTTACGCGGAGCAATCCGTAGGTCTGGATTCTAACTATGGTTCATCTCCCAATTCCTCCATCGAAATATTCATAAGGAAGATCTCTGAATATATCGAAACCATATCCTTGATCACTCATAATTCTTAATTGCAAAATAATCGTCGGTCATTTCGTGTTCGATGCCCTCGCGTAAGTACCGCAGAACGATCAGTTCGGCTTCATCGTCCTGAGAATCCATGTTGCAGTTCAGGATCTGCGGCAGGTATTTTATCCGCTGCGCCCAGGGTTAACCGGTTGCTTCCATTTTTTCTTTAACGGCAACGATCATGCTGCGGGCTTTACGCCCTGCTCATTGTTCTGTTGTGTCTGCTCGAGTTTATCAAGGTATCTTATCAATGGACCGGCAATACAAATTTCAGCAATGGAAACGGCCCACGATATATCGGACTCGGTAATGTAACAATCCCAGGCAAGTTGCGGAATTGATTGCGTAATGTGCATGAGTCTCATGAACTCGTCTGTTTCTTCCTTTGTGGCCTGTTCGTCGGCCAGCCTGTTGACAAGGTAGCAGATACGTTCTACCGAAGTTTCATCAATGACTATCATGATTTTTTGAAGTTTTGTTTTTGCAAATTCTTAATTGATTGTTTATTCAAATCGCGGAGCAACCGCTTCGTTTCTTTATGATTTGTCTTTAATTTTTCAAACTCGACTTTGAGGAAGTGAATTTGCATGGTCAGTGTTGCCACTTCAGTTTGAACAAATTCTCTCAGGGTATATTTGGTCGTAACAAAAGTGACGATTATAGCTACCAAAATAGCGATGAGAGAGAGCAAGTCAGATAACTGTATCTCAATTTTCATTCGAATGACTTTATTAGTCATGACTTAAAAGATCACGATCATAAGCATTACAACATCGAATGTAAATGAGTTGATGTTTGATGCAACATTGAACAACAGATTGTCAGGAAAATTGGACAATGAACTGTACGGTTTTCCTATCGTGTTGACTCAGATGGTCAAGGGATAGTGCCGATAAAAAAAGAAAGGCCACCGAATTTGGTGGCCTTCAGATCTAAATTAGAGGATCTAAATTAGAAAGATCTCAGGATTTCACGCCAGCGATTTTTTCACTTCTCTCATTTCATAACTTTCAATCACATCGCCTTCTTTGATGTCGTTGAAGTTGTCGATGCCCATACCACAATCGAATCCCGATTTCACTTCGCTGGCATCGTCTTTATGACGTTTCAATGAAGTAAGTTTTCCAGCGAAGATCACGATACCATCGCGGATGAGGCGGATCGGGTTGGCGCGCTTGATGTAACCATCTGTAACCATACATCCTGCAACAGTTCCGAATTTCGTGATCTTGAATACATTTCGAACTTCGGCGTTACCGACAATTATTTCTTCGAACTCTTTCTCCAGCATACCTTCCATCGCCGCTTTCACGTCGTTGATGGCATCGTAGATGATCGAGTACAAACGGATCTCAATTTCCTCTCCGTCGGCCAGGCGGCGTGCCGCAGGAGAAGGGCGAACCTGGAAGCCTACGATGATCGCATCGGACGCGGACGCCAGCAACACATCAGATTCCGAGATCTGACCAACTGATTTCTGAATGATGCTCACGGCAACTTTCGGTGTCGATAGTTTGAGCAGCGAATCGGACAACGCTTCGACAGAACCGTCTACATCGCCTTTCACGATCACGTTAAGCTGTTTGAACGAACCGATGGCAAGACGCCGGCCGATTTCATCCAATGTGATATGCTTCCTTGTGCGAATATTTTGTTCGCGTTGCAATTGCGAACGCTTGGTGGCGATTTCCCGCGCTTCGCGATCGCTTTCCATAACGTTGAACTTGTCGCCGGCTTGCGGAGCGCCATCGAGACCGAGCAACTGCACTGGTGTAGCAGGTCCTGCTTCTTTGAGACGATTTCCTGTATCGTCGAACATTGCCTTCACACGGCCATAGTTCGATCCAGCCACAACGATATCGCCGATACGAAGTGTTCCATTCTCAACCATCACGGAAGCCACGAAGCCGCGACCTTTGTCCAGTGAGGCTTCGATAACGGAACCATTGGCAGGTTTATTTGGATTCGCGCGAAGATTCAGGATCTCTGCTTCGAGCAATACTTTTTCCAGGAGTTCGTCGATACCTTTTCCTGTTTTAGCGGAGATCTCTGATACCTGGTATTTACCACCCCAGTCTTCAACAAGGATATTCATTTTCGACAATGACTCGCGAACCTTTTGAGGATTAGCGGCTGGTTTGTCGACCTTATTAATGGCGATTACAATCGGCACGCCGGCAACCTGCGCGTGGTTGATGGCTTCTTTTGTTTGCGGCATCACGTCATCGTCTGCAGCGACAACAATAATAACTACGTCCGTAAGTTTCGCTCCGCGTGCGCGCATCGCGGTAAACGCTTCGTGACCAGGCGTATCGAGGAAAGAGATCTTATGACCACTCTTGGTCATTACATCATAAGCACCGATGTGTTGGGTGATACCACCCGCCTCTTGTGCAGTAACTTTAGTATTCCTGATGTAGTCGAGCAACGAGGTCTTACCGTGGTCGACGTGACCCATAATAGTAACGATAGGAGCGCGTGGTTCAAGGTCTTCATCCTTGTCGATGTCTTCTTCGATTTCAGTTTCATCTTCCGCGGTCGTGAATTGCACATCGAAGCCAAATTCATCTGCGATCACAGTGATCGCTTCGGCATCCAAACGCTGGTTGATGGAAACGAACATTCCTAATCCCATACAGGTAGAGATGACCTCGTTCACAGAAACGTTCATCATGGAAGCAAGATCGTTGGCGGAGATAAATTCCGACACTCTTAGTATCTTCGACGACTCCTGTTCCTGGAGCATGCGTTCTTCTTCGGCGTCGGAAACGGCCTGGCGTTTTTCTTTGCGGTATTTAGCGCCGCTGAATTTTTTCTGACCACCGCTTAGTTTAGCGAGCGTTGCGCGGATCTGATCCTGGATCTCTTTCTCGGAAGGCTCTTCTTTTTGTACGCGTGGAGGGAGTGGACGTTTACCGCCTTGCTGGCCGCCGCGCTGATCAGGCATTGAAGGAATGCGTTTGCGCGGGCGCTTTTTCTTATCATCCTGTTTATGATCGGACGACGCGACAGGTGCTTCTTTCTTCTTCTCCTTCTCTGCAGGGAGGTCGATCTTATCGACCACTTTAAGGCCCTGGAGCTTCGTCGCTTTAGCTTTGATGAGTTCCTGTTCCTGTTTTTCGACGACAACGGGCTCGACGGGCTTCACCACAACAGGTGGCGGTGGCGGAACTACTACTTCTTCTTCTACTACTGGCTTTTCAACTTTCTTTTTCTCCTTCTCGGCTTCAAGTTCGATCTTACCAACAACCTTGATGCCTTCCAGCTTTGGTTTGTCACTCTCGATCTTCTCCGGTTTTGCTACTTCATCCTTGTGTTTGACAATTTCTTTGGAGCCAAGGTTCTTTATTAAGATGCGATCCTCTTCTTCACCTTTCTTCCGGTGTACGTCAGCTTCACTTTTGATCGTCACGTTTTCGGTATGCTTCATACCGATGGTAAGGCCGTGTGCTTCGATCTTTTCCGATGCAGAAGATGCATACTCCTTGGAGAGCATCGCAAACTGATCGGACGTAAGTTTCGCGTTAGGGTTGTTCTCCACCTTGAATCCCTTCTTAGCAAGGAACTCGAGGATGGTATTGTGCCCCACATTCAGCTTACGCGACGCCTGCCCCAACCGTATCATTTTGTCTTCTGCCATGCTCAAATTTGACTAGTAATTTCCGGAATTATGTGATGTTAAGATCATTTATTGCTCAAATTCTTTCTTAAGAATAGAGTGTACTGTATCTACGGTTTCTTCTTCGAGGTCGGTGCGCCGTACAAGTTCTTCCTTGTTCAAGGCGAGAACACTTTTGGCGGTATCAAGGCCGATGCGTTTCAGTTCATCGATAACCCATGCTTCGATCTCATCTGAGAATTCATCCAGGTCAACATCTTCTTCCTGGATCTCATCGAGTTCTCTGAAGACGTCGATTTCATATCCCACTAAACGGCTTGCCAACTTGATGTTGAGTCCACCTTTGCCGATAGCCAGCGACACCTGGTCAGGTTTGAGATAGACCGATGCACGGCCGTTCTCTTTGTCGATTTTGATGCTTGATATTTTCGCCGGGCTCAATGCACGCTGAATAAACAACTCCATGTTTTCAGTGAAGTTGATAACATCAATATTTTCATTCTGCAATTCACGTACGATCGCGTGAATCCGCGAGCCCTTCATACCAACGCATGCGCCAACCGGGTCGATACGATCATCGTACGATTCAACCGCAACCTTTGCCCTCTCCCCAGGCTCTCTCACAGCTTTCTTAATTGTGATCAAACCGTCATAAACCTCCGGTACTTCCTGTTCGAATAAACGCTCCAGAAATACCGGTGAAGTTCTCGACAAAACGATTTTCGGATTGCCGTTCACCATCTCAACCTTATGAACAATGGCACGCACATTTTCACCTTTGCGATAGCGATCCTTCTGGATCTGTTCGTTGCGCGGTATAGAGATCTCATTGCCTTCACCGTCGGTCAACAAAACTTCTTTGCTCAACAACTGGTATACTTCTCCGGTGATGATCTCGCCTACGATGTCTTTGTATTTCTGGAATAGAATATCTTTTTCAAGATCCTTCACTTTTTGCATCAATGTTTGACGCGCAGTAGTGACTGCTCTTCTTCCAAAATGTTCGATCTCGATTTGCTCTGATACTTCCTCTCCAACTTCAAAATCAGGTTCAATTTTCCTGGCGTCGGTGAGGCTGATCTTGTCGTGATCCCAAATATCCTCAGAGTCGTCCTCGACGATCTCCCTGATGCGGTAGATCTCAAGGTCACCCTTATCAGCGTTAATGATGATGTCAAAGTTGTCGTCCACGCCATATTTTTTGCGGATCATATTCCTGAACACATCCTCCAGGATCCGGATCATCGTTGGACGATCGATATTTTTTTGTTTGGCGAAGTCAGCGAATGACTCGATTAGGTTGGAGATATCCATAACTATTATTTAAAAGAAACCGTTACAAATGCTTTTTCTATTTGGTTAAAGTTTATTTCAGTCAATTTCTTTTCCTTTTTTCCTGGTGTTGATGCGGGCACTGGTTTGCCGTCTTTCCAGTCCTGTTCAACAACAAGATGGTCTTCGGTTGCAGCAGTTACTTTACCTTCCACCATCCGGCCTTCTGTCAGGTGCAATCGAAATGTGCGTCCAACATTTTTAAGGAACTGCCTCTTAAGCTTAAGCGGCTGATCCACTCCCGGTGTCGTTACTTCCAGCGTGTAAGCACCCTGTATCACATTTTGTTCATCGAGGGCAGCGGCGATTTGGCGGCTCAGGCTCGCGCAGTCGTCGATGTTAACTCCCTGATCGCCATCTACGATCACCATTACCTTTGGAGGCCGCTGTTTCGCGAAAAGCAACACATTTACAATGAAATGCGATCCTTCCGTGAGCGATGACTCCGCTATTTGCCTTATTTTTTCTGCAACATCCATGCTTCCTGAAGGCCCAAAATGCCTCAATTCCAGCCTTTTTCCCTACAAATCGCTCTTCACCAAAAAACCCGGATAACGAAAGAGGGGACTTGCGGTCCCCTCTTTAATTATTTTCAGATGGTAATGCAAATATATCACATTTCCGGATTATGGCAAAATTTGTGTAGATAAGGTCGCTCACAACAGTGTCAAATGACGAAACAATTAATTGCTGCTGTACTGCTTGCTGGTGCATTATTTTCATGCAGCAAAAAGAAACCGGCTGAGGAAAAACCATCGGTAGCCACGGTAAATGCTCCACAGTTCATGGCGGACTCCGCCTATCAATATGTATACCGCCAGGTGGAATTTGGCCCACGTATCCCGAACAGCGCTGCACATGCGCAGGCTGCAGATTACTTTGTGAAGACATTCAAGCAACATGGGGCAACAGTTGTTGTTCAGGAATTTGATGCCGTGACGTTTGATGGAACCAAATTGAAACTGAAGAACATCATCGCTTCGCATCAACCGCAGATACAAAAGCGTGTATTGTTGGCGGCGCATTGGGATACACGACCATTTGCCGACAAAGATCCGGAGGCCCCCGATGCGCGGATTGATGGTGCCGACGATGGTGCCAGTGGAGTCGGCGTATTACTTGAGTTAAGCAGACTACTGCAAATGCAAAAACCAAACACCGGAGTTGATTTCATTTTATTCGACGGTGAGGACTGGGGTGAAAAATCGGGACAAAACACTGTGCCGCTTCCTGAAGGTATTGACGATTGGTGGTGTTTAGGATCACAACATTGGAGCACCAACAAACATAAGCCTGGTTACAAGGCGTACTACGGAATCCTGCTTGATATGGTAGGTGCCAGGAATGCGCGATTTTTCAGGGAGGGAATATCAATGGAGTATGCGCCAAAAATTGTTGAAAAAGTTTGGAGCACTGCTTCCTCGCTTGGGTATGACCAGTATTTCATTTTTCAAAATTCCGGTCCTTTGGTGGATGATCACAAGTTCATCAATATTGACGCCGGCATACCGACCATCGACATTATCAACTACGACCCCATAAGAAATGTGTTTGGTGATCACCATCACACGCGCAAGGACAACATGGAGGTTATCAGCAAGGAAACCTTGAAAGCCGTTGGGCAGACCGTAACACACGTTATCTACTCGGAACCGTAACCACCGGGCGCGTTGCCGTTAGATGCGATTATATTTCGCGAAGTCTTTATGATCCCGCTGATAGAGCATGTCTTCGGGGAGCGATTTAAAATACTCGTAAGTGATCTTCAATCCTTCCGATCGGCTCACCTTCGGTTCCCATCCCAGGATCTGTCTTGCTTTTGTAATGTCGGGTTGCCGTTGCTTGGGATCATCTTTAGGCAGTGGTCTGTACACCACCTTCTGTTTGGTGCCCGTCAATTTTACGATCTCCTCGGCGAATTCTTTAATTGTAATTTCCGAAGGATTGCCAATGTTGACCGGGTAAGCATAATCAGACATCAGGAGCCTGTAAATTCCTTCTACGAGGTCATCGACATAACAGAACGAACGGGTTTGTGAGCCATCGCCAAAAATGGTAAGGTCTTCTCCTCTTAGTGCCTGACCGATAAAAGCCGGAAGTACGCGACCATCGTTAAGGCGCATCCGTGGACCGTAGGTATTGAATATGCGGACGATCCTGGTTTCTAATTCGTGGAAAGTATGGTATGCCATGGTAATGGCTTCCTGGAAACGCTTCGCTTCGTCATATACGCCACGGGGACCAACTGTGTTTACGTTTCCGTAGTATTCTTCAGTTTGCGGGTGCACCGTAGGATCACCATATACTTCACTGGTAGATGCAATTATGATCCGGGCTCCTTTTGCTTTGGCCAAACCCAACAGGTTGTGAGTCCCCAATGAACCCACCTTTAAGGTTTGGATTGGAATTTTTAGATAATCGATGGGGCTTGCAGGCGATGCGAAATGAAGGATGTAGTGAAGGTCTCCTGAAACATGCACAAACTTTGAAACATCGTGGTGAAAGAACTCAAAGTCAGGAAGCTTAAACAAGTGTTCAATGTTACGCAGGTCGCCCGTGATCAGGTTGTCCATCGCGATCACATGAAACCCTTCCTTGATAAACCTGTCGCATAAATGAGACCCGAGAAATCCGGCACCTCCCGTGATCAGGACTCGTTTCTTATTTGCCATTGATTACCTCCCTTCCAATGCTCACGTAAGTATACCCGAGGTCTTTCATCGCTGGCAGATCGTAAAGGTTACGTCCGTCGAAAATTGTTTTCGACTTCATCTGCTTACCTAATTTTTCGAAATCAGGAGTTCTGAATTCAGGCCATTCTGTAGCAATAACAATCGCATCCGCATTATCTGCTGCGTCGTATGGATTTGTAAAATAATTCAGTTTATCGCCGTAGAGCTTGCGAACATTTTCCATGCCCTCGGGATCGTGCACATTAACGATCACGCCATCGGTTAATAACGCATCAATATTATATAATGAGGGAGCTTCGCGTACATCGTCGGTATGAGGCTTGAAGGATAGGCCCCAGATCGCAATGGTTTTTCCATTCAGCTTGTTGTCAAAATGTTTTTTAATCTGCGGTATCAACTTCGTCTTCATGTCTTCATTCACTTTCATCACCGAATGAAGAATGCGGAAATCGTATTTCACGTCTGCCGATGATTTCGCAAGGGCCTTTACATCTTTTGGGAAACAGCTACCACCGTAACCAATACCAGGAAAGAGGAAACGCTTGCCGATGCGGCTGTCTGTGCCTACACCTTTTCTCACCTCATCCACGTTGGCACCTAATAGTTCGCAAAGATTAGCGATCTCGTTCATGAACGTGATCTTTGTTGCCAGAAACGAATTGGCAGCATACTTCGTGAGCTCTGCAGAACGCTCATCCATGAACAGGATGGGATTACCCTGGCGAACAAAGGGCTGGTACAGTTGTTCCATTACCTTGCGCGCTTTATCTGACCTTGTTCCGATCACAACGCGATCTGGCTTCATAAAATCCTCTACTGCAACACCCTCGCGAAGGAATTCAGGATTGGAAACGACATCAAAGTCAACCGTCGCTTTCGCTTTTACACGGTCATAAACCTTTTCAGAGGTCCCAACAGGCACCGTGCTCTTGTCGACGATAACCGTATAATCGGCCAGCAATGGTCCCAGATCGTCGGACACCTTTAAAATATACTTGAGATCAGCAGATCCGTCTTCACCTTCCGGTGTAGGCAGAGCGAGAAATATGATCTGCGCATCTTTAATTCCATCTTTAAGACTTGTTGTAAATGAAAGGCGCTGCTGCTCAATATTCCGCTTGAAAAGATTTTCAAGGCCTGGTTCGTAAATAGTGATCTTTCCTGACTTCAGGCGATCAACTTTTGTAACATCAATATCAACACAGGTAACCGTGTTGCCCGTTTCGGCAAAACAAGTTCCAGTTACCAGACCAACATACCCGGTTCCTACTACTGCAATTTTCATGTGGCGCTATAGACTTTTTGAAGCCTGCAAACATAAGCATTGTATAAAGAAATCAAATAATTTAAGTCACGAACTAACAGTCGTTCGGATGATTTTTGTTATCTTGGCGATCCAAATTTTTAGTAGACCTATGACAGTAGCAGAAAAACTTGATCACGCTATCGATTTCGAGGAGAGTGAAAATCAAAAGATGATTTCTCAAATGATCCGCGACTTCTGTGCGAAGGAGATCAAACCAAAGATGATGGATTGGGACGAGTCGCAGGAATTTCCTGTTGATCTGTTCCGGAAACTGGGATCACTTGGGCTCATGGGTGTACTCGTTCCTGAGGAATACGGTGGATCAGGTTTTGGCTACCACGAATATGTCACCACTATCGCAGAGATCTCGCGCGTGGATGGCTCGATCGGGTTGTCGGTTGCTGCTCACAATTCGTTGTGTACTGGTCACATTCTTCAATTCGCTTCTGAAGAACAGAAACTAAAATATCTTCCGAAGCTCGCCACTGCAGAATGGATTGGTGCATGGGGATTAACTGAACCCAATACAGGATCCGATGCCGGAAATATGAGAACGATCGCCATTAAAGATGGTGACCACTACGTCCTTAACGGTGCGAAGAATTTTATCACGCATGGAAAATCAGGTCAGGTTGCTGTAGTGATCGCGCGGACGGGTTCCGTAGGCGATTCCCGGGGGATGACCGCATTCATTATTGAAAAAGGAACACCGGGTTTCTCTGCAGGCAGGAAGGAAAATAAGCTTGGCATGCGTGCGTCTGAAACAACCGAGTTGATCTTCACCGATTGTCGCATTCACAAGAGCCAGGTTATTGGCGGTGAGGGTGAAGGGTTTGTTCAGGCATTAAAAGTATTGGACGGAGGAAGAATATCAATCGCCGCGCTCAGCCTTGGAATTGCGCAGGGGGCATTCGATGCAGCTTTGCGTTATTCCAAGGAGCGGCACCAATTCAATCAACCGATCTCCGCGTTCCAGGGGATTTCATTCAAGCTTGCTGATATGGCAACGAAAATTGAAGCGGCGAAGTTACTGGTGTACCGGTCGGCGGACTTAAAGAACAGGGGAATGAGTGTGAACAAGGAATCAGCCATGGCGAAGTTATACGCGTCGGAAGTGGCAGTTGAAGTTGCCAACGACGCAGTTCAGATTTTTGGTGGCTATGGATATATTAAAGATTATCCCGTAGAAAAATTTTACCGCGACGCGAAGCTTTGTACAATAGGTGAGGGAACATCGGAGATCCAGAAGCTGGTGATATCGCGTTCTATCCTGAAATAGTTGCCTTATTTTTCGTCAACGAAAACCAACAGGCGAAAAGATTTGCCGGACCACAATCATTTTCAGACGCGGCGCCGATTTGCGAAAATGATCACAAAACCCTTATATTTGTCGCCCTAACGCGAAAAGAATGCTGGTTATCAACATCAAGGAAAACGAGTCGATTGACAAGGCTCTGAAGAGATTCAAGAAGAAGTTCGAAAAAACGGGTGTTTTGAGGGAATTGCGTGCGCGCACGTCATATGAGAAGCCTTCTGTTGCCCGCCGCGGTAAAGTGCTGAGAGCGATCTATCGCCAGAAGCAGTACGCAACTGAGAACTACTGACATTCCTTATACATAGGATCAACAATTGATCAACAATCCCCCTGGTTTCTTTAACCAGGGGGATTTTTTATTTACATTCATCCAGATGCAGCGCCTGTCTCGCAGGCTGGGTGAAGTATGGTTGATTCCTTTCTGAAATATCTTCAATTCGAAAAGAGGTACAGCCCCAGAACGATCGTGTCATATCAGACCGACCTCAGTCAATTCACCGATTTTGTTCAGCACACTTTTGAATCCAGGGCACAGGATGCCAACTATGGCATGATCCGTTCCTGGATCATACAACTTTCGGAGAACCAGTTGGACCCGGCTAGCATTAACCGGAAAATTGCCTGCCTGCGTTCGTTCTATAAATTTCTGCTGCGTCAGCAAACGATCGGCAAGAATCCAATGGTCAAAGTTCGGGTTCTGAAGACGCCGAAGAAGTTGCCTCACTTTGTGAATGAATCCGATCTCAACGCAGTCCTCGACAAAGAAGAGATCCCAACCACGCACGACGAGCTTCGCAACCGGCTGATGGTTGAATTGTTTTATGCCACAGGCATGCGCTTGTCAGAACTTATTCAACTGAAGGATGGCGATTTTAATTTCAACGACCGATCGGTGAAAGTTCTCGGAAAGCGAAACAAAGAAAGAGTTATCCCGTTTACGGCATCTCTTGTGCCAATGCTGGAGAACTATAAACAGGTACGAAATCGTGACATTGAGAGAAAAGATACCGGTATATTTTTCGTTAATAAGAAAGGTGTAAAGTTATCACCGGTAACGGTGAACAGAATTGTGAAGGCGTATTTAATGGGAACACCGGTGGAGAAAAAAAGTCCGCACGTTTTACGGCATACCTACGCAACTCACCTGTTGAACAATGGGGCGGAGATCAACGCCGTGAAAGACCTGCTCGGTCATACGAGCCTTGCCGCAACACAGGTGTATACCCACAACACGATTGATAAACTAAAAAAGATTTTCGACAAAGCTCATCCGCGTTCAGGCTCGGGCTCGTAATAAGATATACTGATGTTCCACTTAAATCCTAGTCAACATGAAGCTCCAAGTTCATTCCATTCATTTCGATGCCGACCAGAAACTGATCGCATTTATTCAGAAGAAGATAAACAAGCTGGAAACGTTTTATGATCGATTGGTGGATGGCGAAGTATTTCTGCGCTTAAACAATGAAGGAATTGAAAATAAGACTGTCGAGATAAAACTTAAAGTACCTGGTAGTTCTCTTTTCGCCAAAGAACATGCGCGATCGTTTGAAGTGGCAACTGATATGGCTACCGAAGCGCTTCGAAATCAATTGAAAAAATTTAAAACCAAACTGCGGAAAGGCAGGGTATAAAATAAGAAAGGCTCCAACGGGAGCCTTTCTTATTAATGCCGGAAATTCTTATTTCGGATTTGTCGGTGTTGCGGGCTTCGGTGCTGGTGTAACACCCATCTTCTTTAACACAGAATCAGAGATATCGAACTTTGGATCACTGTAAAGGAGAATATCGCCGCCCTGCAGCAACTGCGGGTTGATAATGAAAGTGAATCCTTGTTCCTGCGCCACGGCTTCAATTGCCTTACCTACTTTTGAAAACACGGGTTCCATCAGATCGGTTTGTTTTTTCTGGTAAGAGGTTTGCGCATCCTGCTGAAATTTCTGAATGTTTTCATTCATAGCTTCCAGTTCCCGCTGCTTGTCGGCGCGGATCGCGTCAGGTGTTGTAGCAGGCATATTCTGGAATGCACGGTACTTGTTTTCGAATTCCTTGCTCT
>WUUC01209395.1_pt1 | contig 17441 bp, 13 predicted proteins | sample 6278441 | NCBI WGS metagenome assembly WUUC01 (sample SAMN13675441, study PRJNA597444) | soil metagenome | isolation source: soil | place: USA: Washington | collected 2017-10 | reverse complement strand
GCGGATAGGCGCCGGCCGCGAAGGTGTCTTGCTCTTGAGCGAGGATCGCCCGCACGCTCGGGGCAAGCTGCGCGGACACATCGTAACGTTTGACGACATCGTTCGCGCGCAGGGCTGAATCAGCCATCACGGTTGGGCCGGAAGCGATGCTGGTGAGGGGGCTGCCGATCACATCCGAGATCACCACGTTGACGATGCGCGTCGCGCACAGCGCTCGGGCGAGCCCGCCGCCTTTCACTTGGCTCAGTGCCGTACGCAGCGCGTTGAGTTCGCGGATGCTCGCCCCGCGCTCCAGCAGCAGTTGCGTAGTCTGTCGCATGTCCGCGATGGAAACGCCTGGCTTCGGAAGCTCGAGCAGCGCGGAGCCGCCACCCGAGATCAACACCAACGCGACGTCTTTGGGGCCGAGCGAGCGCGCAAGTGAGAGCACACGCGCGCCGTGCTCCGGAGCGCGCTGCGCAGGCAACGGATGATCGCCAGCCAGCATGGTCAAAGGACCGAGCGTTCCCTCCTCGAAGCCGAGCACCAAGCCCTCGACGACGTCGAGCTTGGCGAGTGCGGCCTCCGCCATGCCGCGGGCTGCTTTCCCGAAGGCGATCACGTGCACGCGGCGCTCGAGCAAACCTTGTTCACGCAGCGTGTCGATGGCGCGCGCCGTGCAGGCGAATGGATCGATGGCGGCGAGCGCTTTGTCGAACAGATCGAGTGCCAACGCGCGACGGGCCCGCGTTTTCTCATCGAGCTCGCTGCCCAGCAGCTCACTGCGATTACGAACGCGACTCACCTTTTCTTGCCGACGCCAGCGCCCGCGTCGAGGCCGTGCACGAGCAGCGCCACAAAGCCCTCTGCAATCTCGCGCCCGCTTCGCGCGCCCTCGGGCGAGTACCACTTCGGGATCCAATTGACCGCGCCCATGATCATCAAGTCTGCGAGCTTGGGATCGCACTTGCGAATCGATCCATCGTCGATGCCTTCTTGGATGATGGCTCGAAAGGCGCGATCGAACTTGTCGCGCCGGGCGATGATCTCTTCACGATCGTCGGCGCGCAGCGAGTCGATGTCGGTCAGCACGACGCACGAACCGAACTCGCCGGTGAGTGTTTCGATGTAGTTCGTCAAAAAATGCGTGAGCTTCTCGAGGCCGTTCTTACCGTCGCGGCGCGCCACCGCGATCGCCTCATCGCCGAGTTCGTGCGCGAGGCGATGGCATTCGTACAAGATCTCGTGTTTGCCTTTGACGTAGTGGTACAGCGCGGCCTTGGTCACGTTCAGCGTCTTGGCGATGTCCTCGAGTGAAGTGCCGTGAAAGCCTTCCTTGCTGAACGCACGGCCGGCTTCGCGGATCACGGCTTGGCGCTTGAGACGATACTGCTCGTCGCGCGTCAGCACCGCATCGTTCCAGCGCCCCATTTTCGTGTTCGCGTTCCCGTCCACCGCCACACTCCACTAACAGGCCTGATCGAGGCGAGTCTTGGCTCGCGATGAACTCACGTTTCGAGCAACTCGCGCGCTCTGGCACGCAGCAAGTGCTTTTGAATCTTGCCGGTCGGGGTGGCCGGCAGGGCTTCGACGAAGAATACGTGCTTCGGAATCTTGAAGCTCGCGATCTTACCCTTGCAATGCTCGATGAGCTCTTGGGCTGAAGGTGCGTGCGCTTCTGCCGCGACCACGAACGCGACTGCGATCTCGCTCAACCGCGCGTCCGGGGCGCCCACCACGGCGATTTGCGCAACGGCGGGATGGGCCAACAAGAAGCCTTCGACTTCGGCAGGAGAGACGTTTTCGCCACCGACTTTGAGCATGTCTTTGTAGCGGCCGATGAACTGCAAGTGCCCATCAGCACGCAAGAGGCCCGTGTCACCTGAGTGAAACCAACCCTCCGCGTCGAGGGCCTGCGCCGTTGCTTCGGGCTTCTTGTAGTAACCGCGCGTGATCATGTAGCCGCGCATCAAGATTTCGCCGGGACAGCCAGCGGGCAGGGCCTGGCCCGTGTCGGGGTCGATGATCTTGAACTCGTATCCGACCGACGGAAAGCCTGATGCAGCGATGCGTTGCTCCGCGGAGCTGCTCGGAAACGAGAGCGCTGAGAACGTCCAAACTTCCGTCATGCCGTAGCCGCTCACCGAGGGGCATAGTTCGCGCTGCGTCCGCTCGGCGATCGGCCGAGATGCATCGCTTCCAGCCGGAAAAGTCGCTAAGCGCAAGCTCGACAAATCGCGCTTGAGCTTGTGCTGCGCATCCATGATGTCGCGGAAGTGAGTATCGAAGCCGTGCAGCAAAGTGCAGCCCTCGCGCTCGATGAGTTCGACGCACAAACTCGCATCGAACGTCTCCATCAAGACCTGCTTCGCGCCCGTCAGGATCGACATCATGGCGCAACTCGAATAGGCGTACAGATGGAACATCGGCAAGTAGTTGAGGATCACGTCTTCGAAGGTGACGCCGAGCCGATTGCTGCAATCCACCACGTTGCGAATCGCGGCATGCGAGTGCATCGCCCCTTTCGGATCACCTGTCGTGCCTGACGTGTAGCCGATCACGAGCAGTGCCTCGGGATCGACCGCGATGCTGCGCGCTTCGAGGGCAGCGTCGCTGACGCGCGATCCAAGTTCGAGCAGCAGCTGCCACGTCAGGGCGCCGGCTGCTCTCTGTGTCGAACCGTCACGCAGCAGCACCACGCGCTTGAGCTCCGGAAAATCTCGACAGGATAAGGTGGCGATCTCGTTGTGTGCGGCGGCGGCTTCAAGCTCGGGCACCGCTTCGCACAGCATCGACAGATAGTCGACGGGACCCGAGCGATCGAGCGTGATCAAGGTGCTCATGTCCGATTGGCGGATCGTGTAACCGACGTCGGACGTGCGATAGCGCGTGTTGAGCGGAACGAGCGTCGCGCCGACCTTGGCGACCGCGAACATCAGAAAGACCCACTCGGGTCGATTCGTAAGCCAAAGGCCGAGCTTGTCCTCGGGCTGCACGCCGATCGCGATCAAACCCTTGGCGATGCGATCGACCTCGCGCGCAAACGCAGCGAACGTCCAGCGCTGCGTTCCGTAGATCAATGCGTCGCGCGCTCCCCAGCGCTCACTCGCCAGCGCGGGCAAAGCACCCAGCGTCTGCTTCGGAAACCACTCGCCCACAACCACACCCTCCAAACGCGGCGAGCACCTTCTGCCCGGCAAAGGAAGTTACCCAGCGGTCAATCTTCCGACGCTGCGGTAGCTGCGTCAACCGCACATTCAATCGAATCCAAAGCTCACGTTCAGGCATGTTGATGCTCGACGTGGGCGCGGGGTTCATGGTTGATTGTACCAATCGGTAAGAAGGAGCGACACGATGACAGACTCGCGCTTGCCGGCCCTAGAAGTCGGGGTGTCGTTCACCTTCCAGAATCTAGGTCGCACGCAGAGCGATCGCACGGTTTGGCAACGTGAACTGGCGCTGGCCGATTTAGCCGAACCGCTCGGCTTCGATTCGGTCTGGACCACGGAGCATCACTTCACCGACTACATGCTGATCCCTGATCCGCTGCAGTTTCTGACTTGGGTGGCAGCGCGAACGCAGCGCGTACAGCTCGGCACGATGGTCGTGGTGTTGCCTTGGCATGATCCCGTGCGTGTCGCAGAGAATGTGCTCCTTCTCGATCACCTCTCGAATGGGCGGGTGCTGCTCGGTCTTGGTCGCGGCGCCGCGAAGGTGGAGTTTGATGGCTTCGGCAAAGACATGGCTACTTCGCGCGAGCAGTTCGTAGAAGGCGCGGAGCTCGTGCTGCGCGCCATCGAGACGGGCATTGCCGAGTACCAAGGTGAGCACGTGCGCCAGCTACGCAGAGAGCTGCGACCCTTGCCTTTCAAGTCGTTCAAGAGCCGCGTCTACGCCGGCACGCTTTCTCCAGAAGCGGCTCCTATCATGGCCAAGCTGGGATTGGGCATCATGGTCATTCCGCAGAAGCCATGGGCCCAAGTCGCAGACGAACTCGCTGAGTACGACCAAGTTTATCGGCACGTGCATGCAGAGTCACCGCCACAGCCGGTCGCCGCTGCTTGGGTGTACTGCCACCGCGATGCGGACACGGCGCGACAGGCAGCCGCCCACTACATGGGAACCTATTACAAATCGACGATCGCTCACTACCGTTTCGACTCAGACGAGCTCGCGAACGTACGCGGCTATGAGTACTACAAACGCATCCGCGCCGGGCTCGCGCGAACGGGCAATGACAAGGCGGCGGACGCGTTCACCGAGGCCCAGGTTTGGGGCACTCCCGAACAGTGCGTCGCCAAAGTGCGCGAGATTCAGCGCCGCATCGGCTGCAAGGGCGTGAACGCGGTCTTCGCGTTCGCAGGCATGCCGTACGAAGAAGCAGAAGCGAGCATGCGCTTGTTCGCGAACGAGGTCGCTCCCGCACTGCGCCGCGCCGAATGAGCTTTAAAATGAAAGGCCGGCGAACGTCATTGCGTTGCCGGCCTCAAGGCCGTGGGTTTACGCCACGTGCCCCAGCTTGCACTGGTTCGGGCTGCTTGAGCCCGTTTGCAGAGCATTAATTTTTGTGCGGTGTTTCGTCACTTCGCTTTTGAACGCGAGGTCAAAAACCGTCGCGCGAGCATTGGCAGAGCCGCCTGCAATGAACCTCCCACCCAACGACGGCTTCGGTCCAACGTCTGCGTTCATCATCCGAGAGCCGATGCGAAGCCGCAATGCAAAAGAGCCGTTTGGTGCCAGTTTTCACAGCTAAATGACAGCCTGCAGAAAGCTGCGCATTCCTGGAATTCACGGAAATTCCAAGCGGGGGTGAAGAGCGTCTGCTCAGAGGATGCCGGAGAGGCCCACAGTGATGCCCATCATCGGGCCGAAGAAGCCACCGATGGTAACGGTGCCTCCCTCGTCCGACTTCTTCATCTCGATCGGCGCGAACACATAGCCGGCCTGCACGCCGATCAGGACATCGACGCCCTTGGTCGCGTCGGTGCGAATGTTCGACTGAATCGAACCAATGGCGAGGGCGCCGCTCGTGTCGTTGACGTCGCTTGGGCCCGCGCTCAGCTTCGCGTATCCGACCTCGACACAAGGCGCGACCTCGATCTCGACGGCGCCACTGCCACCACCACCGAGGCTGAGCGCGACGCGCCCCGCCGCTTCGAACGAGCTTAGGTTGCCCAGCGTGTCGGAGATTCCGCCGACACCGCCGCCAGCAGCCAAGCCACCCACGTGCAGGCGAATCCGGCGATTCATGGCGAGCGATGCGTTGATGATCGTCGAGACGTCGCCGCTATTGCCTTGCGGAAAGATGCGGCCTGCGGCGAGCCACTCGAGGCGCGATCGCTTCCAACGCTTGTCACGCTCTTCTTCCGCGGCCAGCAGGCGCGCGGCTTCTTGCTCACGGGCGATGTGCTCCGCGCTCTGCTGCGGGGCAGGCGGCTGGCTTGTGCGCTCCTTCAGGTGCGTCACCAGACGGTTGCGCACGTCGCTCTCGGCCGCGCCGTCTGCGAATTCGTCTTCGTTCAAAACCAACTCGAGCCAGCTCGCGCGCAGCAGTTCGACGATTGCCAACGCGATGGCGCGCGGCCGCACGTTCACGGAGATATCGCTCACCATCAGCGAGCGCTCCACGTACTTGGACGTCAGTCGATCGGATACGCGCAAGTTCACCAATCCCGCTTGGTCATCGCATTCGGGAAAGTAAACCTGGACGGTCGCGATGCGCTCGGTGCCTTGACTTCGGGTGGTTCCGGTCTCGGGGTCGACGAGATCGATTTCGATCACACCCGTCGACAGCAGCTCGATGCGCAGCTGATCCAGCAGGGCTTTGCGCGCCACGATGTTGTCGCAGCTCGAGAGCACCAGCCGCACACCTTGGGGAAGCGCCGGCATTTGCTGCGCTCGCGCCGACGATCCAAAGCTCACGAGCGCGGCCGCGAAGAGCGCCGCGCACAGCCACAGAGATCCGAGAAGCTTCACTCGCTCGTCCAACGATCCAAATCGGTCGTATGTCGACCGGCAGGGAAAATCGTACGATATCGCGTTGCGGCTCGTTCTGCTGCTCCAACGTCACCGGAGCGAGCATGGGCCTCCACCAAGCGCGCATGACAGTCGGCGAGCAGCGCGTGTGGCGGGCGCATCACGATTGCGCGCTCGAATGCCACCGCGGCCTCGCTTGGTTTGTGCAGCTGATCGAGCAGGACGCGACCAAGCGTAAATGCGGCGAGCGCAGCCTGCGGATTGCTCGCGTGAACCTTCAGTGCGCGCTCGAGCGCGGGAACGGCCTCGGCCGGATGACCGGAGAGCCGGGCCACGTCCGCCAATTCGAGCAGGCGCTCCATGCTGTCCGCGCTGCTCACGGCCCGAGCGAGGCCTGAACGACCAAGCTCTTGGTAAGCATCGGCGTACGCGCCATCTTGAAGGTGAACGCGCCAGCGATCGGTCGTCTGCTTATGTGCGCGCACGACCCTAACCGGGGCGAGCGCCTCGCCGTCAGATACTGATACGCCCTGCTCTTGAGCGGGATTGTCATCCACTTTGACGGGGGCCGCCTCGACCGAAATCGCAGGCGAGACCTGAACAGCCGCCGTAGGGCCTGCTTGCTCAACGGTCGCGATTGTCTTCGGTGTCAGATGAACCGTCTGACCGGCAAGCACGCGCTGCACGCGTCCGGCGAGGGCTTCACTACGCACGAGTACGATGCCTCGCGACACGGCCACGTCGACTGAGTCCTCGGTGCGGGACACGCGGAAAACGGTGCCGATGACCTCTACCGTGGCGAGACCCGCTTCGATGACCCAGCGGCGCGGGCCACCCGGGGTGACGGAAAACTCCGCGCTGCCATGGGCGAGGAGCAGCTCAAAGCGCGTGCCCGACGAGGTCAGTGGTTCGATACGCGCGCCTTCTTCGAGACGAATCTCAGAGCGGTCAGACAGCTGAACGACCTGACCGCCAGCTTCGGCTTCGAGCGCCGGAACGGGAGCGCCCGAGCTCTGCAAGAGCGGGGACGCGATCACCTCGGGACCCGCAGGACGCTGCGTCGTCCACAACGTCAACAGGGCCATGGCGAGTGCAGCCATGCCGAACGAGAATGCGTAAACGGGACGGCGCGTCTCGGACTTCGAGCGCCGCCTGCGTGCATCGATCTCTCGCCAAATGCGCGACCTGTCGGCAGACACGTCGTTCGTCGTCAGTGCGTTGCCGAGGGGCGCCGGAAGATAGAAGCCGGGCTTCGGCGGCTCTGAATGGCCACCCCAGCCGCGTCGCGCGCGAACGTTGGCCCACAAGCGGTCTTCACGCGCTTGGTCGACCCCCGATTCGAGCGTTTCGCAAACGGGCAATGGCAGCCCCGATGTGCGCTTCTTAGTCATCCATCTTCCAGTGATCTCTGAATGCGCACGTGCTTTCTGACGCGCTCATCCACTTTGGCAATCCAACGCTTGACCGTTGCGAGCGAGCACTCACACGCGTCAGCAACCTCTTCTAGTTGGTAGCCTTCCACATAGCGCAAGACCCAAGCAAAGCGTTCACGGGCAGGCAACTGGTGCAGGACCACGTCGAGCTTGCGCAGCTCGGCACGGGCTTCGGGCGCAAGGTCTTCACGCCCTTGGCGCGACAAGGCGTCCACATCCTCGTAACTGACGAAGCCGAGGCGGGTAAGCATGCGCCGCTTGCGATAGCGGCGGTGCGCTTGGTGCACGACGATGCGCAGCAACCAGGAGCGAAAAGCCGCGCCTTCGCGAAGTTTTGGAAGCTGCTCGAGGGCGATGACGAAGCTGTCTTGAATGACGTCTTCTGCTTCGGCCGTGCGCCCGAGCAAGCGTGAAGCCACCTGCGCTACGCGCCCCACATGTCGTCTAAACAGAGCTTCTTCCGCCCACGAATCGTGATTTTGAGCGCGCTCGACCAACTCTTGGTCGGACGGCTCGGACGCACTCAGCTCGCTAACGGAAGCTGAGACACGAAGCTGTGGCTGAAGGGCAGTGACCGTCATGTGTAGACACCGTTCTGTGCCGCGCCCGAAGGGGAACGGCTCAACAGGGACACTTGGCGTTCAGGGGGAACGTTGCTTTTCGGATGTACCGGATTTCGCAACGCGTACGGAAGCACAAAACGCAACAGGCCGGGGTGGTTGCGGTGGCGACGCGCCGGGCTGTCTGTCATGCGCGCCTTTCGATAAGACGTGGGCAAGGTCACTGGCCGCGCGGCGTGGCGCCCCCGCGGCCGGCGTCGGTACTGGCATTTTGGGGCCGCGAGAACGTCGGCAACAACACGCTTGCACAGGGGAATTGGCGCTGAATCGTGGTTCAGTCCTATTGTGAACGGTGATTCATTCTGCTAAGCGTCGCGGACCACGAACGGCCGCGCGCATCGTCGAATGCCGGCGGTGATGGTCGTGGGTGAGGGCAGGCGATGGACGAGCAAGCGTATCCAGTCATTCGCTCCAAGGCAGACACGGCAGCCGAGACCTTTACGAAGAACCGCGAAGCGAATCTCGCGCAGCTCGATAAGCTCGAAAAAGCCTTGGCGAAGGCCAACGAGGGTGGCGGCGAGAAGTACACGGCGAGGCACGTCAAGGGCGGCAAGTTGCTGCCGCGCGAACGCGTTGAGACGCTCCTCGATCGCGACAGCTACTTCCTCGAAATCGCGGCCCTCGCCGCCAATGGCATGTCCGGCCAGACGCCTGGCGCCGGCCTGATCGGCGGCGTGGGCATGGTGAGCGGCGTCGAGTGCATGATCACAGCGAGCGAGGCCACCGTGAAAGGTGGTGCCGTGAGCGAGCTCGGCGTGCTCAAGAGCGCGCGCTTGTCCGAAATCGCCGAAAAGAACCATCTCCCCTCGATCAACCTCGTCGAGTCGGCCGGCGCGGATTTGCCCAATCAATCGAAGATTTTCGTGCCCGGAGGCCGAGGCTTTCGCGATCTCACCCGGCGTAGCCGCGCTCAAGCACCGACGGTGTGTTTGGTGTTCGGCTCATCGACTGCGGGTGGTGCGTACATTCCCGGCATGAGCGACTACACCGTCATGGTGAAGGAGCAGGCGCAGGTCTATCTCGCAGGCCCTCCGCTCGTGAAAATGGCCACGGGTGAAGACACGAACCACGAAGAGCTCGGTGGCGCCGAGATGCACTCCAAAGTGAGCGGCGTTTCGGACTACTTCGCTCAGAACGAGCTCGATGCGATTCGCCTCGGCCGCGAGATCATCGCGCACATCAACTGGAAGAAGGAAGGCCAGGGGCCAACGCGTGCTGTCGAAGCACCCAAGTACGACGCGGAAGAGCTGCTCGGCATCGTCAGTCCTGACGTAAAGGTGCCTTTCGACGTGCGAGAAGTGATCGCGCGTCTCACGGACGGCTCGCGCTTCAGCGAGTTCAAACCGCTCTACGGCGCTACGCTCGTCTGCGGCTGGGCGTTCATTCATGGCTACCCGATCGGCATCCTGGGCAACAACGGCGTGATCTTCTCGGAGAGCGCCAACAAGGGCGCGCAGTTCATCCAGCTCTGCAATCAGAGCAACATTCCGCTCTTGTTCTTGCAGAACATCAACGGCTTCATGGTCGGCAAGAAGTACGAGCAGGAAGGCATCATCAAGAACGGCGCCAAGCTCATCAACGCGGTGTCGAACAGCACGGTGCCCGCGATCACGATCATGATCGGCGCGAGCTACGGAGCAGGCAATTACGGGATGATGGGCCGTGCGTACGATCCGCGCTTTCTGTTCACCTGGCCCAACCATCGCATCAGCGTGATGGGCGGCCGGCAGCTCGCGGGCGTGCTCGACATCATTCAGCGCCAGGCCGCCGCCAAGAAAGGTGAGACCGTCGACGAAGCCAAGCTGAACGTCATGAAAATGATGCTCGAAAAGCAGATCGACAACGAGTCCGAGCCGTTCTTTGCGACGGCGCGCTTGTGGGACGACGGCATCATCGATCCGCGCGACACGCGAGACGTGCTCGGCATCTGTCTTTCGATTTCGCACACACGTGCGATCGAGGGCACGACCAGCTGGGGCGTCTTCCGGCACTGAGCTCGCCAGGTTTTTCGGTTCTGCTCCTTCGAGAGGGCTTCATGAAGCGCATTTCCAAAGTTTTGATCGCGAATCGCGGTGAGATCGCCGTGCGCATCATGCGCACTTGCCGGCAGATGGGCATCTCCACGGTGGCCGTGTACTCGGATGCGGATGCAGCCGCTCCGCACGTGAAGCTCGCGGATGAAGCGGTCCACATCGGGCCCTCGCCGAGCGCCGAGAGTTACTTGGTGATCGACAAGATTCTCGATGCAGCACGGCGCAGCGGAGCCGACGCGGTGCATCCCGGCTTCGGGTTTCTTTCGGAGCGCGAGGTCTTTGCCGAAGCGTGCGCGAAGGCGGGGCTTACGTTCATCGGCCCAACCCCCGCGGCGATCCGCGCCATGGGCTTGAAGCGCGAGGCCAAAGAGACGGCGATGGCCGCAGGCGTGCCCGTGGTGCCCGGCTACAACGGTAAGGATCAGGATCCCAAGTTGCTCGCGCAGAAAGCCAAAGAAATCGGCTTTCCGATCCTCATCAAGGCAAGTGCAGGTGGCGGCGGCAAAGGCATGCGCATCTGTCGCAAGGCAGAAGAAGTCGAACAGGCCATCGAAGGCGCCAAGCGCGAAGCGAGCGGCGCGTTCGGTGACGACACCCTGATCATCGAGAAGTACATCGACAATCCGCGCCACGTGGAGATCCAGATTCTCGGCGACCAGCACGGCAACGTCGTGCACCTGTTCGAGCGCGAATGCTCGATCCAGCGTCGCCATCAGAAGATTATCGAAGAGACGCCTTCGACGGCGCTGACCTCTGCGTTGCGCACCAAAATGGGCAATGCCGCGGTCGCGATCGGCAAGGCGATCGGCTATTCGAATGCCGGTACGGTCGAGTTCATCGTCGGCGAGCAAGGGCAGTTTTACTTCTTGGAAGTGAACACGCGCCTGCAGGTCGAGCATCCGATCACGGAATGCATCACCGGCCTCGACTTGGTGCGAGAGCAGCTGCGCGTCGCACAAGGTGAGCCGCTCGGCTACGGGCAAGACGACGTCACGATGACGGGCGCCGCCGTTGAATGCCGCATCTACGCAGAAGATCCAGCCAATCAGTTCTTGCCGCAGAGTGGCCGGCTCGTGGACTGGAAAGTGCCCGCCGACATCGACTGGTTACGGATCGACTCCGGCATCGAGACCGGCTCCGAGATCAGCATCTATTACGATCCGATGATCGCGAAGGTGATAGCGAAGGGGCGCAACCGCGCCGAAGCCACGCAGCGCATGATCTACGCGCTCGAGCAGCTCAGCGTGCACGGAGTCGCCACCAATCGTGAGTTCCTGATCGCGACGCTGAATCATCCCGAATACGCGGCCGGCAACATTCACACCCACTTCATCGATCAGCATCTCAAAGAGGCGCTCGCTCCCGTGCTCGCGCCCGCGTTCGTGCGCGATTGCGCGATTGCGGCGGCCCTTCATGGGCGCGCGTCTCGACTCGCCGCAGTCGCCGTGCCCCACATGCGCACCGGCTATCGCAACAACCTGTGGCGCGATCAGCGCGTGCTCTTCACCGTCTCGGAGCAATCGGTCGAAGTGTCCTACGGAGACCTCGGCAAAGCCGGTCGCTTTCGCGCCACCGTCGCGGACTGGAGAGGCGAGGTTAGCGTCGTCTCCCAGGACGGAGATGGCATGGTGCTCGTGATCGATGGCCACCGTCGACGCTTTCGCATCGTCCGTGATGGAGCGCGCCTATTCGTTCAAGTCGCAGGCAAGGCGCTGGTCCTCGTCGAACAGCCGCGCTTTCCGGATCTCGAGCACGCTGTACCCGAAGGCGGTTGCGTTGCACCGATGCCAGGCAAGATCGTCAAGGTCGATGTCGAGCCGGGACAGAAGGTCGAAAAGGGTCAGCGCTTGCTGGTGATGGAAGCGATGAAAATGGAGCACTCGATCACCGCGACAAGCGGCGGCTCGATCGAGGAAGTCTTCGTCAAAGTCGGCCAACAGGTAGACGCAGAACAAGTGCTCATCGTCGTCAAAGACGAAGTCTGAGCAAGTGCGAGGCTCCCGCCCGCGGAGGCGATGGAGCCATTGTGCAACGGGCTGCTAAGCTTGAAGCGTGCGAGCAGGCGCCGACAGCACGCTCTGCACTTCTGGGCCCCAGATCGTGAACGCAGGCGTGGGCGACAGCTCGAGCGCGCGTATCTCATCGGCGATGAAATGGCTGCCCAGGGTGAGCTTTGCGGCCTTCGGCGCGCGTGAAACGCCGATCTGACCACGCGTTGGCACGGGCGTACGCAACACATGAGAACCGTGCAGCGTGTACGTTTGCGTCGTCATCTTGGTCAGGCGCGCGGCAGAGCGCTGCACTTCGAGCTCGAAAATGGTCTGCCCATCGACCTTGGCGATGCAACGACGCGAAAAAGGCAGGTCGTCGAAGGTCACTTGGCCCAGCAGCTTGCGTAGGCCGTGCATCGTCACCCCCAGTTCGAAGGCCTGCGGGCTCGAGACCACCATGCGATGAAAGTAGTAGCCGAGATCCGGAAAGAACTTTGGCGAGACCAACGGCAAGAACGGCACGTCGAAGCGCGGCGCATAGCGAACGGGCACGAAGATGCCGACTTCGGTGTAGTCGGCGAGCCCCTCGATCTCGCGATAGTCCATGCACGCGAAACCCACGAGGCTGAAACCAGGGGCTATTTCGACGAGCCGCAGCTTCTTGGTAGGAAGCAGCTTTCGAGCTTCGCTGGTGGGGGCGCGAAAGAGCGCGGTCATCGACACTTGCTTTTGAATCAAGCAAGGAAGCTTGAGCGTGCGTTCGTCCTTGAGACGTACTTGCCGCGTTGGACCGGCCGCGGTTCCCACTACGAGAGCTTCTTGCATCGCACGCCTCCTCCTCATCGTTTCAGGAAAACCTTACGCTGACCTTACCCGTGTTCTTGCCCGCGTACAGTGCTTCCACGGCCTCGCATACTGCTTCTAGGCCCAGGTAATCGGTGTCGTCGACGATCGCTTTGAGGTCGCCACGCTTGAGCTGTTCGAGCAGCGCGACAAGATGAACTCCCAAGCGATCGGCGTAGTGCGACAACAGAAAGGCGCGAATCTGCGCGCTCTTCCACAGCAGTTTTTCGTACACCCTGGGCTGCAGGACCGGTTGCGCACCGCGCTCATACTCCGAGATGTAGCCGACGACGACGATGCGCCCGCGGATGGAAAGATGCTCGAGCGCTGCGTCGAACGATTCACTGCCCACGCCTTCGTAAACCAAGTTGACGCCGCGCGGATACTCTTTGGCGAGTACTTCGCCGAGCGCTTCGCGGGTGTGATCGACGACGCGGTCACAACCGAGCTCGCGCAAGAGCTTGGCCTTGTGTTCACCGCCGCAGGTCGCGATGACGTGATTGCCAAGCGCCTTGCTGAGCTGGACGGCGTAGCTTCCCGTGGCGCCAGCGGCGGCCGTGACCAGGACGGTCTCGCCTTTGACCATCTGACCCACCTCGAACAAGCCGATGGCCGCAGTCAGCGCGCTGACGCCGAGGGTGAGCACTGCCCGACTCGCTTCCGGTACCGCAATCGCCACCATCGCGTTGACGACTTGGTATTCGCGGTAGCCGCCGCCGGGATTGAACGTGAGCACCGGTTGCCCGACCGAGAGATGCGCAACCTTGTCGCCCACCGCGACGACTTCTCCGACTGCTTCGACCCCGAGATCGAACGGCGGCTCGCTGCGCAGGTACACGCCAGCGCTGATGTTCACGTCGGAAGCGTTCACGCCCGCGAAGCGATTTTTGACCACCACCTCGAAGGCGCCCGGGGTAGGCAAGGGCACCTCGACGATACGGGCCACTGCGCGGAAGTCTCGGCTGTGCTTGATCGCGACTAGTTTTCGATAACTCGCGGGCAACATGCTTCTCCTGCAGCACAGCTAGTGCAGCGAAGTCGGCGCGTCGTCAATCCTCAGCGCGAGGCTACTGCAAAGACCGTCGCGGTGGCCCGATTCTAACTCAAGGAGTCGACGGCGAGAACGTTCCCCACTGGCGGTTGAAGTAGAGCAGGGCGTCTCTGCCTGCGTCGACCTCCGCAGCGACGACCTCGCCCACAAAGATGCTGTGATCACCGCCCGGATGCGCATCCTTCAGCTTGCAATCGACCCACGCCAAGCTGCGCCCGAGAATAGGAGCTCCGGTGCTGGCACGGATCACATCGATGCCTGCAAAACGGTCGAGCGTCTTGCTGCTTGCGAAACGCATGCCGAGATCGCGCTGCTCAGTGGAAAGAATATTGACCGCAAAATGCTGCGCTTCTTCGATCAGCGCGTGGCTGCGCTGAGCCTTGACCACACATACCAGCACGAGCATCGGGTCGATGCTCAGGCTTGTGAATGACGAGGCCGTGAAGCCGTGGTCTTCATCGCCCGCGCGCATCGTTACGATCGTGACGCCCGAGGCGAGCTGGCCCATCGCTGCTTTGAAGGTCTCGGGGCTGATCGTCATAGCTCGTTGGAGTAGAACGGGTGTCCTTGGCAACGCAAGCGTTTGCTCAGCGAGCGCTGGCGCGAGCCGCCGGCATGGCGACGTTTTCGAACAGGTCGCGCTTGCGGAAGGCCGCCGTCGCAAACCGGCCCATCACTTTGGCAGGTGTCAGCCAGGCGATGATTTGCCCATTCTTGTCGTTCTCGAGGACGCGCTCGGCCAAGTAAGGTGTGACCGTCTCGACCTTGTCCGCGAGGATGTTGAAGATCTTCTTCGCCTTGGCCAACTCGTCTGCGTGCTCGGCGTAGGGCTGCAAGAGCAAGTCCGTCACGACGATGCCGGGGCTGAGCGCTCCAACTTGCACGTTCGTGCCGGCGACTTCCTTCGCCAGGGCGAGCGTCAGATAGCGAAGTCCGCTCTTGGTGGTTCCGTAAGGCGTAAGGCCGGTTCGGAACATCTTGCCGTTCGAGCCAAACCCCTCGAAATTGTAGAGCTGCCCCTGGTTTTGCTTGATGAAGCCCGCCAAGGCCGCGCGCGCGCAGTTCATGCTGCCGAGTAGATTCGTGTTGCTTACATCAGCGAGCGTCTCGGGCGGGGCTTCCCAGAACGGCTTCAGCGCATTTTCGTTGGATATCCCAGCGTTACTGATCCACACGTCTACTTTGCCGAAACGCGCGACGGCGCTGTCCCAAAGGTTTTGCACCTGGTCATAGTCATGGACTTGGCAGGCGACGCCCAAAACCCGTGCTTCGCCGTGGTTTGCCACCAGCTTCTTCACGGCGGGCTCGACGCTCTGTTGCGAGCGCCCGCTGACGACCACGTTGCAACCGCGCTTGAGAAACTCGTGCGCGAGACCGAAGCCGATGCCGCGCGTGCTGCCTGTAATGACGACCGTCTTCATGGATCTCTCCCTGCGCGCCACGGCTCGGAGATGAGCACGCTCTCGTTTCAAATAGCCAATTTCGCCGCTCTGGGCGTGAGAAGCCGAGGACTAGCGGTCGCTATCTTGGCGCTTGAGCAACGTGCGCAGCTCTTCGCTGACGTCGACGCCGATGGCCGCTTCGATCTGGTTCCAAACCGGATCGACTTCCTTGTTGAACAGGATCGCGCGATTCTTGGCGTCGCGCTGGGCGAAGTCGTCGGCGCTCAGGCCCTCGGTCGAGGCCGCCGAGATGCCGCTCTCGACGAGACGAGCCCACTGCTCCAGATAGGGATGAACGGGGATCTTCGCGATCCCGTCGAGCGTCGAGCGATTGGCGAGCATCCAGGGGGACATGATCGCGAGCTGCCGAGCCGATAGCTGCGCCGCGGTGAACGCTTCGCACTTCTTGGCTTCGACGTGCGCGGCGTTGATCGGCCCTCCGTAGACCTCGTCCATGTAAGCGAGGTTGGCGCCGAGATCGACGCGCGGAATCAGGTCGAGATGGAACGCCAGCATCGGTCCCATCGTCACCGAATCCAAGGTGAAATGCGGGATGGCGCTGCTCTTCGGCGTGAACGCGAACACCATGTGCGAATCGACGACCATCGTGCGGCCGCTGCCATCGCGCATCGGCAGCTCATTGGCCAAGCCGATGTAGACCATGCGCGCAATGCGCTTGCCGTTCCAGATGCGCACCGCGCCCGCTTCGGGGTTCGATGCCGTCTTCAGAACGCGGAAAGGCGTGCCATTCGGCCGGATCTCTTGGAGCTCGGAGAAGCGGGAGGTAATGGCTTCAATCGTTCGAAAGCAAAGCTCGCGTGCGGGCGTCATGAGGGGCTCTCCTGCGTCGATATCAAGATGGGGGGGCGAAACCACAGTACGGCTCATGGCAGCATCCTCATGGGTACAGGATGTACTATCGAGTATCAAGCAGCTCGACGGGGGGCGCCAGCAAACAATGCGTTCGAACCCGTTTTCGCTCGTGTTTGCTGCTGTTCGGTGTGACCTCCTACACCTTGATTCCCTGCCAACCGCCCCTTCGCCACATGGCGATGAAGGTCGAGGCCTGCACGAACCGATAGCTCGCCTGCAGGATCCACACGGGCAGCATGCCGAGGTGCAGCACCAGCACGAACACGGCCATCATCGGTAAAAGTACGCCCCACTGTAGAGAAAGCGATACCGCCATCACGCGTTTGCTGTCTCCAGCGCCGAGCAAGCAGCTTTGCAGAACCATCCCCACGGCATCGAGACCGACCGTACAGGCGACGAGTCTGAACGGTGCGCGGGCGAGCTCTATGGTGGCAGGATCGCGAAGAAAGAAGCCGAGTACGGACTCTGGGAAAAGCAGGGCCGGCAGCGCGATCAGGGCGACCGTGGCCAGGGCCACTTGCGCGACGTCCCAGCCCCAGCGTTGTGCGTCTTGGACATCGTCGCGTCCGAGCGCCTGGCTGACCAACGTGGTGCCCGCCAAGCCAAATCCCAACGCGGGTAGCATCCCCACCAGCGCAAGATCGAGCAGCACTTTGCTCGCAGCTGCGGTGGCCGTCCCAGCGCGCGCCAAGAGCGCCATCATCGCCGTCATGCCGGCGGCGAAGAACACCTGCTGCAAGCTCGAAGGAACGCTGATTCGCAGCATCGACTTGAGGGTCTCTCGCGTGGGAATCCCGCTCAAGAAGCCTTGCGACCGAGCGACGCGCGAAGCCAACGTCGTGTGCATGCCCACGCCGATGAGCGCAGCCAAGGCACTCGAGATGCCTGCTCCCGTCACGCCCAGCTTGGGCGCGCCGAAGTTGCCGTAGATGAGCATGTAGCTGAGCCCGATGTTCAGCACGTGCATGAAGAGAAGCGTGAACATGTAGAAGGTGCTGCGTCCCGTCGCGTTCCAGAACGCACGAAACGAGAAGTGGATACCGACCATCAAGCTGCCCGCCAATCGGCACAGCAAGTAAGGCAGTCCGACGCGCGCGATCTCGGGATCGCCTGCCAGGCGCGGAAACCACCATGGAGAGGCGAGGGCGATGCTGCCGATCCAGGGAATGCCGAAAGCGACGCAGACGAGCAAACCGCCGT
>WUUC01103503.1_pt1 | contig 17442 bp, 13 predicted proteins | sample 6278441 | NCBI WGS metagenome assembly WUUC01 (sample SAMN13675441, study PRJNA597444) | soil metagenome | isolation source: soil | place: USA: Washington | collected 2017-10 | reverse complement strand
AGCTCTGGCAGCTCTGGCAGCTATCGGTGGCAGAGGGCCGGGGGTCAGGCACATCAGATGCACTCTCCGCCATCCCGTCTTCAGGTTGCCACTCTGTGCGATCCTCCGTCTACGCCCTTCTGCTCCTCACCGGCCTTGGCCGGCTCGCGCCCGCCCAACCGGAGCCCGAGCCGCGGCCACGAATGTTCACGTCGACCGATATCGTCTTCGCGGTCTCGGTCGGCGCGATGGCGCTGGCGATCAATCCGGTGGACAAGCAGCTCGCCGCGTGGGTTCAGGATTCGCTCCTCCAGCGCAACATGATTGCCCGGCGATCGGCGGCGTTCGTTCGCGAGGTCGCGACTCCCGGGTCGCTGATCATCGGCTCGGCGCTCTACATTTACGGCCATGCGGCCGGGAACGAGCGGATGGCGGAGCTCGGTTTGCACGGACTCGAGGCGCTGGCGGTCGGGGGTACGCTGACCTACCTGCTAAAGGGGACGATCGGACGCGCTCGCCCGTACATGGACGTCGACAATCCGCGCGACTTCGGCTTTCTGCGGGGGTTCGGGAGTGAGGACTACCGAAGCTTCCCGTCGGGCCACACCGTGATGGCGTTCGCGGCGGCGGCGGCGGTGAGCGAAACGGCGGACAAGTGGTGGCCCCGCGCCACCTGGTACGTCACACCGATGCTTTACGGCGGGGCAGTGGCCGCCGGGCTTTCGAGGATGTACGACAACAAGCACTGGGCGAGCGACACGGTGATCGGCGCCGGGATCGGGACCTTCGCGGGGCTCAAGATCATCCGCTACCACGAATCGTACCCCGACAACTGGATCGACGACGTCTTTCTGTTCGTGTCGATCCCGCTCGATGAGCGCGGTGCGGACGCCCCGTCTCTGTCGTTCGTCCCGCGGGGGGCCATCGCTCCCATCACCCCTCCCTGAGGACGCGTGGCCGAGGGCATTTTCATCATCGCGACGATCGGAGTGGCCGCCGAGGGGCGCGTAGCAGCGATTCAGCGCGAATTCGATCCGAAGCTCGCCGCCAATTCTCCGCCGCACGTGACCCTTGCCGGCTCGTCCGGCGTCGGACCGATCTGCGCGCCGGTGAGCGTGGACGAGCTGCGCGCCGCGCTCGAGCCTATCGCGGCGGCGACGGCGCCGATGGTTCTTCCCTTCCAGCGCCCCCACCGCTTCATGCAGACGAACATCGTCGTCCTGCCGCTCGATCCCCACGGGCCGATTCGCGTGTTGCACGAGCGGATCGCGGCGAGCGGGCTTCCCTTCGAGCGGCCGCGGTTCGCGTTCACCCCGCACGTGACGCTGAGCCTGTACCGGACGCTGGGCACCGACGAAGTGCGCCGCCTGCTCGCGACGCGGGTCAGCGAGCCCGCGGTGATCGAACGCGTCAGCGTCCAGCTCACCAACGACCCGCAGCCGTCGCGGACGCTGCTCGACCTGCCGCTTCTCGGCGGGGCGATTTCGCCGGCGGCGGCTACTCGTGACGGAGCGCGATCATCGCTTCGACCGTCGCGGCGCGGCGGGCGGGGATGAGCGATGCCGCCGCGGCGACGAGGATGATGAGGGCGGCCACCACACCGTAGGTCAGCGGGTCGGTCGGAGTGATCTCGTAGAGGAGGTTCTCGAGCAGTCGCGTGAGCGCCACCCCGCCGCCGAGCCCGATCGCGACTCCGATGATCGCGAGCACCAACCCATCGCGCAGCACCATGACTAGGACATCGCGGCTCCGCGCGCCGAGCGCCATCCGGACGCCGATCTCGCGCGTGCGCTGACTCACCGAGTACGAGATCACGCCGAACACACCGACGCCGGAGAGCACGAGGGCGAGCGCGGCGAATGCGCCGAGCAGGAGCATGTTGAACCGCCGCGCCGAGACGGTCGACCCGATCAGCTTCTCCATTGTCGTGACAGCGGACACCGGCTGGAGCGGATCGATCGCGTACACCTCCGCCTTGAGCGCCTGCGCAAGGGCGAGCGGATCGTCGGCCGTGCGGGCGATGACGGCCATCGACCCGTACTGGAGCTGCTGGTACGGCGTGTAGAGCTCGGGGCGGGGACGCGCGTCGAGTCCGCGATGCCGGATCTCACCGACGACGCCGACGACCTCTAGCGGCGTGCCGGTGCTCCCCCAGAGGATGCGCTGCCCGACCGGATTCTCTCCTGCCGGGAGCCGGCTCGCCAGCACGCGGTTGATCACGGCGACACGCGGGGCACCCCCCCGGTCGTGTGGTGCGAACTCGCGTCCGGCGATGACCGGGATTCCCATCGTCGCGAAGTAGCCATCGCTGGCGATGCGGAAATCGGCCTGGTCATCGGCACCGGGGGCGGTCGGATACCGCTCGAACTCGACCGCGAGATCGTGGTCGACCCCCGTCACCTCCATCGGCAGCGCGGTCACCGCGGCCGCCGACACGACGCCGGGCAGCGCTCGCACGCGGGTCACGAGCTGCTCGAAGAACGCGGCCTGCTTCGCGTCGCTCGCGTAGCGGGTCTCGGGGAGGAAGATCGTGGCGACGAGCAGGCGCGCCGCATCGAACCCTGGATCGACACCCTGGAGACGGTGAAAGCTGCGCAGGAGCAGCCCGGCGCCGGCGAGGAGGATCACCGCCAGCGCGACCTCGGCGACGACGAGCAGATGGCGCACGCGCGCGCGGAGTCCGGCGATCGCCGTGTACATCGCGCCTTCCTTGAGCGATGTCGCGAGATCGGGCTTCGAGACGTGGAGCGCCGGCGCGAGCCCCGACAGCATCGCCGTCACGAGCACGGCGAGCCCGGTGAAGAGGAGCACCGCGCGGTCGATGCGTACCTCGTTCCACTGCGGCAGGTGTCCGGGCTCGAGTCCGATCAGGAGCTCGATCCCCCACATCGCTATCAGCACCCCGGCTGCGCCGGCGGCGAGGGCGATCAGCACACTCTCGGCGAGGAGCTGCCGGACGATCCGTCCGCGCGCCGCGCCAAGGGCGATGCGCACTGCAATCTCGCGCTGGCGGTCGGCGGCGCGAGACAGGAACAGGTTGGCGACGTTGGCGCAGGCGATGAGGAGCACGAATCCCACCGCACCAAGCAGGACGAGCAGCGGCTGGCGATTGGCGCCGATCGTCTGTTCCTTCACATCGTCGATCCGCGCCGACCAGCCGCGGTTGGTTGCCGGATGGTCGGCGGCGAGCGCGCCCGTGATCGCGTCCATCTCGCGCTGGGCGTCGTCGATCGTCGCGTCCGGGCCGAGCCGGCCGAGGACGTAAAACATCCGCTGGGCCCGGCTGCGCAGCTCGAAATCGCGAAACGCCAGCGGCGCCCAGATCCTGACGTCGCCGTCATCCGGAAACCGGAAGCCCGGCGGCATGACGCCGACGATCCGATGCGGCACGCCATCGAGATCGACCATCCGCTCGAGAATCCGTTCATCGGCACCGAAGCGGTCGCGCCAGAGCCCGTGACTGATGACGACGACATTATCGCGTCCGAGCTGTTCCTCCTCGGGGAGGAAGCCGCGCCCGCGGAGTGGTGCGACGCCGAGGAGGCTGAAAAAGTTCGGCGAGACGCGGGCGGCGGCGATGTCCTCCGGCTCGCCGGTGCCACTGAGGGAGAATCCCCAGTACCGCCATGCCGACATCTCGCGAAAGATCGTGCTCCGCGCACGCCAGTCGCGGAAGTCATCGGCCGATGACTGGTCGCGCTCGCGCCGCTCGGCGGGATTGCTCGACCAGAGGACCACGAGCCGATCGGCTTCGGGGAACGGGAGCGGGCGGAGAAGCACCGCGTTGACGACGCTGAAGATCGCGGTGGTGGCGCCGAGCCCGAGCGCGAGGGCGACGATCGCGATCATCGTGAACGCAGGCCGGCGGGCGAGATATCGCGCGGCGAATCGCAGGTCCTGGAGGACACTATCCACTTGTTTCTCCGAGCTCGCGGAGGGGGCCATCGCCTGGCGTACGACATCGCGATGCGAAGGCCCAACGGAAGAGGCGTGCCGGCGCCCACCGACGGCGACACGCTTGACCTGTCACGAGTTACGAGTTCGACGGAGCGGGCGGATGGATACCTGGGTGTGCGCGACCGGGAAGGGTCGTCTCGGATTCGAACATCACCTCGGTCGTGACGCCCCTCACGGAACCGCGCATCGGGCATGCGCCATGCTCCGCTCGAACGCCCGACCGCAGCCCCCGATGGTGACACCCGACCGCGGAGGAGTGTGATGAGCGATCGATCGAACTTCGAGCCGCTGCGCCCCGTGCTCAATCATGTCGAGGAGGAATTACGAATCCACCTCGCCGACGCGTGCGGGAAGGATGTGCGGGACGAGACGACGGGCGAGCTCGAGCGGCTGAGCGACACGCTTTACGAGGCGGCGCGCGAGGCGCGCGCGGCGGCGGCACTCAGGCGGAGAATCCGCGCGGCGGAGATTCATCGGCAGCTGAGCAACAGGTTGGCGGAGTCCGACGAGCAGGAGCCGCCCCCACCGGCGGCATGACTGAACCGGCATCCGCGCGCTGGCCGCCGCGAGTGTTCGTGTAGGGAGTCAGCAGTGGGGTTCGCAGCCTGAGTCGGCAGCGGAACCGCATGGAAGGCGCCGCGCGCCCGTCCTACCGAGTGTCCTACGGCTGGAGGGCTTTCCTTATCGCCGCGTCCAGATCCTGCTTCCCGCCGACGCCCGTGTACACGACCTTCCCGGATTTGTCGACGACGACGACGTACGACGTCGCGGGCGCTCGATAAGCGTCGGCGGCTTTCCCGTCGGCGTCCCACAGGACCTCGATCGGGAGTTGATGGCGCTCCGCGTACGCCTTCACGCGGGTGGGCGACTGATTGAGCGAGACGGCGACGCCGAGGAATCGGACCTCGTCGCCGTATTTCTTCTTCACGGCGGCCATCGTCGGCTCGAGCTCCTCGCAGTTGGCGCACCAGGTCGCCCAGAACTCGATCAGCACGGGCCCCTTGCCCACGTAATCGGCGAGGTCGACGGGTTTGCCATCGATCGTCTGGAGGGCGGCGGCCGGCGCCTGGGTGCCGATCGGGAGTCCGACTCCCTGCGCCTCGCCGGTCGCGGCGAGCGCGACCAGCGCGGCGACCAGCGCGGTCGAGGTCAGGCGTCGTGTGGTCATATCAGAAGTTGTCCCATCTTGATTAGATAGTACTCGGCGACGCCGAGCATGAGAAGGGCGAAGCCGCGCTTGATCCAGATCATCCACTGGCCCGCCCGCGGCAGCCGCGCGACGATGCCGGAGGAGAGGCCAACCGCGACGAGCAGCGCGCTCATCCCGAGCGAGAACAGAAACAGGTACACGAAGCCGAGCATCGCACTCTGGGTCGTCGTCACCCAGGTGAGGATCGCCGCGAACACCGGCGCGCCACATGGCGCCGCGACGAGCCCCGACATCGCCCCCATGATGAACGCGCCGGAGAAGCGGCCCCCCGTTCCCGCGGTCGCCGCCCGGCTGACGAGCGAGGCGGGGATCGGGACCGGAAGGACATCGAGCAGAACCAGCGCGGCCAGCACCAGCAGGTTGGCCATGGCGAAATAGAGCCACGGGTTGGTGCTGATGCTCCCGAACAATGTACCCGTCAGACCGGCGAAAAGTCCCAGCCCGGCGTAAACCAGCGACAGCCCGAGAACGTAGGTGAGGGTCAGCGCGACGACCCGGGAGCGCGGCGGCGGTACCTCCCCGGCGGCGTGGCCGCCGACGATCGCCGCCGTGATCGGGATCATGGGGTAGATGCACGGGGTAAAGCTCGTCAGCACCCCCGCCAGAAAGACGAGGACGGCCGCGGTGACGGGCTGACCCGAGAGCTGGTCGGCGAGATTCGCGAAGTCCATTGGATCGTCAGTGTACCAAGGGCTGCCGTGCGCCCAGGATCATCCCTCCACGCCTACGATGACCCACTCCACGCCTACGATAGCCATGCGGCGCCGTCTGGTCCAAATCGCGTTCGCGGCGGTGATGTTCCCCGCCACCGTCGCCGCTCAGCAGGGGAGTCACACCACGCACGGCGCCGGCCAGCCGCACGACCACGAGTCGGCGACCCACGCGGCGATGAGCGGACCACTGGACGCCGGCAATCCGCACCTGACCCTGACGCCGGCCCGGCCGGCCACCCGCGCCGACTCGCAGCGCGCCGCGGCGACCGTCGCCGAGCTCCGTCGCGCGCTCGAAAAGTACAAGGATGTGCGGGTCGCCGAGGCCGACGGCTACAGGATCTTCGCGCCGAACGTAACACAGGAGGTTTACCATTTCACGAGCACCTGGCGGTCGATCAAGGAGTCGTTCCGCTTCGATCCGGCGCAGCCGACATCGCTGTTGTATCGCCGGAAGTCGTCAGGCGGATACGAGCTGGTGGGCGCCATGTACCACGCTCCCAAACGGCTGTCCCCGGAAAAGCTCGATTCCCGCATCCCGCTGAGCATCGCCCGCTGGCACGCCCACACCAACATCTGCGTCCCCCACCTGCGCGAGCGGGACCGCTGGACGGAGATGAAGGATGGCAAGATGCTGTTCGGGCCCAACGGGTGGATCACGACTCGCGAGCAGTGCAACCGGGCGGATGGTAGGTTTCACGACCGGGTGTTCGGGTGGATGGTCCACGCGATGGTATTCGCGGGGGACGAACCGGGGGTGATCTGGGGGAGCCACTCGGCGAATGACCACCGTGGGTCGCCACATACTTGAACCCCGACAGCCCTTACCGACCCGCCGAGTGCCGCATGTGACTCGACCCGTCTGTCCCGAATAGCTCGACCCGTATTGTCGTCGTGTCCTCTGGCAGGCCAACCGATCGGGTGATTCTCTCGATGATCCTCCGGACAATGTCGTTCTCAGCGCTGCTTCTGGCCACGTCAGCGGCCGTCTCGCATGCCCAATCTGCTCCTCCCGCCGCCGCGCCGCCGGGGATGGGGATGAACGACCAGATCGTGATGGCCGTCGAGCAGGCGATGGGCGATCACATGGAGTCCAACGCCCACCTCTCTCTCACCCCGATCCGCGCCGCCACTCCCGCCGACTCGGTGCGCGCGGCGACGGTGGTGGCGGAGCTGCGGCGTGGGATCGAGAAGTACAAGGATCCGAGCGTCGCCGTAGCCGACGGGTTCCGGATGTTCGCTCCTCAGGTGAAGGACCAGCCGGTTTATCACTACATCCACGCCACACGAGTCCTGCGCGAGCAGACCCGGTGGGACCCTGCGGCGCCGAGCTCCTTGCTTTATCGCCGGGGGGCCAACGGGGCGCTCGAGCTGCTCGGCGCCATGTACATGGCGTCCCCCCGGGCGACGCCGGAGGAGCTCGACGCTCGTGTGCCGCTCGGTATCGCCCGCTGGCACAAGCACGTGAACTATTGCTTCCCCGAGCAGCGGCGGCGGATCACGGAGACCAGGGATGGCAAGCCGCTCTTCGGTCCCGTCGGAACGATCGCAACAGCGGCGGAGTGCGAGGCGGCGGGCGGCAGGTACACCCCCGAGCTGTTCGGCTGGATGATTCACGCCAACGTCTTCGCGGGAAGCGACGCGAAGGCGATCTGGGGCGGCGGTGGGCACGGCCACGTCCACCGTTAGCGTCGTCCATCGCGAGGAGGAACCCCGATGGCGATGATCAAGACGCTGCGACCATCATCGATGATGGCGCAATGCGACAAATGCCGGCTGCCGTTCGACCCCGTCTACGGCGGGGTGTGCTCGCAGTGCCACCGGTTGCTGTGCGGGCGGCACATCTATGGGTCGATCTTCAGGCGGATTCAGTCGTTTCTCGGGACGGCGCTGGTGTGTCCGCAGTGCAGGCGAGGGGAGACACCGGCTCCAACCGATCGGGCGTGACCGCCGGGGCGTGACACCCGCCCTTACACCGCCCCCTCGATCCACCGACCGAACAAGGCGTATGTCGTCCCCGGGACCATTCCTCGGCTGCTCCGCGATCCCTGCTGATTGAAGAACAGCACCCGATAATCCGGGCTGAAGCAGGCGCCGCAGAATTCGGTGCCCGGCGCGACGGTGCGGACGAGATCGAAGATGCGGCCGTCTCGGGTGAGCCCGCGAACGTACTGCTCCCCACGCCCGTCCTCGCAGACCACGAGCCCGCCGCGCGGTGTCGTGCAGATGTTGTCCGGGCAGTCGAGCACGTCTCGTGAGGGCGACTCGAAGATGAGCGCCAGCTCCCCGGTGTCGCGGGTCAGCGGGCGGTACTGCCACACCTGGCCGACGCCGGCGTTGCCGCCCTCGGTCGCCACGAAGTAGATCCCGCGATCGCCGTAGAAGCACCCCTCGAGGCGGTGGAAGATCGCGCCGCCGCCCTTCTGTCCCGAGCGCGCCACGGCGAACGGATCCTCCTCGATCGCCGGGCTGTCCGGATCGGGGATGTCGACCCACCTCGCCGGCAGACGTGCCCACGGTGTCTGTCCGACGATCGTGTTGTAGCGCGGGCGGCCGGTGATGGCGAGCATCTGAAGGCGTCCCCCAGCGGCGAGCTCGCCGCGGCGCCTCGGGATGAAGCGGTAGAATCCGGCGCCCGGACCGAACTCGGGACGCTCCGGGTTGTAGCGTGCATCCTCGCTGAGATACACGATGCCGGTGCCCGGATCGACCGCGATCGCCTCGTGAACGAAGCGGCCCATCGCCTTGAGTGGCACCGGCTCGACCTCACCGGTCGCGCTCGCGGAGACCTCGAAGCAATAGCCATGGTCGCGCAGCCGGCCGTGCGCCTCGCCATCGACCGTCTCCTCGCAGGTGATCCAGCTCCCCCACGGCGTAGGCCCGCCGGCGCAATTGATGTGCGTCCCGCTCAAGCTCACGAACTCGTCGACCAGCTCCGGAACACCGTCAGTCCCGACCCGGACCTCGAGCGAGGTCGTACCGCCGCCGGCCCGCGTGTCGTACGGCCGCGTGCCGATCGGAACGGACCGCTCGGCGTCGTCCGCCATCTCGTGGTTCCGGATGAGGCGAACGTTGCCATTGGGCAGCGGGAAGCTCGCCATGCCGTCGAACGCGTTCGGCACCATGCCGCTTCCGCCCTTCATCGGCTGCATGCTCCGGCTCAGCCGGATGCATCGGAACCCGGGCGGGATCATCAGCTCCGGGGAATCCTCGCTCGGGATCAACTCGCCGTAGCTCTCGAATCGGGCAAAACGCCACCCGCCGTCGATCATCCCGCTCCCGCGGCTACAGGCGACGAGTCCGGAGAGCGAGGGCGCGAGCGCCAAACCACTCGCGTACGAGAGCGAGCGGCGGAGGAAGGTGCGGCGGTCGAGGTCGGACATGCGGTGGGGGAGGGAGGGAGCGAAGTCCTCCGATGATGGCGGAGGAGCAGGGGGAGCGAAAGCCCCGTGTCGTGCGCGGGGTCGGGGCTCTTGCTCCGTCAGGGGTGGAACTACAAGAGCGTCATCCGGTGGAACGGCGAGAGCGTGATCGGGTCAGCAGCGTCAACGCCGTTGACGTAGTTGACCCGATCACGTCGTTGTGGTTCCACTCAACGACGTCGTCGTCGTTCCACCCCTAACGGGGCAAATGCTGTCGGCGAAGGAACGCCGTTCCTGGCGGCCCATCCATTTGCTCCGTTAGGAGTGGAACTACAAGAGCGTCATCCGGTGGAACGACGAGAGCGTGATTCGGTCAAGCCCGTCAACGGCGTCGTTCGCACCGGACGTAGTGGACCGATCACGTCGTTGCGGTTCCACTCAACGACGACTTCGTCGTTCCACCCCTAACGGAGCATGATCCGTCCGCCACGAAACTGTCAGTAATCGTTCGCATACGACAGGAACTTATAGTGTCCTTCGTGCTCGATGATGCTCCCGAACAGTCGTCGTTCGGCCGTTTGCTCCGCATGCCGAAGCTGTACCATGCATGCGTCCCAGAAGCGAAAGCCTCCGTCGTCGCGCGGTGCTGCCTCGCACGAGTGGCCCACGAAGCCGAGCTGACGGTGGGCGTAGCGATCGAACACTCGCGTGATTCCCTTCTGACTGTCCTGCACCATCAGGAACCACGCCAGTCCCGGCACTTGCTGCATCGGCGGGCGGCTGTGTGGGCTCGCCGGATAGTAGAGGTAGGCGAATTCCGCCCGAGTGATCGACATCGACCGGATCGAGGCCGTGTCACCCCGCTCCACGGCCTCGACGAAGCGCCTGATCAGCGTATCGCGGTGCGCCGCCCCACCCGTCAGCCCGGTGACACGCGGGAGTCCGTCGCGGAACCGCCGGACTCCCTCCTCGATCGTCATCGCGCTGTCGACGTAGGCTGCGCGGCCACTCGCCGTCGAATCGTCCCGGCCGTCCGGCGCCGAGCAGCCGCCGACGACGACCAGAGTCAGGACGAGCACGCGCATCAATTCTGGGCGAATGTGGTCCAGCCCTCCCACCACCTCACACCGCTCGGATCCCACGCGCCGCGATAGTCCGTGCCCGTGATGAAGGTGCCACCCTTCGTCGACAGCGGCGCAGCGAACGCACCGGTGCCGCCCGTGCGTGCGACCGCACCGGTGACAAGACTGAAATCGAGCGTCGCCGTCGTCGGCTGCTCCGGGAGACCCGCGAACACAGCGGCGGCGGTCGTCGCACCGGCTTCGGCGACGATCGCGTTCGCGCCCGCATCGACGGTGAAGCGACAGTTCGCCGCCGGACAGGCCGTCCCACCCTCGAAGATCGGCCCGTTCGTGCCCGCCGTCGTCCCTACCTGAACCACCGAGATGTTCCGCAGGATCAGGTCGCCACTCGTCGCGCGTGTCTGCGTCTCGGTGTCGCGCAGCGAGATCGCTGACCGCGGAAAGCGAGCGATCACGCCGTTCACGTAGTAACCACCGGAGCCGCGACGAAGGACCATTCCGTGGCCACCCGAGTTTGCCGCCACCTGGTCGGTCGGCCCGGTTCCGATGATCGTGAAGTTGGCGAACATCGGGATGTTGAGTGGCATCGAATTGTATCCCTGCGAGCACCCACTCCCGGTCGCCGATCCGCAGCCGTCCACTTCGAAGCCCTGAGGGTCCGTCGACGCAACCCCGGCACCGGCACGTGGCGGGAGAATGCTGTCCTGGAACGCGATCAGGAACTGGTTGCGTCCCACGTATCCCTCGGAGGGGTCGAAATGGTCATCGCCGGACTCGTACGACACGAGATACTTGCCGTCCACGGCGCCGCCGAACCACTCGTACGAATCATCGAGTCCGGCCACCGTCTGCACGTACTCGATCCTGGTCCTGCTGCCGACGGCGGCGAGCGTGAGGCTGTTCAACTCCTGGTTGGTGGCGACGCCGAATCCGGCGAACTCGATCCGTACGTAGCGCAGTACGCCGCTGGAGTCGGCGTTGTCGGTGCCACCCCCGTAATCGATCGCCGGATTCGACACCGGCGTACCGGTGCCCTCCAGCTCGACGACGCCGGCCCGGTTGATCACGCCGGCGCCGATGATGACCAGGCCGCCCCAGTCCCCTGGCTTTCGCGAGCCCGGGGCCTGGTCGGAGGTGAAAACGATCGGCGCGTCCGCGCGGCCGTTGGCGACGATCTTGCCACCGCGCATTATGAACAGCGCCGACCCCGTCCGGCCCTTCACGACCGTTCCCGGTTCGATCGTCAGCGTCGCGCCGTTGGCGACGTGGACGTAGTTGGTGAGCGTATAGGTCGTATCGGCGTACAACGTCCGGTTCGACGTGATGTCCGCGCCGATGTCCGCATCGCCGGGCTCGATCGGGCCGATCCCGTCGTCGTCGTCGCTACAGGCGGTAAGGGCGAAGGCGAGGCCGGCAATGGCGCCGATGACGCGGCGCCGGGCAATCAAGGTCATTCTGTCACCTGAGTGAGTGTGATGGCAAAGGGAGGTGCGGATCGACCCGCCCGGGAGTGAGCACAGGACGCCCGGTCTGGTCGAACCCCGCCGCTCGCCGCCTGTTACGGTCGCCAGCCTAGGCCGACCGACAGGCTGCGACCGGCGCGGTAGAACTCGCGAGTGACGGAGCCCTGCGTGACCTCGTATGGCGCATCGAGCAGGTTCTTCGCATCGAGCCTTATCGCCACGTCGCCGCGGACCGGAAAGCGCGCCGAGACGTCCAGCACGTGCCGCTCCTGCTCGTAGACGCTGGGGAGGGGGAGCAAGCTCGCCGCGTAGATGCGGTCGCCGACGACATTGTACAGCACGGTCGCGCTGGTCCGTCCGCTCGCTGAGCTGTAGCCGAGGCCGGCGTTGACCACGAACGGTGCCTGGCCGGCCATGGCCCGCTCCGCCTCGACCGATCCGGCACCAAGGTCGGAGAGGTCGATCTCGCTCCGCATCACGGTCGCGTTCGAAAACACGGTGACCCCGGCCAGCGGGTCAGCGAGGAAGCCGAGGTCCTTCCGGATTTCCACCTCGACCCCGTAGTTCGTCGCGCGTCTGGCGTTCTCGAACGTCGTCACCCTGGTGCCCGACGTTCCACGATAGACGCGCTCGATCGGGTCGAGGAACCGTTTCGCGAACACCCCGAGGCTGATCACCTCTCCGGCGCCGGGATACAACTCCCACCGGATGTCGGCGTTCTGAATCAGCGTGCGCTCGAGGTCGGGATTGCCCCGGAACTGCTCGCCTCCGAGTACGTCCCGCTGATTGATCCCGACGAGCTCGCGATACTCGGGACGCGCCAGCGTTTGCGACAGCGAGAAACGGAGATTCTGGTTCTCGCCCAACTGCACGTTGAGAGCTGCCGCCGGGAGAACGTCGATGTACGAGGGATCGACGACGAACGGACCGCCGAACAGCTCGCGGGTTGTGACCTCGACCCCTGAGTACTCGACCCGGACGCCGCCGATGAGTCGCGTTGCGCACGTGAGCTGATAATCGGCCATCGCGTAGCCGGCACCGAGGAGATCGGCCGCCTCGTACGATCCACCCTGGGCGAGAGGCACGATGCTGAACACCGCGCTCCCGCTCTCCGTGAACCGACCGTCGAAAATCTCCTCCGGGCGCCGCTGGCGCTCCTCGCGAGGGAGGTTCGCCAGGATGCTGTACGAGCTGTTCCTGGCGTCGCGGTGCGTGTACCGTCCGAGCAGACCGACCTTCAGCGCGTGCTGCCGCTCGCCACGGTCGAAGTGAAATGTGTAGTCGGCGGCCGAGCCGTAGCTGTTCTCGGTCAGCTCGCCGAACGTCCGGACGGCGCCCTCATTGCCACCGAAGAGGAAGGGCGTCCCGCCCGCCTCATCGGTCGCGTATACGACCTCCGACCGGTCCGGCTCGCGGCGAGTCACTGCCGTCGCCGTGAGCGACCAGTCGAGGCGGTGACCGCCGAGGTCGTGCTCGCCGGCGAGCTGCGTCGATCGCACTCCCCGCTCCACGTACCGCAAGCGCGAGATCTGAAGTGGGAAGCCCACGTTCTCGTCGATTCCATGCTCGTAGCGCGCCTCGTTGTCGGCGCTCCGGGTATAGGTGTTGTTGAGGCTGAGGCGACCGCTGGTGCCGAGGAGAGTGCTCAGATTGAGCAGCCCACCCCAGAGAACGCTCGAGCGTCCCGTGCTCCCGGCGAACCGATCCACCTCTCCGGTGCCGACGCCACCGATGTCGTCCGATTGCGGCACGGCGAACGCCCGCTCCTCGTCGGCGCGGACCTCCTGGCTGTGGGAGTAGCTCAATGAGCCGACGTAGCCGATCTGGCGACCGAGCAGCGGGTCGTGCCCACCGATCGTCAGTCCCATCGATGTGTTGGGCGCACCGTTCTCGCGTCGGACCGACCACGCGTTCCGGAGCGACGATACCATCTCGTTGTACTCGGGCTGCGTCGGCGACTGCGAGAAGTTCCCGGCCGCGGCAATGCTTCCGGGGAGGCGGCGCGCGCCCGTGCCGAGTGCCAGCCACTCGGCCCCGGCGTGCGGCGCGGCGAGGATGTTCTTGCCGGTGGCCCGCGCGTTGTATCCCAGGGACATCGAGTAGCTGATCTCGCGCCCTGCGGGGAACTCGCGGGTCCGCAGATCCACCTGCGCGCCGCTGAAGTCGCCGGGTTGATCCGGAGTGAAAGTCTTGGATATCGTGACACTCTGCAGAAGGGAGGCCGGGAAGAGATCGAGCGGGACGACCTTACGCTCCGGTTCCGGGCTCGGGAGACGAGCTCCGTTGAGCGAGGTCGTCGTGTAACGATCGCCGAGACCGCGCACACTCACGTACTTGCCATCCTGGACCGTCACACCACTGACCCGCTGTACGGCCTGCGCCGCGTCCGAATCCGGGCTGCGGGCGATCTGCTCCGACGTCACCGAGCTCACGACGCCGGTCGCCATGCGCTGGGCGTCGAGCGCGGCATTCACCGTACCGCGCTCGGCTGCGGCGGTCACGATCGTAGGCGTGAGCCGGGTAATCGCCTCGTCGAGGGTGATGTTCTGCTCCAGCGCCGCGCCGCCGTCGAGGTAGATCCCAGTGATCGTCTTCGGCTGATACCCGATCCGCCGCACGTGCAGGGTCACCGTCCCGGCATCGATGCTCGGCAGCGAATAGCGTCCATCGATCCCGCTCATCGTTCCCCTGGTCGTCCCGACGACCTGGATGCCGACGTCGCTCAGCCCGAGTCCGGTCCTGGCGTCAATGATCCGGCCGGCGATGCGGCCGGTCGGGATCGCATCGACAACCTGGGGGAACGCGGATGGTGGGGCGAGCAGCGCGAAGGTGGCGAGAAGCACCCCGACCACGATCGAACGGCGGGAGGTGAGCGAAGGAGAGAAGACGGTCACGGCCGGTCCGGGCTTGGGGATCGATTGGATCGCCGGCGACCATTCACGTCACCGACGGCACGCATATGGTGCCGCCGGTGAGTCTCGGAATGTTCACGGAATTGCAACGGACAGGTCACGGAATGACCTTAGTCGCGTTGGACGTGGGGGACAGCACTTGCTCCGTTAGGATTAGAACTAGAGCGTCATCCCGTGGACCGGCGAAAGCGTGATCGGGTCAGCAGCGTCAACGCCGTTGACGGCGTCGACCCGATCACGCCGTTGCGCTTCCACTCAATGACGTCGTCGTCGTTCCACCCCTAACGGAGCAAATGCTGTCGGCCAAGGAACGCCGTTCCTGGCGTCCCGGCCATTTGCTCCGTCAGGAGTAGAACTACAAGAGCGTCATCCGGTGGAACGACCACACCGTGATTCGGTCGACTACGTCAACGGCGTCGTTTTCGCCCCTGGCGTTCCCTTGGGCTCCCCGCGCGTGCATCTTGCCTGAGAAGCCCCCACCCCTATGCTGGAGCTGGCAAGATTGAGCGCCTGGAGGCACGCCGTCGTGTCATCTCGCATTCCGTTTGCCGTCGCGTGCGGTGTCGGCCTGCTCGGCACCTCGGGCCTCGCCGCCCAACGGGGACGGCCTGTTCAGGAGTTCACGCGTCAGGAGCTGCTGGTCTCGAACTTCGAGATCGACTCCGGGGCCAGCCTGCGCGCGGCTCGGCGCCTCGCCGACGCCATCCGGTCGCGATTGTCGAAGGCGGTGAACGATCGCGAAGTACGCATCATTTCAGGCACCGATCTTCGCTTCCAGCTCACCTTCGCCTCCTTCGCGCCCGACAGCGCGGTCTCCCGGCGCGAGCTTCGACTCCTGGGAGCAGAGCTTCGCGCCGATGAGGTGATCGTCGGCACCCTCACCCCCTCGGCGAAGGGGATGCAACTCGTGTCGCAACTCGTGCTCATGCGCGACGAGCGATTCGTCCAGCCGCTTCCCGTCGTTGCCGGCAGCGAGCCGGACGCGCTCGCGGCGCAACTCGTGCCCTCGATCGTCGCGCTCCGGAGGCAGATCCCGTACGAGCGTCGCTGCGAGAACGCCCTTCGCGAGCGTCGCGGGGCCGATGCGCTGCGGTCGGCGCGAGAGGGGGCCGCCGCGGTCCCCGGCGGGACGCTGGTCCGAATCTGTCTGGTGATCGCTCTCCGCCAGACCCGGGCGCCCGCGCCCGAGGTGCTTCAGGAGGCGCGCGCTGTGCTCTCGCTCGATCCGCACAGCGTCCACGCCATCGAGGCGGCCGCTATCGCCCTCGACTCGCTGGGGAGAATCGACGAGGCGGGCGCGATGTGGCTCCGGCTCGCCGCCACCGACACGGCGAATCTGGATCTCACCGAGCGCGTCGTCTGGGCGCTGGCGTTCGGCGGCAACTCGCGGGTGGCGGAGCCATTGATCGTCCGGGCCTCGACGGCGCACCCGGATGACCTTCGCCTGCTCCGCCAGCGCTGGATCGTCCAGTACGACATCCGGAACTGGCCTGGTGCGATCGAGGCGGCCGAGCTGCTCCTGCCGCGGGATGAGACTGCATTCACCGACTCGACGTTCCTGCTGAAACTGGCGACGGCGTATCGCGCGAACGGCCAGCCGTTCAAGGCGGTCGAGATCGCATCGCGCGGTGTCAGCCGGTTCCCGAGCAGCGCGCGGCTGTACGCGTTGTACACGCAACTCGTCCGCGCCGAAGCCGACACGGCGATCCCGCGTGGCCTGGGGCGCTTTCCTCGGAGTGCGGAGCTGCTTGCCCTGAACGCTCAGGCGCTTCGGCTGAGCGGCCGCGTCGCCGAGGCGCTCGAGGCGTCACGCCTGGCGGTCTCGATCGATTCGACCCTCCCCCAGGCCGAGCTCATGATCGCGCAGGCGGAGATCGAGCTCGGGCGCCCCGACAGCGCCCTCGTGTCGCTGCACCGCGCGCTCGCTCGAGGGGAGGACTCGACGCTCGTCGCGCAGTTCGTTCTCGCGAAGGGGAATGGCCTCCTCCGTGCCGCCCATGGCACCAAGTCGAGGGATGACTTCCAGCGCGCAACGCGATACCTCGCCTTCGCCGACAGCATTCGGCCCTCGCAGCAAGCCAAGTTCCTGATCGGCACGGCTGCGTTCTCGGTTGCACAGAGCGCGCTGAGCGAGGCGCCGGCCGCGATCGAGAAGACGGTGAGCTGCGATCTCGCCAGACTCGGTGCCGAGAGCCTACGAGTCGCGCTGTCCAGTCTCGAAGCGGGGCAGGAGGTCGCGCCTGATGCCGCTCGGCAATACCTCGAATACCTGGGGACGCTGCAACCCTATGTCGACCAGCAACTGAGAGTGTTCTGCGAGTCGATCGGTCCGTAGGATCGGGGCTCTTGCGGCGTTGGGAGTAGAACTGCAAGGGCGTCATCCGGTGGAACGGCGAGAGCGTGATCGGGTCGGCAGCGTCAACGCCGTTGACGTAGTTGACCCGATCACGTCGTTGCGGTTCCACTCAACGACGTCGTCGTCGTTCCACCCCTAACGGAGCAAATGCTGTCGGCGAAGGAACGCCGTTCCTGGCGGCCCGGCCATTTGCTCCGTTAGGAGTAGAACTACAAGAGCGTCATCCGGTGGAACGACGAAAGCGTGATTCGGTCGACTACGTCAACGGCGTTGACGCATTTGACCGGATCACGCTCTTGCACTTCCACCCGACCACGCCGTCGTCTTTCAACCGCCAACGGACAAGAGCCATACGATACGAACCCAACCGACGTGTATATTCCGTCCTCCACCTCAACCCGCGACCTCCGT
>WUUC01088412.1_pt1 | contig 17445 bp, 19 predicted proteins | sample 6278441 | NCBI WGS metagenome assembly WUUC01 (sample SAMN13675441, study PRJNA597444) | soil metagenome | isolation source: soil | place: USA: Washington | collected 2017-10 | reverse complement strand
CGCGGTTCCGCGCGCGAGCCAAACAGGGACGCGCGCGGTTCCGCGCGCGAGCCAAACAGGGACGCGCGCGAGCCAAACGAGGACGTATGCACGGCTGCTTCCCGCAAATACCTAGAGACGCCCATGATGGTCCCCGTGGTACCCATGGCGCTGACGAAGTGCGTGATGCTGCCGCGGGTCTCGCGCCAGATCTCGGGGCCGGTGCTTTCGTAGTGGGCGCGTGGGTTGTCGGGATTGGCGAACTGGTCGAGCATCAGCGCGCCGCCCTTTTTCACTTCGGCGTGGGCATGGTCGATGGCGCCCTCCATGCCAGCGTCCGCCGGAGTGAGGGTTACCTTCGCGCCCAGCGCGCGCATCATGGAAACGCGCTCCGCCGTGGCGTTTTCCGGCATCACCAGCTCGATCGAGTAGCCTCTGTCGGCTGCGATCATCGCCAGCGAGATGCCGGTATTGCCGCTGGTGGGCTCGACCAAGCGCATGCCTGGCTTCAGCTCGCCGCGCGCTTCGGCGCCGAGGATCATCGCGCGCGCCGCGCGGTCTTTGACCGAGCCGCCGGGGTTATTGCCTTCCAGCTTGCCCAGGAGCTGGACCTCGGGCTCGCTCGTGCCGCTGCGCAGCTCCACGAGCGGTGTGTTGCCAATCGAATCGGTGAGCTTCATGGCTTTGGGAACGCGCGCCCGTTCGCCGAGAGGCGCGCTTCTAGCTACGTTAGCGGAAGCCGCGGGAAAGAGCCCGCGACATCGAATGCGAGTGGTCATGCAGCCCGAAACCAATCGATTCAAAGAGCTGGAGAGCGCAATCGACCATGTGGTCGAGAGCTACGACCGCGGAATGGCCATCGATAACCTCGAAAGCGCGGCTTTGCCCAACAAGCGAGCCGTGATCGAGGCGATGGGCCATCTCGAGCACGTGCTGTACATGGGCTTTTACAGCAAGCGCGCGCTCAACCGCGACAATCTCAGGCACAACGTCGCCGAGCACATGTACGCCGCGCACCAGATCCTGGTGGAGCAGATCGAACGTGCGCTGCACTACGACCGCCGCATGGGCCGCACGGAAAAGGTGCTGCCTACCGGCTGGGGCGAGTCCGTGGTGCTGGGCATGCTCAGCGCGATTCCGGAGCTGCGCCGCAAGCTCAACAGTGACGTGCAGGCGGCGTACGATGGCGACCCTGCGGCGCGCACCCTCGAGGAGGTCGTGTTCAGCTACCCATCGGTGCATGCCATCACGGCCCATCGGGTGGCCAACCTACTGTTCCGCGCGGGTGTTCCGATGATCCCGCGCATCCTCAGCGAGTGTGCGCATGCGCGAACCGGCATCGACATCAGTCCCGGTGCAACCATTGGTGAGCGCTTTTTCATCGACCACGGAACCGGCGTAGTGATCGGAGAGACGGCTGTGATCGGGGACGACGTCAAGCTCTACCAGGGCGTGACCTTGGGCGCGCTCAGCGTCATGCAGCGCAACTTGGTGGCCGGAGCGCAACGTCATCCCACGATCGAGAGAGGAGTCACCATCTACGCTGGCGCTACCATCCTGGGCGGCGACACCGTGATCGGTGCTGGCAGCGTGATCGGCGGCAACGTGTGGCTCGTGAGCTCGGTGCCGCCCGGCTCCAAGGTCTTCGGACACGCGCGCGAGCCCGGCGGCTGAATGCGCCTCGCGGGCGAAGTGGACGCGCGCGAGCAGATGACGAAGACGCCCTGGATGAGCTCGGGAACGCTGCGCGTCGCTCAGATCTTCGGGATGCGCACGGTGCTGATCATCAGGCTGCCGCTCACCAGATAGATCAGCGCGAGCGGATGGAGCTGCCAAGATCCGAACGCCCAGACGCCGAACAGCAGCTGCTCGCCGATGCGATCTTGCGCGACCAGCCAGCCGATCATCACGACGATGAGAACGCTGGTGGGAATGGGCGTCCCCTCGAAGTACTTCACCTTGCCGCTTTCGTCCGAGAGTGACTCGGCCGTCACGTTGAAGCGCGCCAAACGGCTGATGCCACAGCCGACGAAATAAAGCAGGATGGCCGCGTCGAGGGGATGCCGAAGGCCCACCGCAAAGCCGATGGCGGCGGGCGCCATGCCGAACGAGATCACGTCGGCGAGCGAGTCGAGATCGGCGCCGAGTGGCGAAGAGCGGCGCCGCCAGCGCGCCACGCGGCCGTCGGCAAAATCGAGAAACAGCGCGACGGGCGACAGGACGATGGCACACCACAGCCAGCGCACATCGCGCGAGGCCATGTATTGCATGAGCGCCAGAATCGAACCCGCGCCGCACGCTCCGTTGCCCAACGTGATCACATCGGCCAACGCAAAGGACCGAATCAGCGAGAAGCGCGGGCGTGGTTCAGCGGGTGGGCTCATGGCGTGGACACTCCGGCGCTCAGCATAGATCGCTTCGCGGTCACGGCGACCATGGCACCTCGCCACACGACGTTGCCAGAAGATGAATGCTTGGTGTTTCGCTAGCCTCACGTCCGAGCGTGACGCGAGCGGCCCTACCCTGGCTGAGTTGGCCAGCTTCGTGAGCAGCTGGCAGCAAGCTCAGGCGGCACCGTAGAGCTCCGCGAAGCGACGCGAGAGCGCCGTAGAGTGCTGCGTCGCTTGCCGCACCTGCTCCACCAAACTCGCGTCGTAGCTGTGGATGGACAGGGCCGCGAGCGCGGCCTCCGCGTCTGTCGCGCTCCCGGACGCGAGCAGATCCAGCAAGATGGCGCGCGCCCGCGGACGCCGACTCAAGCTCAGCGCGTCGATCACGTCCTGCCGTTCAGCTGCCAACACGCGACCTCTCAACTCTTCGTTCAGCAGCTCCAGCGCATTGTCATCCGCCGCGCTGCCCAGCGCTTGCAGCGCCAGCTCGCGCGCGTCACCGCCGCGCTCCAGCAGCGTCCGAGCCTTGGGCAGGCCAAAATCCGGCGCCAGCGCCAGCAAGCCGCGCAGACACTCGACCAGCACCTCAGACTCCACGTCGCCCGCGCCCAGCTTGACCAGCAGCAGCCCCGCCAGCTCACGCTGGCGCCGATGACCGATCGCTCTGGCCGCTGCGAGGCGCACTGCGCCGTCGTCGTCGCCGAGCCCGGCTCCCAGGATGGGCGACAGGTCTTGATGTCCGAGCCGGGCTAGACCGAGCAGACCGCGAGCACGCACACCGCCAGCGCTCTCCCTGCGCTTGCCCTTCACGTTCTCGACCTGAGTGTGTGCAGCCGCGCGGGCGAACAGCTCGGCGTCGCTGTGCTCGAGCGCGTCCAGCGCCCACAGCAGCGCCTCCTTGGCCGAGCAGCCGGGGTCCGAGCCGGCGCGCTCCCCCGACAGCTCCTGATAGGCCGCCACGACTGACGCCTCGTGGCCCGCAAGCGCGCGCTCGGCGATCAGCGTGGCTGCCTGGCTGACGCTGCGCTGGTCACGGCTGGCGAGCGCCTCCTGCAGCAGCGCGCGCGCCGGTTCGCCGCCCAGACCCTCGGTGTCCGCGGCGAGACGCGTGAGAGCGCTGGCCAATTGTTTGCTGCGAGCTGTCGCCATGAGCGCATGGTGCTTCGCGCGCTCGGCGCTGCCAAGCCCCAGCGGCCACGTTTCGTCATTTGGGAAACGCCGGTACGATGGCAACTAGAAGGAAGTTTGCTCCCGGCGCTTGATGTCGAGCAGCGGCGCTGCTTTCGGAATTGTCTTCGGCTAGTCCGGGAAGGGCGCCCACGTCAGGCGATTCGTCAGCCCACGGCCGTCGCCGATCGGACCATCTTCGCAATTGAGAGACTTTTGATCACACTCTCTCACGAATGTGTCCAAGATGTCCTGCTCCCAGGCCGAGAAGTAGTCTCCGTGCGCGGAGAAGCCGCCGGGCAACGATGAGTCATACATGTCCGACGAGAGGCGCCATCCGTCGGTATTTGGCGTGTTCTGCTCGTATTCGAGCAGATATTCGACGTGCGGAATGGCAATCGGATGGGTAGACGGGCACGCGCCGCCCACGGGATATGCCATGTGACCCTTGTGATCGGGAGAATCGAGATTCTGCTCCGCCCCTTGCGGCCCCTTCCAGCACTGCGGAAACCCGACGTACTGAACGATGCGATTGCCCTGCCCGCAATTCGGGATCGAGCCGCACCAATAAGGCATGTTCTCGGTGCCCGCCGGACAAGTCCAGGAGCCGCTGCCGATGCAGCCGAATTGGCCCACGTGTCCTGGCTGTGGTCCCGTAGCCTTGGCGTCTCCGGCGATCATGCGCAGCCCACTGGGAAAGGACTGAATGCTGGCGGGTGGCAGGTCATACCCGGTCTTGTAATAGAAGTTGCCCTGCACTGCCCGCTGCGGAACGCCGTTTGCATCGATCAGCGCCGGGACCCAATACGCCGATCGGTTGACGATGCCTCCGTAACATGTGGAGTTGCCGGTCGTGGCCAGCGAGGAGGCGGTCGAAAACGCGTCCGCCAGCGTATTGCCGAAGTACGCGTGAAGGTGCGCTGCACCGGGCTGTCCCGGATATACCAGCGCATCATCCATGTTCATATGGCTGTACTGACAGACGAAGCGTACCTCGCCGATGTCCGACGGCGCGAACGGCCCGGGCGCCGAGTTAAACTCGCGCTGCGCGATGCCGGGATTTCCCTTCGGAATCTTCGTCAGATCGATGTAAGGTCCGGAGCCGCTGGGTGGCGGTGGAGGTGGGTCCGCGGACACGGACTCGTACGCACAAGCTTTCGTCACACCGACCACCGGATCGCTACCGAACGCGTCGTTCGTGCAGGGCGTTCCGTCCGTGAAGCTCTCGTACAGCCAATGGCCTTCCGCGCCGTAGCGCACTCGCTTCGTACCTGTGAACTCACAGTATTCCCACTCGCTGGAACATGGGATCCAAGACGACTCCAGCGCTCCCCTGCTTCCCTCGACAGCGTTGCCATGATGGTGTGAGCCCATCTGGGCTGCTTCGTCGAGCCCCCGTGCCCCATCGGGGCCGGCGCAGCCATGGATCGCGATGGTAGACATAACAACAAGCATCGGCTCGATACCGACAAGCCCGGACATTCGGGCGCGCTCTTTCATGTAGTGCTCCTATTGACGCGGGGTCCTGCTTCCGCGATCGATTGTGGTTATCACACGGAAATTCGAGCTGACACTGTCAGCAGTTCGTTAGCAATGTGTCAGCTCGCAAATGCGCCTGATGTGCGCATCTGGCGCGTGCGTCGCCGTCGATGCACGGCCGCGGAGCACGCACAGATCGAGGCGTTGGCCTGCGACGTCTCAGCGCGTCCAAGCGCTGCGCGTGCCCGTCGCACACGGGATCGTTCACGAGCGCCATGCAGCGTGGTTACTCGAACGACGACCGACGAACAGACGTGCTCGAAGAGGCGATTGTAGACGGACGCGGCGTCGGCACGCGCCACGACGCTTCGCACCGGAATCACGTGCGAGGAAAGAGGGCGACACCAAGCGACCTACTTTGTTTTCTCATCAGGCAAGTTCTCCTGATTGGATCGTCAAAGATGGTCGATATCTAATGCAGACATCGCCATCCCAAAACGGCACGGCCGCCAGACAGTACACACTTCACACCCAAAACTATCTTGCTTACCCCGCGTGACCTCCGGGCAGATGACGATAGCGGCGAGAAACGCCCCTCTCGTTCGAAAGCAAGCTTCCGTAGCAATAGCGATTCCCGAAGTGCGCCGCCTGTACCCGGGAGGTGGGGCGCGATTTGGGGAATTGCTGTCGCACTGATCCGCGGAGCCTTCGCGAAGGTGGGGACAGCCCAGAGCGCCCCCAGCCGAGCGCCCCGCCTGGTATCCGCTCGAGCGCTCACCTGGTATCCTCCAGAGATAGAGGTTCACCGGCCATGAACACGGGCAAAATGCACTGGCTCATCAGCGACTCCTGGGGCCTGCTCATGCACGACAAAGGACCGCCCACGGACCAAGACTGGCAGCACTGGCTGGCCGAATACAAGAAGCTCGCCGACGACTTGCAAGGACTCCTGGTCTACTCGCTCGGCGGAAGCCCAACGCCTGTCCAGCGCGGCGAGCTCATACAGTTCCTCGCCTCGCGCTCCACCCTGCACCGCACCGCAATGATCACGCCGTCCCCGTTGGTACGCGGCGCCCTGACGGCGGTGAACTGGTTCGTGAAGCCGATGCTGCGCGCGGTAATCTTCGCGCCGAGCCAGCTCGAGGCCGCGTTCGATCACATCGGTCTGGAGCGGACCATGCGCGCGCCGTTTCGGCAGAAGATCGAGCGACAGTTGGCGACGTGGTCGGCCGAGACATCGGCACGGGTTTGACGATCGCGGGCTACCCGCGCCGTCACGTTCGCCCAAACCGGCGGATAGCGAATTGGCAAACGCAGCGCTTCTGGCAAGATAAAGATATGGCCTTGCCGAAGTGGGTCACCGACAACGCAGATCCATCCAGGACGAGGCGCGCGATTACGTCCCTCTCACTGCTTCGGAAAGAGGCGCGCTGCTTGCTGCAGCTTCCAGGACGGGGGCCAAGCTGTTGCGTGCCCGCCCGGATGCTGCGCAGCTGCTCGAACGTGTCGATCCGCTCCCCGAGAGCAGCGTGCGTGCGTTGACGCGACTCCGGGCTGCCCTGCGAGCAGGTGATGACCGCTCCCAATGATCCGCTCGAGGCCGGCCTTGCGCTGGCCGCTGCGTTCGAGGCCGCCGGCATTTCTTATGCGCTCGACGGCGCATTGGCTTACGGTATTTGGGGTATCCCGAGGGCCACGCTCGACGTGGACATCAATATCTTCGTCGACGGTGACGAGCTGGGTGAAGTCGCGGACGGGCAGAACCCCGAGCAATACCTGTGCAAGCTGCGCGGATAGCACTTCTGGCGCGACTGGCCGTTCGCGGACAGATAGTTGCCCTCCAGGCCTGCATGCGAGATCACTGAAGAAGCACCTCACCACCTGTATCGGGGGCTGGTCGCGCTCCGGATATGAGTGTTCTGAGACGAGCCGAGTGCGCAGCGCAGGCTGGTCCGCTCGCGATCCGGGCCGGGAGGTCGAGTCTCAGATGTCTCCCCGCGCGGCGGTACCGGCGGGGGCTTGCTCCGCGCGATACTCGCGCGGCGAGGAGCCGGTCCAGCGCCGGAAGGCGCGATAGAAGGACGGTGCACCGTTGAAGCCAGATCTCCAGATCGAGGGCCTGCTGGATCGTGCCAGCGTACTGCGCGCAGTGCTCGCAGAGAGAGCGAGCGTCGGGGCTGCTACGGATCAGCAGATCGATCAGGTCCATGTCTTCGGCGCGAATCTGCTGTCCGGCGTGGAGGCCAATGTCAGGATCTCCCGAGAGTTCCTCCACCAGCCGCAACAACGCGCCGAACTGAGCGGCGGAGATGGAGCGCGCGAGCTCATCGTGCTCGGAAAGGGCGATGCCGAGCAGTGCGAGCTGGCGCTCCGGATCGATGCCACGCGCGCGCAGCTCGCGCAGGAACAGACGGCAGTGAATGGCGCCGATAGGGGCGCTGGGCTGCGTGCGGACGGGAGCCCCGAAGCCGTTCCTGCTCGTGCACTCGTTATCAGATGCAGCTTTCTGCGCATGAACGCGCACCAGCAGCTCCAGATGAGCTTCCCTGATGTCCTCACGCTCAGGAGCCAGATCGTCATGGCACGGGCCGCGCGTGAGACGGGCCGCGTGCTGGACCTGAGGCAATGACTCATCTTCTTCGTCAGGCATCGTTGTGCTCCTCGGAACCCGCCCAGCTCGCAGCAAGGCAGCTCCCATCAGTCGGCGTAGCGCGCCGATTTTTCATACGCGGTCGCACCCGCCCCTATCTGACGTTCTTCCCATCGAGCAGTTCCCGACACATTTCGTCGGAGCCTTGCCGGCATGCCCGCGGAACGCACCGCGAGCGCGTTGCTGGCCGCGATCTGCAATAGCTTGGCCGCGCGAGGTCGCGGACACCAACGTGCCAGGCAACGCGATCGGCCGCGCGGCACCGTGCTAGCCACTCGGCCCTTTGGGCGCTCTTCAACTCAGGTACGGCGCTCCATAATCAGCCGCGCTCTTTGCGACTCACGCAGTGTTCGCCGGCCGATCGGGTCCGGCGTACGACAGGCAGACCTCGGACGGTAAGTCGATCACGGTCAAGCGGCAGCGCGTCGTCGTCCGCGATCCGCAAACCCAAAACCAGGCTTCTCACGGAGCTCGGGTGCTGGCGTGTGCCCGTCTCTGCACGTCGCCATCTTCCGGCACTGGTGCGCGAACGCGGTGTCCGTCGGCCTGATGATTCTTTGTGTCCCGGCTGTCGAAAGGAGAAGCTTATGACTAGAGAACGTGGGCTTGGAGGTCGCGCGCACGGCTGCAGCCGACAGGATCTGTGCGCAGCACTGAGCCTTGCTTGGCTGCTTGTGGTGCTCCAGAGCGGGTGCTCCGAGGAGGAGATACCAGGGGAGGCAGACACCTGGAAGGATCCAGGCACGGTTCCCAACCCTGAGGTCTTCTCGGTGGCCGCGGGCGCGGGCCAAACCGGTAAGCTGTTTGGGAAGTCCAAAGACCTCGATACGAGCTATGTGGAGGAAGAATTTTTCTTCACAGGGACTTCGCCCGCGCATACGGCAGCCAACGCGATCTTCTCGCAAGCAGCCATGGCGATGCGTACGCAGACTGAGCTGCTGCTTGGACCCGGCATGCAGATTCGCGCAGTCCTGGCGGGCGGTCAGTCTCAGTCGTCGGGGCGCCTCGCCGAGTACATCGACAGCGTGCCTCCCGCGGAGCGGCTCTACGACGGCTATCTCCTCCACTCGGGTGGCAGCCAGTGGGCAATCCCGACGTTCCAGTGTTTTTGGTTTTCACGATGATGGAAGCTGACGGCATCCTGGTCGACCTCCCGAACGTGGTCGAGTGGGAAGTCGCAGGAGCAAGCCACAGCGACGCCTATATCGCGCGACGGGGCGGCGAGGAACAGGGTGGCGATCTCGGCATAGCGGCGACCGAGTGCGCCAGTCCGATGAACGAATACCCGGCCTACATGGTGTACAACGCGGCGCTTGACTGGCTGAATAAATGGGTGCGGAAGGGAGAAAGGCCGCCCGGCGGAGACCCGTTGCAACCCGGACAGGTGGATCAATTTGGCAACTCGCTCGGAGGGGTACGCCTCCCAGATATCGACGTGCCGGTCGCTACCTACACAGCGACAGGAGACGTGACGGTGAGTCTGCTCGGCCTTTTGTCAACATTCGACCTTTTGTCGACGTTCACGTGCCTTGCCAGTGGGGGCACCACTCCACTGACGGCACAGCAGCTGCTCGAGCTGTATCCCACCCACGAGAACTACGTCCAGCAGTACACCAAGGCGGCCGACGAGGCGCTCGCCAGCGGTTACCTACTGCGGGCCGACTATGACGCAGCCATCCAGACTGCCAAGAGCGCTCCGATTCCGAATTGAAAACGCGATCGAGGGGTACGTTCGTTGTCACAAGAGGACCACGATCGGCGGAGTTCGGTGTGCCCAGCTTCTTGGTGCCCCGCTCTGCGGCCGAGCACCGCGCGCGTCATCCCTGCTAGATTTGGTCCAACGATCGGCGATAGAATCCCGCGCAGTTGCAGGCTAGGTCGGCCTGACGCGAAAGGAGTCTGTCCCGATGAAACAGCTCGTCTCCGCCGCTCGTTCGCGGCTTGCTCTCGCTGCTCTCACAACAGGTACGGCGATGGTGGCAACCATCATCGTTCTCGCGTCACCGAGCGAGGCGGCCGCCCCATCGAACTGCACCTACTACAGCGACTGGAGCCGCACGACCGTCGTCGGCCAGTTCGGCAAGGATTGCTGCAACAACACCGTCAAGTGGGGCGTCAAGACGTCTCACGCCGAGTGCAGCGCCGCGTGTCTTCTCTGCGTGCCCCCTCCCCGGGACTAGAGGTGCTGGGGACCATCGTCTTCGTGCTCGTGGATCACGCAAGGACGTGGCCGGCCGTTCACGCAAAATGCATCCGCTGGGCAACGTGACGGCCAGGTGCAAATACGGCAGGGTCGTCTCGCGCCTCTGGGGGTCACTTTGAAGCTGGTGCAGCGATCGATCGAACCCTATTTTTTCGCGGTGCTGTGCGCGGCCTGGGGAAGCGTCGGTTGCGGCGGTGACTGCGAGGAGGTCGGAGCCTCTTGGTGTCGCGGCGACTCGCTGCAAGAGTGTGTCCGCAAGGGCGGCGGCGGCCACCGCTCGCCTTACAACGGCATCGTGACCACGTCCTGTGCGACCGACGGCATGATCTGCGATGAGGGCGCAGAAGAGGCTCGTTGTGTGTTCGGCGCCCCGCGCTGCGTCGATGACGTCGAGGCGGTTTGCGTAGGGAATGTACTTGCCAAATGTGAGGCGGGCGAAAGCTTCCCGGTGCCAGCGAGAGATTGCTCGCTCGCGGGAGTAGATGCGGCGCATTGCGTCCAGTCTGACCTGACAGCTCGCTGCTCCCCCTTTCCAGAACTGTGCCCCGAGGAGGGCGCGGCGCGCTGCGATTTCGATCGCGTCTTGACCTGCAAGGACCACATCTGGATCGCGCCCTTCGAGTCTGGGGCGGCTTGCTTTGGGCAGTGCTCCACGGAGAATGCCACGCAATGCATCGAGACCACCGACGGTTTGAATCGGCCGCTTGCGTTGGTTGCCAAGTGCACCGGGGCGCCCGGGTTGTGGAAGCACGTGGGTCCGATTTGCCAGACAGAATGTGCCTGCGGCATCGAGCAAGGAGCCCCCTGCCGGTGCTTGGAGTGGTCTGAGGACTTCGACCCGCTTTGAGAGCACGTCGCTTCGACGTGTTGACTCCGAGCAGTCATCCTGCGGTGACCTGGGCCGGCCCCCGTTTTTCCGGGAAGTCTGAAGCTCGTGACATGGCGCGGCCAATGCTTGACCAGGTTCCCTGCTCTTGCCACGGCACCGTAGAAGCCTGTCGCACGAGCGAGCTTTTCGAACCCTCCCCCGGGACCCATGCTGGTCCCACGCCGACCCATGCTGCCTTGCCTGGTGCCCAGACCGAAGCCGCCCCACCGACACGAGGCTCTTCAGGCACTTCGCATGAGAGCCGAAGCGGGTGGAAGGATAGGTGGTTGCGGGTTCTCACGGGCGAGGTGTGACGTTGTTTTGTAATGGACCGATGCGCCTTCGCTCGTGCTGGCGCGCTGGAGCTAGTCCATATAATTCCGGACATACCGACGACCTTGACCTAAAATGTCCGGTGACTTATCCTAGCTGGTGCCCCGGGGTAGCGTGCGTCGCCGTAAATGGCATCGAGTTGTGGTTCAACTCGAACGATCACCTGCCACCGCACTTCCACGCGGAGAAACTCGGCGATTGGGAGGTCAAGGTACACTTCATGCGCGATCGGTCGGAATGGTCGAGGTGGTGTACACGGCCCGCCCGAGGCACCCGTCGAAGCGGGAACTAAGAGCGCTTCTCGAGCAATCAGAAACACATCGCGTGGCTCTGCTCGAAGAGTTCGAGGCCAAGGTCAACGTCAAGGGTCGCGGCGCCAAGAGTAAAGATGTCTGCATCCATTGAGATCCTCACCCCTGAGAAGAACGCCAAGCTTGAGCGCGACATCGGCGCCGCGAGGGCAGCTCACTTCGTTACCACGGTGTCGGCAAACGCCAATGAGCCGATGCTCATCACATCGCTGTCCGACTTGAACGATCCCCGACGACGGCAGCTCCTTGAGGCCATGGTTCAACAGCTAGCTGATCGAGCACGCCGAGTGCCATGGGTTGTCATCGAAACCGAGTCGGTACCACCGCTACGTAGCGAGGCATTGCAAGCGCTCGTTCAGTTGACGGCGCAACTGGCACGCGTCCCTTATGTGACGTCCGCTTTGCCGGTCGTGCGGCGCATGATCTTGGCGCACAAGAGCAAGTCCGAGCGGGAGCTGATCGCATCGGCGTCAATCTCAGGTGGGAAGCTTGTGGTGTGGACGTGCGAACCGCAGCGACTCGAGGCACCAGTGGACGCCATTCCTTCCCTCGCTCGTATGAATCCCTCGTCTCTGTCGAGGTTCGTAGTGAGTGAGAGCGGCAGTCGCATTCATTGGCCCGATGAGGACGTCGATCTCACGGCGGAATCCATTCGCGCCTTCGCAGATCCCGAAGTCCGTCGCCAGCAACAGGCTGCACGACGAGCCGAGGCAGCTCTCTACGCGAAAGCCATTCGGTCCTTGCGCGAACAGCATGGGCTTCGTCAGTCAGACATCCCGGAATTGACGGAGCGGCAGGTACGTCGCCTCGAAGAAGGGGACACGATGCCACGCGTCGCGACGCTCCAGAAGTTGGCGCGCGCTCACAGCATGGATGTGGATGCATACGTCGCAGCGCTTGCGGCGCTCAGTGTCCCGACGAAGCCGGCGAAAGCATCACGAGCGGGTCGCACCCCTCCAAAGAGGAGCTCAACGGTAGCTTCCACGCCTTTCACTGAGCCTCGCCCCCCGCGGGGCCGGGCGGGTCTGGGCAGCAAGCAACCTGGCGTTGGTCGACGCAAGGTTCGAGTCGGTCCCCACGTTCGTCGGATTGCCTGAGAACCTCATGGGGTTCGTTCGCCAGAGTTGCGGATAGATCGGTTAGGAAGGAGCTCGACACGGCTTACCTTTCCTGTCGCCCTCACTGACCCTGATCGCGCAGATTGCGGCTCCTGTGGTGCCCAAGACCGGGGCCGCCCCTCCGACACGAGGATTTTCAAGCGCTGAGCGGGAGGGCGGAAGTGGGCGGAAGGACAAGTGGTTGCGGGTACTCAAGGGCGGGGTGTGATGGCGGACGTGATGGAGCTATCCACCCGGTGTGCAGGGCGGCTCGGCCCTGCTTTGGCCCACCGTGCCCGCCAGATCTGGGATGCGTATACGGCGTACGTATACGAACTAGGCCATACTTGGCGGATGGCACGCCCCATCGAAGCGACCCCGGTGGTTACCGGCACCGACGCTGAAGAGTTGAAGGCCTCCATGGCGCAGGTCGCGTCACCGGAAGAGATCGAGCGTCGGAAGAAAGCCGCTCGCCAATTTTACGCGACCGTGACAAAGCCCAAGCCTTCCAAGGGCGGGGCGAATGACGAAGGCAGCGGTTGACGCGCGACGCCTTGAGGTGCGGCAGGTCCGCACCGAAGATCAAGCAGAGCTCGCTGCCTTCGAATGCGGCGACGACGACCTGAACGGCTTCCTTCGAGACGATGCGCTCCGGCTCCAGCAGCGCAATACCGTCACGACATACCTCGCGCTCTACGACGGCGACTTGGTCGGCTACATCTCGCTGATGGTGGACGCCGTCGTGCTCGAGTCGAAGGAGCGAAAGACGCTGCGCCTGAACCACGCTGATCATCCCGTGATCCCGGCCCTGAAGATTGCGCGCCTTGCGACAGCGAGAGCGTTCCGCTTAACGAATCTCGGACTCGGCACGATGTTGCTGCGTTTCGCCATCGCGCGTGGATACGAGATAGCCGACGCGGCCGACTGCCGCTTGCTGACCCTCGACGCGTACCCCGATGCGATCGCGTTCTACGATAAACTCGGATTTCTACGCACAAGGCGAAGCCGTACCGCGAACGCGAACACCCAAGCATGCGCTTCGACCTGTTCGCTCCCAACCTGCCCAGCTGGGTCTGAGGATGGCTATGAACGTTTGGATCGACTTCTCCTGATGCGGCCGTGAACCACTGCTGCTCTGGCTATGGAAGGTTCGAACTCACTCCTCGACTCCTGATGCGTTCGCCAATTGGCCGAACTGCACGAAGCGGCGCACCTCGCGCGCGTTTCGAAGCACAATCTGCTGAGCCTCGGGCGAGGCTGCGACTCGATCGAGGTGCAGGTTGCGGAGTGTGTAGAAGAGCAGCGCCTGCCTACAGGTGAGCGTGACTCGCCCGTCCTCCATGCCGTAGTCCAGCTCGATGGCTCGCCTGTGCGCGGGGGCTAGCTTCGGATGCGGCGCGATGTGCAGCGTGACTGACGTGTGCCAAGCCTCGTCGTCAGCACCGTCCGCGGCCTGCTCCGCGGTGCCTTGCACCTTGAGCATGCGAGCCAACAGAAAGTCACGATACGCGCCGCGTTCGTGACAGAAGGCGCGAATGTGCCAGCGCTGTCCGTCGTGCGCCAGGGAGTGCGGCGAGAGCGTGCGCGTACTCGGCTGCTCGCTGGTGAGCGACTGGTAGATCACGCGTATAGCGCTCCTCTGTTGCAACGCTCGGACAGCTGCGAGCACCACGCGGCCATTTACGGCGCGCCCGGCCGAAGGCACGACGGCAAAGGAAGGAACCGCCCCGAGAAAGCCGCTCGCTTGCGGCGACGCAGAGCTGGCGTGAAGCAACAAATCCTGCAGGAAGCGCTCCGGCGAGCTCGCTCCGAAGAATGCCTTGAAGCCGCGCGTCGCGCGGTAAACGCGCGCGCTGCGATCGTACTCCAGGTTGTCGGGGGCAAGCTCGGTGTAGCGGGCAATGTCGAGTGATGCTTGGGGCACCGAGATTCCGAAGAACGTGGTCAAGTCCCCGCGGTTGAGCGCGCCCTCCCAGCGCAACCGGTAGTCGATGAACTCCAGCCGCCGCTCTTGTGTCCATCGGTTGCCAGGTCCAGCGGAGCCTTCGACGTTGCGCATGCTGGGTAACCTTAACGCGATTAATTACTAGACGCATATAATAATTATTCGTATGACTTCCCGGGTGACCCTCCCCCGTGGCATCTCAGCCTTGCGAGGCCTTCGTCAGCAGCCGACCTGGCTCCTGTTGGCCGCCGACAAGGCGCCGGTCGTCGTTGGATTGCTGCACGAGCTCTTGCTCAGCGGCGAGAAGGCCCTGCCTTCCTCGGTGATGATCGAGCGGCTGGCACAGTTGCTCGACGCCGTGCGAGCGGAGGAGGACATGCCGCAGACGGCGCAGGCGTACATCGCCGAATGGCTGACACGTGGCTGGCTCGTTCGACGCTTGCCGGCCGGCGCGAGCGAAGAGCAGTACGAGCTGAGCGCGGATGCCGTGGCCGCGATCCGCTTCGCAGTCGGCCTGCGCGAGCGACGTGCGCTCGCCACCGAGAGCCGACTCAGCGTGGTCCTGGACCAGCTGGTGCGGCTGGCTGAAGACACGGATCCCAACCCGGAGACGCGCATCGCGGCCAAGCATGCGGAGCGCGCCCGCATCGATCGCGAGATCGAGTTCATGATCGCGCGTGGCGCCGAGCCGCTTCCGCTCGAGCGGGCGCTGGAACGCGCGCGAGAGATCATCGCGATCACGGACGAGCTGGCGGCCGACTTCCGGCACGTCTACGACGAGTTCGACCTGCTCAATCGTCGCCTGCGTCAGGACCTGATTGAGAACGAGGGGAGCCGCGGCGATGTGCTCGAGTCGCTGTTCGCCGGGGTCGACGTGATCGGCGAGAGCCCCGCGGGGAAGACCTTCTCCGCCTTTTGGCGACTGCTCACGGACCCGGAGCAATCGGAGCTGCTGCGCGAGGCGATCCACGCGCTGTCGCAGCGTCAGTTCGTACGCAGGTTGGCGCCCCACGAGCGCAAGTTCCTGCTCAACATCACGGCGCTGCTGACGGACGAGGGCAGTCACGTCCATGAGGTGCTGCAGAGCTTCGCGCGGAGCCTCAAGAGCTTCGTGCAAAGCCGCGAGTTCCTGGAGCAGCGGAGACTGCATGGGCTGCTCAAGCGCGCCACGCAGGCGGGGCTGGCCGCCGTCGGCCACGTGCGTCCGAATCGCGAGCTGAGCTACACCCTCACCCTCACCAGCAGTCAGATTCGCTCGGTCTCCCAGCTGTCCCTCTACGACCCGGCGGAGCGCATCGGCGATACTTCGATGCGCGGAGCAGAGCAGACAGAGCTGAACATGGCGCGCGTTCGGGAGCTCTTGCGCGAATCGGAGATCGACCTTCGCAGCCTTCGCAGCAACGTGCGCAGCCTGCTCGCCGTGCGCGCGCAGGCGACCATCGGCGAGCTCCTCCACCACTTCCCCGCCGAGCAGGGGCTTGGAACGGTGGTGGGCTACATCGCTCTGGGGGCCAAGCACGGCGAGCTGACCGACACCATCGAAGCGGTCACCTGGACGGGACGCGACCGTGTCGCCCGCGGCGCGCGGATTCCCGCCATTCACTTCGTGAAGGAGCGCGCACATGAGCTCGTCGATTGAGGCCGAGTCCCCCGAAGAAACCCACGACGTCCCGGCCACCACGGGCGCGTTCCCGGACGACACCGGTGAGCTGCCCCTCGACATACGTCGGGTCGTCGTTCAGCTCCTGCTCGGACCCGCGCTCGACGCGGACCGCCAGAGCAAGCTGTGGCCCGTGCTGTTGCGTCACGAGCGGCAGGTTCGCACTCGCTTGCACGAGCTCTTCCTCGAGCTGGTGATCGATCGAGCGCAACGCGTGGCGTTCACGAAGCAGGTCACCGCCGAGGATGTGGAGATCCCGATCCTGCTCCGGAAGGCAAAGCTGACGTTCGTGCAATCGGCGCTGCTGCTGTTCTTGCGCGAGCAGTTGATCCACGCCGAGACGCGGGATGAGCGGGCCGTCGTCTCGCGCGACGACATGCTGCGCTATCTGAGCGCGTTCGAAGCCGTGGACAACCGCGACCGCGCGCGCTTCGGCCGCCAATCGAACAACGCCGTGGAGCGGGTCAAGGAGCTGAACCTGATCCGCAAGCTGCGCAGCAGCGACGAGCGCTACGAGGTCTCGCCGACGCTGAAGCTGCTCTTTCGCGCGGAGGAGATCCAGGAGCTCACGCGCACGTACGAAGGTCTGCTCGCCGCAGGCGCCGCGGATGAAACATCTGAGGACGATACACCTGGGAACGACGGCGAGGAGGACGCAGTCTGATGGGCGCGACGATCCATACCATTCACCAGAGCGGGCCGCGCCCCGCCGAGGATGACGCGCAGTTTCGGCTCGTTCGCATCCAGACCTTCAACTGGGGCACATTCTCCGGGCTGCACGACTTCACGATCCCGGAGCGGGGCTATCTGTTCGTGGGTCCGTCGGGCTCCGGGAAGTCGACCATCCTCGACGCGCACGCGGCGCTGCTCACGCCGCCCAAGTGGGTCGAGTTCAACGTGGCGGCACGGGAGGCCGACAAGCACGGCAAGGATCGCAGCCTGGTCAGCTACTTGCGCGGGGCATGGGCGCAGCAGACCGAGGGCAACGGCGAGCACGCCGTGCAGTATCTTCGCAAGACCACCACCTGGTCCGCGATCGCGGAGACCTACCGCAACGCCGCCGGCCGGACCGTGGTGCTCGCGCAAGTGTTCTGGTTGCGCGGCAGCAGCACGGCACCCGGAGACGTCAAGAGAACCTACCTCGTGCTGCAGCGCGCGTTCGAGCTGCGCGAGCTGGAGTTCTTGGCCAAGGCCGACTTCGACGTCCGGCGCATCAAGCACACGCTGCCCGATGCGTGGGTACGGGACGAGTTCAGCGCTTACCAGGAGCGCTTTCGGAGCCTGCTCGGCATAGCCAGCGAGCGCGCGCTGCGCCTGCTCCACAAGACCCAGTCCGCCAAGAACCTCGGCGACCTCAACGTGT
>WUUC01044385.1_pt1 | contig 17447 bp, 7 predicted proteins | sample 6278441 | NCBI WGS metagenome assembly WUUC01 (sample SAMN13675441, study PRJNA597444) | soil metagenome | isolation source: soil | place: USA: Washington | collected 2017-10 | reverse complement strand
TAAAACCTTATTTCTCATGGACACACAACATACTCATTGCGCTGTTTCTCTGGCCATTGTATGTCTTCGGAGTAGTTGGAATAAGATCATTGCCAAACAACGGGCTGAAAGCGTTCATATTTAGTTTCATAGCATTGCAGACACTGACCATTACTCTGACATCGGAAAACTGGGATGGGAGATTTCTGTTACCGGTGCTGCCATGGGTATTTATTTTATCGGCAAATGGTATTCTGGTGTTGTTACGAAGACGCCTATCGAAAATAGAAGGGTGATGAAATAGATTGAATAATAGCCGAAGTTTTCTAATTTATGTGGCTATTTCGGTCAATGAGGACTCTTCTTCTGGCGGTTCTATTCATGGTTGTTTTTGGTCCCGTTTACGGCCAAAAACCCGATTCCATTGGTGCCAGGTACGACAGTCTCGCCAAAGCCAAACTTTCGAAACTCGATTCTACATCCAACGATCTTAATAATAAGATTGATTCGGTTCAGGGGAGAATGAACAGGATACTCAACCCCGACCTGCGACTAAAGGCCCCGGATCTCAGCAGAAGATCATCCAGGGACCACGTTCGCGATTCGCTCGCGGCCATACAGGAACTCGATTCGATGAAACGAGGTCTAGGTCACAAAATTGACAGTCTGAGATCATTGAATTTACCAGTCGATAAGTACGCGGGCAAACTTGACAGCCTGAACAGGATTGATCCAGCGAATTATGCGCAACGGGCACAGGAAAAGATTGGAAACTTGCAGACGAAAATCAATCAACCTATTGATGGTATTGGGCAAAAGGTCAATCAGCCGGTCGATAAGGTTGAGAGTAAGATCAATGATAAGCTTTCTGTGATCAATAAAGAAACGGACGGCAAGAGTGGGTTGCCTGGCAACGTTGATCTTGGGAACAACGTTAAGTTACCGGGTGCGAACCTGGATTCTTCTTTGAAAACAGATGTAGATCTGAAATTACCCGGCGCCGATGTCAATGTCGATAATCCTCTAAACAAGATGGATAATCCTGCGGCAGGTCAGATGGGCAAAGTTGGCGATGTGAAAGATAAACTCACGGGGATCACTCAGGCTCCACAGGAAAAGATCGACCAACTGAAATCGGTGGATGAATTGAAGAACGTGCACGAACAGGCTGGTAAGGTGAATGCCGTTACTGACAAAGCACAGGAGTATGGCAAGGAAGTGCGTAGCGTCGCAAACGAAGATCTCGGCGAAGTGAAATCAATCCCGGATGCAATCGAGAACAAGGCACAAAGTCTCGATGAGATAAAAGAATTGCAGAAGCACCAGGGCCTTGGCGAAATGGATAAGTATAAAGATATGTCAGAGGCAGCGAAGGACCCGGAAGCGGCGAAGGCAGTAGCCAAACAAGAGGTTATTAAATATGCGAGAGATCATTTCGCGGGGCAGGAGAAGGCATTGCAGGCGGGCATGGATCAATTAACTAAATTTAAAGAGAAGTATCCAAACATGCCTACTGCCGATCAACTGAAGAAGCGTGTTTACAACGCGATGGCCGGCAAGCCATTCATTGAACGACTGATTCCAGGGTTTACGTTTCAAGTACAAAAAACGAGTAATGTGTTGATTGACATTAGCCCTTCCTTGAGTTTCCGCATTTCTGGTGTTTGGAATGCAGGCATTGGGTGGAATGAGAGAATTTCCTTCCAAAAGTGGAATCAACTTGTGCCTATCGACAGGATATACGGCCCACGTGCATTCACAAGTGTGATCGTCATGAAAGGATTTGGTGTGAAGATCGAAGCAGAAAAAATGAATACATACGTTCCAACCAACCCGTTGACTACCGATGCCGGTCACAGGGATTGGGTGTGGAGTTTGTTTGTAGGCATAAAGAAGGATTATCGAATATCGAGGTGGATTAATGGAAATATTCAAACACTGTATAATTTATACGACGACCATGATAACAGTCCGTACTCGGATCGCCTCAGTGTGAGGATGGGCTTTGAGATCCCGATGAAGAAAAAGGTGAAGCCGGCCGCAAAGTAATTTTCCGCAACGTGTTGTATCAACCGAAGGTAATCTGGTTCACGGGCCTTTCCGGCTCCGGCAAGTCGACGCTTGCTGTTGGGTTGCAAGAGCGTTTGAGTCAGGACGATATCAAGTCAGTCATCCTTGATGGGGATGTGATAAGAAAGGGATTGAGTAAGGACCTGGGTTTTTCGGATGCAGATCGCAGGGAGAATATCCGTCGTGTTGCCGAAGTATCAAAACTTTTTTTGAATTCGGGAGTAGTAGTGCTGTCGGCATTGATCTCGCCGTTCGAATCCGACAGGTTGCTTGCGAAGGAGATTGTAGGTAAGAATAATATTATCGAGGTGTATGTTGAGTGCCCCCTGGAGGTTTGTGAACAAAGAGACGTGAAGGGATTGTATAAAAAGGCGCGTGCAGGGGAGATTGCGAACTTTACAGGGATAAGTTCGGTATATGAGGTACCGAGAAAACACGATATAGCTGTTCAAACAGATTGTTTTACTGTCGATGAATCAGTAAAATGCCTTTGTAATTCTTTATTTCCTTTTCTGAAAGCCGTCTAATCGCTTAGTACTCAATTTTTTCAGGGAAGATGATGATACCTCCTTTTCGGTATTGATACTTTTTCTCGTAAGAGTTTGTGAAGAAAAAATTTGCATGTTAGTTTTTGAAATCGGACTTTCTCCAAAGAATTCTCCTGGAATTGTTTTGGCTTTAATCTGAATGAGGGTGTTGGCTGCCTAAAGACGAGGGAGTTTTTCGTCTCTTCCAACACCTCGTTTATGAAAAAGTTTATCGTTGCTTTAGCGGTATTGTTACTCCCTGCCGTCACGGCTTATTCTCAGTGCGGTTCTATCATGAGGAACGACACTAACTCGAATTGTGTAGGTTCTCAAATCAGACTTATTCTAGATTGCTCCGGTTGTCAGGCTCCTACATGGTCATTCTCCAGCCCTGATGTGGTTACCTGGAATAATCAAGATCATACCGACGTTACAGTTACTTACAATTCAGCGGGAACTAAACAGATAGATGCTTCTTATATTGGCTGCACCCAAGTCCAATTTCCTCCTTTAGAGATCAGCAATCCTTCTAATCTTAGCGTAACTGGTAGTATTTCAGGAGCCACCAGTGTTTGCGAAGGCACCGGCGTCACACTTGTGGCAACTCCAAGTCAAACTCAAGGCACTCGGTCTTACACATATCGCGTGAAGACGCCAAGTGGAACTGTGCTTACTCCTGCCGCGGGCACCAGCAGTGCTTCATTTACGTTCTATACAACCGGCCTGGATCAGGGCTCATACAAATTTTATGTCGAGATGGTCAACAGTGGTTATAGTTGTTTAAATCAGACCACGGCAACGTCCTATAACTCGAACGAGGCCTTGCTTCCTGCATTTACAGTCAATGCAAAAACTCCTTACACTTCTGACCTCAATCCACCTGGCCTGATTTGTGGAACGGGATCGAAAACCATGGACTTTGTGGCATATACAAGCGCTCCTGGGAATGTTACTTATAGTTGGAGGACAAGCGAAGGCGCAACCTACAATTCCGGGTCGGCGACACAAAGTCTTACTTTCGATGAGTCTTCGGTGGTAAGAGTTCAAATAGCAACGGATGCCTGTGCGACCATATCGTCTCCCGCTGCCTGGACACCGACTTATACCCCGGCGGTAACACCTTCTGCGTCGATAAACTTTTCTCCTCAGAATTATTGCCCCGGCTCTCTTATCACCTTTACTGCTAGTTCGCCGCAGGCAACAGCTTCCACGACATATTCATGGCGTTTAAACGGAAGCAACGAGTTCCACATGGGCGCCACCGCACAGTTGACTGCAAGTGCAACTGTGGTTAATGGTACATTTTACAATGGGAGTGTAGTCACCGTTAAGGCAAATAACCTTTCTGCGCAGTGTTTAACACCGCCTAACGAAGCTACGGGAACTACATCAGGGACTCCATTAAATGTATATCCAGTACCTGAAGCCTCCGCTACGAGTTCACCAATTTGTTCTGCAAGCGCTGTGAATGCGGCGATAACAGACCCGAGTAATGGTGCGGGTACAACATTCGCGTGGACGGTTGGACATACCAATGCGAGTGGAGGGACCGCCAGCAGTGGATCAACGATCAATCAAGCATTAACGGCCACCAGTACTACGCAGGATGGGTCAGTTGTATATGGGATTACTCCTACGAGAAATGGATGTACAGGGCCATTGTTCAATCTTACCGTGACCGTAAAACGTCGTCCTGCGATTACGGACAATGCGGGGCAGCTAAATCCGGCAGTGTGTAGCGGGACGGCATTGAGTTTTACACCAACAATATCTGTTGCGTCGTCGATCTACAGTTGGACCTCGGGTACGGTAGGAAACATAACCAGTGGTGTGACGGCCAGCGGATCGACACCAATAACAGATACGCCAATCAATACAGGAAATACAAACGGAACGGTGACGTATGCTATCACACCATCGTTTAATCTATGCCCCGGCGATCCGGCTAATTATGCCGCAACGATTAAACCGATACCGACCGTTTTTGTTGATCCATCCACACAAACAATTTGCACAGGAGCCTCGACAGCAATAACAGTCACGAATCCAAACAACGTTACAAACGCGACGATTACTTGGAACGTTGCGCAGTCATCGAGTACCGGCGCGAGCGATAACCTTACTGGAATTCAATCAGGGTCCGTTATTGATCAAGTGCTTTCGAATTCCCCGTCAACGGCGGTAGGTACTACCACCTATTCAATTCTTGCAAGCGCGAATGGATGTTCCAGCTCGCCAGCGGCCACTGCTACAGTTACTATTAACCCTAAACCCACAACGGTAGCAACTGTCACCGGCAATTACCGCTTTGATGTTGGAACCTATTCTCTTTCAGCCTCAGGCGCAACCGGGGGTGATACTTACGAATGGTTTAACGCCGCGTCACAGTCGCAATTTGTAGGCATACCATTTTCGACGTCTTCGTTCAGTTCTAATACTGCTAATGCATATTTCGTGAGGACCAGGAACAGTCAAGGTTGCTTAGGGCCTCAAACCTGGGTGGATGTGACCGTTTATGCGCTACCAGTGATATCCGCCACCAGTCCTTACGTCTATCTGGGTTTGACGTCTACCTTGAGTACCGGATCTTATGACACATATGCCTGGAAGAGAGCAGCTTCTCCTGTGGCCACAACATCAACGCATGAAACGAATGTTCCTGGTTCCTATACGGTGCAGGTTGTAAAAAATGGTGCAACGGGTATTTCGGCTCCATATTTTTTGAAAGGCCAATTCGATGATCAGGATGCCAACTATGTCCTGTCGCGCGATGTGCTTGTCGACGGGATTACACCCTCGACGGTTATCGAACAGCAGCCTGTTCACAAGATCAACCAGAAGGTCGACTATTTTGACGGACTTGGACGCCCCCTGCAATCCATCGCAACCCAGGCATCGCCAATGAAGAATGATATTGTGCAAACAAGTTCGTTCGATAAGTACGGGAGAGAGGCATATAAACACTTGCCATTTGTTTCGGAAAACAACGGGTGGTTGAAGGCTAACGTCGTCGATGCTGCTGGTCTGCCGACAGGGGCTGCGGCATCATTTTACCAAAACACGAGTGGAGTAGTAGTGGACACCAAGCCCTACGCAAAAACGGTTTTCGAATCTTCGCCATTGAATCGCCCGATTGATATAGGCGCACCGGGCGTCGCCTTTCAACCGGGTGCAGGTAATAGTGTGAGAATGGCATATCTCGTTAATGGGGACAATGAGGTATTGAATTTCATTTTTCATGCAGAATCGTATTCAGTTGGCGTCAATCCTTCATCACCCTACTTCGCTTCGAATATGTTATTGGCAAGTAAAGTAACCAATGAGGATGAAGGTGAGGTAATAACTTATGTGGACAAAGAAGGCAGGACTATTTGCAAGAAGGTTAAGATCTCGCCAACTGAGTTCGCTTCCACTTATTACGTCTTCGACGATGCGGGTAACCTGGTGTTCGTCTTACCTCCAGAGGCTATCAAAAAAATTCTTGCTGACCTTTAAGCACCTGGAGATATGAAATACCTGTATATCCTTTTCCTCCTGGTTGTTTACGGCGCCGTAACAGCGCAACCAGCCAACGACAATTTTGCGAACGCGACCACGCTATCGAGTCTGGACTTCGTCAGTGCGAATGGAGCCTATACTAACCTCAGTGCAACCGCCGACGGAAATTCAGGTTCATGTTTCACCCGCGCAAGAAACGTCTGGTTTAAATTCCAGGCGACGACAACCGAAATTGATATCAGGATTATTACCGGGCCGATTCAAGGTGGAGGCTCTTACGGCACGATCGGCTTTCCGATAATCACGATGTACGATAATTCCGGAAATGCGCTCAGTTGCAATACGCAACCGGGAATGAATGGACCGGCAGTGATTCAGAGTTTGTCGTTGACGATCGGTGACTGGTATAACTTTACGATCGATAATAATTCGACGGGTTCTGCAGGAACATTCAAAATGGCGGTTGCATCAACTGTTGGTAATGACCTGCGTACGCGTGCGTCAACCATTTCCGGTCCATCGTATTACAGCGGCGATGCGGCATTCACAAACGAGATGGCATCGGGCGACGGAACGTCGAGTACTTGCGCAACGAGGTTCAAAAACCTTTGGTATAAATTCCAGGCAACAACAACCGACATTGATATCAAAGTACAGGTTGGTGGGAGTAAGGGGACAATGACTCATAGTTTATTAACCCTCTATAACGATTCATTTTCACCGATCACATGTAGTTATGCGGGTGGAACAAGTACCACCGTGTATCAATCCAACTCGCTCACGATTGGAGCCTGGTATTACTTCTCTGTCGATCACCATCCATCGTTTGGATACCAGGGATCATTCAGTCTTACCGTGAACAATTGGTTGACGTATGACTTTCGCCCGAGTGCAACCTTGCTTAGTAATACTACAAATTATGCAAGCGCAAACGCCGAATACAGTAGCGTTGGTTCTACCTCCGACGGATCCCTTGGCGGTTGCATGACGTTTAAGAAGACCAATGTCTGGTTCAAATTTCAAGCGGCCACTTCGGAAATAGAAATCAAGGTTCAATCCGGCGGTGCAAAGGGAAATATTCAACAGCCTGTAGTCGTGCTTCAATCAGAAGCAGGGGCTGTTATGAATTGTCACTGGGATGGCAGTGGGACGGCTTATATAGCAACTACGGGACTAACAATAGGTAACTGGTATTATTTTTCCGTAGATGCCAATACAGCTCCCGGAACATTTACATTGAGAGTTTCAAACAGTATAGGGTATGATCAGAAGTTTCGTGCACATGAGATCGCGGCAGTCAACAATGTTATTAACTATACCAGTGCCGATGCGGCTTTTAGCAATGAGAATGCGACAAGCGATACAGGTTTAAACCCTGCTTGTGTAAATGGCGTGTACCATAATGTATGGTTTAAGTTCCAGGCAGTTTCGCCAGATATACAAATCAGGGTTTTTAACGGAGGTTTGAAGGGCACACTTACCTACCCATTCATCAACCTTCAGAACGCCGGAGGTGGGAACCTCAAGTGCGGCTATAATGTGCTGTACAATCCGTTAGTACAATGGACGGGCTTGACTGTAGGTGATTGGTATTACTTCTCTGTCGACGGTTCCAATACATCCGGTACATTTAGCCTTTCAGTAACTAGTACCCTGGGCCATGATTTTAAACCCAAGGCAGTGGTGGTTTTACCGAACAATTATATTAGCGGTGATGCGGCCTTTACCACTACTGGTTCTACAGTTGATGGGCCCAGCACAACGTGTAACATCAACAACGGCAACGTTTGGTTCAGGTTCCAGGCATCTACAAAGAGCATCAGTATTAAGGCAGTTACGGGCGGCGGTAAGGGAACCATGGTGAACCCGATCCTGGCATTATTTAACCAATCGAACGCACAAGTTACCTGTTCGTCCGTGATGGGAGGGACTGCACAAATTCAGGCTCCAATCTTGTAGTAGGTCAGTTCTACGACTTTTTCGTTACCCACGAGAACACAGCAGGCACGTTCACCCTGGAAGTGACTAACGGGATGGGTCCAACGACGGCGCAGTGGGCGTTTCAATATAAGTACGACGCCCGGCATCGTATGATCGCTAAAAAGGTCCCAGGATCTGACTGGGTCTATATGGTCTATGACGACCGGGATCGCCTGGTGTTAACACAGGATGGCAATCAACGTGCTTCGAACTTGTGGGCGTTTGTGAAGTATGACATACTCAACCGGGCAATCATGAAGGGTATCAAGGACACCACAGTTGCCCTGACTCAGGCGCAAATGCAGGGCGTTGTAGATACGTACTACTTGAAGGGATCCGCACGACCGGGCGAATCGCGGGGCGGGACGATTCACCATTACACAAATCGCGCATATCCTGTTTTGACGGATGCAAACAAATACCTGACGGTTACTTATTACGACGATTATTCCTGGAAGAACACCATGTACGATTCGGCGAGGTTGAGTTTTACGGCAAACGATATCCCGGGTGAGCAGGCGGGTAATTATCTCAGGCGAACCACCGGCATGACCACTGGAACAAAGGTGAAAGTCCTGGATGGAGGCACATGGGGTGGACCAACCTGGCTTGTCACCTCAACTTACTATGATGAACGACTCAGGGTCATCCAGGTCGTCAGCGATAACTATAAACTTGGTGTCGACAGGACAACAGATGTGGTAGACTATGCGGGGAAAATACTGAAAACAAAGTCTACTCACGTACAGTCCGATCCTACCTGGCAGGATAAGGCTCTGATTACTCTTGCTGGAAATAAGATGATCAAGACATCACCTGTAGTTGCATGGAATGCAGGTGCTGGTTCAATTCAGACCCTGGCTGCGGGCGTGGACGGTTGGGTGGAAGCGGTCTATGGCGGGGTACCGCATCAGACAATGATCGGGTTGAATAATTCGAACCCGGACGCAAGCTATTTAAATATAGACTATGCTCTTTTTTTCAACATGAGTAGCCTTGAGGTTTATGAACTAGGCGCACCGAAAATTACCGGCATTTTGATAGCCACGGGTGACGTGTTCCGAATTCAGCGCAACGGTACGACGATCACATATAAAAGGAATGGTGTTACTTTTTATACTTCCCAGACTCCATCCACTTCCAGTTTAATGATCGATGTCACCTTGTACACTGCAGGCGCGACGCTGCATGGCGTTCGCTCCTCATTGAGCACGGTTTCGCATTCAACGACACGTGAAATGAGCTATGATCACGTAGGACGCCTCACAAAGGTGTTTCATAAGATTGACAACGATCCTAAAATAATACTTGACTCTCTTCAGTACAACGAACTTGGACAATTGGTCGACAAAAAGCTTCACTCCGCTAACAATGGTGAAACCTTCTGGCAAAGTCTCGATATGCGCTACAATTCACGGGGCTGGTTAAAGTCGATGAACGGCGCTGCTTTGCCCACGACTGGCATCAATGATGACACAAACGACCTTTTTGGTTTTGATCTGTTATACAATGACATCGATGAAGCGCTCGGAAACAGCGCGATGTATAACGGTAATATCTCCGCCATGAAATGGAGTGCTAATCTCGGCTTAAATGAAATGAAGAAAGCCAAAGCGTATACTTACAGCTACGACCTTGGGAATCGCATCGATGGCGCCAACTACAGAGAACATAATGGTTCCTTATGGTCAATCCCCACGTTAACCCCTGATTTCAGCGAAAGAAATTACTCATATGACCACAATGGTAACATTCTAGGGTTGACCAGGTTTGGATCTGGGGGAAAGATCGATTCACTCCATTACGACTACGGCACTGGTTCCGTGAAGTCCAACCGCCTATTGAAAGTAACGGATGTTACCGCCCGGCTGGACGGTTTTAATGACATGAATACTTCGGACAACGATTACTCTTACGACACCAACGGTAACATGAAGTCGGACCTTAACAAGGGGCTGACGGGTGCGAGTGCTATCACCTACAATTTCATGAACCTTCCCGAAATAGTCACTAAGGGCAGCAACAAAATTCAGTATATATATGATGCAGCGGGGCGTAAGTTATCACAGGTAGCAACGTTTAGCAATTATCAAAAGCACTCGGATTATGCGGGCGAGTATTTCTATGAAAACGACACGTTAAAGTTTATACATACTGAGGAAGGAAGAGTGCTGATGGAGGAGACAAATGGACATCAAACGATGGTGGCGCACTATGCGCTCGATAACAATGGCGGTGATCAAACCGGTAACGGCTTGCATGGAACGATCTACGGCGGGGCAATGGCTGTTGCCGATCGCAACGGTTTATCAAGCAGTGCAATACAAATGGATGGAGTGAACGATTATATTGGTGTTCCAAACAATGCTGCATTTAATTTCGGTAGCCAGGATTTTTCTGTTTCCTTTTGGGTGAAGAAACTGGAGAACTCCAGTAATTGGGACAACATTCCAGGTGTTGGAAAGTGGAATACCACCGGGAGCGGTCCGAATAGTTTCACCGTGAATCTCGGCACCCTTGGCAACGATAATATTCCTTCGTTTTGGATCGAGTCTGGTGTAAATACTACTTATTCAGTAAGTGCAACCACGAGCCTGCGGCTTGGTCAGTGGTACCAGATCACAGCTGTTAAGGCGGGAAATACACTGAAGATCTACGTAAATGGTGTGCTGGAAGGAGCGAATACAGTTGCAGGAACGACAGTGAATACTTCAACTTTCCCATTGTACATCGGGAGGTCGGGGATTGGTCTGAACACCAAAGCTGTTTTCGATGATGTTCAGATCTACAAACACGCGCTGACGTTCAACGACGTAAGAGAGTATCAATACAATCTTAAAGATCACCTGGGCAACGTTCGAATGACTTTTACGACTAAGGTGGAGAAAGAAACGGTGCTTGCGACATTGGAACCCGCGAATGTCAGCATTGATCGTGCAAACTTTCTGCGGTACGATAACGCGCGTAAGGTCAGATCGAGTTTGTTTGATCACACAAACGGAACCGCCACCGTGACAGCGACAACATTGTATATCAATGATTTTAGTTCTTCCGCATCTCCATTTCAAACCCATGTTGCCACGCTCAGCCTTAATGGTAACAGGCTAAAGGGAGCCGGGATGGTGGGAGGAAGTCACGTATGGTTGCCAATATCAACGATAGCCGGCAAGGACTACAAAGTTACATTCGACCTGGATTTAGCCAGTGGTGGTGGTGTAACTTTGCATCCTCATGACATGGCTACAGTTACAGACATTAGCTCTCAAAATGTATCTTCGAACGGAACTTACACATATAATTTCACCGCGAGAGGAACGTCTACAGCCATTATGGTAACCTCCAATGGAGGACCACGGGAGCTGTATATCGATAACATGCATGTCGAGGACGTCACACCTGTGGGAATGTACTCTCAAAGATTAAATGGAAGTACAAACGAAAAGATTGGCTTGGCGAAATCGTTAAAGGTGATGCCGGGCGACACAATTACAATGGAAGTTTGGGCGAAGTATGTTGATCCGGTGACGTCGAACTGGACGGGTGCTCTGGATGCTTTGATGAGCCAGGTCACGGCAGGCCAGGTGGGGGCTGTGTTTGATGGGGCGGGATATTCGACGAATGGCGCTGTGCCGGTGCCGTTCGCGTTGGTTAACACGACTGGTAGCACAGGGGGGCCGAAGGCATATCTGAACTACATGATGTTCGACCAGTATTTTAACCCGGTATCAGGTATAACACAATCGGGTTACGTGAGAATGAGTACCTGTGCGAAGGAGAATGGTCTGGATGTTCCTCATGAACTGTTGACGGCAACGGTGATAGCCGAGCAGGCGGGGTATGTGTATGTGTATTTGAGTAACGAGGAGACGACGCCGGTGGAGGTATATTTTGATGATTTTAAAGTGGAGCATGGTAAATCGCCGGTTATACAAAGCCAGGACTACTATCCGTTTGGCCTGACGTTTGGAAGCTATCAACGCGAGAACTCACTCAATAATCAATATCAGTACAATGGGAAAGAGCAACAAGATGAATTAAGTCTCGGGTGGCTTGACTATGGTGCTAGAATGTATGATGCTTCAATTTCAAGATGGATGGCGATAGATCCGCTGGCTACGAAGTATTCGCATCTAAGTCCCTATAACTATGTTGACAATGATCCAATCCGCAATATTGACCCTGATGGGCGGATAATTTTATATGGTAAGTACCGACAGGAAACCAAGGCAGCCATTAGATATCTTAGAGAGAATTCACCGACAGCTCGACAAGACATTAACCGGTTGCGGTGGAGTTTAAGAGTTACCCGAATAGATGGCGAAGTAGGGTCAAGTGGAACCTCGGGATATAACCCTCGAAAAATCAAGTATGATCCTTACAAAGCTGTATCAAATTCGGACGGCGGGCTTCAATCACCAGCGGTTCGACTTGCTCATGAACTCCACCACGGCGCGGAAAGCCTAAAGGACAAGAACTACACAGACCCACACTCAGAGATTAACAGGGCCACTGACTCACAAAAAGGTACACAATCTGTGGAGGAAAAAGCGGTAGAGCACGAGTCAAAGATTGTTGATGAAATCAACGCGAAAAATGATGATGGATCTCCGGAAGCAAAGCGTGAAAGTCATACTGACAACGGAGAAGGCAAGACAGTTGGATCACCAACATCAAACGAGCCTGAAAAACGTTCTCAAAAAGTGGTCGATAGAATTAAGAAACAGGAGAAAATTAGAAATTAATATGGTTAAGAGTGTCATCGGTATTACACTGGTTCTGACATGGTTCATAACGGGTTCGCTGAACGCGCAAGTTGTTCGAAAGATTGAGGGATATGCCTCGATAATAGAAAGACGATTTCAGCCAAATGGAGATAGTTTGTGGCGCAATAGATTAGATGCTAATATGGATGAACTTATTATTCTGACGTTAAAAAAATCTTGTAAATACGAAATGATAATCCCTCTTCAGTACGTGAGTAACAATCAGAATGATACGTTGATTTATTTTTTCTATACTAAGAAGTTAAAAACTTATAAAAAGAGACCCATTCAGTGGTCAAATATCGACAGTAACTTGCTCAATCATTCAATAATTTGCATTAATAAAAGGGAGATAAGAAACAGAAATATTGATTTTGACTCAGTTGCGTTACTTATGAGAGAAAACATTCAAATCAATAGTAAGAATTTTGACCTAGAAAAATATTTAGATGAAAACATAAGTAATTTTTGCTATCAAGGGAAGAATGAAAGAGATATTTTCGAAGTGATTTATTTGTTTTTCAAAAATGGTATTATTCTCTCTGAAGACCCACACACAGGCCGGCTGCACTACCTGAGTTATTGAGAATGTAGGGGGGTGTATTTGATGATTTTGCAATAGAGCAGAGGAAGTCGCCGATAGTGCAAACAGATGAATTATTATCCGCTTGGGTTTAGCGTTTAACCCGTTTACAGAGATAGGCGGTTTTGGGAATAAGTATCAGTACAATGGGAAGGAGCGACAGGACGACGGCGACAAAATGCTGGGAACGTCGGCCTTTGATTTATAGGGGTGATCATATATTGATTATAAGTATACATACTACTAGGAGATAATTACGATTACTACCTCAACTTTGATCTATCAAGATAAAATTGATCTTATGTCCCCCAAGCTCCCCACAAACATTTCCTTCGCAATTTCCCTCATATGGATATTAACCACCGGGACCACCCTCGCCCAATCCACTGAGATCAATGCCCAAATCAATCGCACTCGCCCCAGGGAATTGACGGGTTCGCCAAATGCCGCTGCACTTGGTAAGTTCGGTAACTATGAGGCTACCTCGTACAACGGATTACCCTCTATCTCCATCCCCATTTTCGAGGTACAAAGCGGATCATTGAAAGTTCCTATTTCCTTGAACTATCACGCAGGCGGTATCAAGCTGAATGAACACGCTTCCTGGGTAGGGCTTGGCTGGTCTTTGTCAGCCGGTGGTCAGATATCCAGGCAGACGAATGGGAAGCGTGACGAAGACGAATATGCCGCGGCCAACACCGCGCCTTTGAAGGCCTCTGTTGACATTTGTCAGAACCCAACTGATCTATCATATATCAGCGACATTGCCTATGGAAATCTCGATACCAGGCCGGATACCTGGTCTTATTCTTTCCCGGGGAAGAGCGGGAAGTTTGTCCTGAGAGAACGCCAGGTAGCCCCACCGTTGCTGATTCCTAATGAGCCATTCAAAGTAAACTTCAACAATGCTTTCAATATTTCTATGGTTGACGATGCCGGGGTTACCTATTACTACGGCACAGCGTCAGATGGCACGAATCCAGGGAGTACTATAGGAATGGAAGGCAGTAATAATGGGACCGACGGGGGCATGACTGCATTATATCTGATGGACATGAAGGGGGCTAACAGTAACGATAGAATTTCATTTGGATACCAGGGCATTGGTACCGTTGCCCACAACGAGGTCAGCGAGTATGTTCAAATTACTGAAAACTGTATTAGTACGGGTGAAGGATATGAATGTCCCCCTCAAAGTACTCAAAATATAAATCGAACCACACCAACAACATTTACTAACTCCATTGGTGCTGAAGTGATCCATTTTGACGCAGGAAAAGTGGAGTTCATAAAGAGTGCTACTGATCGTAACGATGAGGATAATAATTATTCACTCGACTCAATTAAGATTTACAGTCAGCGCGACGGTTCTTACGTACTTGATAAGGTCTTTAAGTTCTATTATTCTTATTTTAGAAATGTCTCTAACGACGCTGATCTGCGGCTCAAACTGGACCAAATCCGGGCGTTTGATGCATTGGGTAAAGCAATCCTGAGTTATAGTTTTTCATATAAAAAATACGATAACGGGGACAGTTACAACCGGCTTCCCTGGCGGTCGTGGAATCTCGATAAATTCTCACGCGACTATTGGGGATACTATAACGGGCCGACGGGTGCGTCAAATCAGGATTTAATGCTCCCTGTATCGGGAACATACGCATACACAAACCCTGGGGCATCTACACCACTAAGCTTCGGAACGGCTAATAGAGAGCCTGATGCAACGTACATAAACGTCGGTGTTTTAGATAGAATTGATTTCCCCACCGGCGGGTACACAACATTCGAATATGAACCGAATAAATATCTCAAGGATACCACACCACAACTTGCTGGCGGTATACGGGTATCAAGGATCAAAACATTCGATGGCGTCAATGCTCCGATTATAAAAGAGTACAAATATGGGTCGACTCTTGAGGCAAAAGAGTCATCTTATGGTAAGGCGAATTTCGATCCTTCAAAATTTCAATTCTTTAATTCCAGCGTGATGTTAAAAAAATGCTGTGGGTCCGGTGTTTGCGGGGCACTACAAGCCGGAGAGCTTAGATATACAAGCAAGGTGTGGCATTCAACCACTTCATACAACAGCCTGGCTTACGGAGGAGCAGCTGTTGTCTATCCTTACGTGACTGAGTATCTAATTGATGAAAACGGGTCTTCGATCGGTAAAACTGTTTATGAATACGACAACGGCCAGTACGTTAACAGCGGCTTTCCAATCCCCCCCATAAATTACAGTTCAGGAGGTTCCAGCTATGTATCGACACAAAACTACATAAATTCGACAGCGTGGCAGGCAGGTTTCCTGACATCGAAAACGGTGCTGAATAGTATTGGAGAGACTGTTTCTAAAACCACTATCGGGTACTCGACATATAATCAGCAGACAGTCCACATAGGCTACATTGCCGAATTCATGCGCACTGATTTGTTACAAACAGACTGTGGTACACCACCTTGTCCTGACCCTGCTCTCGCCTGGACTCAAATTATGCAAACCACTGGTGCAAGGCGGGAAACTTCGAGAAGCGAAGGGACCTATGCCCCTGACGGAGTTACGTTCTTTGCGACGAACACGGCCACTGACTTTCACGCAACGGGGCTGCAGCCAGTAAAAATGACTGTTCAAAAAAGTGGATCAGGGTACAATGTTGTCGAACTGCGTTATCCCTTCGATTTCTCCACGAACCAATCATCTTCGGGACCGGCCGGTAGCATTCACAAACTAATTCAGCAAAACGCAATGTCGACCCCCATCGAGAAATTCAGCTATGTCGAAAATGGCGGAAGTAAAACCTTAACATCTGCACAGCTCACAACTTTCAAGCTCAACGAAAATAACGCAGCTCATGTAGTTCCTGATAGAATGCTCTTTCTTGAGTCGACCGCCGTTATTCCTGTCGGTACAGGTGGTTTCATCCCTTCATCTATAAACATTAATAATGTCGACGTCGCTAAAGATTTAAGATATAAAGAGCGGGTCTGCATTTCTGCATATGATGCGTTGTCGAATCCAGAGGTAATGGCAAAGGTGAAGGATATTCCGACCTCATTTGTATACGGCTATAACAAAAAGCGCGCTATTGCGGAAATAACAAATGCCCAGAATGTAACCGCGCTTGTTTCTGCAATGGTGCCTGGGCCGGTATCCGAAAACATAGCGGTCTACGGCTCCACATCGAATACAATCCAGGTGTCTAAAACCTTTACAACATCTACTTTAGGGACTGTAACGCTTAGATTCGGTGTCCCTGGCAACCCATCGTACGCAACAGTAGCAACATGGACAGGGATTACATCTGCTTCTGCAACCCTTCAAAAAGGAAACTGTGGCCTCAATACCATTACCTTCTCGAACGTCGCGGCAAATACCTATACACTTATAGTTACGCTCACCACTCCCGATTCAAATGTGGCTTCCCTGGGCGCGTGTGGTCAGCTCGAATACCCAGGTATGGTAGCAGGAACTGTTGACCAGGGAGTGAAAGAAGTACTGATCGTGAATTTCGAAGAAATGACAGGGGAAAACATTCAGGAGAATACTCTCTTAGCACATTCCGGAAGAAAATATTGGGACGCAAATTACCTTGTTAGTTTCACCCCACCGGCTAATGGACGCCAGTACAAAATTGAATACTGGAATATGAACAACGGCCAGTGGAAATGGATATCTCTCCCATATACCGGCCCTGGCATGTTACTTAACCACGGAAATACACCAATCGACGATATTCGAATCTACCCTTCCGACGCACAGATGAAGAGTTATACTCACGATCTCCTCAATGGAATTACATCAGTAATCAGTGAGAACGGACAAACTTTATTGTACGACTACGACTCTTTTGGGCGTCTCTGGCGCATTCGAAACGATAAAGGAACTGTTGAAAAAATATATGAGTATAACTATAAAGGCAAATAGGCCTCTTAATGTAAGGTGGGTCCCTTCTCTTCTTTTACCACCGGTCCTTTATAAGAATGAAACAAATTAATCCACGCCAACCTCGACATCCTGAAATTCCACGGCAGTATCAACAGCGT
>WUUC01223089.1_pt1 | contig 17460 bp, 13 predicted proteins | sample 6278441 | NCBI WGS metagenome assembly WUUC01 (sample SAMN13675441, study PRJNA597444) | soil metagenome | isolation source: soil | place: USA: Washington | collected 2017-10 | reverse complement strand
ACTATTTACATTTTTTACAAAACTGGTCAGGTATGTATCCGGTAATCCGTGTTTGTCTAAAAATTGAAGTTGGTTGATGATCCCGCCCGGGCTGGAATTTTGCAATACAAATATCCCTGCGAGATAATTCTGGATCCCTTTGAGTTCGTCGGCAGATGGCGGCTCATCTTGTAACCGTTTGATCTCTTTTTCGATTTCTTGTATAGCGGCCAGCGTATGTTCACTCGTTACATCAGCAGATTCCGTCCACACCGAAGCGCCCCGGCGATTAAGTACGCTACTGTAAGGTGAATACGTATACCCTTTGTCTTCACGTATATTCGTTGTTATGCGTGAGCCAAACGCCCCACCTAATAGGGCATCGGTAACAAGAAGCCCTACATAATCCTTTTCCTTTGGCAAAATCGCAGGCAGACCAATAATGACGGTCGTTTGGGGAGCGTCTTTCCTGTTAATGATCAACGTATCCCGCTTAATTACCGGTTGAACTGGCGGCGTGAAAATAGCAGGACCGGGTTTCCATTTGCCAAACGCTTTGTTGATGGCTGCATTGACAGTTCCATCGTCAAACTTTCCTACAATGTATAACCCGGATCTTTTTGCGCCAAAATTCTTATTATAAAAATCTTTCACTTTTTCAAGTGTAAACCCATCGATCGTTTCCGCGGTTGAAAAATAGCGGCCGTAAGGATGATCCTTGAACAAAGCCTTCCTGAATTTGTCCTCAGCTATAGATTGCGGAACTGTCATATCGACCGCGAGGTTTCTTTTTGCATTATCCTTTAAACGCTGCAGTTCATTCGCAGGCAAGGCAGGATTGATGATAAGATCAGCAATGGCGGCAATAAAATCGGGTGCAAACTCTGACAACACAGATCCTGATACACTGATCTCTTCTTTGCCGACACCCACATTCACGGTTCCGCCCATGGCGGCCACTTTTTTTGACAACGTTTTAAAATCCATTGTCTTTGATCCCTGTTTTATCATATCGCCGGTCAGGGAAGCCAGGCCGGTTTCATTGGTCGCCTCATGAATGCTTCCGGTATTTACAGTAAGATTGATGGTTACTTTTGGCAGATCGCCATATTGCACCATTGTTGTTTGCAGGCCATTAGTCAATTTCACTTTCTTCTTAGCGGAAAGCTCAAAATCTTTTGGCTGACCACCGGGCGGCGGTGTTTCCTGCGCAATAGTGATGTTAACAAATAAAAATGTCAACAATGTTATATTGATAGTTGATTTTTTCATTGCCTGGGTGCTTTTGGATCAATAATTAAAATAGTCCGGTTAGTTGGTCTGAAATATTCCCCGACCGTTTTTTTGATCAGGTCGGGTGTTACTTTTTTGAAATTATCTTCCAGCGTATTGATCAGCGAAGGATTGTCGTCAAATAAAGCAAATGACGCTAACAGGTTGAGCTTACCGATTCCATAAAAGCCACCAATATTATCATATAGCTCTGATCGTTTTTTTATCAGCGCAAGGTCAAGGTCGGCTTGCGATATGTTTTTTTCAATGTCTGCAATAGCGTTGTCAAACACGGTTACGATGTCATCCGCCTTGACGGTTGAATCGTAGATCAGGTTCGACATCCAGACCATGGGGCCATTATAGTCAAACATGTTTCCCAAATAATTGATGCCGCCGCCTACGGAGCTGGTATAGCCTTTTTCCTGTACTAATGCCTGGTATAACTTACTGTCATCGCCCTGCACCAGCATCTGGTCTATCAGGCCCATGGCATAGAATTCAGGCGTATGTTTCTCCGGCATTTTATAGGCGACAGCAATAGCAGGTTTGTTTGCCAGTTTATCTTCTTTCACAAAGCGTTTTTCTTTTTCCTGCCTCGGTTCAGAAATATCTGGTTTCGGAGGAAGCTCTGCACGTGGAATCGCAGCGAAATATTGCGAGATCCATTTTTTGCCATCAGCGATTTCAAAATCACCAACCACTACCACAACGGCATTATTGGGTGAATAATAGGTTTTAAAAAAGCTATGAACATCTTCTAACTTAGCTGAATCCAGGTCAGCCAGGTCGCCATAAAAATTATGTGCGTTAAACCAGTTCTCATTGGCATATTGTGGCATATCCAACCAGGGAAAACCACCATACGGCTGATTCAATACATTTACTTTTACCTCGTTCTTGACAACACCTTGCTGGTTTGTAAGATTTTCCTGTGTCACCGCCAGTCCTTTCATACGATCGGCTTCGGCCCACAATGCCGTTTCTAATTTGTGAGAAGGCATCACTTCAAAGTAATTGGTAAAATCAAACCGCGTAGAACCGTTAAGCACCCCGCCGTTTTTTTGAACCAGTTGAATGAATTCCATCTTGCCGAGGTTCTTTGACCCCTGGAACATCATATGCTCGAACAGGTGAGCAAAACCGGTACGGTTTTTTGGTTCAATACGAAAACCTATATTATAATAAACACCTACTGCAATAGTAGGGGCCGTTTTATCCTGCGATAAAACAACCTTTAGCCCATTATCGAGTTTATAATACTCCACCGGCACCTCAAGTCCGGTTTTCTGTCTACCTGTCCACGAGAGAAAAACGAAGAAGATCGGTAGTATGAGCCAGGTTCGCTGCCGCAGCCATTTTATTTTCATAAAAATTTTATTTCAGTGAAGTAAAAAAGATGGAATAACTATAAATTTTTAATTCAAATTAATTCAAAAATAGAAATCACCGTTTGCCGCTCATGTAATGCTTAAAATCTTGTGCTCAGATAATGAGGCAGCATTTTTCGCCAGGTTTCCCAATCATGCGGCCATTCAGTGCCCCAGATATCAAGCTCATACCAAATGCCTTTGTCATATAATTGCTTGGCAAAACGTCCGCTTGCAGCCGGATCTTCATAGCTTCCACTGCCACTGAGTATATGAATATGCTTGCTTTGCCGGATCTGCTCTAATATAAAATGATCCGTAAGGTTAGGAATATAATGTGCCGGGCTGTTAAAATAAACATTATCGTCATAATGTCCTTTGGTATATTCTGTAAGATCATAAACGCCGCTCATGGCTATCACACCATTGATGATATCAGGACGTTTCAGAAACAGGTTCATGCTGTGCAAAGCACCAAATGAGGCGCCGCAGGTAATAACGGGTGTTTCCCAACTGCTGCTGTTTCTTATATAAGGAATTACCTCGTTGTACACATAATCATTCCAATGCTGGTGCATCACCGATTTTTGCCAGGGATCCATCGCATTATTCATCCAGCTTTCATTATTAATGCTATCGATAGAATAAACTTTCACTTTGCCGCTGTCAATAAATGGGGCAAGGCTATCCATCAATTGAAAGCGTTCATACTCCAGGTAATCTGCGGCTGCCGTGGGAATGAGTAACAGGGCAAACCCGTAATCTCCATAAGTAGCAATCGGCATATCCTTGTTCAGCGAGGCACTATACCATGATGCTAATTGTCTTTTCATGCGTAGTTATTTCGATAAATATATTTCAAAAATGGTTATACATGACCCCTATTGGCTAAATAATCGGCATTCTGCCGGGCAGCAATTGGAGTGTTTTCGCCGTTTTGTCAAAAGCAGGTAAATTTGCGACCTTATGGAATTGAGCAAAAACTTCGAGCATCAGTCAGCAGAACAGAAATGGTATCAGCATTGGCTGGAAAAAAACTATTTTAAGAGTACTCCCGACGAACGGGAACCTTATACGATCGTTATTCCGCCGCCCAATGTAACAGGTGTGTTGCACATGGGCCATTGTCTTAACAACACCATACAGGATATCCTGGTACGCCGTGCGAGAATGCAGGGAAAAAATGCCTGCTGGGTGCCAGGTACCGATCACGCATCTATTGCTACGGAGGCCAAAGTGGTACAAATGCTCCGCGAAAGAGGTATCAGTAAGTCATCGCTGAGCCGTGACGAGTTTTTGCAATACGCCTGGGAATGGAAGGAAAAATATGGTGGTATTATTCTACAGCAGCTAAAAAAACTGGGTTGCAGCCTCGATTGGGACCGGACAACTTTTACCATGGACCCGGATTACCATCAATCTGTGATCGATGTATTTATTGACCTGTACAAAAAAGGCTATATCTACCGCGGTAAAAGAATGATCAACTGGGATGTAAAAGCCAAAACAGCATTAAGCGATGAAGAAGTGATCAGGAAAGAGACACAGCAGAAGTTATACTACCTGAAGTACTATATCAATATGGAGTCCAGCGACGGAAGCCCGGAGTCAACTCACGACCCACGACACATTAGTAAGGACTTTATTACAATTGCAACCGTTCGTCCAGAGACGATCATGGGAGACTCAGCAGTTTTTGTTCACCCCAATGATGAACGCTATAAACATTTGCACGGCAAGTTCGTCTTTGTACCATTGATCAAACGCCGTGTACCGGTTATTGCCGACGATTACGTAACGATGGATTTTGGTACCGGCGCGTTGAAAGTAACCCCTGCACATGATATCAATGATAACATGCTTGGGCAAAAACATAACCTTGAAGTAATTGATATTCTCAACGAAGACGGCACGTTGAATGAAACAGCACAGATCTATATTGGCGAAGACAGGTTTGAAGCAAGAAAAATGATCGTCAATGAACTCGAAGAAAAAGGCTTTTTGGTAAAGACGGAGGATTATACCAGCGAGGTTGGCTATAGCGAGAGAACCGATGTGGTAGTGGAACCAAGGTTGAGCCTGCAGTGGTGGGTAGATATGAAAAAAATCTCCGGCCCTGCATTGGCTGCCGTAATGGATGATGAAATAAAATTTTATCCCGGAAAGTTTAAGAACCTGTATCGTCACTGGATGGAAAATATCAAGGACTGGTGCATCAGTCGCCAGCTTTGGTGGGGTCATCGAATTCCGGCATGGTATGACCAGGAAGGAAGATTTGTTGTTGCAGACACGGAAAAAAAAGCCAAAGAAATCTTTAGTGATCAGTTCTCAATATCCAATGCACAATTAAAGCAGGATGAAGACTGTCTCGACACCTGGTTTAGCAGCTGGCTATGGCCTTTCCAGGTATTTAAAGGATACAGCAATCCGGGTAATGAAGAAGTGAAGTATTATTACCCCACCAATACGTTGGTAACGGCGCCGGAAATTATTTTCTTTTGGGTAGCCCGGATGATCATGGCCGGGTATGAATACAAAGGCGAAAAACCTTTTAGCGAAGTTTATTTTACCGGCATCGTGAGGGATAAAATCGGCAGGAAGATGAGCAAGCAACTAGGTAATTCTCCTGACCTGCTAAAAATGATTGAAGATGATGGAGCAGATGCGGTTCGCTTTGGAATTATGATCTCCTCTCCCGCCGGCAACGACCTCATGTGGGACCAGGCGGGCAATGAACAAGGCAAATTCTTTATCAATAAGATGTGGAATGCATTGAAGCTGGTAAAGATGTGGGAAGGAAGAAAAACAGGAGTAAACGATCACAAACCAGCGACCAGTTTCGCAGTGAGCTGGTTTGAAAACAGGTTGAATGAAGTAAGGATACAATTGGATGAGCAGTTTAAAGATTTTCGTTTAAGTGAATCATTGAAAACAATTTACTCATTGATCTGGGATGATTTCTGTAGCTGGTACCTGGAATGGGTGAAACCTGGCTTTGAACAACCTATAGATGCCGCTGTTCATAATAAAACCGTAGACTTCTTTGAACAACTGATGCAACTGCTGCATCCGTTCATGCCGTTTATTACAGAAGAAATATATCATCAACTTAAAGAACAGGCAGATGATATTACCGTTAAACAATACCCGGCAATTTCCGAAAACAATGCAGCTATTTTGAAAAAAGGCGTCCTATTAAAAGAAGTGATCACGGCTATCCGCGATGCAAGGAATAAAGCGCAGTTAAAACCAAAAGAAACAATCAAACTCCATATACTTGCCGTCGATAAAACAGTTTACCAACCGATAGAATCCATTTTGGCCAAACAGGTCAATGCAGAATTGATTACTTATACAGATACTTCTGTAAGCAACAGCATCAACGTGGTAATTCAAAAAGATAAATTCTTTATCGAAACTACCACCTTGCTCGACGCAGTTTCGCAGAGAGAACAATTACATAAGGATCTCGACTATCACAAAGGATTCCTTGCTTCGGTAGAAAAAAAACTCAGCAACGAACGGTTTGTTCAAAATGCCAAACCCGAAGTGGTAGAAATAGAACGAAAGAAAAAGGCCGATGCCGAAGCAAAGATCAAGGCGATAGAAGAAAGCCTCGAATCCTTATAAATTATTTTCCAACAAAGCCCCGTTGAGAAGAAGAGAACCTGGCATCTTTTCCCTGAGGCTTTGCGGGTATTATTATCGTGGCAAAATACTTACCGGCAAAATAAATTCAAACACGGTTCCCTTTGCCCCCGTAAACAGGTCATCATCCAATAAGCGACTCACCCGAAAACCAAATGTCAGTTCATATTGGTTCCACCATTTGGTATCGATATATATTTCACCACCAGCGCTGCGCTGATCCAGGTTGAATGCTTTGTTATTTGAATACACCCGGGTGAAATCGAAAAATGCATTGGCCCGTATCCTGGGAAAGTATAAAATATTTGCAAATCCCCAGTCGGGATAGATCAATGGAAAATGATAATTGGCCGATGCCCGCCACATTTTTGACAAATAGGCTTCATTAAATCCCCGTGAATACGCAAACCGGTCACCGAATAAAATGTCAACCGTATCCCTCAACTGGAAAGCACCGGTCAGGACCAGGTTGTGCGTAGATAAAACACCCGGCAGGTATAAAGATGCACCGCCAAGGAATTGCCAGCTTTCATGTTTGTTTATCGCGTGCCGGTATTGCGCTGATACCGCATAGCCAAACCTGGGATAAATATGCTGAACAGCGGATTGTACCTGCTCGCTGAAAGCGATCCTGTGTGAGAGGTAACTGAAGTTGGTATTATCAAAATCCAGTTTAGCCGGCCCTTTGATCCTGTCGCTGCGAAAAACATAATCGGTACCCGCTGAAAAGTTTTTGAATGTTCGGCCACTTGTAAAACTTAGTGGCAAGCTGATCCCAACTCGTGTATCGAGCTGATCCCATTGCCTGTTTGCACTATCCACTGCCTGCTGACGATTGAAAGTGTATTGGGTTCCTGCGCTTAAATAGGGAAACCACCCGCCATAAACGGTATTAAATCCAACCGCATTGGTTTTATCATTTTGGTTGTACAGGTAATACAACTCCGTTTCCAATGTATTCAATACATTTTGTCCATACAGTGAAAAAGTAAATTCAGGGTCCTCGTAGTAAGGCCGCCAGCTGTGAAAATTTATGAGCCTTGTCCCCTTACGGTATTTGCTGACATCAAAATCCCGTGTGGTAATATTCCCGTAAACGATTGGCGCAATAGCGCTGCTATGACTTACAGGATATACTTCATTCAATTTCCCAGCATCGGAAATGCTGATGAATGCAGCACCCAGAGGCTTACTATTTTTTTGTTGCAACTGGTATCCTTCCGCGGTAAAAACCGAGTAGGTTATCTTATCACCAGCTGCGTTCACAAAATAATGGCCCATTGTTCCTTCGCTGACCTGGTATATCTTCTTTTCGTCCAGTTTCAAGGCGAATATATTATCACTGCCATCGTATGATGCAGTAAAATAGACCACGCCATCATTATTTATTGAGGGATAACCAACAACATTATATGAAGGAGGTGTTAACCTTATAGCATTACCACCGCCCAGATCGATTAAGGCCAGCGCCATTTTGCCATCCTTCAGCCGAACAGCGGCAATCAATGAATCTTCGTTGATAAATTTGGGATCGGTATAAAGATTCACATCCCGGTTGCTGATCCGGTTTTTTATTTTACCACTTGCCGCGTCAAGAATATGTAATTCACTTTTTCCATGAACATCAATCTGTACAGCGGCTACCTGTGTACCACTCGCAGATATATCGGGTGAAAAATATTTTGACTTATGTGTAATAGTCTGCTGCTGCCCTGTATGTATATCTAATATTTTAATTACACTGTAATCTCTCCAACTCCAGCGGGCATCATTCTCATAGGCGGCATACACGACCTTCCCGTTGCGGTACGAAAATTGTTCATCGATAGAAATATCTTTTACCCGCAACCTGAGCTCGCCTTTCGAGTCCTTTATGTAAAATGCCGGGCGGCGACGGTAACTGGTTTTTAAATACAACAATGAATCAGGTGAAATCGCGTAAGGAAATAAATAATTGGTAACATATTTTTTATTGACAGGAAATAGATAGGTGTTGCCGGCTTCAGTTCCCTGGTTAAGCTTTTGTTGCGACGCTCCGTTCAACTGCATATCACTGCTCAGCTTTTTATATTTATCCAGTGCAGCATTTCGGAACGATTGATAATCTACGCCTGCGTGCTTTCTTATCGCTTTCTGAAAAGGATAAAATAATCCTTTAAAAGCGCTGGCATCCTTTGTGACCTTACTCCAGAAATCGGCCCCATATTTTTCATAGCCATAATTAACAAGCAGGTAGCCCAGGTTGTAGTGACCCGGAACATAATCTTTCAATGATCCGTTGCGCAACTTCATCCACGAATAGTTTTTTCCTACTTTCCACATTGACGGATAAGCGTTCATAAAGAGCGGCAAACGTCCCCTGCCCTGTGGTGACAATACCGTTTCGTTATAAACAGCGTCGCCTTCAAAAAACCAATCAGGAACACTGGCGTTGGTAGCCAGTGCATAACCTTCTTCACCGAATAAAGCCGACATGAGCTTACTTATACCATGGTTAAAATTGTTGAACTGCTGTACATGCCTGTACTCGTGTATCGAAAGCTGATCGATCCATGACAAACTTCCCTGGTCAAAGTTGTTAGGCATCGGTGTGAGAAGAAACTCGCTGCGATAAGGCCCCAATCCCACATAGCCATTAGCGACCGTTGTTTGATTTTGCAAAACGATATTGATCTTTTTTAATTGATCACCAAGCGAACTCATTGCCGGGTAGGACGCCTGGTAATGCACCAAGGTCGCTACACGTTGTGCCTGGCTATCCAGCCCTTCTGAAAAAACAACTCTTGCGGTATCAGTATTGATCTGTTTCCATTTTACAGAGGGTGGAGTACCTCCAAAGCGTTGTGCGAATAAAACGGATACGGATAACAGGAATGAAACGGTGGCTATCAACTTTCGCATTTAGCAGAGATTTCGGGAAAGTTACGGAGGAAAGTATTACGGATATCTCACGAGACCCGAAACGGATAATTGACAAAGCACATAATAAATCATGGTCAAATCAAATTCCTAACCATTATGCAAATGTTTTAATTTCTCCACCTCTTCTTCAAACGCTTCCATTGTCATAGCGTTCTCTGCACTGAACCCACCGATGCGGGTTCTGCGCAAGCTGCTGAGATGACCGCCACAACCTAATGCTGCACCAAGGTCATGGGCAATACTGCGGATATAAGTGCCGGTGCCGCAAATAATGCGAAAATGAAGCACGGGCAATTCGATTGTTGTTATTTCAAATGCACTAACCGTTACTTTTCGCGGCTCGATGATCACTTCCTTTCCCTGTCTCGCCAGTTCATATACACGTTTGCCATTGATCTGTATCGCAGAATGAGAGGGAGGAACCTGCATGATTTCACCGGTAAATAGTTTTGTCGCCGATCTTATTTCTTCGTCGCTTAAATGTTCGACCGGTTTGAAATCAGTCGTCTCCTGTTCCAGGTCATACGAAGCAGTAATGGCACCTAATGTGAACGTACCAGTATATTCTTTTTCCTGCGCCATATATTCATTTATCCGCTTCGTAAACTTGCCTGTACAAACGATGAGCAACCCTGTCGCCAGTGGATCCAGTGTGCCGGCATGTCCTACTTTCTTTATGCGGATAAGGTTCCGGATCTTCCTGATAACATCAAACGACGTCCATCGCAGCGGCTTATCGATCAAAATAACTTTTCCTTCTTCAAATGTGTTCAGCGTTTTCATAAAGCAAAGATAATAAGCGGACGTGGGAGATTTGCCAGGTTATGCCTGTCACAAAGACGTTACCGGAACTAACGGCGGCCAGTTAAATAGACATTCTTGTTTTTAATTCGAGGTATTTGTTGACCGTATTGACCGTCAAATTTTCGGGTGTCGTCAAAATAGAAATAATCCCATTCTTATGAAGTTCTTTTACCATCAATCGTTTTTCATAAGAAAATTTTTCAGCGATGGTTTTGATATAAATATCTTCCAGTTTCTGAACCTTTCTTTCGGTAAGTTGTTTTAGTTCTGTATTTTGAAAAAATACCACCAGGAGTAAATGATACCGCGCCATTCTTTTCAACGCCGGCATTTCCCTTTGTAAACTTTCCACCGATTCAAAATTGGTAAACAATATCAGCAGGCTGCGGTTAGTAATGCGGTTGCGGATGACCGAAAACAATTTTTCAAAATCCGATTCCAGGAACTGTGTTTGTTGCTTATACAACGTTTCAAGCAGCAAATTCATCTGCGTGGTTTTCTTATCGGCTTGTATAAACGCGTCAAGATTTTGCGCAAATGTAATAAGACCGGCTTTATCCTGTTTTACCAATGCCACATTGCACAGCACCAGGGCGGCATTGATCGCATGATCAAGCAGTGTCATTCCCCCAAACGGCATTTTCATTACACGCCCTTTGTTGATGATGCAATAGATCTGCTGGCTTCGTTCATCCGTATAGTTATTTACCATCAGCCCATCTTTGCGTGCAGTAGCTTTCCAGTTGATGGTACGAAAATCATCGCCGCGTACATACTCCTTTATTTGCTCAAACTCCATGCTGTGGCCCAGTTTTCGGATACGTTTTACACCCGCCTCCTGTAGCCGGTTACTGACTGCCAGCAAATGATAGCGTCGCATTTGAATATAAGAAGGATAAACTTTCACTATGTGCCGCGCAGGAAAAACATAGCGGCGCTTTACCAATTGCAAAGGCGCATGAACAAAAACATTGATGCTTTCAAAAATATACTCACCTCTTGTTACTGGTTTCAAAAAATACCCGATCTCGTGGTGCGATGCACTTTCCACTTTTATTTTACGCAACCAGTTTCTTTCCTGGAACTGAACCGGCAGTTCATCGATTACAACCAGGCGCACGGGAAAAGGATAATTGTTTTCAAGACGCAGTGTCGCCTTATTAAGATCCCCAATACTGAACCGCTCGCTAGTTTCACGTCGTGCCTGCAAGCCATTCTTTTTTCCATACACCAGTAAAGCGTCTATCGCTATTGCAACGCCCAGCAGAAGCAAAACCAGCACAGCAATACGAAAAAGCGCGGGCTGAAAATAGCTCAACGCAAAGATCACCGAGGCCGTGCCGGCGATGTAGTAAACAATGTTATTTAAATAGAATGATTTTATCATGAAAAGCAGGTTCGATGTTTGACGTTTGACGTTTGAGGTTATTGGGAAGAGTCTTTAGTTTTATATCGTTGGCCTTTAAGGCAGAATTCTGGAGATAAGTTATAAACGACATTATTTTATTTCCAAGTGTAATATTTTGGGCATACAATTCATCAAACTTTTCCTTGATGATGTGCTTTCTATCAAGACATCTGTATAACTGCGACCTAAATTCGCCATTTGAATCTTTGGCAATAATCAAGAAATTTTTGAATTCATTATTCCCTGATCTATCAAAACCTTCTGCAATGCAATCCATAACTGATCCTGAAGAAGCATTCATTTGATTTCTAAGTTCAAAATCCTTAGCCAGTAAAGTTGGTTCAACCAAAGCGTCAAACTCGTTCGTTTGAATCTGGCCAAACCGCCATATTTCTAAATCTTCGAATTGAGTTATCGTTGCCATGTAAAATGATTTTTTAAATTCAGGGCACGACTTCAAACCTCAAACATCGAACTCTCAAACCACACTCACCTCGGTACATCCAGGCCATGTATGATCTGTTTAAGCACTTCATCTTCCGTTACACCTTCCATTTCTTTATCAGGCGCAAGAATAATGCGATGACGAAGTACCGGTGTAATCACTTCCAGAATATCTTCGGGCATCACGAAATCGCGGCCCTGCATAGCAGCAATGGCTTTGGATGCATTCATAACAGCTAATGATGCACGGGGTGATGCGCCAAGGTAAATTGATTTATGATTTCTTGTCTGGTGAATAAGCTTCGCAATGAATTGCAATAGTTTTTCTTCTATTAAAATATCCTTGATCTGCGTACGTAAAAAATTTATCTGTTCCCCATTGAGTACCGGTTGTACAATATCATTCACTTTGGTATTCCCCATGTGATGAAACTGAGTCAGGATCGCCAATTCCTGTGATTCGCTTGGATACGGAACAACAATTTTGAAAAGAAAACGATCCAACTGCGCTTCCGGCAGGCGATAGGTTCCTTCCTGCTCTACCGGATTTTGCGTGGCCATTACAATAAATGGAGCGGGCATGGGATACGTTCTGCCATCTACTGATGCCTGTCTTTCTTCCATCACCTCCAGCAAGGCAGATTGCGTTTTTGCGGGCGCCCTGTTGATCTCATCTACCAATACAATGTTGCTGAAGATGGGACCTTTTTTAAATTCAAAAACAGCGTCCCTGGGATTGAAAACAGGGGTACCCAATACATCGGAAGGCATCAGGTCGGGCGTAAACTGGATACGTGAAAACCCGGCATTGACGCTGCGTGCAACTAATTTCGCCGTCAGGGTTTTTGCCACCCCGGGTACGCCTTCTATCAGTACATGCCCATCGGCGAGTAACGCCGCAATTATTAATTTTACCATTTCATCCTGCCCCACTATCACTTTTTGAATTTCGCTGCGAATGGCCAGTACAGCTTCATTCAATGCTGTCAAATCGGTCCGCGGCTGAAATAATTGTTCTTCCATGCTTATGCTTTTTTATAAAATGATTCTAATTGTTTATGAAACCAGGCCAGTTGTTGGGCAGTTACTATATGCAGAGCGTCCAAATTCCGGATAAAAGAAACAATGCCGTTAATGTCTTCCTGTGCAACCCCGGTTTTAAAATGCAGGTTCTTCTCAAACGTATCATCCAATTCAGATGTCGGAATTTTGTACCGGGTCCGTATGTGCTCCAGGAAATAAGCCGACATCTTCCGGCTAAGATTTTTGTGATCACCTTTATCATGGTACAGGCGACCAATTGTTTTTACAAATTCCAGCGAATCGTTTACAGGCTTCTTTATAACAGGTATCTGGCGCTGCTTTCGGCGCATTTCCAATAGCACATATACCAACAAAGCAAACAAAGCTGTCAGTAACGCCCATTTCAGGGGCGGGTATTTCAGAAACCCGGTTAACCAGTTCGACTTTTTTTTCTGATCTTGTCTTTTCGTTCTGTAATATTCATCCCAGACCACGCGGGTGATAGTGGGCGAGATAACCGACAACGCATTTTCGTAATACGTGATATTATTTTTATGTAATAAAAAATAATTACTGAAAGTCAGCGGTGCCAAATGAACATACAAATTGCCCTCTCCTGCTTTAAGATGAATGAAGTTTGGATTCTTATTCTTATCGTATCCTAACACCGTCACTACAGCAGTATCCAGTTTGTAAAAATAGAAATCATAACGCTTGCCGGGGTATGAATAAGACTGGTTTTGAAACGGTGGCTTTGCAAGGGAAACCGAAAGCAGGTCTGTTCCCTCAGACTGATCGAAATAATACATCAGGCCATTAGCCGAATTGATATCGCATTTCAGCATTTGTGTTACGTCGTACGACACGTTCATCGTGCTGATAAAAACGTCATTGCCTTCTTCCATAAAGCGAATCAATTTCTCCATTTCATATTCACTCGCGTTAAAACTGGGTGAAACAATAATCAATGCCTGGTTGCCATCGTAATTCGAAAGCGAATCCCAGTAACCCGGCTCCTGTTTTGCGGACGTGATGGTCGCCTTCGGAAAAATCTCTTTCAGCCCTTCATAAGCGACAAATGTTCCATATGGAATCTTATCTCTTTTCTGCATGGTTACACGGCCATCGAAACGGCGGGTGGGCTTATTCTCGCTGGTAAAAAATAAAACAACGACGGCCGTTACCACCAACCCTATAAGAATATATGGAATGAGTTTCTTCACTAGTGTATTGTTGCTTCAAAATTTTCAAAATCGCTCTTTATTACAGTATACTTCTCTTTATCGATGTCAAACTGCCCATACCAACTGTATTCATAGTTACGGGTGATCCGGAAAAAGTGCGGATACATTTTCGTGGAATGCAGTTGCATCATATAATCAAAATTGGTACTATCCTGTTTATATTGAATGATGTTACGATCAGACAGATTGCGCAACAGCCGGAGAAACATAAGCCGCACGGCCAGCCGGTAATTATTTACCCCAACGGCTTTATCAATCTCCTTTTCGTAATTGATAGCAAAAATATCGCTGGTTTCCATATCGGCTTCGTCATCGGTAATGTTCCTGCTTTTACGAAATAATCCAGCATTACTATTGTAGAGATAAAGGATCAAAATTGTAACAAAACCGCCGATAATAATAAGCCATAATATCGTTTGGAAAACAGGATGCGAGGAAAAATTTCCGTTGTTTCCCTTCTTCTTTTTCGTAAACGTTTCGTTGGCATACCAAAATGCCTCATCTTCCTGCAGCGCTTTGATCACATGTCCCCGCAACCTGCGAAATTGCAAGGAATCGGGCCATCCACCAATAAATTCTTTACGCAGGAAATATTCCTTCTGAACTGTTTCATCACCCGGCTCTTCAACATAACTATCTCCTTCTGTCGTGTCTGCCTGCTCCACCACAGAATCAAGCTCATACTTTAACTGCTGTACAGTGTCGGGTAGTTGCTGTACTTGCCCATGCGTATAAGTTCCGGGGAAAAATAAAAAAATTATAATCCCAATTAATTTTCCTGATAAATAAATATGATATTGTTTCAATGTCTTTCGCACCTTATACTTCCTCCGCGTTAAGTTGAGCCATCTTTCGTCCAAGGCGGATCGGGTAGATAACAAAATACCAGATTACAAATACAACCGACAATGAAGTAATGATAGTAGTTAAAACAGAGATATCATTATACAGGCGGGTAATAAAGCCCTCAAAAAAAGCGGCGAGGGCAAACACCGGCATCAACCCTATCATGATCTTTACACCGTCCCTGGCGCCATGCTTAAATGCATCAATGCGCCGGATAGTTCCGGGGAACAAAAAACTTTTTCCCAATATCAAGCCTGCAGCTCCGGCAATGATGATAGCCGTCAATTCTAACGTGCCGTGAACAAATACTACCAAAAAAAATTGGAGACCTAAACCTTTGGCAACAAAGAACTGGTCGAATATGCCAACCATCGCTGCATTTTGTGCAAGAAAATATAAACTGGGAATGCCTGCGAATAGTCCGGATGCAAACATCAGCAGGGAAACTCTTATATTATGGATCATCAGGAAAAGCCAGCTTAATATGGGATTACCTGATTCATAAATACCGAAAGGATTTCCTTTATCAATATTTTCCAGCGTCTGGTCCACATAACCGTCACCAAAAAAACTACGGGCAACTCCTTCATCCTGCAATGAAACAAAAAACCCTATGCTGAAAAAAATCAGGAACAGCGTAAAAGCGAACAACACCGTTCGATGGTGTTTATGAATGGTCAGTGGCAGGTCATGTTTCCAAAAAACGATCAGCCTGTTCGACTCTTCTTTACGATTTTTATAAATACTAAGATAGATCTTCGATGCCTCGCTGTTGATGTACTGTGTGACCTTGCTGGAGGGATAAAAAGTTTTAGCATAGGCAAGGTCGTCCACTAATTGGGTAAAGTCTTTCGCCATCTCATCAGCATCTTCTGCAGGCAGATGCTGATTCTTCAGCCAACGGTCCCGGTTCTTTTTTATAAAAAGCGCTTCTCTCAATTACTTAGTTTGACTTGTAAAATACTGTTTTTTGTATAACATAAAAGTACTGCGCTAAATTTATTCACTGAAACTGGCACCAGTACCGCAACAGCACGACACTAACAGGCTGATCGCTTAAAAATCCAGGAACAGAAATCAAAAAATTTGTGCAAAAAAAAATATAATTTACCGGCTTAATGAATCTGCCGCAATAATGCCAGCGATCAAAGTACCTACTTCCTTTAATATTGATGTTGAATTCGAGATCCCGGAATTTTACAGGCGGCTGATCGCTTTATTGATCGACATCCTGGTCGAATATTTCTATTTACGTATTGCAATCGAATTTTACAAATCCATCGCCAACGGTTCCGACTTCCTGGATGCGGACACAAGTTACAACCTGCAGGCACTCGGTCTTGTACTTTTCTTACCGCTTCTTATCTACCATATAGTACTTGAAATAACAATGAACGGCCAAAGCATCGGCAAAAAGATCATGGCCCTGCGAGTTGTCAATGAAAATGGCGGCAGGGCAAGTATCAGCCAGTTCCTGATCCGTTGGTTGCTGCGGGACATATGGTTTATACTTTTACTGGGAGTTGGCATATCAAGCGGCGGTGCCGAATCTGTTTTTATCAATCTTGGGGTAGTGGCCTTTTTTATTACCGAAATAGTACTGGTCGTATCTTCTAAAAAAGGACAACGGATCGGCGACATCCTGGCGCATACCATTTTGATAAGAACAAACAAACAATCCAGTATTGAAGAAACCGTGTTCCAGGAAGTAGCCGACAATTACACGCCATCCTTTCCGCAGATCATGCAGCTCAGCGATCGCGATATCAATGCAATAAAAAGTATACTTGAGGCGGCGCGCAGAAAAGGCGATATGGAAATGGCCGCATCGGCAAGCGAAAAAATAAAAGCACACCTGAAGATCGAAACAGCGATGTCTCCCTTCGAATTTCTTGATATATTATTAAAGGATTACAATTACCTGTCGGTAAAATGAAAATGGCCCCTGGGGAGGGCCATTAGTAAATTAAATTTTATTGCTTGCCACGTTACATATTACTTCCTGTAGCTACTCCCAATAATAAAACGATAAAGGCGAGAACTACAAACGCCAGCATGATAATGGTTATAATACCGACGTAACGGAAAGAGGCTTTGAGATTTTGGAAGGATGTATTTAAGACTTCCTGGTTGTTTGACGTCAATGCGGTCTTCATTTTTGTAGCAAACCGGTACATAAATAAACAAGGGAAAAAATAAATAAGCGCCAGCACTATATAATACACGGCCATTGCGGCGCCAAATCCTGTTGAAGAAACCGGGAGCTCGTCGTACGGGTTACTTGCGTAACGCGAAGAGAATACACTCATAAAAGAACCAAAGAAAATACCGATGAGCACAATCAACCCGCAAAAAATAAACCCGAGAATAGAAAGGAATTTAGCCCATTTGGCGGCTTCGGCAAGATGCAGTTTTCCTGTTTGATCGACATTGATGCCAAAAAGCGATGAGTCCTGATTTTGTTCCATATAAATTGGTTTTGGTGGATATAAATATACTT
>WUUC01054977.1_pt1 | contig 17462 bp, 17 predicted proteins | sample 6278441 | NCBI WGS metagenome assembly WUUC01 (sample SAMN13675441, study PRJNA597444) | soil metagenome | isolation source: soil | place: USA: Washington | collected 2017-10 | reverse complement strand
ATCCGATAGTAAAAGTGCTGTTTTTCACCAAAAATTCAGGCTTTAGCATTTGTTGGATAATCTTCCTTAGTTCGAATGCAGAGAGGATAATTTTTTCGTTGCCATCCACTAAAACGGAATCTTCCAAAAGATTAACAACGGCTTTTTGCAGCTGATAGGTTTGTAATTTTGATTTATCGACGGGAATAGTAGTCAGGGCCGGAGTTCCTGTTGAAGTAGTATGCATGGTAGAAGCAAGTCTTTCTTGATGTAAATCGGAAATTGCCATCCATCCATGTTGCAAATTTCCAATAGCGACTCGATAAATGTTATTTGCCACTTGAAGGTATTGGGGGGTTTTTGCTTCTGGACCGAAGAGTGAAGAAAAGTCTTCCTTACTGATCAATACCACATTTTTCTGACGGAGAACGCTATTCGGCACAACCTGCACATTAAATATTTTTTGACAAAATCCAAGGTTAATATCTGTTTCTTCGATCATGGAAGAATCATCGACAAAAGTGACAGCCTCTCTCTCGTGATTTAAAGTTCTTATATTGGCATGCATGATACACCTCCTTCTTAGTTTTGGTGTCTGCAGAAAGGAATGGAACTACGCAGAGCTTCGAATTTTCTTTTACACTTTCTTAATAATTATTCAAAAAAAAATGTGGGGCATAAGAGAGGGATAAAGTAGTAAAATCAATGCAAGTTGTTAAAGTCTCTGGGGTTCTGTAATACTATTTGATGGTAAATATTTTTTTTTTTAGAGTGATGAAATGAAGACTACAAATGACTAACAATATAAGGGAAGAAGTGGAATTGTATTGCAGTATTTGTAGCTCAGATCTTGTTAAGGCATTTGACGTTAAGGAGTTTGGGATTTTTGAATGTCCAAATTGTCAACATCGGATGACGTCTCTGAAAAATCCCTCAGATCATGTGCATCAAACATATGGGGATGAGTACTTTTTCGATGGGGGGGCTGGATACCCAAATTATCATGCGGAAGCCAAGCTACTAATAGAAAGGGGCCGAAATTATGCTTACAATCTCAGGGAAATGGGAATAACTACGGGTGACCTTCTTGAAATTGGTTGTGCAGCTGGCTACATTCTACATGGTTTCAAACAAGAAGGATGGAATGTTACAGGCATTGAACCGAACAAAACTATGGCTGAATTTGCAAGGAATTATCTTAATCTTGAAGTCATAAATTCAACTGTTGAAGAATCACAAATGAATGCGCAGTTTGATGTCGTTTGCTTATTTCAAGTGATTGCTCACTTTATAGATCCAGCGGCTTCCCTAAAAAAAATAAATTCTTATGTTAGGACTCATGGTTTTATTCTTGTAGAAACCCAAAATTATAAGAGCATCACGGCTCGATTTTTAGGAAAAAATTGGCATGAATACAGTCCTCCAAGCGTGCTGCATTGGTTTTGCCCAAAAAGTTTGGATCTACTCTTTTCACAGCATGGATATAAACTAGTAAACCAGGGAAATCTCAATAAGAAAATTAAGTGGGGGCACGCTAAATCTGTATTAGAAAGTAAATTTCAAGAAAAACCGATGTTGAATTTTCTTTTAAAAAAAGTAAATTTTCTCTCGGATGATGTAAATTTGACCTACCCTCTTAAGGATCAATTCTATGCACTCTATCAAAAAAGCTAATCTTGCTTAAGTCTTTTGTAAAGTTCGATAAACTCATCTAAAGAAAGCTCCTCAGGTCTGCATTTCGAAGAATTCTTAATTTCTGATAAGATCAGCTGAATTTTTTCAACAGGATAAAGTCCCCTAAGAGTTGAGCTTAACATTTTTCTACGCTGTCCAAATGATGTTCTTGTCAGTTGGAAAAATTCTTCCTCATTGATTCCTATGGGCGCGCCATGAAGAGTAAATTTGACGACGGCAGAGTCCACTTTGGGTTTAGGAAAAAAGCAATTATGAGAAACCTTAAAACCATATTTAGGTTTAGAATAAAAATTTAAGAATACGGTTATTGATCCATATTCTTTTGACCCAGGGTTCGCTACAAAACGCTGTGCGACTTCTTCTTGAACCATGACGATGATCTCAGAAAATAGATCGCTTCTGGGAATCAATCGAGTAATGATGGGGGTTGTCAGGTGATAAGGTAGATTTGCAATGATTTTAACTTTTTTACCAAGTGTGGATAACTTTTCTTCTGCAGGGAATTTAAGGATGTCATCGCAATAAACTTCGAGGTTTCCTTCTACTTTTAGACGTTCAAGGCCCTTAGCAAGGACATCATCTTTTTCAACGGCTATGACTTTTGCCCCTGTTTTCAATAACGCCTCGGTCAAAGCGCCAGGACCTGGGCCTATTTCAAGAACCACATCTTCCGATGTGAGATTAGAGAGAGCGACAATCTTATTGATGATGTTTCCATCAAGAAGGAAGTTTTGGGAAAGACCTTTTTTTGGACCGATGCCAAGTTCATTGAGATATTTTCCAAGTTCACTTGGTTTATATATGGGCATAGAGTGTGAACTCGTTTTCAATAATAGTGGATTATTTTAATACAAATGGCTGAAAATCCTCAGGATATAAAGGGTGATTTTCATCTCCTTGGACATCGAAGTGACGCCGTAGCCTTGCAATGTATTTTTCCGCTTCTTGATCGATTTTTTTGTCGATGAGGGTACTTTTTAATTTCATTTCTACTTCAGAAAGAGGGGGGGCTCTTCCGGGTATGAATTCCTTCAGGTAAACGATGCGATAAACCTGTTCCCCAGCGCGGCTTTTTTGAGCAGAGGGTTTGCTATAAGTGTTGGCTTGAAGAGAGGAAAGAATTTCTCGATAAGTATCATTTATCTCTTTGCCTGTGCGCAGATATTCTTCGGAAATGTTAATTGTCGCAGAATCTTTGAATTGACCATCTGTATCCAGTTTTTTCTTTAAGTCGGCGATTGCAATATTATCGGAAGAGACTAGCTGATATGCATAATTAGCAACTTCAGCACATAGCGTGGGATCCTTGCCTTTAATAGAAATTACCTGATAGCGCCATGCATCTGGTTTCAAATTGTTTTTGGCATACTCTTCATAAGCTTTGCGGATATTAATGGGTGTCACAGAACGCACTGCCAGTGAGTTTACCCTGGCCCCCATCATTCTTTTCAGAAGTTGATCTTCTTTAACCATTTGCCAGGCTTCTTCATAAGTAAGCCCAGCTTTATCAAGATTGGAAATGATATTTGGGCCGAACATATTTTCCATCTCTTGTCGAATATCGCCATGGCTGACTTCCATTTTGATTTCTTCAGCATCTGCCATCATCAGTTCTTTGTCGATAAGCTCACTCAGGAAGTGCTTCCAGTTCATGTTGTAAAATTGAAAACGTGCTTCAATGGAAGAAGCATACTGCGGGAATTTTCGATAAAAGATCATATCCATTTTTTTCATTATGTCGATGACAGAGATTGCCTTACCATTCACCTTTGCCATGATTCTATTGTTTATGAAGATGTGCTTGGGTTGTGCTTGATTGATGAAAAAATTTCTGTTACTTTCTGAGTGCACAGCACAAAAAATAAACTGACTTGCAATGATGATAGTTAAAGCTCTTTTTATCATGTGGATAGACTACGGGTTAAGTGTTGAAAATCAAAGGGCATAATAACGGATCGGATAGTAATTTTCAAACGTTCATCTTTTACTTTTTCTTTTTTCCATGACTGCGCCAAAGAATCCGTCCATACTATTTCTTTGAGGCAGACTTTTAAATGGATCTTGCACGAGTTCAAGATCATATGTTTCTAAAAAGTGTTGGATCTGAGCCTCATTCTCTTGATTTAGGATGCTGCAGGTCCCATATACAATCTTTCCGCCCGGCTTTAAAAAACTGAGCGCTTTTTCAAAGATCACTTTTTGTTGTCCAGTCAAGCGTGGTAGAGTTTCGTCGGTAAACTTCCATTTCATATCGGGATTGCGTCGCAAAGTGCCAGTCCCAGTGCATGGAGCATCCACTAAGATCCAGTCCATTTTTTTCTTTAGCTTTTGAAGCTTAGGATGATCATATTGCACTAATTGCGCATTTTGAATCCCAGCCCTCTTTAGGCGCTTTTTGCTTTCGGCCAAAATGTAAGATCGGATGTCATGCAGGAAGATTTGCCCTTTATTTTGCATCTTATGTGCAAATGCCAGAGTTTTTCCCCCGGATCCTGAACAATAATCCATCACATGCTGGCCGGGCTCTACTTGAATAAGATCTGCTAGTAGCTGGCTTCCTTCATCTTGCACTTCAAACAATCCTGCTTTGAATTCAGGAAGGCTGAAAAAATTGATTTTTTTATGAAAAACGATGCCGAATTCGGAGAATCTGCAGGTAGAGATATCGTATTCATTCTTCCAGCGGGCGAACATCTTATCTCGGGTTGTTTTGAGCGGATTGATACGAATGGTTGTCGGAGCTGGGTAGTTACAGTCTAGACACAGTTTTTCCCCAAGCTTACTTCCATGTGAATCAATGATTAAATCGTATAAAACTTTTGGAAAACTGACACGAATGTGATCGGGGATTCCCGGCCTTTCAGAATACTTGGCAAAGTCCGAAATTTTGAAAAGTTCATAACGATTTTCCCAAGTAAGGGACTTTTCACATAAATAATCGATGAGTCCGAGCCAGCGAATCATATGATAGACGGTTTCTGCAATCTCGGCTCGATCTTTTGATCCCAAAGCTTTATGGGCGCGGAAATAATCTTTGATATGAATGTCTAAAGGAAGTTTTTGAATTTCATATTCTTCCAATAATCTTAGGATGTGGTGTTCTCTAAATGGTCTCTGATACATAAGTTAAAAGATAATATCACAAAAAGAGAATAACCAACATTTATATTGATGGAAAAAATATTATTTTATAAAAGTTGTTCATAACAAAAGGAGTTTTTAATGAGTATTCCCATTTCATTTTTCATGCTATTGGGCAGAATTCTTATCAGTGCGATCTTCATTTTAGCGGGCATAAATAAATTTATTGATTATGAAGGAACTGCAGCCTATATGGCCTCAAAAAACATGCCATTGATACCATTATTCTTGTATGCTGCGGCTTTAGTGGAATTATTCGGGGGACTTTCAGTTCTGCTTGGTTTTAAGACAAGATACGGAGCCTTAGCTTTAGGACTTTTTCTTATTCCCGTTTCAATTGTTTTCCATGACTTTTGGAATATAACAGCTCAGGTTGAAAAACAAGAGCAAATGATTCACTTTTTCAGCAACGCCGCCATCCTGGGAGGTTTGTTATATGTCATTTGCTTTGCTGCTGGCGCTTTTAGCATCGATCGTAACATAAATTAGAAGGATAGGAAAAAAATAATTGCAAGGATATACAGGATAAAGAAGATAACAGGATAGATTAGACAATTCCTGTCGCGTAGGGACAATTTTTTTAGCCCTTAGTATAATCCCGTTAGGGACAAACTATGGGAGATGATCAGAGATAATATAGAACCCGCAAGGAGTGATATTTGTTTTTCTCCGGGTGTATCCCATCCGAATAAAGGTATAATAGTATATTCTTTAGATGGTATTCACTTGTTTCCAAGTGATCCAAGAGCGGTAATAAGATGAAGAACTTAAAAAGAAACTTTTAAAAGAAATGGATAATTGCAGATCTGAAGTTGCCCAAATTAAGGGAGTCACTGCATAATGGATCGGAGAAAAAATGACCCGTCCTGCAACCACTGTGATCGGCGGTCAGCCAAAAGATAGCAACGTGAGGGTGGGTAATTTTGTGGTCTTATGCGACTTTTTTAATTTTTTCTTTTCATCCTTCCATTTCGTCCATACTTGTCCATTTTGTCCATACTATTAGTTATTGAATGGCTCATTCAAATCCTTTATAATACTGTAATGCAAAATTTCTTTTTGTTTTCTATTTCCCTTTTGCTTGTCACTTTCGGACAGCCCGCATGGATCCCTTTGCTTGGCATTCCCAGTGCACTGATAGGTTTTGCCTTATTTTGGAAAGCGATGCTTAGTTTTCCTGAAAGAAAACAGCGTTTCTGGATTTCTTTTGCGTGGTTTTTTTCCATCCAGCTGGTGCAACTATCTTGGTTTCTTTCGCACCCCTTTTATTATATTTATACCGTCTGGCTTTTTCTGGCTTCCCTCATGGCATTTCAGTTCGGTCTTCTCTCTTTGTTTTTCGATGCCAAAAAAATCACGCACTACCCGCGCATGCTGGCCGTCGCCTCATTTTGGACAATCATGGAATGGAGCCGCCTGTTCATCTTATCAGGCAGCTCGTTTAATCCCGTTGGCCTTGCCTTTGCCGTGAATCCAATCTCAATGCAATTCGCGTCTGTGGCTGGTGTGTTTGGACTTTCTTTTCTTGTCATATTCATCAATCTCTTGGCCTTGAAAGTTTGGATTGACCGCTACACTGTCAAGTCGATCGGATTGTTTGCGGCTGTCGCAATCCTCCCATTTGGTTTTGGAATCATCCATTACTCTTATCACGATGGAATGATGCAAAAACTAGCGGAAGATCCAACCAATCAACACTTTTCAGCAGTCCTTGTTCAAACTGCATTTCCCGTTGAAGAAGCGATGCACTTTAATGACCGCAAACAGTACTACGACTTCGTAGTGGGTGAGTGGAAGCAGATGCTGCAGATTGTGAAAAAGCATCAAGGTAAGCCTGTAAACCTTGTCGCACTGCCGGAACTTGTTGTACCCTTTGGAACCTATTCCTTGGTTTATCCCTTCGAAGAGGCAAAAAAAGTATTTGTGGATACCTTTGGCGCTGAGGTTGAAAAGCAATTGCCCACCCTTGATTATCCTCTAGCTTATAAAATAAATACAGAAGGCAGCACACAATGGATGGTAAACAATGCCTATTGGGTTCAAGCCCTTGCAAACATTTTTGACGCCGGCGTTGTCATCGGATTAGAAGATGCTGAAGATATCAATGACGAAAGGGAGTACTACAGTGCTGCAATTTATATAATTCCAGAATCTCAAAGGAAAACAGATTCTTTTCAAGCACAGCGCTACTCTAAACAAGTTCTGGTTCCCATGGGTGAATATATTCCTTTCTCATTTTGCAGAAATCTAGCTGCACAATACGGAGTTTTCGGCTCCTTTTCCTGCGGCCGCCAGGCAAAAGTTTGGCAACAGAACAATACTTCCTTTGGCCTTTCTATATGTTATGAAGAAATGTATGGAAATATGATGAGGCAAAATAAGGTGAATGGCGCAAATTTTCTCCTCAACATCACAAGCGATGCTTGGTTTCCCCATTCAAAACTTATTAGACAACATCTGGAACACGCCCGTCTTAGGACTGTAGAAAACGGCTTCCCTCTTCTGCGTGCATGCAACACAGGCGTCACTTGCGCCGTTGACTCTTTAGGCCGAGATATCGCAGTGCTCGGCGACTCAGATCATACGAGGGAAGACCTCTCGGATTCTTTATATGTCTCACTTCCTATTTACAATTATCAGACCATATACACCCTTGTGGGGGATTGGCTGATCATGGCCATTTCTTTCTTTATGTTGTTTGTTTTTTTCCGTTATCGCTAGGAATTCAACTAGGTATAAAGCCGCAGTAATTTGGAGTAACCGATTATTATCGATTCTTGTAGCCGATCATTCGGCGTCCGCGTGGGGGAACGATTTCTAAAAATCCTAGATGCAACTTCAAGCAACACTGTCTACTCAGTAATGCTAGTAAATTAAAAGTTCTCTAAAATTCTCATTATAACTCTAGACTCTTGTGAGCTCAGGGGTCGATTTACAAGAAGCCGATTGCATGAGTTTTGCTTGCTATAATGTCCGTGCTTGCTTTAGTATTTGAACCTTTTAAGTGAATCTTGTGCTGTCAAAATTCGGAACATATGACTAAGGTAAAATCGATAAAACAAACTGTCGCATGTCGTTGCCAAAACACTATTCAACAGCCTGTGGCATATTCTGGCATTGGAATACACACTGGCAAGGTAGTTTCAATCCGGTTTTGTCCAGCAGAACAAGGCACAGGCATTGTTTTTAAACGCATCGATTTACCAAGTCAACCGATCATTCCCGCTACACTTGAATACGTGTGTGATACATCACGGAGCACCACAATCGGTATCGCGGATATCCGCATTCACACTGTTGAACATGTACTAGCCGCAGTGCAGTCTTATAATATCGATAATCTCATCATAGAAATTTCATCGATCGAACCACCTGTAGCCAACGGAAGTTCTGATGTTTTTGTCAGAATGATCGAAGATGCTGGAGTCCAGCATCAAGAAGCAACAACTCCTATTGTTAAACTTAAACACCCAGTTTATTGGTCCGAAGGAGACATTCATATTGTTGCTCATCCTTATGATGGGTATCGCATTAGCTACACGTTGAATTATCCAGAGTCCAAAGTCCTTAGGTGTCAGTACTATTCAGTATTGGTTAACCAAGAAACGTTCAAAAATGAGATTGCCTCATGCCGCACCTTCTCTCAGTATCATGAAGTTTCCTTTTTGATGGATAGGGGATTGATTAAAGGGGGCAGCCTTGATAACTCAGTCATCATCAAGGACGATGCCATTTTCAGCAAAGGCGGTTTATTTTTTCCTGATGAAATGGTAAGACATAAAATACTGGATATGATCGGAGATCTAACACTTGTCGGGTTTCACTTCCATGCCCATGTTATTTCGATCCGTTCTGGACATCGTTCAAATACAGAGTTTTCAAAAAAATTATATAAATCACTTACTATGGAGCATGCTTGATGAAAGCGGATCCTCTGAAAAACATAGACATTAAGGAAATTGTTAAAATTCTGCCTCATCGCTACCCTTTCCTTCTTGTGGATAAAATCGTCGAAATCAATCTCGAAAAGGGAACAATTCTGGGACAAAAAAACCTTACGTTCAACGAAGCTTTTTTCCAAGGACATTTTCCAGATGCTCCGATAATGCCTGGGGTGCTCATTCTTGAAGCCTTGGCTCAAACGGGCGCAGTTTTTCTCCATTACAAAGAAAAGCAAGAAAAAATCGCCGTACTTTTAAGTGTCAATAATGCGAAGTTCCGCAACCCTGCAAAGCCTGGGGATATCCTTTATCTTCAGGGCGAAGGTTTGCATATAACAAGCAAGGGCGGACGAATCAAAGGCATAGCAACTGTGAATGATAAAGTCGCAGTTGAAGCTGAAATTGGATTTGCACTTGTAGACAAAAGACAAATATAAGATAAAAAGAAACATTAAGAAATAAAAAAAAGAGTCATTCCTTTCATGAGTAAGTCCACTATTCATCCAACAGCTATTGTAGAACCCGGCGCGAAATTGGGAAAAAATGTCACTATAGAAGCCTATGCCATTGTTAAAGGAACTGTTACCCTTAAGGATAACGTTGTTATTAAATCTCATGCATTAATAGAAGGTAATACTACCATAGGTGAAAACACTTCAATCTATCCATATGCAAGTATTGGTACAAAACCACAAGATTTAAAATACAAAGGAGAAAAAACCTTTGTCGAAATTGGAAAAAACAATGAAATACGCGAGTTTGTAACCATTAACTCATCTTCAGGAGAAAACACGGTCGTTAGAGTGGGAGACAACTGTCTCATTATGGCCTATTGCCACATCGCTCACAATTGTGAAATAGGCAGCAACGTCATCATGAGCAATAATGCGACACTAGGAGGACATGTATTCATCGAAGATCGAGCCATCATTGGAGGTCTTACTCCAATACATCAGTTTTCGCGAGTAGGCACATTCGCAATGGTTGGCGGATTGAGCCGTGTGACTCATGATATCGCTCCCTATACTATTGGAGGTGGGGTTCCTTACAAATTCGGTGGTCTGAACATGATCGGTCTAAAACGAAATGGGTTTTCCCTTGAGACTAGAAGAGAATTAAGCAAAGCATTCAAGTTAACTTTTCGTTCCAAGCTCTTTATTGAGGAAGCATTGGTAAAAATTGAAGAGGAAGTGAAACCATTGCCTGAAGTGCTGCATTGGGTAAACTTTTGCAAAATGTCTAAAAGAGGGCTGATGGGTCAGCAAGGACTCATGAACGCAGAAGAAGAAGATCTTCTTTTCATCGAAGACGAAGTTGAAGAGGAAGAAGCCGTCACAACCTCCTTGCGATCATAGTAGCTAGTAGTCAATTAATGAAGGTTATTTTTTTCGGAACACCGCATTTTGCAGCTAACGTGCTTAACTATCTCTTAGATCACGATGTCAACATTGCTGCCGTAGTAACAAGACCAGATAAGCCCAAAGGCCGCTCAGGAAAGCCTGTACATACTCCGGTAAAAGATGCTGTTCTCGCCAAGAATCCGTCGATTCCAGTCTACCAGCCTGAAAAAGTTTCAAGTCCAGAATTTGCCCCTGTGCTCCCTGCTTTCGAGGCAGATCTTTTTGTGGTTGTTGCATACGGTGAACTTGTCAAACAGCATATTCTTGACATGCCTAAAATAGCGTGCATCAATCTTCATGCGAGCTTGCTTCCAAAATACCGAGGGGCCGCTCCTATTCAAAGATCCATCATAGAAGGTGAAATTGAGACAGGAGTCACTATCATGCATATGATCAAAAAGATGGATGCCGGCGATATGATAAGAAAAGTGAAAGTTCCTATTGGAGCAAATGATACTTTTGGGGAGATCGAAGGCAGGCTTTGTCAAAAAGGCTCTGAATTACTTCTGGAAGTGATTCGCGACTTCGAAAAAGGACATGTTTCACAGACTGTGCAGGATGAATCCAAAGCTACATTCGCTCCAAAAGTCGAGCTTGAAGATTGCGAAATCGATTGGAATTTCCCGTCGCAAGCCATCCACAACCTAGTGAGAGGGGTCAATCCATATCCTGGTGCATGGTGCAGCGTTCTTGTAAAAGGAGAGAGAAAGTACCTGAAGGTTATTTCGACAAGAGTTCAAAATGATAAAAAAGGTAGTCCAGGTGAGATTCTGGAAGTCGATACCGATGGATTAACTGTAGCTTGCGGCAGCGGAGCAATAAGAATTGCTGCGTTGCAGTTGGAAGGAAAACGCGCTATGTCTCCTAATGAACTATTGAGAGGAACATCAATTACCTTTGTTGTTAAGTCATGAATGCTATTTCGCTTTCGCTCTGTTCACCTTTTACCCTTCCACTGTTAAGTTCTTCATGGTGCGGCTATGCATCTTCTATCATCACGCGAATCTATCAGCTTACTGTTAAACACTTCAGCTTATTGCAAAATGCTTGTGTTACCGGTTTCGGTTTCAAAGAACTTCTCATAGATTACATCCCGCAACAAATCAATCTCAACAAACATAAGAATGAAACGGGTTTTTCATTAATCGAAAAAACTGCCAAGAAAAAGGAGAACCATCTCCAAAGAATTCAAGCGATCAATACAGAATTTTCATTCGTACACGGCCTGCTATACCTTGGAACAGGTGTATCCGGAGGAATGGTTGCAGCTCATGAACTCCAGTGGGTTAATTTAGGCGCTTCCCTTCCATATTTCCATTACGCTGCTGCAGGATTATTTCTGTATGTTAATTTTTATTCATTAGAACAAAACATTAAGCTTTTCTATCACGCCGATCAACTCTTAAACGAAGAGCTGTACCAAGAGCTTGCTCAACGGATCAAAGTATCCTCAATCCTTGGAATCATCAATAACATCGCATATATTATAACCACTATATGCTCCTTTATCCCTGCTCAAGAAATTCTTTACCTAGTTCTTGCCTGTTTTTCTATCTTCACCGGTAGCCTCAAGATTATCTATGACTTTTTCTTTCTCAATCCTAAATTAAGCGCTGTATAATTATATTTTCCTCATATTAAACTTTGCGTTAATTTTAAAATTTAAATTAATTCGTTATATAAAAATTTGGAGTTTATCTTTACTATTTCTTAAAGATTCGTTATCCTAGACCGTGCTAGCGTCATAACGGAGGACATTTATGGCATCTCTCTCAGTAAATCAAATAGGTATAACAACAACATCTAATGATACGTTCAATTTAATCCAAAAAACTACCCTCTCACCTGAAGAAGGCAATCTATGCGGAAGAATAGTAAAAGCAATTGAAGCGTTTTTCTGCGAACTTGGAAAAGGCCTCGTCGAAGGAGCAAGGAAAACAGCAATTTTTGCCGGCCAGCTTTTCAGAGACTGCACATCCCTAGCGCGCGTTTGCCGTTTGGGAATCAATGCGTTTTCTGTCATTGAAAAGTGCATCGGACAGCCTGGTCTTTTCACCGCTATAAACAATCAATTAGGCGCGGCAGAAGGACTAATATATACAGTTAGCGTCGGCGACCAAATTAAATTCTTTGGAACCGGCAAACAAAAAGAAGAATCAATTTTAAACTCATTAGGGCAAGGAGCGCTTCTTGCGGCAGGAATAGGGGGCGTATTTGTCCTTTTGAGCCAAGTTGCTCTACTTAGCTACACTAAGATCAGCGAAGCCATGGGCAGCATACCTGTTATCGGTTCCTTCATGAAGGATATTAGCCTTGGGCAAATCGTTTCTGGCATTGCGGCGGCTGGATTCATAGCTCTTGCATGTGATAATGCAAGTAAGATTGCTAATGCGGATACCAAAGAAACAAGGGTCCAAGCGATTATCGATCTTGCCTGGAATATTTCCGAACTTGCTCTTGCCGTATTTGTGACGGTGTCTGCCGTAAGCCTCGTTGGTTTGCTCGTTCTTGGTACCGTTGCAGCAGGATTAGGAATTACATCCTTCATCTATAGCAAGTATGTAGAAGGAAAAGCTCAAGAAGCTAAAGATCAATTTAAACTCATTGTAAAGTAAAGCCGGAGGATGAGTTAGAATTAAATAATTATTAATAAATTTAACAGGGTATATAGATATGTCAGTATCAAACACTACAGCAAGTCAGGCGGGCATCAATACTGCCAAAGTTATTGGCGAAATTTCAAACGCCACAGATACACTTAAAAAAGCTGCAAACGTGACGGCAGATATTCTTACAATTGTCATGGATGTCCTAGGTTTGGTTCCCGGAGCTGAAGATTTTACAGGAGTCAAGGCAGGTTTAGGTTTGCTTAAAGATCAGCTAAAAACTACTAAAAATGTGATCAATGCTACCGGGATTATTGGAATGGGGTATGATTGGGGAGATCCAGAAACCAGAAAATCGATCACGAAAACTTGGCAGAAAACAGCAAACAGAGCCACTCTCACAGCCGCGCTTGTATTAGAAACCATAGGATTTATCGACAAATATACATCGAAATTCTTCATCGATCCAGCAGCCTCAATTGGCGGCATACCTATTTTTGACATGGTGAAAAACTCGCTGTATGCTATTTCTGCAGGATTTGGAATTTGGGTAGCAGCCAATGATTGGACTTCTGCCAACCAAACAATCGACGCCGCCACGGGCAAAAGACAGAAATTGAAGGAATGCAAGAGGGAGATTGGAGATCTTAATAAATTCAATTATGACAAAGTGGTAGCGAAATACCAGGACAAAGCTCAAGCTTTTGGAATAAAAGCTGCTTTATCCAACGATGAAGATGAAAAGAAAGCATATTTTTCGAAGGTAGCCACTTATGCCAGCTATTTGGAAAAGCTAACGATTGGCCATACCCCAGAAACACATAAGGATCATGTCACAGCTTTCCAAGCCATCAAAGTTGACCGAATCTTGCATAAATATGCTGGTGAGTTAGCGGCTCTAAAGAGCCAAGACATTGCAGAAAACTCAAAAGAGCTAAAAGAAAAAATTTCGACCATGAAAGATAAATGGACCGTCGAAAAAGACCCTGCAAAGAAAGCGGAACTTGGTAATCAGATTAAGACATTGGTTAGTGCTTATATGGCCTTTCAAATAAGCCAAGTAAGAGAAGAGAAGCTTGGAAAATATGTGGATGCCATTAAAAAGGGCCAAATAAAAAATATTTTCGATTACAAAATTGAGAAGTGCGATGTGCAAATCCATAATGCCAATAATCTTATCACCAAGTCTTGGATTAGCATCGCAGCAGAAGTTGGGAAAATCTTTATGATCATCGTGGGAACGACTCTTTTAGCGCTTTCCTTGATTTTCCCCATCTTAAAAACACCTGCTGTGAACTTAACTATGAGCGGATGCAGCTTAGTATCCAATACTTTTGGACTCACAAAAAACCTCTACCGAGATGTTTTCTACAAAGCAAATATGGAGAAAATGCCTCAGTTCAAACTCGCTCCAACAGCATAAACATCACTTTTTGCTTCGGCCCCGCAACGGGCCGAAGTATTTCCTCCCAGATCTAAATGCAAAATCAAGATCAATCACCAAGCCTCCCAAATTACGAAAGAACGGCAGCTTGCCTATTAGTGATTGCAGTTGTTTTCTTTTCATTGATCAACATATATCTTGATGAAGGAGAAATTCCAGAAACGACCGGAGAGACAGTTTATGTCGTTCCTCCCTTTGTAGAAATCTCCATAAAAGGTGCTGTAGCAAAACCTGGTGTCTATCAAGTAAAAAAGGGAACTCTCGTCCAAGAAGTACTCCAAATGGCAGATCCTTTGCCAACTGCCAATCTTAAGAAAATCAAACAAGACTCGAAAATCATCCGCCGACGCACCATCGACATCAAAGAGGTGGGCCTAAGAAACAAAACATCTTAAGCCTTAATACCTTTGTTCATAATTTCACTAGGGTCAATAGGGTCCAATGGGTCTAAACATCCCTCTAAAAGCGCAAACTCTTCTTTTTAATCTGCATAAAAGCAGAAAAAGTATAGTTTTAGTGACAAAAGGCCTTGTGAGAAAATCTAAAGCTTTGCTATTCTCTTCATTTCAGCTTTTAAGACACATGTCTAAAAGCGGTTTTTCCCTTTGATGGCTCTGGTGAGAACGCATTTCGTGTGTAACTCCCCACTAGTACAGAAGGATTAGACCCTTAAAAACGTTTAACAACAAACTAAACATGAGAACGCACAAGTCAACACTTGTGAGGTTGCGACTTAAAGGATTGTCAATATGGCACTAAAACTCATGGGAAAAAAGTTGGGTATGACCAACATTTTTGACAAAGATGGAAACATCGTCGTTTGCACGATCATTCAGGTAGAACCGAATGTCGTTGTGCAAATCAAAACCAAAGAAAAAGACGGCTACACCGCAATTCAGACAGGTTACGGCAAAGTTGTAACTAAAAATGAAAAGACTGTGGAAAAAAGAGTCACAAAGCCTCTTTTAGGACACTTTAAGAAGGCAAATGTTGCACCATGCCGACACCTTGCCGAATCACGCATTGAAAATACCGATGAATACACGCTTGGACAAGAAATTGGAGTTTCAACTTTTGCTCCTGATTCATACGTAGATGCGACTGCGATTTCAATCGGAAAAGGGTTCCAAGGTCCGATGAAACTGCACAACTTCTCCGGTATGCGTGCAACTCATGGTGCTGGCCCAACACACCGCCACCTCGGATCTACTGGGATGCGCTCCTCTCCTGGACGTTGTTTTCCTGGCGGCAAAAGAGCGAGCCATATGGGACATGAAAAAGTGACCGTACAAAATCTAAAAGTCCTAGAAGTCAACGAAGAAGACAACCTTATCGTAGTGAAAGGCTCTGTGCCAGGTCCTAAAAATGGCCTCGTAACTCTATCGAAAGCTGTAAAGAGGGCTGCATAATCATGACAACTATGAAAAAATACAATTTAGAAGGCAAAGAGACAGGTTCTGTTAAAGCTGAAAAATATAAGTCTCTTCAAGATAAAAAGGCTCACAGCCAGATGATAAAAGACTACATCGTCGCCATCAGAGCTAATGCGCGCCAGTGGTCGGCAAATACCAAAGGGCGCTCCGAAGTAGCACATACAACTAAAAAGCCTCATAAGCAAAAGGGAACCGGACGCGCGCGTCAAGGATCGCTTGTTTCTCCTCAATTTCGTGGCGGTGGTATAGTCTTCGGTCCAAAGCCAAAATTTGATCAGCACGTAAAGATCAATAAAAAAGAGAAAAAAGCAGTCATTCACGCAATGCTGGCAGAGAAAATCGCTAATGATAGCCTCATTATCGTAGAAGATTTTGATCTAGAGGAACCAAAAACAAAGAAAGTTGGAGAATTCCTCAAAAAGGCCGGAATCAGTAAAAGAGTTCTGTTCCTTGGAGAAGGTAATTACGCTGAAGTAGAAACCGAAGGAAAAAAGGCAAAAGTTAACGTCAAATGCGATAAGCATGTGAATTTTACAAAAAGCCTTAGAAATATTCCAAAAACTAGCTTTGCTTTAGCAAAAAATATTAATGGCTATGACCTCATGCTTGCGGATAAGATTGTTCTTACCGAAGCAGCATTAGATGAATTAACAGAATGGCTGGCATAGGAAGGGATAAGCAAATGAAAAAAAATCCATATAGCATCATCAAAAATATGCATGTCACTGAGAAGTCAATAATGCTTCAAGAACTTAAAAACTCAGAAAGCAATATCTCAGTCAAACGTTGCGAAAATCCAAAATACGTCTTCGTAGTAGACAAATGCGCAAATAAAGCTGAAATTTCTAGCGCGCTTGAAGAAATTTACAAAGACAAAGGGATCAAAGTGCTTAAAGTCAATACTGTGACCCTACCGCCAAAAGTTCGAAGAGTCCGTGGACGCGTTGGAATTCGCTCTGGACTTAAGAAGGCGATTGTGACTCTTGAAAAAGGCGATAGCCTGGATAACATTTAAATAAAGGTAGCTTAAAAAAATGTTGAAAAAATATCGACCAAGAACTCCTGGCACTAGACAGCTTATTTTGCCGAAACGCGAACAGCTGACACGGCCAAACGAAGACAATAAGGCGGTCACTAAACCGACCAAGTCATTGCTTTTGCCCAAAAGACGGACTAATGGACGCAATAATATGGGCCGTATCACTTGTCGTCATAAGGGCGGTGGACATAAAAGACACTACCGTATTGTCGACTTTAAAAGAGACAAAGAAAATATTCCTGCAAAAGTAGCCTCTATCGAATACGATCCAAACCGATCCGCATACATTGCATTACTCAATTATGCAGACGGCGAAAAAAGGTATATTCTGGCTCCCGAAGGTTTAAAGGAAGGCGCTACTGTTAAGACAAGTGAAACACCTCCCTTCTCTATCGGAAGCTGCATGAAACTCAGGCACATGCCACTCGGTTCCGTTGTGCATAACATCGAAATGAACCCAGGCCGCGGTGGAAAACTCGTCCGCTCTGCAGGACTATCGGCTCAGCTGATGGCTCGCAGCGGTGGTTACGCAACACTCAGAATGCCATCCGGTGAAATCCGCATGGTAAACGAAAACTGCAAAGCAACTTTCGGTGCAGTATCCAACTCGGAACATAATCTTCGTGTCGAAGGTAAAGCCGGTAGAATGCGTTGGAAAGGGATCAGACCTACTGTCCGAGGTGTGGCGATGAACCCAGTTGACCACCCGCACGGCGGTGGTGAAGGTCGAAGCAAAGGTAATATCCCACAAACTCCTTGGGCGATCTACACGAAGGGATATCGT
>WUUC01070928.1_pt1 | contig 17470 bp, 15 predicted proteins | sample 6278441 | NCBI WGS metagenome assembly WUUC01 (sample SAMN13675441, study PRJNA597444) | soil metagenome | isolation source: soil | place: USA: Washington | collected 2017-10 | reverse complement strand
TACCGGACATACCGAGCATGTCGCGGAGCGCCCACAGGATCGGCATGGTGGGATCGGCATCGACCGTGTGCTCACGGCCATTCACAGCTAGTTGCATCGTCAGCTCCCCGGCGAGTGGCGTTGGGCGAACACGCCGATCAGGTGAAGGGTGTTCGTGGATCTGCCGTGCCGCACTCGGCGGCCGTCTGATCAGGGATCTATTTACCGCATCGCACAAAGCCCAACTATATGGCATTATCTGCATAGACTTAGAAAGCAGGCTTATGAATGCGCCGCGACAACGTGAACGATTACTTGGCCTTCATCGCCGTTGCCCGTGAGCAGAGCTTTACCAAGGCGGCGGCCCAGCTTGGTGTCTCCCAGTCTGCGCTGAGCTACACGGTCCGCACACTTGAAGAGCGCCTGGGCCTGCGGCTACTCACCCGCACGACGCGCAGCGTCTCGGTCACCGAGGCTGGCGAACGTCTGCTCAACCGCATCGGGCCACACTTTGACGAGATCGAACGCGAGATCGCCGCGCTAAGCGGAATGCGCGATAAGCCGGCAGGCACCGTCCGCATCACCACCGTCGAGCATGCCGCCGAGACCATTCTCTGGCCAAGACTCGCGCCCCTGCTTCTCAACTATCCCGACATCAACATTGAAATCATCAGCGACTACGCGCTGAAGGACATCGTCGCCGACCGTTATGACGCAGGCGTGCGACTGGGTGAACAGGTCGATAAGGACATGATCTCGGTCCCGATCGCCCAGGACTTCCGCTTTGCCGTGGTCGGGGCCCCTTCCTACTTTGAACGCAGGGAGCTACCCATCACCCCCAACGACCTGACTGAGCACAGCTGCCTAAAGCTACGGCTGCCGACCCATGGCGGCTTTTATGCCTGGGAGTTCTATAAGGACGGTCGTGAGATGAAAGTTCGTATCGAGGGGCGAGCGGCTTTCAGCACCTTGGGTATGATGCGGCAGGCCGCCCTGGATGGGTTAGGCCTTGCCTATCTTGCGGAAGACCAGGTGGATGCGGCGATAGCAGAGGGCCGCCTAGTCCGGGTTCTCGCCGACTGGTCTCCGCCGCGGCCTGCCTATCACCTCTACTATCCAAGCCGCCGCCAGCACTCGCCCGCCTTTGCGCTCGTACTCGCGGCACTTCGTTATCGCAGCTCGTGACATCTCGGCATCTTGCTAATCGAGGAATACTACCGCGCTCAGCGCAAACCGCCCCTGCCATCCGCCGCCTGCGAATTTAGCTCAAGCTCCTGCCCATCGGGCGCAGCGCTGAGTTGGGCACGATGACGTTTCGGAATTATTTGCGGTATTGCTCGTCGGCTACCTTCTCCATCCAGTCGACGTTCTTGCCGTCGAGGGATTCCTGTATGGCAATGTGGGTCAGTGCGGTCGTCGGTGTGGCGCCGTGCCAGTGCTTCAAGCCCGGCGGAAACCACACGATGTCGCCCGGACGGACTTCTTCGATGGGACCGCCCTCACGCTGCACCCATCCGAGACCGGCCGTGATAATCAGGGTCTGGCCGAGCGGATGCGTATGCCACGCTGTCCGGGCGCCGGGTTCGAAGGTGACTTGGCCCCCGCTCACCCTTGCCGGATCCGGCGCCTGGAACAGCGGATCTACCCGGACCGATCCGGTGAACCAGTCCGGAGACCCTTTAGTGGAGGGCCGAGAACCGTTCCGCTTGATGTCCATGTCCATAACTGAGCTCCTTCTCTGCACGTTCGAGTTTTCCGCTTTGGCGCTCATGGCTGCGAGCGCAGCAAACCCGGCGGTAGCGACGATTACTTGTCGGCGTGAGTACGGTGACATTTGCTACCGGGGCCGTTTCTCGATGACTTCCTTGACCACCGGTGCTGCCGAGAAGGCGTTGGGCCAGCCCGCATAGAACGCGAGATGGCCGACGACCTCTCCGGCCTCTTCCTTGGTCAATCCGTTGTCCATCGCCCGGTTCAAATGATAGGTGATCTGCGCGACCTGGCCGGTCGCGACGAGAGCGCTGACAGTGACCAAGCTGCGGTCCCGTGGCGCAAGTCCCGGTCTCAGCCAGAGATCCCGGAACAGGACGTCTGTCGTGTACTGGACAAGACTGGGCGTTATTTGTCCGAGTTGTTGATCGACCCGCGCCGCCCGTTGCGCCTCCGCGGTCTCGTCGAGTGTAAGCCGGGGACCGGAAGCCGGCGGAAGTTGATCGGCTCCGATGCTGCGGCTCTTGAACACGTCCTTCGCCGCCGGAATAGCATCCATGGCGTTGGCCCAACCAGTGTAGAATGCCAGGTGTGTGATGATCTCCGAAATCTCGGCAGGCTTCACGCCATTGTCGAGCGCGAGATTGAGGTAGTACGGCAGTTCGACCGTCTGATCGCGCGCGATCAGAGCGGCGAGCGTGACGATGCTCCGGTCGCGCGCCGACAGTTCCAGTCGCTTCCAGAGATCGCCGAGCACGACCCCCTTCGCATATTTTTCGAGGGCGGGTGCGACGGCACGAATGTCTTCGGTTGTGGGCATGGCTTTCAATCCTTCGATGGTTGTCTGTTGACCGCTGGCCACATTCGCCACGATTGAAAACGAAAGTACGGTTGCTATGAGAAGCTTCATTGCGGCTCTCCTCCGATGGTCAGTGGGTATGCTATGAGCCATGACGCGATGAGCGCGGCGCAAAGTACGGTGAGGGCGCTGACGAGAAACACGACGTTCAGGCCGGCCGCTTTCGCGACCAACCCAAGCGCCGGACTTGCGAGCCCCTGAGCCAGGTCGAGGAAAGCGGTGTAGGCTCCCATCGCAAGGCCGCGGCTGTGTGCCGGCACCCGCCGGACCGCTTCGACGCCGAAGCCGGGATAGACCAGCGAAAATCCGAATCCTGTGAGAGCGGCCCCGAGCAGCGCCAGTTCGGGACGAACGGCCAGCCACATCAAAGCCTGGCCTGCAGTTTCGATCAGCACGCAGAACAGCGCGACCTTGGCGCCGCCAAACCTGTCGGCCGCATGGCCGAAGAAAACGCGCGCGAGGATGAATGCGAGGGCGTAGGCGGTATACGCCAGCCAGCCTTGCGTCCAGCCGCGATCGGCGAAAAGCAGCGCGGCGAACGTGGTCACAGCCCCGAACCCCACACTGCCCAAGGCCGAGCCGAAACCCGGCACCCACACCTGTCGGAACACTTTGACGAACGATATGCGGGCGCGCGGCACCGGCACGACAACGGGAAGCGGCGCAATGAGCGGCAGCGTCGCCAAGGGAGCCAGTGCCGTGACGAGCGCAATCGCAACAAAACCGTAGCCAGCGTAGAGCGCAGAGCCGACCGGCGCGCCGATCGCAAAGGCGGCGAACATCGCGGATCCTATCCAGGCGATGACCTTGCCGGTGTTTCGGCGATCGACGATCGCCAATCCCCAACTGACCGCGGCAGTGATAATGAAACTTTCGGCGCCCCCGAGTATGGCTCGCCCAAGCAGGAGCACCGCGACCGAAGCCTCCGGGTCGTGGCCGATCAGGAGTGAGCAAAGGTAGAGCAACCCGGAGGCGGAGGCCGCGAGCAGACCCAGGACAACCGCGCGCTTGGCGCCGCGACCGTCCGAATAGTTACCCGCCCACGGTCGCGAGATCAGCGATGCAGCAAACTGACTGCCGGCGACGAGGCCGACCACGAACGGGCCGAACCCCAATCCGTCGTGAACGTACAACGGAAGCACGGGCATCGCGACGCCGACGACGAGAAAGCCGACGAAAACCACGCCCATGATCGGCAACAGCGACGCCGCAAACGGACGAGGATCGACAGTCTCTTGCATGGCTACAACGGACATCGCCGTTCCTGGGATTCGTCGCTTCGCGGCCGTCGTTCGGCCACCGGTGAACTCCCAAGGTAAGCGCTTGGGGCCCCAGGGATTAGATGATAAAACTCAATTGGATTTATTGGAGTAGCCAATAAATGGAACGCGCCGACGCGAGTGACCTTCTCGCCTTCCTGGCGGTGGCGCGGGAACGCAGTTTCACCCGGGCGGCGGCCCGGCTCGCCATTTCCCAGCCGACCTTGAGCCAAACCGTTCAGAGCCTGGAAGAGCGGCTGGGCGTCAGGCTGCTGAATCGCACGACCCGGAGCGTCACGCCGACGCAGGCCGGCGAGCGGTTACTGCTCACGATCGGGCCCAAGTTCGACGAAATGGACGTCGAACTGGGGGCGTTGAGCGAACTGCGCGAGAAGCCGGCCGGGACGATCCGCATCACCGCGACCGAGTATGCCGCGCAGGCGATCCTCATGCCCGCTATGGCCAAGATCGCCCCGCTGTATCCGGACATCAAAGTCGAGGTGATGATCGACGTCGGCCTCACGAACATCGTGGCGGCGCAGTACGACGCCGGCATCCGGCCGGGCGAACTGGTGGCTAGGGACATGATCGCGGTCCGGGTCGGTCCGGACCTCCGCATGGCTGTGGTGGGCTCCCCGTCCTATTTCGAGTCCAGAAAGAGACCGCGAACGCCGCAGGACCTGACGCAACACAACTGCATCAACCTCCACCTGCCCACGCATGGCGGGAGGCTTTACGCTTGGGAGTTTGAGAAGAGCGGCCGCGAAGTCAACGTGCGCGTCGAAGGACAACTCGTCTTCAACAGCTCTGGCGCCCTGCTGCACGCCGCCCTGCAGGGACTCGGCCTGGCCTATCTTACGGACGGTCAGGTTCAGCCCTACCTGTCAAGCGGCGAGCTTGTCCGAGTGTTGGCGGACTGGTGTCTGCCGTTCTCCGGATATCACCTGTATTATCCCAGCCGCCGGCAAACTTCGCCGGCGTTCTCACTGCTGGTCGATGCGCTGCGATACAAGCGTAGAAGAGGGGAATGACATGGGCGGCACAACCGGGGCGCCAACGGTGTCGCGAAGCGGCTCCGCTATCGCAAGAATGCGCCCGCCGCGTCGGTCTCGCGCTTCCACAATGCTCACTCCACGGGGCGGCCATCAGGCTGCGGCGTCAGCCCGACGACGACGGTCTGGATGTGGTCGGGCCATGCTGGAGCGCTACCGGTCGACCAACTTGGGATCCTCATTCTGAATCCGGTACCGCAGGAGCATTGCGCCGCCTTCCAAGGCCCGGCTGCTCTCAAGCGTCATCGCCATAACGGGGGCCCGGCGATCGGTCTCAGCATCCGTGGAGTCGAAGAAGCTCGGAGCCCCCTTGGCGCCGTCCACGGACGGACACAGGATCAAGTTGAGCTCGTTGACCAGTCCTGCACGTAGAAAGGCACCGTTGGCGCCGCCGCCTCCCTCCAGCAGCAGCCGCTTCACGTCGAACTCGCGATTGAGGATGTCCAGCGCGAGGGCGAGGTCAAGTTCCGACTTTCCGGCGAAGACGTAGGACACGCCCTCGCCGCGTAGCCCGGCCAAGTGAGCATCCGACACTCCCTCCGACAGGACGACCACGATCGGATCGCCACCGATGTCCGGGCGGCCCCAGCCGATCTTGCCGTGAGGGTCGAGCACGACGCCGTACGCTTTCGCGTCCCGCCGCGCGAACCAAGGTTCGCGCGGAAAGGTCTCCGTCGTCGATGCCGGATAAGGCTTGCCTTTGGCAAACTCTTGCCCGGTGACCCGACCGACGAGCCATGCGTCTCCGGCCAATTCGTCATGGACGCGCTCGAAGACATTCGCAGGCCCCCCCTTGGGCCGCCAGCGGCTGGGAAGCGTCCGGCCGTCGACGCTGGAGGCCATAAGGCAGATGACATGTGGTTTCATGAGAAGGACTTGCTCTCACTTCCGATATTGCTCGTCGGAGACCTTCACCAACCAGGTCGCCGGCGTTCCGTTCAATGCTTCCTGGATAGAGGCCGTCAACTGAGGCGAGCCTCGCAGTATGCATCGCAGCGCTTTACAGGGCTATTCATTGCGCAGGCTCAATACGCACAGTGACGGGTCCAGGTTGGTCAAAAATCGAGGCGTTACCGACCGTTTGTCCAAGAATGATGATGCCGGGCTGCGGGACTTGGCCGTCACGGTAATAGATAACAAAGTGATCCGAAGTCCAAAGCCCGAGCGTCCCCTTCGAGAAATGCGTTTGCCGCGCGACCTCCTTTAAAGGCGAAGGCAGATTGCCGGTCTTTTCCTGACGCAAGTGATCACGCATTTGGATCGTAACCGGCAACATGCGGAGGAGCGATCTGGCCGCGTCGTTGTCGGCCAATTCGGCAGTCACCTCGCCCCATTCAGAGGAAATCAGGATGCGTTCCTGTGCCATAAGTGTTCCTGTCAGTCCGAGGATGAAGACGATCGCCGCCAATATTGTCACGGGCATGTGGTGTGCTCTTGCGATCATCGGCCGCTTCTCCTCTCGATTCGCGTTTCTTTAGCGGGCCAGATAAGGATGCCGTCATGAGGTGCGCTCATGAATGCCCGCATAGCACAAGGCGTCCCGTTTAACCGAGGGGAATGCCGTTGTGCTCCCATTCACGTTACATCTGGCAATGCGGCAAGGAACTTGTCGAGGGTGATAGGATACTCGCGGACCCGCACGCCGGTCGCGTTGTAGATGGCGTTGGCTACCGCGGCCGCGACACCGGTCAGGCCTAGTTCGCCGACACCCTTTGCCTGAAGCGGAGACATCGTCGGATCCAATTCGTCGATAAAGATCACGTCCAGGTGTGAAACATCCGCATGGACCGGCACCTCGTAGCCGGCAAGATCATGATTTACAAAGAAGCCGAAACGGGTGTCGACGACCATCTCCTCCATCAGTGCGGCGCCTATCCCCATAGTCATGCCGCCGATCACCTGACTCCGGGCCGTCTTGGGATTGAGAATGCGGCCTGCCGCGCAAACCGCAAGCATGCGCCTGACCCGGATCTCGCCGGTGAAGGAATCGACTGCCACCTCGACGAAATGTGCACCGAAAGTCTGCTGTGCAAACCGCTTCGACAGGTCGCCATACTCCATGAAGTCCTCGACGAGGATGTCGCCTGACTGCGCGGCCGTCCCGAGCGGCACAGCGCGGTTGCCGGACCGCACCTCCCCGTCTGCGAACACGACATCCACCGAGTTGAAGCCGAGTTTTTGCGCGACAGCTTCGCGCAACTTGGCGCACGCCGCGTAGACTCCCGCGGTGACCGAAGGCGCGCCCTGCTGACCGCCCGATCCGGGCGTCTCCGGAAACGTGGAATCGCCGAGCTTGGCGACCACCTTGTCGATCGATACGCCCATCATTTCGGCGGCGGTCTGCGCGACGATCGTGTAGCTGCCGGTGCCGATATCGGTCATGTCCGTTTCCACCGTCACCACGCCCCTGCTGTCCAGCCGCACACGCGCGCCTGACTTGCTGATCGGCGCCCCTCGGATCGCTGCCGCCATTCCCATGCCGACGAACCAATGGCCATCGCGCACCTTTCCGGGCTTAGCGTTTCGCTTACTCCAACCGAATTTATCCGCCCCTGTCTCCAGGCATTCGACAAAGTGACGCGCCGAGAATGGTCGTTCAGGTTTCTCGGGGTCGACTTGGGTGTCGTTGAGAATCCGGAAGCGGACCGGATCCATCCCCAGCTTCTCCGCCATTTCGTCCATCGCGATCTCGAGCGCCATCATACCGGGCGCTTCTCCCGGCGCACGCATCGCATTGCCTTCAGCCAGATCGAGTACAGCCAAACGTACGCGCGTCATTCGGTTGGCGCCGGCGTAGAGCGCCCGAGTTGACAGCGTCGTCGGTTCAGTCCGACCACCTGACAGATTGCCCGAGAGGCTTTCGTGGCCGATCGCGGTGATCTTGCCGTCCGAAGTTGCGCCAATCTGAATACGCTGGATGGTCGCTGGACGATGGATCAGATTGTTGAACATCAACGGCCGCTGGAGCGCCAGCTTGACCGGCCTGCGGGCTGCGCGCGCTCCGAGCGCTGCCATGACGAGGTCGGACTGAGCTGTTCCCTTCCCGCCGAATCCGCCGCCGATATACGGTGATATAAGCCTGACGTTTTCCTTTGGAATGCCCAATGTCTTGGCTAGATCGCGTGTCCCCCAGTTCATCTGCTGGATCGATGTCCAGCAGGTCAGCTTGTCGCCCTCCCATATCGCCATTGTCGCGTGCGGCTCCATCATGGCGTGCGCCTGGTTGGGCGTCGTGTAGGTCTCGTCGAGCTTGACCGCCGAAGCCGCGAAAGCGCCAGCGAAGTCTCCGACGGTTGTCTCGGTGGGACCTCCATATGGACCCTGCTTGGCAAGCGGCGCCGTCCGCTTATGAGCCTCGAGATCGAACGATCCGTTGCTCCTGACATAATCTATACGGACGAGGGAGGCGGCCGACCGCGCTTGTTCGAACGTTTCGGCGACGACCAAGGCCGCGACTTGATGGTAGTGGTCGACTTCCGGGCCGGCCAGAAAGCGCTGAGTGTAAAACTCGCCTTTTGCGAGCGGTCCTGCGTTCTCATGGGTTACGACGGCGATGACACCCGGGGCAGCCTTTGCACCGGCGGTATCGATGGACTTGATGAGTCCCTTGGAAATCGCTGCACCAACGACATAGCCGTATGCAGCATTGCTTGCGGCGCCATCATACTCATAAGCGTAGGTGGCCGTGCCTGTCGTTTTGAGTCGTCCCTCGACCCGGTCATGCGGTTTGCCGACGACGCTGAGCCGATCGATCGGATTCGGGGTGGCGAGCGTATCGAACTTCATGGCTCATCCTTTCACTTACACAGCCGCAGGCATTCGCGTTCCGTTGTGCGGAAAGGTTTCCTTCCACGAGGCGGGCTTACGGCTTGCTCTTGGCAAACTCCTGCCGGTCACGCGCCGCCGAGCCATGCGTCGCGGCCATTCATCTTGATGTGTCTCAGTACCTACGCTGTCTGACCGCCGTCGACGACCATTGCGTGGCCTACGACAAAAGCCGCCGCGTCTGAGCACAGCCAGACAACGGCCGCGGCGATTTCCTCGGGTTTTCCCATCCGTCCGACCGGCTCCTGTGCGATCACCCTTTCCCTTCCCTCAGGTGTACCGCCGCTGAAGCGGTCCATCATCGGCGTTTCGATGATGCCGGGGCATACGACGTTCACTCGAACGTTCGACTTGGCGTAGTCGAGTGCTGCCGCCTTCGATAGACCAACAACCCCGAATTTAGCCGCGCAGTACGCCGCCTGGCCTGCGAAGCCCTTGACCCCCGCACCGGAGGAAGTGTTGACGATGGAGCCGCCGCCCTGCTTCAGCATCAGCGGGATCTGATATTTCATGCACAGGAAAACGCCGCGCAGATCGACCACGATCAATCGATCCCACTGTTCCACCGTGAGATCGGCCAACGGCATGATCGCCTGTTCGATGCCGGCATTGTTGAAGGCGTAGTCCAGGCGCCCGAATACTTCGATTGTCTTCTCCAGCGCGGCCTTTACATCTTCGTCACGGGAGACATCGCACCTGACTGCAAGTGCCCGTCCGCCGGCCTGCTCGATAATGCGAGCAGTTTCTCGATTATTCGCTTCCGACGCATCTGCAACCACGACACTAGCGCCTTCACGCGCGAATGCCAGCGCAGCCGCCCTGCCGATGCCGGCTCCCGCTCCTGTCACAAACGCTACTTTTCCGCTAAATCCATCATTTCCGTTAGGCATGTTGGTTTCCTGATCTTTCGTGCTCATGTCGATTTGACTTCAAATTTTGATGGCTAGACACCCACCGAAGGCGCGGCAGCTTCCACCACCAGATCCAGAGGCAGCGTCAATCAAGAATCCGGAGCACCCGATCACGATACGGCCGGCAAGGCGCTGAGGTGTTTATCCAAGGTGACAGGGTAATCCCGCACGCGAACGCCGGTCGCGTTGTAGACTGCATTGGCGATGGCGGCGGCGACGCCGCATATGCCGAGTTCGGCCACACCCTTTGCCTTCATTGGCGAGACCTTGTCGTCAGCCTCGTCGAGGAAGATCACCTCCTGATGCGGTATGTCGGCGTGAACCGGCACTTCATAGCCGGCGAGGTCGTGATTGACGAAGAATCCACGACGCTTATCAACGGCGAGTTCCTCCATCAACGCCGCACCGACGCCCATGGTCATCGCTCCGATCACCTGGCTCCGTGCGGTCAATGGATTCAGGATTCGGCCCGCGGCGCAGACCGCGAGCATTCGACGGACGCGAATCTCACCCGTGAATCCGTCGACCGCTGCTTCGACGAAATGGGCGCCGAAGGTCGACTGCTGGTAGCTCTTGTCGAGACCTCCCCATTCAATCTTGTCCTCGGCGACGAGTTCGCCCTCGCGGACGGCGTCGAGCAGTTTGGCGGTGCGGTTGCCGCCGAGCACCTGACCGTCCGCGAATGTCGCCTCCGCCGAGTTGAACCCGAGGCGTTGCGCGACGGCTTCCCGCAACTTTACGCATGCCGCGTAGACGCCCGAAGCCGAACAGTTCGCGCCAAACTGCCCTCCGGATCCGGAGGAAACGGGGAAAGCGGAATCGCCAAGCCGAACCACGACCTTTTCGATGTCGACGCCCATCATCTCGGCGGCGGTCTGCGCGATGATCGTATAGCTGCCAGTGCCGATGTCGGTCATATCGGTTTCGACAACGACAAGCCCATCTCTTCCCAGACGAACGCGCGCGGCCGACGGAATCAGCAGGTTGTTGCGGAACGCGGCTGCAGCACCCATTCCGACAAGCCAGTGTCCGTCGCGCACGGCGCCCGGGGACGCGTTCCGGCGTCGCCACCCGAACCGCTCGGCACCCTCGCGCAGACAGCGCACCAGGTTGCGCTGGGAGAATGGACGGTCCGGCTTCTCGGGGTCGGCCTGGCTGTCGTTGCGCACGCGCAACTCGACGGGATCCATCCCCAGCTTCTCCGCCATTTCGTCCATCGCGATCTCGAGCGCCATCATTCCAGGCGCCTCGCCAGGGGCCCGCATCGCGTTCCCTTCCGGCAGGTCCAAGACGGCAAGCCGCATCGAGGTGAGACGATTAGCGCCGGCGTAGAGCAGCCGCGTCTGATTGGTCGCCGTCTCCGGCTGGCCGTCGGGAAGATCGCCTGAGCCGCTTTCGTGGGCGATGGCGACGATGTTTCCGTCGGCGGTGGCTCCGATCCGAATGCGTTGCCGGGTCGCGGGACGATGTGTCGTGTTGTTGGGGACAAATGGCCGCGGCAGCGCGACTTTGACGGGGCGACCAGCCGCTTTTGCTCCCAACGCGGCCATCACCGCGTCGGATCGCAGGAACAGCTTGCAGCCGAACCCGCCGCCCACGTAGGGCGACACGAAGTGGACGTTCTCCTTGGGGATGCCGAGAGTGGTTGCGAGATCCGTCCTGCCCCAGTCTATCATCTGGTTCGACGTCCACACCGTCAGCTTGTCCCCGTTCCACGCTGCGATCGAAGCGTGAGGCTCCATCATCGAATGGCTCTGGTCGGGCGTCGTGTAGAGCTCGTCGAGCTTCACCGGTGCCTGAGCGAAGGCCTGCTCGAAATCGCCGGTGCGACTTTCAGGAGGTTCCTGCTTTTCGGGACTGTTCGGGTCCTTCGCAAGGGGCGCGGTCTTCAGCGCCTCGTCGAGATCGAACCTTCCTTCCGACGCCGCGTATTCGACGCGTACCAAGGTGGCTGCCTCAGTCGCCTGCTCGAAGGTCTCCGCCACGACCACCGCGACCGCCTGATGGTAGTGATCGATGTCGGGACCGCCGAGCAGCTTCGCCGTGTTGAATTTGCCCTTGCCGAGCTTGCCGGCGCTCTCAGCAGTCACGATGGCGATGACTCCGGGGGCGCGCTGCGCCTCCGCCAGATTCATGCTCCTGATGCGGCCTTTGCCGATCGAGGCCCCCAAGATGGCCCCGTAGGCCGGATTGGTCACAACGTCGTGGTGCTCGTAGGCGTATGTCGCCTTTCCCGTCGTCTTCAAGGGGCCGTCGATGCGGGGATGTGCGCGTCCCACGACCCGCATGCGGTCGATGGGGTTGGTTTCGGCGGGTTTATCGAACTTCATTGCTGCCTCGCTTCGTGCATGGCGGCGACCGTCCGCTCCACGAGTGACACCTTGAATGCGTTCTCCTTGGTGGGCTTCGCATCGGCAAGCAGACGGGTGGAGAACGGCTTAGCGCCTCCGCGCAGCTCGGCTTCCGCTTTTTCGATACGCCAAGGTTTGGGCGCCACGCCGCCCACCGCCACCCGTCCCGTTCCGTCGCGCTGCAGTACCGCCGCGACAGAAACCAGGGCGAAAGCGTAAGACGCGCGATCACGGACCTTCTTGTAGATATGCGTTCCGCCGAGCGGAGGCGGCAGCGTCACCGCCGTGATTAGCTCGCCCGAGGAAAGCGTGGTCTCCACATCCGGAGTATCGCCGGGTAGCCGGTAGAAATCGGCAATGGGTATCTTCCGCGTCCGTCCCCCGGCGTCGATAGTCTCCACCTGGGCGTCGAGCGCCCGCATGGCCACCGCCATATCGGAGGGATTGGTGGCGATGCACATCTCGCTCACGCCGATCACGCCCAATTGTCGGCTGAAGCCACCGATCGCCGCACAGCCCGACCCGGGGTTTCTCTTGTTGCAAGGTTGGTTGGTGTCGTAAAAGTAGGGACAGCGTGTGCGCTGGAGCAGATTGCCCGCCGTCGTCGCCTTGTTGCGAAGCTGGCCGGAGGCGCCGGCGAGAAGTGCCCGGCTGAGGACGCCATAGTCTCTCCTGACGCGCGTATCGGCCGCGAGAGCAGTGTTTCTCACCAAGGCGCCGATGCGAAGCCCGCCGTCTTCGGTCTTCTCGATCTTGTCGAAGTTCAGTCCGTTGACGTCGATGAGGTGCCGCGGCGTTTCGATCTCAAGCTTCATCAGGTCGAGTAGATTGGTGCCGCCGGCGATGAACTTCGCGCCCGGCGTCTCCTGTGCTTTGGCGGCGGCTTCCCGAGCCGAGGTAGCGCGTTCGTAGGTAAATGCCCTCATGTCTTGCTCCCGGCGGCCTCGGCGATTGCCTCGGCGATGTTCGAGTAGGCACCGCAGCGGCAGATATTGCCGCTCATGCGTTCGCGCATCTCGATGTTCGTAAGCTCGGGCGTAGACGTCAGGTCGGCACTGACGTGGCTCGGAATGCCCGCCTTGATCTCATCGAGCACCGCGACCGCAGAGCAGATCTGTCCCGGGGTGCAATAGCCGCACTGATAGCCGTCATGTTTGACAAACGCCGCCTGCATTGGGTGCAGTTGCTCCGGCGTTCCGAGCCCTTCGATCGTGGTGATCTTATCGCCCTGGTGCATAACCGCGAGGGTTAGGCACGAATTGATGCGAACCCCATTGACGATCACGGTACACGCCCCGCACTGACCGTGGTCACATCCCTTCTTCGTGCCGGTGAGATGAACATGCTCGCGGAGCGCGTCGAGGAGTGTGGTGCGAGTGTCGAGCTGCAGGCTGCTCAGCTTGCCGTTGACTTCGAACGAGACGTCGAAACCTTGCCGAATGGCCTCCGACCTTGCGGGTTGCGCTTGCGCTTGCCGGCCTGGGAGTATTCCAATCATGGCCGTAGCAGTTCCACCGACCAAAACGCCTCGTCTCGACACTTCCGGTTCGACGGAGTTTGCCATGTCATCTCCAGATCTCGCTGCGGGTTACATATGACGCAAGCCAATTCCCATACCGCTCGATAGTTCGTGCGCGCAGACTTGATGCGACGATGAATGTTTCTCATGCATGCCGGGCGTCAGCCGCCCGGAGGCCCTTACCGGGCTCGGCGAACGGCCCTTGGCCGATACTAGCGGCCCAGCACGCCATCTGATGTATGCAAGGACGGCGGAGACACAAAGGATTGCAGCGCTGATATCGAAGGTACTTTGGTAGCCCTTCAGGTCACACCAGCCGCCGACGGTCGCGCCGAGGCTGATTGCCAGTTGGATCACCGCGACCATGAGGCCTCCCCCGGTTTCGGCATCGTGAGGCAGGAGCGATCTGGATTTCAAAGGCCGAGCGGCCGCATCTCCCGGACATGATCGATGAAGAGCCGGAGCGCCGCCGGGACTTGGCGACGGCTCGAGTAGTACACGTGGAAGCCGGGACCAAGGGGCGCCCAGTCGTCCAACACCGTGCGCATCGTGCCCTCGCGAAGATATTCGCGAACCATCGGGTCTGCGACGTACATCAGTCCGGCGCCGTCCTTAACGGCGGCCAGTCCGATTTGCCCCTGATCGACGGTCAATCCGCCCGGAACATTCACCTCGAGTTTTTCGTCGCCGCGCTCGAACTCCCAGCGATAGATGCGGTCGTCTCCGGTTCGGATCCTCACACAGCGATGAGTCTGCAGATCATTGGGATGGAGCGGTGCTCCGTACCGTTCGAAATAGGATGGAGCCCCCACGACGAGCCAGCGGATATCGGCGGAGAGGCGCTGGGCAATCATGTCCTGTGGGACCGTGCCGCCGTACCTGATGCCAGCGTCAAAGCCGCTTTCGACCACGTCTATCATCCGATTGTTCACGGAGAACTCGATTTCGATTTCGGGATATTTCGCGAGGAACGTGGCCATGACTGGTCCGATGAGAAATTGGGCCGCCTCGGTTGGCACGCTCAATCGCACTCGACCCATGGGCGCGTCGCGGAAGCGGTTGAGCACATCGAGGGCACGATTGATCTCGTCGAATGGCCGATTGAGCGCAGACTGAAGCGCCTCGCCCGCGGCGGTGAGCGTCACGCTGCGGCTCGTCCGGTTCAAGAGGCGGAGCCCCAGGCGCTCTTCGAGGCCGCGCAGCGCGTGGCTAAGAGCCGAGGCACTGATGTCGAGCTCGAGTGCAGCCCGTCGAAAATTGCGATGCTTTGCGATCTCCAGGAAATACGAGAGGTCGGCAAAGTTCGATCGATGAGACTGCATCTTCAGCGGCTCCTTCGTACAGCCGGAGCGCTGTCCGCTCCGGTGACAGCGTAGCGTACCTGAATCATCCAGGGAGCATACATTGGCGGCTCTGAGCCGAGGTAGTGGCCAATTCAACAGCGAGTCAACGACACCCAGGAATCCGTCGCCGGGATTTTCAAAACGCCCCTTCCTAGGCTGTCTCGACTTGGGCCCGACGATCAGAAGGACATAGGTGTTGCCACCTGGACCCGCGCCGTGGCAGATTACGAGCCCCCTTGGGGCTACACCAGCAAACCCGGGCGTGCAAAAAGTCCTTATTTTGCGGGGCTTTCTCGAAGCTGCTTTAAAGTGGCGGTTATGAAGCAACCGCACACCCCTTCTTACCTCTAATGGATTGCGCCGAGTTAAACGGCAATTGCCGCAGTCAAGTCACCAGCAGCTCAGGGTCGAACACCGGTTGGCCGGTTGCCTTCCTTGGATAACTGGCAGCTGGGGACGTGCCCACCAATCCCTGCTGTCAGCGTACCGCCTATGACTTCAGTAGCTGCAACTTGTCCACTTCCTCACCTTCGTAAAGCTCCCCATCATACTTGATGAAGTGCTTCTGTTTTTGCAGTGCACGAAGGGAACGCCAGTGAGCCAGTACCCGTATCAAAGTAAGGCCGAACCGACACGTGCGAGCCGATCATATGCCAGACGCAGAAGCGAAAAAGTCCGTTAAGCCCCACACCACCGGCATGCAGGACCACAACTCGGACCTATCAGTAGTTCCGAATTGGGTTCTCGGATGGATTAAGGACAAGAAGCTGACGGAAAGCTATCTAGGGACTGTGGCTGTGCCGGAGAACGTGCCCGCAGAGGTCATTGTTGAGGCGGTGCGGCACGAGACCGGGATGGCGAAAGCTGTCGAGTTCATGAACAAAACCAAAGGACCTTGATCAAACAGCTAACCGACGCGGCTTCACTTGCTCGGCTTCACTGTGTACCGCGCGACAACTTCCGCAGGCGTTAGACCAAAGTGCTGCAATTGGGCAGCGACTACTTTTGGCTCGGCGAACCCGTTATTCTGGCCGATAGCGACCGCGTAGTCATTTAGCGCCTTGATCAGCTTAACCAGGCGATCCCCTTCGATGATTCGCGAAGCGGCGTGGAGCGTTGCCGCGAACTCAGGCTTCGTCTTCGGGTGCACCATGATCGGCGTCGCCGAACATGTCTGGTCGTATTGCGCCGAGAACCAGGTCATCGAGCCATTCAACTGGTTGCAATCGTGCTTATTGATCGCCTGTGCCTGGGTCGCTCCGCTCTTACATTCGATGACGAAATACTTGAGCGCCCCGACCGCCCACAGATTGTCAGGGCCTCGACCTGATTCCTTCTCCGGCTGTTGCGATCCGTAGCCGAGGAACAGGCCGAGATCCCGCATCGCGCTCTCGAACGTGCCGCTGTTCTCCTCGCCCCACGCGAGCGATTCGGTCAGCGCGTTGACCCAAAGAACCAGTTCGTTCTTCTCAAGGAACTGCTTCATGAAGGCAACCGCTGTCGCGGCCTGTCCGTCCCTCGGGACTTCGAGTTTCCGGTAGCTGACGCCCTTGATCGGCCGCAGCAGCGCCGTGTTGGCCTGTACCGCCGCGAGTTGCGTCTCCTGCGCCTTCACGGGGTCCAAATGATGCAGGTACTCTGCCCGCTGCTGGAGAAGGTAACCCCGAGCAGGCCGCTCCTTCGTCTTGTCGATGACAACCTGTACTTCCTTTTCCGCGGCGTCGTAGCGTCCCAAACGCGCCGCATCAAACGCGTTCCGGAGCGCCACGACAGACTCTTCGATGTGGCTCGCGCTGCCTGCGTCAGCGTTCACCACGGCCGACCGGCTCAATTCGAGCCATTCATCATGACCGTTCAGACAGTCCTCCATAACCTTGGCGATCTCCGCGAGAGGCTGGCCTTTCAACTGGGAAGTGATGTCGCGTCCCAATTCCAGTTGAGCGCGGGTAGCCGGCGAGAACATCGCGCGCGCGTCTGCCCCGTGAAGCCGCGACGTCAGTCTCGAGCCCATGAGTATGACCACACAGTGATCCTGGCTCGAACGGACACCGCGTCCCATGCCCTGCTCGATGCGCTGAACCTGCCGCAGCAACTGCCGGCGTGTACCATCAAGAGCCTCCTGCTCAATGCGCTCCAGCAGGCCATAAACCTCGGGTAGTCCGTCGATCACCAGCACCTCGCACGCCGTCCCGGGCAGATCCACGCCGTCGTATTTCGCCACGAAGACCGTCAATCCAACGTGACCCGCGCGTAACCTATCAGTGCCGGCCTCCATGTTGTCGGCGGTCAGGGTCTGGTGCGCGACGTCGCTCCAGAATTCGGCCCTCTTCTTCGATGGGACGATCACGGCGACGTTCAAGCTCTGGGCCACGTGTGAGAGCAGCGCCTTGATCTCGTCCGTGGTGATATTCGGGTTGATTTCTTGCGGGGCGAGAATCATGCGGTCGCCGATGTCGCCACCACCTTTCGGCCGGATGGGGTCCGCGACCTCCTTCGGGTCTGCTTGGAAGTGGCTGACCAGGATGCCGTCGTCGGCTAGAGTTGCCGTCATGTAGATGCGCCGCTTTGCTCCCGTGAACGCTGGAATGTTGTCGATCGGAATGAAACGCGGCGCGATCTCCAGATGGCCTCCGCCGAACGCGCATTGACTCAACGATAGCAC
>WUUC01016728.1_pt1 | contig 17471 bp, 12 predicted proteins | sample 6278441 | NCBI WGS metagenome assembly WUUC01 (sample SAMN13675441, study PRJNA597444) | soil metagenome | isolation source: soil | place: USA: Washington | collected 2017-10 | reverse complement strand
TTCCCGGTGTCGACAAGCTCATCGTGAGTTATGTAGGCTATACTTCCGACACACTCACCGTCGGCGGCGAGACCAATGTCAAGGTCGAGCTTCGGTCCGACGAGATGCTACAGGAAGTCACGGTCGAAGGATGGAAGTCCACGACAGGCATAGATCATTCCTCCGGCATCAACATCCAGGTGATGGACGAGAAAGAGCTGTTCAAGGCCGCATGTTGTAACCTCTCGGAAAGCTTCGAAACCAATCCCTCCGTTGACGTCGCCTTTACCGATGCCGTTACAGGCACCAAGCAAATACAGATGCTCGGACTTTCCGGCCCCAACACAATGATCTCCATCGAGAACATGCCGGGAGTTCGCGGACTCGCTTCGAGCCAGGGCATACAATTCATTCCCGGCACATGGATCAATTCGATCCAGGTGACGAAAGGAGTGGGGTCTGTCATCAACGGGTATGAGAGTATCGCGGGCCAGATCAACGTCGAGTTGAAGAAGCCCCAGGAGAGCGACAAGGTTTACCTCAATGGCTATGTGAACAACTCCGGCCGTTCGGAGCTCAATGCGATCTGGACCGGCCAGACCAGCAAGAAGTGGGCGACCACCGTGTTGCTCCATGGAAGCATCCGGCCTGTCGAGATGGATCAGAACGAAGATTCGTTCCTCGATTTCCCCACCGGCTCACAAGTGAATTTCGTCAACCGCTGGGTTTATAATTCCAACGGATGGCTCGGGCAATTGAGCTTCAAAGTACTCAAGGACGACAAGCAAGGTGGCCAGACCGGCTACAATGCCGACGTGGATAAGTTCACGGCCAATCGCTACGGCCTGGAGATCAACACCGACCGGTATGAGTTCACGGGTAAGTTAGGCTACCAGTTCCCGATGCATCCCTACAAGAGCTTTGGGATCCAGGTGAACGGCCTCATCCACAACCAGGACAGCTATTTTGGCTTCAATGCTTATGATGCCAGGGAGAGCTCCGTGTACACCAACCTGATCTACCAGTCGATCATCGGCAGCACGATGCATAAGTTCAAAACAGGTATCAGCTTCCTGTACGACACACAGCAGGAGGATCTTACCCTTCGTGATACACCCGGTGTGTTGAATTTCAATCGAACGGAGTTTGTGCCAGGCGCATTCGTGGAATACAACTATGACGACCTGAAGAAGTTCTCGATGATCGCCGGCGCACGTGTCGATCGACACAACCTGTTTGGTTTTTTCTTTGTTCCCAGATTGCATCTCAAGTATGACCTCACCAATACTACTTCTATTCGTGCATCGGCCGGCAGAGGTATTCGTGTGGCCAACATCATTGCGGAGAACAGCAATTTCCTGGTTTCATCGAGAAGGTTTCTGATGTCGAACCTGACGTCATCCAAGGGATATGGTTTCAGGCCGGACGATGCATGGAACGCTGGCGTTAATCTCTCACAGGACTTCGAGCTGGACTACCGGCCCGGTGTCATCAGCGTCGACTACTTCTACACCACGTTCAAGAACCAGGTAGTGATAGACTACGACAGGGACCTGCACGAGGTGCACTTTACGGGGCTGCAAGGAAAGTCGTTCTCCCACAGCTTTCAGGCACAGATAGATTACCAATTGATCCGTCGCCTCGACCTTCGTGTGGCGTACAGGAGGATCGATGTGCAAACCGACTATCTCGATGGTCGCCTGAGCAGGCCTTTGATCCCCAAGGATCGCTCTTTTGTGAACCTCGCCTACAAGACAAAATCCAATTGGGGTTTCGATTACACCGTGCAACGGGTGGGGCAGCAGAGAATACCGGGCACTTCAGGCAATCCGGCGGAGCACCAGCTGCCGGCATATTCCGCTCCGTACTGGATGATGAACCTACAGGTCACGAAGGATTTCATTCCTCGTAAAGCCGATGCGGCAGCATGGAGTGTTTACCTGGGCGTGGAGAATTTCACAAACTTCAGACTTGACAACCCTATCCTTGGTGCCAGCGATCCCTTCGGTCCCTACTTCGACAGCTCGATGGTGTGGGGTCCGGTGTTTGGAAGGATGGTGTATGGAGGGTTCAGGTATAGAATAAAGTAGTAAGAGTAAGTAGTAAGTAGTAAGGAGATGTGAGGGGCGGGTACTCCTACGAAGTGTTAGTCCCGCGTCCGGCTACGAAGTACAGACCTCCAAAAAAGTGCGGCGGGACCCCCAGGTTATCAAAGAGCGATAAGTGACTATGAAATGCTTAGCCTTCGAAGTTGGCATTCATCGGAACTCTAAACACCTTGATAACTTCGGGGTCGCGGCTAGTTCTATTTTAATTTGCATTTCATAGGAAGGGCCGCGATGACCTGCATTTCATAGTCAGTATCCTATGAGCACAAACGGAGCCCAATAATATGGCTCGGAAAATTTTTTGGATGCGATCATTTTGACCTTTGATTGTTGGAGCGCGTAATTAAATCCGCGCCCAGGATTCTTCAACAACTCCGAATAGAAGTCAGTCATCAGCTGCGCTGTCGATTCATCGGCAACACTCCAGAATGACACGATGAGGTTTTTCGCTCCGGCGTACACGAGCGCACGGGAGAGGCCGATCACTCCTTCGCCCTTCGAATATTTGCCTAGGCCGGTCTGACACGCTGAGAGCACGGCGAGGTCGGCATTGAGGTTGAGGTTGTAGATCTCACCGGAGTAGAGATGTCCGTCGTCGCCGGAGCTTTCGTTGAGGAAGATCTTCGATAGCTCCGGATCGGTTTCGTCGACTACGCCGTGGGTAGCGAAGTGTAGGTAGTTGTACCTGGCGATGTCATTTGATTTTACGATCGCTTCGTTAGCCTTGTCGAACAGCATGACCTCTGCGGAGGCCTGGGGGAACAGGCTCGCGATCGTTTTGATCTCCGATTCCGTGGCGGGTAGCTCGCTCAGGTGATCTTTTTGCGCGAACCTCACAGGCGCACAAAGGAAGATGGACTGGGCTGTCGAAGTATTCGCCCGCCGTTGTTTTCGCTTTTGTGCGAACAAGGCCGCGGAGAATTCGTAGCTGACAGCTTTGGATTGCGCGAGATAGGATGTGTTTGCGAAACCCAGGCTGCTGCGGGTAGTCTTGGCCAATGCCTCGAGCGGCAACGTGCTCATTCTGCCCGACGGAATAACGATAACATTTTCTTTACCTGTTTCGGGCCACAATACATATTTCAGCTCCGCTGCACTTTTGGAGTAGGTTGCATAGTCGCGGTAGTAGATGCCATTGATGAGCCCCTTCGTAAGCCGGTCGAAATCGGCAGGGATGGTTTTCTCAAACGACTTGAAGTTCTTTTGTGTGATCACAAACTGGAACATCTTCCCTGATTTCTCGGCAACGAAATAGCTAACGATCGCCTCGTCCGGACCAAGCATGGCCTTCAGCTCGTTCACCGTAGGAAATACGTTGTTGAACTTAAGGTTATAGTAGTTAGGAAAGTCTTTCTCGAGCTTCTTCGTGAACGCGGTGTACTCGTGGTTAAGGACAAACAACGATTCGCGGAGATATTTCTCTTCATCGGCAGGCGGACCGAGACTGAGCTTCTGTGCCAGGAGAGCAATACCTGACTTCAGGTTCTTTTCCTCGTCGACGAGATCCTGTGGAATTCCGGCAAATGACTTTGCCTGCGCGTCGGCGATGGACTCTTGCAGGACGGCAGACTTACTCTTTTCAGCAAAATAGAACGCGATCTCCCGGTACTTCCCGGGGGCGGTTGTGATATCGCCGATCGCGGATGCAAGCCGCACGCCGTCCTCATAGACATCGTTGGCCAGCGCGCCCAGGGAGATCTTGTCGCTTTCGTCGGCACTGTGGTGACGGATGTCATCGATCAGGGAGTCGCACAGATAAAGACAAGTGAGGGCCAGCTTCAGCTCCGAGAGCCTGAGCGTTTTACCGAAGTGCTTTGCCTCGAGGCCCTGTGCTTTGAGCATGAGGCTGTATAAAAGCACATTGGCGTTATAGAACTCGCTGACGGGCGGATTGACGCCGATATCTTTCTGGTTGAATGATGGTATGTTGGCACACATTGCCAGCTGGAAATCCTTCAATGCCTCGTCGAAGTGTTGCTGGTTTAGATGGACCGCGCCGATCTGGTTGAGGGTAGAAGCGATGTCAGGATGTTTTTCTCCAAAGGATTTCCGGTATTGCTCCAGGGCTTTTTCGAAGTAGGTGAGGGCCAGTTTGCTGTTCTCCATCTTCATGTACGTCTGACCGAGGTTGCGATAGACGAAACCGAGATTCGGATGGCCATTCGGATAAAGATTCAGCCAGATCTTTGAGGCAGCTTCGAGGTTATTGATCGCATCGCCGAACAGCTCGATCTGGGTGTAGAGCACGCCGATATTGGTGTTGGCGATCGCGATCTTCGGGTGTTCATTGCCGTGAAGTTTTTTGTAAACCGCGAGGGCTTTCTCGTAATACTCCAATGCCTTGTCAGGGTCGATCTGGCTGTACACCAAACCAAGGTCGTTGTATGAAGCCGCCACGTTTTCGCTTTGTTCGCCAGATAATTCCTGCTGCAGTTGAAGGGCCATCAGCCCGTTGGTTTCCGCCTGGTTGTATTTGCCCGATGCGTTGTAGGTGAGGCTCAACAAAGAAAGGCACTTGGCTGCGTCTTTTGTGCGGTCTTTATTTGATTGTTGAAAGATGACGTATGCTTCCTGGAGCTTTTCGAGGGCAAGATCCTGGCGGCCTTTGTTGAGATGCAGTGCGCCTATGTTGGTGAGAAAGATCGCTTTATTCTTTTGTGATTTCCACCGGCCGGAGTCCAGCGTTTTGATCAGCGTTTCGGCCTTGGTATAATCGCCTGCAGCCAGGAGCTCGTCGAATGTCTGCGAGTAAACACAGACCGGGATCAGGAAAATGAAAAAGGCGATTAACTTCATTGGCAGGTCAGAACCGGTACACGTAGGTGAGTGAAGATACAAACTCGCGCGTCAGGCCGTCCGGGTTGGTTTCACGCTGGACGATCTTGTGTCCCAACAACAATTTGACACCCGAACGGACATTGAAGTTATACCCGGTGGTCATGAGCAACGAGCAGGCGAGTCCCTTTGCCGCGTCCGGACTGATCCTTGTCTGCGGTGAGTTGGCTTCCGGGCCCGACCTGACGAATTCGTCCTTGGTGATGCGATAGATCGGAAGTATGCCTGCGGTGAGGTTAAGTTTCGAGAAGCGGAAGTTGCGTTCGATGCGCACCATGACGTCGGTACCGCGCCGGAGTTCCTTCGCCTGGTTGTACCGGTCGGCATAAGCTTTCAGACCCGGCTCAGCTCCAGCCCAGGATGACCACACGAACTTGTTCTTGTTGCTATTGAGCGGTATCTGTATACCTGTTGCAAACAACCACTTCCGGTTGATCAACGATATGCCGGATATCACGTCATAAGTCCCAAGACTCGTCTGGTAATACATGGGCAAAGGCAATCCGGTTTCCGTCGCTTTGTCTGAATGGTTGGTGGGTATTTTTCCTCCGAAGGAAAGATTGAGGCTGAAGTTGTCGGACGAATAAACATTGCGCGTAAAGCAAAGTGAAATATCGCCCATACCCTGCGTGTTCGCCAGCCGGCCGGTGATGGCCTGGAAAGGAAGCTTCAGCTGGAACGTGTTCTTTCTTTTGATAGAAAAATTAAGATCGGCAGTAGCAACGTAAATGACTGGAGTGAGGGTGGTGGTGCCCCGATAGAAGCTCAGTTCTGCAGATTGAAGCCGTACGGCGATCTTCCTGCTGTAGGGCTGATCTGGCTTCATGGCACCCATCGTACAAAAGCCTGCATCGGAGCAGCCTTGTGACATTGATTTCAGGGGTATTAACAGCGTGAGGGCCAGCAAAAAAACGTACTTCATTCCGTATCTTTTCGGCGTCAAAAGTACACGTTTTAAAGTTATTCAGACCATGAGGATCGGGCTATTAACCTGCTTTTTTCTGTTAACATTTTCGTCGTTTGCGCAAAATGTTTTAGAGTGGAACCCCAATTACCAGATCTCGCTGGCCGACTTTCAGTCTGACCAGACGGAGATCGGCGACGGTACCATGTATGGCGTCCAGGGGGCTACGAGAATCGATTTCGCGTTTTCTATGAGCAACGCCGAATTTATGATGACCAAAAACTGGAATCCGAAAGTCAACTGTACGTTCACCCGCGATGCGTCATATCTTCTTGCACCGGATGACACGATCGCGCAGGCTATGGTCAATTATGCCCGATACGAATTCGATCTCGCAGAGCTGCACGCAAGAAAACTTCGCTTTGGCTTTTGGGAAAACAAGAAGGCATTCTCCAATCTCTCATTCTTTCAACCGGTTTATGATGATGTCATCAAGCAGTACACCAACACGCAAATCAGGGTTGCGAAAGAAACAGACCTGGGACGGAACGCCAGCCTTCTTCAACATTATCACGACGAGGTGATAGCTGAGCTGGCAACTCTTAAAGACTTCTGTAAATCGTGTAAGCCTCCGAAGAAAAACAAGAAGTAGGGTAGGATCACTGGTCCTTACATTCCAAGTGCCTGGTTCTCTATCGATGCGAGCTCGATGATCTTCTCGTATTCGGTAGCATTCAGGTCGTTGAAGAAGTAGTGTACCGGGTTCACCTGCTGGCGATTGATCATCACCTCGTAATGGAGGTGAGGTGCTGTCGAAAGACCGGTGTCGCCCACGTAGCCGATGAGCTCTCCGCGTTTCACGCGCTGACCCTGGTGAACGGCGAAGCCGTGCATGTGCGCGTAACGTGTACGATAGCCGAACCCGTGATCGAGCTCCACCATTTTTCCGTAACCGCTAAAGCTGACCTGCACCACGTCGACCACACCGTCGGCTGTTGCGTAGATGGGTGTGCCGATGACTGCCGCGAAGTCGATACCGGCGTGCATCTTCTTCACTTTATAAACGGGGTGAATGCGCATGCCGAAACCTGACGCGAGGGCAATAAGCTCTTTGTTGGCAATAGGCTGTATGGCAGGAATGGCGGCGTACAACTTGGCTTTGTTCTCGGCCAGCTGAACGATCTCGTCTTGTGATTTGGATTCGATATAAACTTTTCTTCTCAGCTTGTCGACCGATTCGTGAAGTGCGAGAATAAGGTCTTTGTGTAATACCGCTTTGTCTTTGATCTCGGCATAACGGTCCATGCCACCGACACCTGCTTCTCGTATCGCACCTTCGATGGGTTCGGCGCCGAGCACCACACGATAGATGTTGTCATCGCGATGTTCCATGTCGGCGAGGATCACATTTAGCTTGTCGACTTCGCGCTTGAGATTTTCGTAATAATATTCCATCTCCGTAACCTCATTGCGGAGCATGAGCTCTTTGGGAGATTCGAAGTAGCTGTAGTAAAGGATCACGATGCCGACTGCGAGGCCTAAGGTGATCGAAAATATGCCGAGGATGTTAAGAACAATGTCTCCTGTAGTTGACCGTACGCGTTCGTACTTACAGGTTTCCGTGTCGTAGTAGTACTTTATTTTCGCCATAAGTTATTTACGATTTGGAAGTCAGGCAGCCTGTCAGGCAGGTCTGAAAGGCTTCATCACCGCTTCATTGCACTCTATAAATGGCCCCTCCAGAAGATCTATACAATAGGGAATGGCCGGAAAAACCGCGTCCAGGCACTGACGTATAGCTTTCGGCTTACCTGGTAAATTTACAATTAAAGTTTGATTTCTTATCCCGGCCGTCTGTCGCGAGAGGATGGCTGTCGGCACATATTTAAGACTCTCCATACGCATCAGTTCTCCGAAACCGGGCATCATTTTTTCGCAAACGGCCATCGTTGCTTCCGGAGTGACGTCGCGCACGGCTGGTCCGGTGCCGCCGGAAGTGATAACAAGACAACATTTTTCGACATCCGACATACGTATCATCGTGTCTTCAATGAGGTTTTGTTCATCGGGAATAACTGCATATACGTGGTCCCACTCGCTTTTGATGTACTCTTTTAAAATGGACAGGATTGCTTTGCCCGGAATATCTTCGTAGATGCCCTGGCTTGCGCGGTCCGACACATTTATTATGCCAATTCTGATCATGCGCGCGGAGCCTGTTTGTCCTGCTGACCGGTCAGATGGGCGGTCCTTCCTTTGCGGAAAACCTGACGCCCCTTGTTGACGCCTTTGCGTATCTCTTTCTGCGCTTCGGCCGGCAGCTGTACGATGTCTTTACATTCCTGTGAACAACAACTGTCGTATTTCTTCGCACACTCTTCGCATTGAATGAAGAGCAAATGACAACCATCGTTCTTGCAATTGGTATGTTCATCGCAAGGCTTGCCACACTGGTGACAATTGCTGACGACGTCCGGTGAGATCCTTTCGCCCAGTCTTTCATCGAACACGAAGTTCTTGCCGATGAATTTATTCTCGAGTGCTTGTTCTTTTACCTGTCGTGTGTATTCGATGATGCCGCCGTCGAGCTGGAAGATGTTCTTGAAACCTTTGTGCTTCATCCACGCGCTGGCTTTCTCACAACGAATGCCGCCGGTGCAATACATGATCACGTTCCGGTCTTCCTTTCCTTCGAGCATGTCATCGACCAGGTGAAGCTCTTCGCGGAATGTGTCGGCATCGGGACAGATGGCGTTCCTGAAATGACCAACCTCGCTTTCGTAGTGATTGCGCATGTCAACAATGATCGTTTCCGGCTGGTCGGCCAGCTTGTTGAATTCCCTAGCATTCACATGCTTTCCGCTGTTGGTGACATCGAAGTTGGGATCGGTGATCCCGTCGGCAACGATCTTGTTGCGAACGAGGATCTTCAATTTGAAGAAGGACTTACCGTTGTCGTCAACGGCGGTATTCAGCCGGATGCCGTTGAGGAACGGAACTGAATAGATGAGTCCTTTGAATTTTTCGAACGAAGCCGTAGGGACACTTAGCTGCGCATTGATCCCTTCGGTGGCGAGGTAGATCCGTCCCAGAATGTCGAGACCTAACCATTCGCGGAAGAGATCGTCGCGTAAGCCGGCCGGGTTATCGATGTGGTGGTATTTATAGAATGAGAGTGTTGTGCGCTGCTCTTCGCTGGAGCGCATCTTTTCCTTCAATACCTTTCCATTAACACGATTGCGGAGACTCATTTTACCGGAACAAACCGCAAATTTAATGATTTATCCTCACTGGTTGGCCTTCAGCTCGCCGCGGAGCATCTTGTTGTAGTCTTCACAAGTCAGATAACCCAGTTGCTTGCAGAATGTACAGGTCTTGTAGGAATCGCCCAGGTAAGTTTTCTTGATCACCACCGTCGATCCGTTGCATACCGGGCATGTCACCTTACCGGACGGTCCGCAGTCGATATTGTAGTTCTTTGAAAGGAGGACCGAGGCTTGTTTCGATTTCTCCTCGCGTTCTTTCAACAGATCCTGTTCGGCTTTTTTCAACCAGGTCACGGCTTCTTCGGAATATTGTCCGCCGGTGCCTTTGAGCTGTATATACTTATTCAGCCAATCGACGCTTTGTGAATACTGCCCCATCAGGTATGAGTTCTTACCGAAATGAAAAGTGAGGTCGGAAGGAAGGCTCTTCAGATTCTGTAAAACGTGACGGTATTTTGCGTCGGCGGCTTCGTACTCGCCGGCGTCGGTAAGAGCAATAGCCGAATCGAGCTCCTCACGTATGGAGCGGTTGCGTTGCCGCTGCTTGTCTTCTTCGATCTGCCTTATTTTGTCCTTCTCAATCTCCCTTTGGCTTTGCCCTGAAGCATTCATGCTCACGGCAACCAGTGCGATCAATAAAATGACAAAGTTGATGCAATGAACTACACTCTTTCTCATGCCTTTAATTCTTCGTCCTGTATCGCCAGCCATTCCAGCGCCGCATTGTGAAAAATATCTTCCTTCTGTTGGTGAGTTAACGTCGTTTCCTCAATAAACCTGCCAATCTCAAGGTCGCCGAGGGGAAAGGGGTAATCGGAACCAAGGGTAACACGTTTCGAGCCCACTAATTTAACGACATATTCCAACATCATCGGATCATGTGTCACACTATCGACCCAGAATTTTCCAAGATAATTGACAGGCGGTACGGCGTTGTCGATGGCAACCAGGTCGGGACGGCAATTGAAGCCATGCTGGATCCGCCCGATCGTCGACAGGAACGAGCCTCCGGCGTGAGCGAAGTTCACCCTCAGGGCCGGCAGCCTTTCGAAAATCCCTCCGAAGATCATGGAACAGATCGCCCGCGATGTTTCTGCCGGCATGCCGACCAGCCAGGGCAGCCAGTATCGTTGCATGTGTTTTTCACCCATCATTTCCCAGGGATGTATGAGCACCGCCATGCCGAGCCTTTCGCAGGCTTCGAACACCGGAAAAAAGCGAGGCTCATTCAGGTTCTCATTGTTAATATTGGACGCGATCTGTATTCCCTTTAGTCCGATCCGCTTGCAACGCTCGAGCTCCTTCACAGCCAGCGCTGTGTCCTGCATCGGTAATGTCCCGAGCCCGATATAGTTCTTCGGGTGCTTTTCAATGACCTTGACGATATGATCGTTGAGATAACGGGAAACGTCGAGACAATCCATTGGCTTGGCCCAATACGAAAACATGACAGGAATCGTGCAGATAACCTGTATCTGGGTGCTGAATTGCCTGTACTCTTCGATCCTGACGTCGGGGTCCCAGCAGTTGTCTCTGATCTCACGGAAAAACTGGTTTCCGCGCATCATTTTTGCAAACCCTTTTTTGTGATGCTGGAGGTAGATGAAATCGCCGTATCCGAATTTGGTAGACCAGTTGGGAAGCTTCTTCGGAAGAATATGAGTATGCGAATCGATCTTTAACACGAGACCTTATAAAAAGACCTTATATAAGCGCCAAGGTAAGAAAAAAGAGCATCTTCGGACGTCTTGCAAGTCTGTGCAATGCGCGAAGTGCGATGTGCGATGAAACCGATCACCGCACATCGCACTTCGCACTTCGCACAATTAAATCGCCCCGAGCTGCTTTAGAAACTTTTCAGAATTCGCCTTGGTGTTGGCGTTTGGATTCAGGGTTAATGACTTCTTGAAATTCTTGATCGCATTCTTGTTGTCGCCTTTGGTCACATATGCTTCACCCAGGCTATCGAATGTGTTTGCGCTGGCCGGGAATTTAGTCGTGTTGAGAGTAAACACCTCGATCGCCTGATCGATCTGGCCGTTATTCATCAGCGTGTACCCGTAGAGATTGAGCTCGTTCTCGTTACCCACTGCAACTGCCTCTTTCATGAGCTTGTCGGCATCGGCAGTACGGTTAGTTTGACGAAGGATGGACGCTTTCACCTGCAAAGTGGCGAACGACTTGTTGATGTTAACCGCCTGGTCGGACCATTTCTCTGCCTGCTCGAGATTCACGCGGTTGGCCTGTGCATAGTTGGCTGCGCTGTTGTATCCCTGCCATGTGAAACCCACCGGTCCCTTCAGCTCCTGTATGGCATTGGTCATCACGATACCGTCTACATCGAATTCGACCTTCACGGGGAACTGCTTCTTCTCCCAGTTCAGCACGAGCTCTGCATTGTTCTTTGTTCCGTTGATGAAATCATAAGTCAACGTCTCGGTGTTCTGATTATCCCTCACCTTGATGGGAGCTCTCATCTGATCGTTAGCGGCGTTGTAATGAAACGCACCCCATGAACGATGATCCCTCGAGAGAATGACTTCAGCACTGTTATCTTCATTGACGATGAAAAAGAGACCATAGGAACCAGCCGGAACTTTCTTGCCTTCAATAGTGGCATCGTGTGATAGCTCTATCACAGTATTTTCATTCGCACCCGAGCGCCACGGCTGATCACCGTTCGGAGCTTTCGTCCAGCCGTATGGAACAAGGCCACCCCATACTTGTCTTCCTCTCACCGAAGGGCGCGAGTAACTGACTGTGACGGTAGAGATGCCGATAGTTTGACTGATCGTCGCACCGGGGCTTGCTGTGCGAGGCTGAGTGATAACACCCTGCGATTGGGCGTCGAATGAGAGTGTGGCCAGGCATAACAATGCCAGCGTACATGCGAAGAAGATCTTTTTCATATGGATGGATTTAGCGGATTGAAGTACCGTAATTTCCCGAACCCATGCGTGACCCAAAATGGGTTAACTATGGGCAAACTATGGATTAAGCTAAGGCATAAAAAAAGGGAGCATAGCTCCCTTCGTTTGTTTTTTACAAATTTTACAATGACCATCCATTCCGGTAATCTCTCTTCACGAACTGGTTGGCTGCATCGAAATTAGTGATCTTCATATTCTTGGCATCCCACAGGAGTTTCTTCCTTCCGGGAAACTTGTTTCCTTCGACCATAGCATAACTGCGCAACGCGAGGTTGCCCATCAATACCGCTTCGGTAACAGGACCGGAGAATTCAAACGGTGAGCTCAACTGCATCTTGCCATAACCTGCAACGCATGCATCCACCCACGTGGTGTAATGCCCTGCCTCAGCGCCTTCGATGCGAGGAATGCTAGGCGAAGGAAGCTTCTCTTCTTTCATTCTCCTGGATGGAAGAAGCACGGGAGGAATTGCATAGTTGCCCATCAATTTGCCTTTCGTTCCTTCGAAGATGTATCCGCCGTTGTTGTCTCCGAGCATTTCGTCAGGGAGAAGTTCATCGGGTCTCTGCGGCAACAGACCTCCGTCCATCCACGTGAAACGAACATCTCCTTTGCCATCCTTTCTTGGGAACTTTAGGTGAATGATCGATGAGGCGGGGCAGCTGTCGGGATATTTGGCCATCTCGAAGAAGCCGGCCCACTCTGTTGTCGTGCTGCACTCTACTTCCGTAGGGAAGTCGATAGGCAGGATACGGAAAGCTGCATCCATGATGTGACAAGCCATGTCACCAAGAGCGCCTGTACCGTATGGCCACCAGCCACGCCAGTTAAATGGAAGATAGACTGGATTGTAGTCGACATACTTTGCAGGGCCTAACCAGAGATCCCAGTTCAACTCCGAAGGAACCTCGTGCTTACCTGTTGGTGTGGGAAGACCTTGCGGCCACACGGGCCTGTTGGTCCATGTGATCACGCGATCTACATCGCCGATCAATCCTGCGTCCACGTATTCTTTTGCTGTCCTGACGTGATCGGCCGAACCAAATTGGTTGCCCATTTGAGTAACGACCTTATACTTTTTCGCTGCTTCTGTAAGCATGCGGGCTTCGTAGATATCGTGGGTCAGTGGCTTCTGAACATACACGTGTTTACCACGTTGCATGGCTGCCATTGCGACCACAGCGTGTGTATGATCGGGTGTGGAGACAGACACGGCATCGAATGACTTGGATTCCTTGTCGAACAGCTCCCTGAAGTCCTTATAATATTTGGCATTCGGAAAATTCTTGCGTGATCCCGCTGCCTGACGATCATCGACGTCACACAAAAACGCGATCCGCGCTTTCGGGTTGCCCTTAGTTCTCTTGTCGGGGCTGCCGGCAAAACCTGTAAGGTCGCTTTCGCCCTTACCGCCCGCGCCCACACCGGCTATATATAAGGTGTCGCTCGGAGCAGTGAAACCCTTGCCACCCATTACAAATCTTGGGATGATCGTAAAGGCGGCTGCGGCTGCAGCACCTTGTCTGATGAATTTTCGTCTGTTGATCCTGTTCATTTTTTTAAAACTTTCTGTATTCACGTTTCACAAACTGGTTGGCTGCGTCGAAGTTGGTGATCTTCATGTTCGGTCCGTCCCACATCAGTTTGATAAACCGGCCGGGATAATCGAACTGTCCTTCCTGTCCACCAGCCCGGGGGGTGCGAACGTCGTAGCTCCGGATCGCGAGGTTACCCATCAGCACGCTTTCGGTAAGCGGGCCAGCGATATCGAACGGTGACGACAATTCTGTTTTACCATAACCTGCAAGACAACCTTCAACCCACTGTGCATAGTGACCTTCGGCTCCGCCGGGAACACGGGCAATCTTCTGCGGCACTTTCGCCTCGGCAGTACGACTGGTTGGCAGCAGCTTGGGGTCGGCACCATACGTGCTACACATCATCTTACCTTTTGTTCCGACCATGATCACGCCATTTCCACCATCGCCCATTTTTTCGTTAGCTCCGAGCTCTGCGGGACGCTCGGGCTGTATGCCGCCGTCCATCCAGTGGAATTTAACATTCGGCTTTCCGGACTTGCCCGGGAATGTCATGATGATGTGTGAAGAAGGAGGGCAGCTTTCGGGGAAATATCCTCTCTTGAATTCATCGATATATACGCTTCCTACACTTGCTTCAACTTCGGTAGGATAACCGAGGCCGAGAACACGGAATGGAGGTTCTATAATATGACAGGCCATGTCGCCTAATGCACCGGTTCCGTAATCCCACCAGCCTCTCCAGTTGAACGGTATAAGCTTCTCTACATAATCTTTTTGCGGAGCAGTTCCGAGCCAGAGATTCCAGTCGAGCTCTTTTGGAACAGCGGCTTTTGTTGTGGGCCATGGAACTCCTTGCGGCCATATCGGCCTGTTGGTCCAGCAATACACCTCGGTTACGTCACCGATCGTGCCGGCATCATACCATTCGCGCATTTGCCTTACACCGTCGCCCGACGCACCCTGGTTGCCCATCTGCGTTACGACTTTATACTTCTTCGCAGCCTCCGTCAACTGGCGTGCTTCATAAATATCGTGTGTGAGGGGCTTCTGAACGTACACGTGCTTGCCGAGCTCCATCGCTGCAAGAGCCTGTATGGCGTGCATGTGGTCGGGTGTTGAAACTGATACAGCGTCGAAGCCCTTGGATTCCTTCTCAAGGAGCTGGCGATAGTCCTTATAATATTTTGCTTTAGGGAACGCAGCTACAGACTTGGCGGCTCTCCTGTCGTCTACATCACAGAGGAACGAGATGGTCGCCTTACCGCTCTTCGCGAAGTTGGCGATATCGCTTTCACCTTTACCACCGGCGCCGATACCAGCTACGTAAAGCGTATCACTGGGCGCTCTGAATCCTTTGCCCAACACATGACGGGGGACAATGGTCACCACTGCGGCTGCCAAACCTGCCTGCTTTATGAAATTTCTTCTTTTCATGATCGTTAATCGTTATTCGTTGTTCGTTGGTCGTTGTTCGCGGTTTCGATATTTTATCAGGCTTCGTGCTTGACACTTTCGTTTAATTCACGGTCTGTATACTTTACTCCATACTGATCCAGGACTTCTTGCGGAACGCCATCCCATTTGTTGGGTTGATTGCCGACGTAGCCGATGTCTGCTATACCGATCTTGCTGGTGAAGAACCCACAGGCAGTGAGGTCGCGCATGCGGTTGAAGAAGGCTACACCTTGTTGCATGTCGGGTTTTGCCTGCTCCGGAAAAGCGATCTGGTCAACCATCTCCAGTTGTTGCTGTTCAGAGCAATCGGAGAACGCCTTTTCGTATTTCTTCATGCACTGAATATCCAGCCATTTCAGTCCGCCACGGAGGGGCACCTGGTAATGCGGCATGTCTTTAGCGATGAACTCAATGAAATCGGGAACACCGGCGTCTGTAGCACTGCCAGAAGTTTCGTCTTTGGGTATAATGATGTCGGCCAGTATCGAGATGGTCTTCATCTCGTGCTTGTCGAAGAACTGCTCATTCATCAGCTTGTTGTGATAAGCAGCTTCTTCCGGCGTCCTGTCGTAATTGAGACCGGGAATCTTGGCCGTAAGCTCTTTCTTCTCGCCGGGTCCGGGTGTACATCCCTCCAGTATGACACCGGTGGTTACGGCGCCAAGCGCCATGGATTTCAAATACTTTCGTCTATCCATTACAAATTCTGTTTTTTCATTTCATCGACGATGTAATCGGAAGTCCTCATTGAAAGCGCAAGGATCGTCCACGTAGGATTTTTGTCGGCCTGCGATACAAAGGCACCCCCGTCCACTACAAATACATTCTTGCAATCGTGAGCCTGGTTGTATGTATTCAATGCGGATTTTTTCTTGTCGCTACCCATACGAATTGTACCAACTTCGTGGATGATGCGACCGGGAGCTGCGAGGCCGTAGTTGTTTTCCGGACCATCGTCCCCACCGGTGATCACGCCTTTCATGTTATGAATGAGCTCGCGGAAGGTGTTCTTCATGTGCTTCGCCTGTTTGACCTCCATGTCGCTCCATTCGTACCTGAATCGAAGCACGGGAATGCCAAATCTGTCGACTGTGGTAGGATCTATCTCGCAATAATTGCTTTCCAAAGCGATGGATTCACCGCGACCGGCCATTCCGACCGATGCGCCGTAGAAATATCTGTAGTCGTCTTTCAAGGAAGCTCCGTAACCGCCGGCGGGTTTTGTCTTACCATCGCGTCCCGGATACGTGCCGTTGGTCCTCTGCATGCCGAATCCGAATCCGTAACCGGGCATACCCAAGCCACCACCGTATTCGATATGATAACCGCGCGTGAAATCGAGCTTGTCCTTTTTTTCATCAAGCCACCAGGGAGTATACACGTGCATACCGCCAACACCATCTTCATTGTATCTCTTCCGGCCGACGAGGTGGGGGAGAATGGCGCTCATCGAAGCACCGGTTGAGTCGTGCAGATACTTACCAACAACATTACTCGAGTTTGCCAATCCATTCGGGTGTCGGGCGGACTTCGAGTTAAGCAGCAATCGTGCCGACTCGCAGGCACTTGCTGCAAGCACAACAACCTTCGCGCTCACAGTATATTCCTGCATGTCGTTCTTGTCGACATACGATATTCCTTTCGCAAGCCCGTCTTCGCCGGTGATCACCTCACGCGCCATCGCGTTTGTTATAAGATCAACGTTCCCGGATTTCAGCGCCGGATTTACAAGCACCGATGAAGAAGAGAAGTCTGCATATACCTGGCATCCGCGATTACACTGTGCGCAGTAGAAGCAAGCAGCCCGGTCAGTAGTATGGGGCAGCGATTTAGTCAATATAGAAAGCCTTGAAGGGATCACGGGAATACCGAGACCCTTGCCGGCGTTCTGGATCATTATTTCGTGAAGTCGTGGCTTGGGAGGAGGGAGGAAGATACTGTCCGGATCGTTGGGAAGGTTCTCCTTCGATCCAAAGACACCGATCAGCTGATCGACACGATCATAATATGGAGCAACATCGTCGTAGCCGATCGGCCAGTTGTCGCCCATACCGTCATGGTCTTTCCTTTTAAAATCCTTTGGGCCAAAGCGAAGAGAGATGCGGCCCCAGTGATTGGTCCTTCCGCCAAGCATGCGCGAACGGAACCAGTCGAACTCGGTATTGTCTTTACGTGTGTAAGGTTCTCCCTCGAGCTCCCATCCTCCGTACGCTGCATCGAAGTCGCCGAAATTTCGAAACTGTGTCGATGCTCCGCGGCGAGGCGATTCGTAAGGCCACTTCAGTTGCGTGGTATTTTTCCGTGGATCATACATTGGTCCCGCTTCCAGCAATACAACCTTGATACCGGCTTGCGCCAGCATGTATGCGGCCATACCACCGCCAGCTCCCGACCCAACAATACATACATCGTAGGTCTTCGGATTTTTCTTGATCTGGAATTGGGCCATGAGA
>WUUC01191803.1_pt1 | contig 17475 bp, 36 predicted proteins | sample 6278441 | NCBI WGS metagenome assembly WUUC01 (sample SAMN13675441, study PRJNA597444) | soil metagenome | isolation source: soil | place: USA: Washington | collected 2017-10 | reverse complement strand
GTGGCAGTCACGGCCTCCTGCCAAGTGATGAGCTTCGCTAGCCACGCCCCCATGAGCGAGAGGACGACGGCGATTTTGGCGACGCCGACTAGGGTTGTGGTGGATACGTTTCCCATCGTCTTCAATGGTTGCGGGGCGGCGGGGAGCAGGTGCTTGGGATGTTGTGCCGTTTCACTCTGCGTCCGCCGCCCAAGACCCGGCCAGCGTGACCGGGATGTGTGAGCCACCCCTGAACGCAGAAACGCCCGCCGATGACTCTCCGTAGAATCAAAGGCGGGCGAGTGCCTTTCCGTAGAAAGGGAGTGACCCGTTAGCGAATTGTCAGTACTGAGTAGGCGTGATGGTTCGGCAGTTCAGACGCCGAACTCTTGGGCGGGCTGTCGAAAGCCCCGCTGCCCCTGCCCCGCAACGCCTACTCAGATTTCAAATCTATGCCCTGTGCCTTCAGGCAGGATTCGAGTGCGCGGTATGCGCGCCGGAACTCCGCGAAGCGTCGGGCTATCAAGGCCGCGTCCATTGTAGCACCATTATCCGCGCCCGCCCCACGAAATTCTCCGCAGCCGCACCCCTCCGCCAAACACCCCGACTGGACGAACCGGCCGGGGCGCTTGCTCGCCGCCGAGTCGGAGTGAGAGACGAGGGGGTGTCCGCAAAGACAGTTCATCCTTCGCCCTCCGCGCAGTCTTCACCCCAGCGCTTATCCGGCGGCACGGCCGGGCACGGGCCGGAGACGCCCTTAATCCAGTTCTCGCACCGCTCGCAGACTTCGATGTTGAAGAGCTTCGGCTTGCACAGCGGATACCTGCCCTTCGGGTTGGGCTGTTTCAGGTGGGCGTCGGCCTCTTCCACCCGCGCCATGCCCTCGATCGCGGCGCGCTCTAAGACCCGCCGGTCTTTCGCGTAGGCCGCCCTCAACTCCTCCACGTCCAGCCCGAAGGCGCGGGCGGCCGACTCGAACGAGTCGCCGTCTTCGACGACGCGGTTCAGCGCCAGCGTGAAGGCGAACTCCTCGCCGTACAACTCGTCGCCCCGTCCCGGCGTCTCTTCAGCCATCGTCTATCTCCTCGTCGGCGCTTCGGGGTGTGGCGGCAGTGTCGTTAGGCATCGGCGGCCTCCGACACACCAAGCGCCCGCACGAGATTGTCGGGGATGTCGTCAACGCAACGGCTCGCCACGCAGACCTTTGAGCCGCCCCAAATCTCGCGCAGTATCGCGTAGAGGTCTTGCGCGGTCTTGAGGTCTGAGACGGGCACGCATTCGCGCACCCGGCAGTCGTCATCAACGGCAATCAATATGTAAATACTCATCTGAGTCATCCTTCTTCAACATCCCAGCCGCCGGCCACGCGAATCAGCTTAACCATCACCTGATGCCTCTCCTTCCACATGAAGGAGACTGACTCGCGCTCCCCGACCTCGTACCCCGTCACACTCGGCAGCCTCACGGTCTTCTGCGAGCGGTCGGGCATGTCGAGAATGATTGAGCCGCTGTACGGCGGGCGTTGCTTCTTCTTCCTCATCCCTACCTCTTACTCGGCCTCCGCCCGGCCGGGGTCGGCGCGGGGATGAACGTCGGCGAGGCTGAACACGATGCCTCGGCAGTACTTCTCCCCGCCGTCGAAAATCTCGAACGTCGCGTGCGGGATGCTCGTCTCGTACTGCCACGAGTAGCCGCCCTTGCCCCAGACGCCCCTGATGGGTACGGCCTCGGCTCTGGCGGCCTTGAGGTACTTGCAATCGCAGTCACAGCCGCCGTCGTCAAACAGCCCCGACGGCGTGACGTAGACCTCACCCGCGCCCCGCTCGTCGAAGATTGCTCCGCGAAACTCCATGAGGTCGTCCGAATAACCGAAGACGATGACGAGGCCGCTCAGCCGCGCGGCCACTTCCGAGCCGCGCGTTTCGCTGCCGTACTGGTTGCCGTCCAACTTCGCCGCGAGTTCTTCTTTCGTCATAATCACCTCACTTAGCCGTCGGCCTCCGCCCGGCAGTTACCCGGCCGGGGGTCGGAGGGCGATTGCAGTTGACGCCGTAGCGCTTCCGCCTCCTCCGCGTGCGCGTAGACGACGCCGCGCGACTCGTCCACGAGCATCTGCCCCGGCTCGAAGTGGCGGCGGTACTCTGTCCGCAGGCCGTAGCGCGTGAGCCACTTCTTTTGCAGACGCCGCTTCTTGCGTGGGTGCCGTCTGGCCTGCACCTTCACGGCGTAGAGTGGGACTTCAAAGACGCGCATCGGCGGCGGGGCTTTGGGGACGCGCGCTAACGTCTCCATCAGCCGGTCGTATGTCAGCCCCTCACTCACAACTGCCCCCGTTCGATGATTCGCTCCTCCTCCAAGAATGCGATGTCGTCCGCGACCGTCTTCGGCGCGCAGTCGCGGTGCCGCCACGGGGTACAGTAGAGGCCGCCGCAGGGTTGGCGCTGAGGCGGCGGGTACTCTATACCCTGCGCGCCCACGCACCCCTCGGACAGTCGGCGACAGTGAACAAGGCTCTGACAGTCGTCGCAGTAGCAGTTGCAAGCCATTAACCCACCTCCGGCTTCTCGAACGTGTACGCCTGATGCGAATCGCACTTGTAGTCGTCGAAGTCCTCGCCCGTGTATTCGGCGTCGCGGGCCTTGAACTCCGCCTCACTCAAGCCCGGCTCCCACAGGCGGCCTTGATGTTCGAGCCACGCGTCGAAAGCCTCTTTCTTGTCGGCCGGGATGAGGTAGTCGTGGCCGTCGTCGTCCGAAACGAATCTGTATTTTTTAGCTTCCGTCATAAGAACCTCTCTAGCGCGGGACGATGCGCGCCCCGGCGTTGCCTTCGACAATCTGCCGCAGCCACCGCGCGGCATTCGCCTCACCGTCCTCGTCGAGTTTTTCGGCCAGCAGTCCGGCGTACGCCTTGACCTTCCGCAAGTCGCCGCGCGTCGCGCCTTCAACGATGCGGAAGACTTCCGAGAGGTGGTTAAGCGAGCGCAGCCGGTCTATCTCGTGCAGGACGGCTTCGGAGAAGGACATCTCATCCGGCCAGCGGAAGCCCTTGACCGCCGCCTTCACCCGCTCGGCTTCCGCCTGCCAATTCGATACCGCCTGCGCCGCCAACTCGTCACTCATAATCCGCTCCGTTCATGCGTGGGACTCAGGGACACCATTGATTCGCAACCGCCTCCCGCCTGTGCGCCCGCTCATAAATCTCCCCGCCAACTTTTCTCCCCGCCCGCCCGCGTCCCGGATAGTCCGGGGGACGAGCGTCGACGTTCATCACCGTTATTAAAATATTCGCCCCATTTCTTTAATAAGGATTTTCTTATTAAAGTAGGCTTTAATTAGACTTCAGGACGCCGTCACAAAGTTTCAAGTTGCCGTCACCCTGCCCGCGGTTGAGGAGGTCGTTGCAGACCTGCCCGGCCTCGTAGTGGAGGCGGTCTACCGTGCGCGGGCACTTCGAGCACTTGAGGCGGACGAGGCGCGGGACGGCCATCACAGGGCCGATGAACGGCTCGGGGTTGCCGACCCTCTGGCGGGCCTGCTCGCGGGCGAACTGAATCCGCTCCTTTTGCAGCCTCGTCCGCTCGGCCTGCTCCTCGTCGCTGACGGGAAGGTGCGCGCAGCCGGGTCGGGATGTGCCGTCGGCCATCTCCTCTTTGCCCGTCCCGTAGCAGCGCAGGCAGTGGCGCGGGTTGACGGCCGCGAGCATCTTCACGGACTGCCGCTCAATCTCCTCGTTCAGCCTGCGAATCTTTATCCACTCGGCGGCCAGCTCGTCCGCCGTCAGGTGTGACAACTGCTCGCCGCCGGCCTTGCGCTCGGCTCTGGCCTGCACTGCGGCCGAGTAGCACGCCTCGTACTGCTCGGGCGGGACGCCGCTAATGTCGAGAACTTCGAGCCAAGCGGCGGTCATCGCCATTTGGTCGGCCGGGGGCAACGGGTTCCAGCCATTCGTCAGGCGGAACTTCGCTATCAGCGTCCCCAACTTCTGCGCCCGTCGGCCCATCGAAAGTTGCGGCGTAGTCGTATTCGAGGATGGTCTCGACTCTAGGGTTAGCCTGCTGTCTCTGCTCATGCTTCCTCCCGTTGCCGTTCTGCGACTTATCCGGTATCCCCTTGACGTACCAGTCGGTAATCCAGCCGTAATTCGTCGCCCTGTAGCCCTTCGCGCGCCACGCTTCGAAGCACTCGACAAGCTTCTGGCCGTCAGGCTCATCCCCGAGTGTTCGAATGATTTTGTTGTACAGGTCTTTGTCCGGCCGCCGGCCGGTAACTTCGAAGACCGCCACGATTGCCGGGTGTGAGGTTCGCGGGTCTGCCTTCGAAGGCCGAACCTTTTTCGCTTTCGAAGGGGGCGGGGCGGGCGGCGCGCCAGCGTCCGCCTCAACCGAAGGTTGAGGGTTATTCTTAGAAGTGTTCTTAGCCGATAAAGGCGCAACTTTCGTGCCGTCAAAAGGTCTGACAGATGTGTCAGATGAGTCGGATAAAGGTCTGTCAGATATGGCAGATTCAACCGTCACACCCGGCAGAACCGGGGCGAGGTCTGACACTTCTGTCCGTTGTTCATCTGACGTATCTGTCCGTTGGTTATCAGTCCCATCTGACACATGTGTCAGACCTTTTATCTGGAAGCGTGTCACCTGCCCGCGCCGCCCGACCTTCTCCAGTTCGCCGTCTTCGATGAGCTTCAATAAGTCGCGCTCCGCCTGCCTCGTGGAGATGTGGGCGAGTTCGGCCAGCTCGTCGCGCGTCGGCGGCTCCTCGCCTTCCCACGTTCGAACGAGCAGGAGCAGGACGAGGGCGTTGCCCCTCTGCCGTGAGGCTTTGCAGATGGTGGCGACGCTTTTCATTGATTGAGATACCGTCGGATGTCAAAAGGCTCCGTGACGACGTGCCCGTGGAAGTCTCTGGCCTCTACGAGAGCGTCAATAACGGCGTCTTTGAGTTTCTTATGGCCGCGCACCTCTTTGAGCTGGTCGTAGCCCGCGCCGCCGTAGAGGTCTGGCGTGCCGAACGCGACCTTGTAATGAGTCGTAAAAGAGAAGATTGAGAAGTGGCCGCCCGAATGCTTCTTCGCCTCAATCGCCAGAATCTTTAAAAGGCGGTCAACCTCAAAACCGGCCAAGAGTCTGCGGTGTTCTTCTTGATTCACGCCTAGCTCACCTTCTCAGCCTTCATCCGAGGCGGCCCGCGCAAGCTAGAACGGCGCGGGCGACGTGTGCCACCCGGCCGGGCCGGCGCGTGCCGACTCCGAGCGGGCCGCCCCGAATCTCGTCAGTCCAACCACTTGCGGAAGCCACAGTTTTTAGGGTCGCTCTTAGGCCGCGCGCAGAAGTAGGCCGCCCACTGCTTCGGGTTCTGAGGCGCGCTCTTCTTGAACTCGGCCGGTAGCCCGCAGTTGCACCGCACCTCACCCGTCTTCGGCTCTACGGCCTTCGGCGGCCCGTCCAACAGGTCGCGGTTATATTCAATCTCCGAGGGCGTGCCGGCCGCCGCGCCGGCCTCCTGTTCGAGTCCGCGCTTCAACCGTTCGAGGTTGGCGATTGTTACGTTGATTTCGGAAATGACGTATCTGTAGTCCATCCTCTCTCCCCCCGGCCGCCGCCGCGCCGCCGCAGCCGTGCCTAACCGAGCATGTAAAGGATGCCGAAGGCGCACCCCAGAGCCGTTAGAGCGCCGAGGAAGGCCGCCCGCGCGTGCCTGTGCTCGTCGTTGATGCGCTTCTGTTCGAGCGCGTATTCAGTCCAGCGGTAGAGCGGTCGGTTCTCTATCTCGTGCATCTCTGTGTTGCCTCCGCCCCGTTAAGCAGCGGCGCTTTCTTCGCCGCGCAGTCGCCGCAGCGGTGAATCTCCAGCCCCAGCCTCTTCCCGTCTATGACCACCTCGACCACGCGGGCCACCTCACAGCGGCGGTACCATTTGGTGCCGCAGTCGGTGCAGCCCTCGGCGCGAAGCGTTATCTTGGCGCGGCCGATTTTCACGCCGCCCTCCTCCCGACGAACATCCCCAGACTCCTGACCCTCGCCACGGCCGACGAAAGCCCCCGGTCGAACCTCAGAGACCGGATGTGCTCGCAGATGCAGCGCGCGCACTGGCGACGGACGTTGAGCCGCCGGCACTCCGCCGCCGCCCTCTCGCTAACCTGTTGTCCGCACGCGCAGTTCATAAGATTTAAATGTCGGGCGGGGTAAGTCCCCCAACTTACGAGGCGCGGAGAATAAATACGCCCCACTTCGCCGCCCGACTTCTGCATCCGGAGAGTGGGGGCGGCCTCAGTCCCTCTTCTGAAGCTCGCCCCCGCGCCTTTGTAGAGCGTTAGGCGGCTCCCCGGAATCTCGTTCCCCCTTGCCCCCTCTACCGGCCGAGCCGGGGCGCGGCGGTGAGGTCGTAGCCCATCAGGCCGCGCGCTTCTTGAGCGTCGTCTGGCGAGCGCGGACGAGGCCGCCCCCGACGCTCGTGTAGGTCACGCCGTCGAGAGTCCTGACCTTCGTTCCGTCGCGCAGGCCGCCCCTCGGTATCTCAATCAGGCGTTCGACGCTGCGCCCCTTGACGGCCGGCGCGCGCCTCATCCGCTTGCGCTCGCGCCGCGTCTCGGGCGGGTACTCCTGACGCTCGGGCAGGGCGCGCTCGTAGACGCCCAGCACGAAACTGTGGTTGACGAGGTTCACGGCCTCCTTGCGGTTGCGCGCCTGTATGCGCTGATAATTGCTGATCTTCCGTCTTCTGCTTTTAGGCATCTCCGAATCCTTTCAGCCACCCACACCGTCGCGGCTGCACGCGTAGAAGTAGGCTCGCCCCGTCATCTGCTTTCGACGGCGGGAGGCCGCGCGCCCTGCGACCTCGCGGGGTCGTGCATTCGGGAGCAACTGTGAATCGCCAGCGCACACGCCAGCGCGAACACGACGGTCAACGCCGCGGCGATCACCGCCATGGCGATGTCCTTTTCGTACGACGGACATTGCTGCTGTCTCATCTCGTTCCCCCTCCTTCGTTGGGGTATGTCGTAAAAAGAACTGATTCGACCCGCGTGTGCAGCCCTGACGCGCACTATCAAAAGACCGTGGCGGGACGTGGGTTGAAACTGCGCGCTATCCCGTTCGCGCCGCGGGCCGAAACTTGAAAAGAACTGTTTCCCGTCCGGGCTGTACGCCCCCGCCGTGGCTCAGGCCGCGCCCCCGAATAGTGGGGTGTCTATCTGCCGCCTGTTCGGCCGGGGCATCTCCGCCCACTCGCCGCGCGCGCGCTTCAACCTCAGCCGCCCCGTCGTACAGTTGCCTTCTTCCAGTTCGACCCCCGTAAAGTCGAACCCCTCGAAGACGCACCCCTCGCCCGTCTTGAACGTTCCCGCGAACGGGTCGAGCACGCGACCGGCCTTCGGGGTGACGAGCCTGACTAAGTAGCGCATCAGCGCGACCGGCTTCACGGTCGGGTGGCTGCCGCCGCGCCTCTCTTCTTTGGTGGCTTTGGCGCAGTAAAAGAACCGGGAAGCGCCGCCCTTACTGGTTTGGCGCGGCGGCGCCATGGCGTCCGGGTTGAATTTTCCGTAAACGTTATTTTCGCCCCGGCGGTACGGCCTCGCCTGCCCGTTGGAGGTCAGTACGCCGCTCTGCTCGTCCAACAGTCGGACGGCGCAACCCTCGTCGTGCTCCACTTCACAGGCGCAGCCCAAGATGACGTTAGCGGGCCATCGCCCTTCGGCGTGCGGCGCGTAAGGCGTCACCGCCGCGAACTTGCCGTAGATACCCGACTCGCCCGTCGTCTGCGCCTCGTCGCCGTCAACGCCGTAGTCGAAGCGGTCGTCTGCAGCGCGTCGGACTCTTGAGGCGTCTACGTTGATTGCCCCCGTCCCGTACTTGAGGACGTTGGCGGCGACCGTTGACTCCGAGAGAGGTTTACGGGCAACGACAATCGGCTCACAGGCGGGCTTCAGTCCCGTGCCCCAGCCTTGCCAGCGTTCGGCCTCCTCGAAATAAGCTTCTTTCTCCATCTCCTTCGACACGTTCCGAGACTTCGGGAAGCCCGACCCGTAGAGCCATTGAATTTGGTCGCGTATCTCGAAACCCGCGTCTTCAATCGCGCAGGCGATGCGGTGAACGGTGCGAGTCCCACCGAAGGCCAGAAGGTGAGCGCCCGGTTTCAGCGCGCCGTAGACCGCCCGCCACGTCCCGACCTGGAAGGAGACTCCCGACTTGTCCCACGCGCGCCCCATGAAGCCCAACTCATACGGGGGGTCTGTGACGCACGAGTCGAAGCCCGGCTCCAGAAGCGGAACCGCGATTCGCATATCCCCGTTGACGACTTCCGCTCTCATCTTCTCCACTCGGGCTGTACGTGATGCTGGGGCATAAGGAAGATTAGGCGACGCCCGGCGTGACGATGCCGAGAACTTCGTGCGCGCCCTCAAGTCTCGCGGTGTCGCGCTCACTCAAAGGTTGTCCGAAGAAGTTCTTGACGTTGAGTAGTTCGTCTATGACGACTTGCACGGACTCGGCGTTCTTGAATGAGAGAATCACCGAGCCGTCGTCGGGCAGGATGAGCGAACCGGCGGGGCGCGTCTCGACGGGTGCGCCTATCTCGCCCGCGCCGCGGCTGCGTTCAAGGATGAGAACGTTATCCGCGAGTCTTCGCGCCGCGGAGACGGCGATTTTGCCCTCGCCGAAGTTAAGCTGTAGAAGTTCTATCGCCATGAGAATCCTTTCAGTCCGTTCCGGCTTCGGGGCATAAGGAAAAGATTAGGGGCGGGCGGCGTCCTGCCCTTCATTCCAAGGGTTGACGTCCGGCTTAGCCACCGCGCCGTTGTTACGGATGTCCGCCCACGACCACGACTCCGCGCCTTTGACGTGGAGGTGGAATTGAATCTCGCCCGCGGGCAGTTCCGGGTGGTTCGTCTCGCGGAGGATGCGCTGCACCGCCTCCGCTATCTCGCGCTTCTGCCTGACGCTGAACATGAAAATCCTTTCTCAGGCTTTACCTCGCCCCCTCCGCCAGTTTTTCTTTAAGCCGCCTCGCGTCGTTCTCTATCCTGCTCGCCAAACCTTTACCCTCTAACCGACTTCTGTTAGGCTGCGCTCTCTTCAAGGTGGAAATCCTCAACTCCGTTCGGAGGCGTTTGCCGATGTCTACCCTGTTCACCGACGAGAAGCCGAAGCCCTACGGGGAGTACCCGTCCAGAGACGCCTACATTGTGTTGCTGTTCCTCGGACTCATCCCGTTCGCCTGCTTCGCCACCGCGCCGCTGTTCGCGTATAAATATCCGGGCGGGGGCTGGCCGTTGGGGTTATGGGCCTCCGCGCCCATGCTCGTCATATTCGGCCTGACGGAACTGTCGAAATACGGTTTCATCGCCGGGCTGCTCGGCTTCGTCCTCAACCCGGTCGTGTGGGCTATTGCTATCGCGTGTTGCGTCGCGGCGGCCGTCGCCGCACGGAAAGGCAGGCCGCGCGAGTCCGCCGAGTAAAAGTTATGAACAACCGTCAAAGGCAGGTCGTGCTGGCGGGCGTCGCGGTGGCGGTGCTGATGCTTCTGTTCCCGCCGTGGCAGCGCGTGAATCCCGGTTACAGCAGCATCATCAAAGGCGGCTCCTACTCCCGCCCGTCCAGCGGCCCGGCCGGTTACGGATTCCTCTTCTACCCGCCGTCCGGCGCTCAGACCGTAGACCTCTCCCGACTGGCCGTGCAGTTCGGGTTGGTCGGCGCGGTGACGTTCGGGCTGTATGTTTTGCTTGGACATAAGAAGGAAGACTAGGCGCGGGCGCTTGCCGCTTCCACTCCTGTCCGTGCCGTCTCTGCCGCGACAACCGCGTCATGACTAGGCGCGCTGTATCTTTCCTCAAGAATCTTCTCGACCTGCTTATTCCGGCTCCGCTTCTCATTAGCCCGCTCCTTATCCACAAGGGCAACCAGCTTTGCGGGCAGTATTAGCGAGTAGGCTTTTCTTTGTTGTCCCTTCATTTCCCGTCCTCCATATTGATACGATATTGTAATAATATTAGTCTGTCAAGAGATTTTCTATTGCATGTTTAATATTAGAGTGATATAAGTTCAATATTAGAGGGCAGATAAACTAAAAGAGAGACGTACGTTATGGCGCTAAAAGACAAGGCAGGCCGGACGGGGCGCAAAAGATTTATTCACCACATCAAGGATGATGTTTGGGGCTTACTGAGGAAAGAGGCGCAGGATGAGGGCCGGAGTGATGGTAAGCAGTTAGAAAAGATTCTTGAGCAACGCTACAAGCTGGAGGAGTTGTCTGAGGAGGAAATTCAAAAGGCGGTTAAGCTCGCAAACGAGAATGTAAAGACTGCGAAGCGTCGTCCACGCAAGGGCGCTCAGAAGGTAAGCAATGGCGGTGAGGGTTAGATAAATATCATATGGACTTCGGCATCCTGCTTGCCCCTGTCGGCGGCCTTAATGTACGCTACGACCTTGCCCGCCACCCTAAACGTCTTTGGCTGAAACAGCCAGATGTCGTACTCTCCATTCGCCGGTAGCAATTCGACGCCCGCCGTAGTTTCGTGGTAGAGGCCCACAAATTCAGTGGCGCGGGATACGAGCACCACCGGCTCCCCCTCCTTGGCTTCATTGCATTTTCTGAAAATTACGGTGTCACCGCCGTAGATGCCTAGTCCGCTCATAGAATCGTCATCGTCCGGCATTCTAGTGCAGTCAATGTCGTGCGACTTAGGCAGCATGTCGGCCGGGGCTTGCTCCTTGATAATGCTACGGCGTTTCGGATTCTTCAGTAGTTCTTTGATGATGGGATACTTTTTCTTTTTCTCATTCAAGCAGGACGCGGAGATGCCGAGAAGCTCTGCGGCTCCGCCTAGCGTACCGTCGCTCTCATCAAATGCCATCTTGATTAATTCTAGTTCGATGAGGCTCAGGTAGGTCGGTAGGGAGAAGCCCGCGCTGAGAGCGGTTGGTATTTTTGCGCCTTCTTTTGGCGACTCAAACGTCATCTTCACACACAATGTATGCCGAGCGTTCAGGTCATTATTTTGCGAATCTTTTAGGTAGTCCGCAATCCTGCCATGCAACTCTCCACGCTCCGAAAAATCCAGAGTACCGCATTCAAGCAGGGTGACTAGGGCGCGTCCCGCTGTTTCAACATCTCCGACGTGTGCCGCTACCTCCTCTGCGTTCCTTAGAATCCGCTCGCACTCTTCCGTTCTACCTAATTTTGCCAGCGTAAATCCGTGGGTTATGAGAGATTCGGCCAGTAGAGAATGTTGTCCGCTGAACCTCAACAACTCAACGGAACGGCGCGCGGCCCTCTCTGCCTCTTCAAACTTATTCAGCGCGGCAAACGCCTGCGCCTTCGACTCTAGATATTCTGCCTGGCGGGTTTTGTCTTTTACTTTCTCCGCGAGCGAGATGGCCTGCTCAATCTTATTCAGCCCTTCGGCCGATTTGCCCATCTGCACAAGCAGGCAGCCAAGATTGTTAATCGAACTGCCCAGAAATCTGTCATTGCCAGCACACTCATAATGAAAGCACGCGCCCTCATATTCGATTAAGGCGCGTTGCTCGTACTCGCCTTTCCTTTCGGCCTTCGCCAGCTTCTTTAGGATGAGCGCGAATTCATTATGGTATGTTCCGAGTAAGGTGTGATTTTCAATCCCGCCGCAAAGGACTGCTATCTGTTCGTGTAGTCTGAATGCGTCCTGTAGCCGCCAAGAATCTTCTTCAACGATGGCCGACAGCAAAAGTATTCGGAATTTCGTCTCTTTATCTTCATCGTCAACTCGCTCAAAGGCTGAGCGCAGCCACAGGCGCGCGTCATCAAAAGCACCCTCGTAGCGCAAGCATAGCCCTAACCCGTAACACGCTTCCGTTGCGCCATCCCCGTCTTTTAACTTCTCAAATAATTCTAGGCTTTGTGTGAGAAGGTCTTTAGCCCGCTCAAGCGTGTTGGCGCTTTGGCCCGCGCTACGCAGACGGCACGTAAGCATTCCGTCTCGCAGCAATACATGGGCGCGGGCGTAGTCGTTAAGACTTTCCGCGCATTCCCACGCTTGAGCTAGGGCAGCCCGCGCTTCTTGATAATCGCCTCTACTCTCTAGCTGCTTTGCGCGAGCGCAAGCGTTTAGGGCTTTATCACTGACTCGCGCCGAAAGGCCGCTTATTTCCAAGCCGCGTAAACTCATGAGGACACGTCCTTTAGCAAGCCTTTTCAAGAAAACTTGAAAACCCTCGTTGTCTCTCCTATCATGGCTGCTTGTCCTACCCATGCCTTGAACGGAGAAACCATGAAAACGAATAGAATTCTTCCCGTCCTGCTGCTGTTGGCGCTTCTGATTGCCCCGGCCTCTGCTATCGCTGGCGACAGCAATAACCCGCCCGCGCCCGTGTGCGACCCGCTAATTACCACCTGCCCTGAGACCCAGAGCGCCCCAGAGCCGGACGGCGGCGACAGCAATAACCCGCCTCTTCTTTCGATGACCGACCTTGCCTCAGTCGTTATTTCAGTGCTGAGTTCTCTACCGTAGGTAGAAATAAGGAACGCTGGGGTTGACGTAGCCCGGTTTCGGGTGACGCGGGAAACGTGTGTCTTGTGCAGATTCGGGGAGTGCCCGCAGAGGGTCAAGGCGGGCAGCCGACCCCTTCGAGCTAGGCCAAAATAATACATCATAATGGAATCCGTCAAATCCTTTCATGCCCCTTGCCGCGACTTATATAATATTGATTCTATATCACTGTAATATCATCGGTAAAGAGAAAAATTAAGTGACGAACAGCAGGAGGCTGGGCACATTTTTTTCTATTGACAGCAATATCGTTTCAATATAGAATCAATATTGTAAATGGGTTATGAGTCATTAGGTTTTACGAGAAACTTTCACGAATCGGATTCACGCCACCTGAAAAAAGTTCCCGGCCGACACAGAAGAGGCTAAACGATGAAGGACATCACGGACACCATGACGGACGAAGAGAGGCGCGAACTGAACCGCCGGATGAGTGAGTGGTTCAACGGCGTCACCCGCTGCACCGAACCCGACTGCGACTGCGGCGGTGACTTCAATTCTTGGGAGTAATCATGCAGACCCCCGAATCACACTTCCGCCTTCTCCGTCTCGCCATCCTGCGCGGCCTCGGCGTCGAGCAGACCGGCCCCGACGTGTTCACGGTCGGCTCCTACTCGCACCCGAGGCACGCCCACACGGTCAACCCGGTAGAAGGCTCGTGTTGTTGTCCGGCTTTCGGATGGTGCTGTCACTTGGCATTAGCGTTCGACCGATGGATGGAGCGCGAGGCGGACGCGGAGACGCGGGGCGACTACTTCGGGGCGAGGCGCTTGGACTTCGGCGGGCTGCACAGGCGGGACGATTTGAAGGGCGATGATAAGCGCTTCGTCAAGGTCTGTGCCGAGCGGGCGCGGGAGAAGTACGCACATCTGTTCGTGAACAGAGAGCGGGAGGCGGTGAGTTTCTAATGGGAAGCTGGCTGAATAGAAAGTTCCGGCCACAAGGCAGCAAGCCGCCGCGCCGCTCGCGCATGAAGGCGAAGCCCTACCGCTCTATTGAGACTCGGAAGGGTTTGATAGACGCGCTCGATTCGGTCACGTCCTTAATCGTCCGCAAGCGCGACAAGGTCTGCATCACGTGCGGCGAGGCGCGGCCGGAGCTACTGACAGCTTCTCACTTCTACTCCCGTCGGTGGCTGAACATCCGTTTCGACCTCCGCAATGTTGCCTGTCAATGCTGGAACTGCAACGCGAACATTCATGCGGTGAATGTCATGCCGTACACGAGTTGGTTTTTAGACACCTATTCAACAGACGTAATGGCGGAATTATTTGAGCTTAGGAACAGGCGGGAGACGCCTTCAACCGACGAACTCAAGTACATGCTCGGAGAGTACCGCGCGATGCTTCGGGAGATGAATTAATCATGCCAGAACTAAACACTACCCCTGAGATTGAATCCCTGCTCGCGCAGAACGCGCCCGTGGCAATCGGCGTCTCGGGCGGCAAGGACTCGACCATCGCCGCCTTCGAGACGGTCGAATACTTAGACCGAATCGGCCACGCGGGGCCGCGCGTACTCATTCACTCCGACCTCGGGCGCGTCGAGTGGAAGGACTCCCTGCCGACGTGCGAGCGGCTGGCCGCACGACTCGGGCTGGAACTCATCGTAGTGCGCCGCGAGGCGGGCGACATGATGGACAGGTGGCTGACGAGGTGGCGCAACAACGTCGCCCGCTACGAAGCCCTTGAGTGTGTCAAGCTCATCCTGCCGTGGTCTACGCCGTCCATGCGCTTCTGCACCTCCGAACTCAAGACGGCCGTCATCTGCCGCGAGCTAATCAAACGCTTCCCCGGCCGAACAATCGTGAGCGTCGCCGGCATCAGGCGCGAGGAGAGCGCGAGGCGCGCGAAGTCTCCCGTGGCGAAGGCGCAGGCGAAGCTCACGAGCAAGAAGCACAAGACGAGCGGCATAGACTGGCATCCCATCCTCGACTTCAAACTCGAAGACGTGTGGCTCGGGCACAAGCGCCGGGACTTCCCGCTGCACGAAGCCTACGAAGTGTTCGGCTCGTCTCGGGTGTCCTGCGCCTTCTGCATCATGGGTTCTGCCGCAGACCTCAAGGCTTCCGCGTCCTGCCCCGACAACCAGGACATTTACCGCGAGATGGTCGAGTTAGAGGCACGCTCCTCGTTCGCCTTTCAGGCGGGCTGGCTCGGGGACATAGCGCCCGCGCTTCTTGACGAGAGCCTGCGCGCCGCCGTGGCCGAGGCCAAGGAGAAGGCGAAGGCGCGCGAGGCGGCAGAGGCGCGCATACCGAAGCATCTGCTCTACGAAAAGGGCTGGCCGGTGCGTGTCCCGACGTGGGGCGAGGCCGAGACGATGGCCGAGGTTCGCCGCAGTGTCGGCACTCTCTTGGGACTGGATGTCCGCTACACAGACCCGGCCTCGATCATAGACCGGCATCAAGAGTTGATGTACGCGCAGGACGCCAAACGGAGGGCTGCATGACGCAAGCCGATTGGGAGCTATACGACGGGCTGACTAAAGCGCTACTCGCACAGGGTCAGCGCATAGAGGAACTGGAAACGCGCGTCGAGTCCCTACTCCGTCAGACCGCAAGGGCGGCGCAATCGAGGAGTGGCCGGAGGACTTGCGCGTCCGTCAGTTCCCCGCCCCGCAGACGCCTGAGCGTCCCCTGAACTGACTACCCCGAAGGAGGAGAGATGCAACACGACTGGCAAAGAGGCGCGACTACCGACACGCCGGACGGCCCGCCCGAAGGTTATTCCTACTGCGGCAACTGCGGCGCGGAGGAGACGGACGAGAACCGCGACGGCGAGTGCAGCCCCGAGATGATGGACTTCCATCAGGCGGTCTTTCAGGACAAGACCATGACGCCAGACCAACGGCTGTACTGGCTCAAGGTCTGCGCCGACGACTACCTGGCGAAGATGAGGGGCGCAGAGCGTGCCGTTAGCATCCTGCGCGGGGCGATGGGCGTCCTTCAGGGGTGCGCCAAAGACCGCCCCGAGAATCTGGCCTCGGACGTTCCGCTCGTCTGCGGCGTCGCCCTGCGCGCGACCGCGCCGAAGTTGGGCGTTGACGTTCACAAGGCGAAGGCCGCGGAGGGTGACGCGCAGCAGGCGAGCACCCCTTAACTGCACACCGTCCACAAACCCCGCGCCGTCCGCTACGGACGGGAGGTAATCGAGATGAGCGGAGTAGAAACCTTCTTCGACGACGACATGGACGATGACGACTACGAACGCGACCCGTGGGACGAGGCGATGGACGAGTGCGGGCGCGGGCAGGACTACGAGGGGTGTATGAACGCCGGCTCCGAGTATTGCGAGTTCGAGTGCCCGTTCAACCGCTGACCCCGCCCGAAGGAGTGGAGGGGAGGGCTTCGGTTTGATGCCGAGCCGGGACGCGGGGTTCAAGGGTGCGGGTTTAGCGCTCTCAGGCGCGCGAAAGGTTCTTATGGCGAACTACGAAGAAACCAAGGCGAGGATGATGCGGCAGTACCCGACGCTGTTCCCTTCCGAGGCGCAGGTCTGGCACCACCTGTTTTTCGTCATCGGCAACGGCTACGAGTGGGACGGCGGCGAACTAATCGCGTGCCGGGAGCGCTCGGACGAAGAGGTGTTCAGAGACCGCGCCCGACGCCATCTGTCCATGTACAAGAGGGCGGAAGAATTTGACGACAGCATGGCCGCGCTCCTCGACCACGAAGACCCGGAGGTGGCCGCGATTGCCGTCCGGGCGAAGCGCCGCGCCGAGGCGACACACAAAGTCAGGAGCCTTGCAAAGCGTAAAGGTCTGGCAATGGCCGGACGCTGGCTGACCGAGCAGGAGGCGAAAGACGCGCGGCCGGAGCCGGAAACCCTTTACCCCCTGTGCGAGTACGCGCGCATCCTGCACGTCCCCGACGACGTGAAACCCGACTGGCTGGATGCGGCGAAGCGTGCGCTGGCGTGGGCGATGTCCGACGAGGTGAAGCGCGAGATTTCCGACGCCCGGTACTTGGGACAGGCTAGGCGACTTATCAAGCGGATTGAACGTCAGCGCGCCGCCGGCAAGGTCGCTAACTGAAGCCCGCTCCCCCGCCCCGGCGAGAAGCGCCCGCGCGAGAGGGGCGGATAAGAGAGTTTGTGAAAGGGCTTGGTGAAACATGGTGACGAAAAACGAGCGGCACGACTACCTCGCTAACTGCTTCTACCATCTGCTGACAGCTCCGTGCGACCCGAAGCACAATCACCGGCGCGAGCGTGACTTAGCCGAGGTCGTGCGGATTGCGGCCAGAGCGGGCGAAGACGCGGCTCACGCACATCTGCTGGAGTTGGTCAGTATGGCCGAACGGGGCAGGTACAGAGACGAGAGGCCGCGCGCATAAACGTCCGAATAAGACGCCGCCGCGCCCACGCGAGACGGAAGGAGAACGAGGATGACGATTAGAGAAAAGTTCGAGCAGATGCTTTACGAGCGCGGCCTGTTCCCCGAGCAGGCGAAGGCCGTGATGGACAGGGCGGTCGAGGACGCGGCGCTCGCGGCCATGCGCGGTCGGTGGGGCGACGACGTCTCCGGCTACTCGGAACAACTCATCCCGGCGCTCGGCGTCTCGGTCGGGCGCGTGGCGCTGGAGTGGATTAACGAGAACTGCCCCGAGGCGTGGTTCCGCTCGCTGTTCGAGAGTGAGGGCGTGAAGGTCTGACGCCCGCCCCTTCGGAGGACTGCAAACCCCCGCGGGCGGAAGGAGGGGTTAGAAGATGAAAAAATTCTGGACGTGCCCTAAGTGCTGGTATTGGCTTAACCGGGTCGAGTGGCAGACGTGCCTTAGATGCAAGTACGAGAGGGTGAAGGTTCTTAGTCTAACGAAGTAGTGGAAGCGACGAAGTCGCGCAAGGCGCTTGCGCCCATGCGATGTGCAGAATCTTTTGTCATGAAACACGCATTTTTACTGCGAAAGGTGGTGAGAGAGATGGCGAAAAAGGTTTGCGACAGATGCACCAGAGAGGTCGGGCGCGACGAGCTG
>WUUC01000177.1_pt2 | contig 17480 bp, 9 predicted proteins | sample 6278441 | NCBI WGS metagenome assembly WUUC01 (sample SAMN13675441, study PRJNA597444) | soil metagenome | isolation source: soil | place: USA: Washington | collected 2017-10 | reverse complement strand
CGAAGCGCGCAGTGAGGCGAAAGCCGAACGTAGGGCCCGCAGGCGGACTTGCTCCGGCGTTAACGGGCCAAGCAAGCGAAGCGCGCAGTGAGGCGAAAGCCGAACGTAGGGCCCGCAGGCGGACTTGCTCCGGCGTTAACGGGCCAGTAAGGTCCCGGCCCGATGGACGTTTTTGCACATCTTGCTGCGAAGAATCACGAAGAGCTCAACTTCTGTTACGACGAAGCTTCCGGGCTGAAGGCGATCATCGCCATTCACAACACCACGCTCGGACCTGGGCTCGGCGGCACGCGGATGTGGCCGTACAAGACGACGGAAGATGCGGTCAACGACGTGCTCCGCCTCTCGCGCGGCATGACCTTCAAGAGCGCCGCGGCCGGCTTGAACCTCGGCGGCGGCAAAGCGGTGATCATCGGCGATCCGAAGAAGCAGCGCACGGAAGCGTTGTTCCGCGCCTACGCACGTTTCGTCGAAGGCATGGGCGGTCGCTACATCACCGCCGAAGACGTGGGCACCGACGTCCGCTGCATGGAGTGGGTGCGCATGGAGACGAGCTACGTCACCGGCATCAGCCGCGCGCTCGGCGGCTCGGGCGATCCGTCGCCGGTGACCGCGGTCGGCGTCTACGTCGGCATGAAAGCCTCTGTGCTCGAACGTTGGGGGAGCGACTCGCTCGCCGGCAAACACGTGACGGTCCAAGGTGTCGGCGCGGTCGGAAGCCACTTGGTCGATCACTTGGTGAAGGCCGGCGCGAAGCTCACCGTCTGCGATATCGACGAAGACAACTTGAAGCGAGTCACCGAGGCTCATCCGCACAAGGTCGAAGTCGTCGCGCCGCAGAAGATCTTCGATGTCCCCGCGGACATCTTCGCGCCCTGCGCGCTCGGCGCGATCATCAACGACGACACGCTCCCGCGCTTGAAGGTGGAGATCATCGCCGGCTCGGCGAACAACGTTCTCGAAGACGAACGCCGCCACGGCCGCTCGTTGCTCGAGCGCGGCATCCTCTACGCGCCGGACTACGTGATCAACGCCGGCGGTCTGATCAACGTGGCGAACGAGCTCGAGGGCTACAATCAAGAGCGGGCCTTGAAACAAGCGGAAGGCATCTTCGACATCATCTTGAAGGTGTTCGAGATCGCGAAACGAGAAGACATCCCCACCAACAAAGCCGCGGATAATCTCGCGCTCCGCCGCATCGCCGAGATCGGAAAGCTCCGCGGTTTGTACACGGCGCCGATGCAGCGTTCGATGCGCAGAACCTAGGTCTGGCGAGCCTGGGGCGGAACGCCCCTTTGGGTTCGGGCTTCTAAATCACGGTCGGCTTGGTTATCACTTCCAGCCAATGAGCGTAGATGCCGTTGTTGTCGAAGAGACACAGCCTCCGCTTCCTTCCTACATCTGCGGAATCGGCGCTTCCGCAGGCGGGCTCGAGGCGCTCGAGGTGCTGTTCAAGAACATGCCTCGGGAGACCGGGATCGCGTTCGTCGTCGTTCAGCATTTGTCGCCCGATTTCAAGAGCATGATGAACGAGCTGCTCGCGCGTCACACGCCGATCCCGATCTTTCCGGTCGAGGATGGAATGCGGGTGGTGCCGGACTGTATTTATCTCATCCCTCCGAAGAAGGAGATGATGATCTCGGGCGGCAAGCTCCACCTCTCCGACAAAGACCATTCGAAGGAGATCGCGCTTCCGATCGACATTTTCCTTCGTTCCCTCGCGCAAGAAGCGGGCATGCGGTCGATCGCCGTCATCTTGAGCGGCACCGGCAGCGACGGCTCGCGCGGGATCAAAGACATCAACCAAGCGGGCGGTTTCGTCGTCAGCCAGAGCGAGGAGACCGCACGTTTCGACGGCATGCCGAAGAGCGCGCGCGACACCGGTTGCGTCGACGTCGTCTCCGGTCCCGACGAGATCGCGCAGGTCTTGGTCGATCACGTGCGGCGCATGAACGCAGGTTTGCTCCGGCCGCGCGCAGTCGCCGGGCCGCGGGGCGTGGGCGCGGTGTTCGCGCTGCTTCAAGAAGAGTTCTCGATCGACTTTTCGCACTACAAACCGACGACGGTCTCGCGGCGCATCGATCGCCGCATGAATCTCAATCGGCACGCCACGCTCGACGACTACGTGAAACATTTGATGGAGAGCGTCGAGGAGCGCAACGCGCTCTACAAAGATCTCTTGATCGGCGTGACGCGGTTTTTTCGCGACGGAGAAGCGTTCGAGCTGATCCAGTCGCAGGTCGTGCCCGAGCTGCTACGGATCGTCGGCTCCGATGATGAGCTGCGTGTTTGGGTCGCGGGTTGTGCGACCGGCGAAGAAGCGTATTCGCTCGCGATGATCCTTCATGAAGCGTTGGCTGCGCTCGAACATCCGCCGCGTCTCAAGATCTTCGCCACCGATGCGCACCGGGGCTCGCTGGAGACGGCGAGTCTCGGCCTCTACGACGAAGACTCGGTGTCCGAAGTTCCACCGGAGCGTTTGGCCAAGTATTTCAGCCGCCAAGGAAAGGCGTTTCGCGTCTCGCAAGATCTGCGGCAGTACGTGGTCTTCGCGCCGCACAACCTCCTCAAGGATGCGCCGTTCACCAAGGTCCACTTGGTCACCTGTCGCAACATGTTGATCTACCTTCAGCCGCACGCGCAGAAAAAAGTGCTCTCCATGCTGCACTTCGCGCTGAAGCGAAACGGTTTTTTGTTCCTCGGACCGAGCGAAACGCCGAGCCAGCTCGGTGACGATTTCGAAGTGTTCGACGAACACTCGCGCATCTACCGCAAACACCGCGATCTGCGGCTCTCTTCGGACGTGCGTTTTCCGTTGGCTCGTCAGGGCGGGCTCAGAAGTGGTGCGGGCGGCGCCGCGCTGCCCATCTCCGCGGTGATGAGCACCTACGATGCGCTGCTCGAAGACTATCTGCCGCCGAGCTTGTTGATCGGCGAACGCCGCGAGCTGATCCATGCGTTCCGTGGCGCCGGGCGATTCTTACGCGTGCGCGACGGACGCCCTTCGCTCGACGTGCTCGACCTGGTCGATCCCGAGCTGAAGCTCGCGCTCACCGGCGCCTTGCAGCGCGCGTTGAAAGAGATGAAGCCGGTCGTCTACCGCGGCGTCAAAGTCACCACCGACACCGGCACGATCACCGTGCGGCTGACCGTGCGGCCGATCCACAACCAAGCGACCAGCGCACGGCACGTGTTGATCTCTTTCGAGGACACGGAAGAGGTCATCGAGAAACGCCCGGAGACCTCGATCGATCTCGATCAAGTGTCGAAAGAACAGCTCCACACGCTCGAGTCGGAGCTGCGCTACACGAAAGAGAATCTCCAAGCGACGATCGAAGAGCTGGAGACGAGCAACGAAGAGCTGCAAGCGACGAACGAAGAGCTGGTCGCCTCGAACGAAGAGCTGCAGAGCACGAACGAAGAGCTGCAGTCGGTCAACGAAGAGCTCTACACGGTCAACGCGGAGTATCAGAAGAAGATCTCGGAGCTCACCGATCTGACCAACGACATGGACAACCTCCTGTCGTCGACGGAGGTCGGCACCATCTTCCTCGATCGCGACCTGTGTATCCGCCGCTTCACGCCGAAGATCGCGGAGACCTTCAATCTGCTCCCGCGCGACATCGGGCGCCGCATCGACATTTTCTCCAACACCTTGGGGCAGGGCGATCTCACCGGCGACCTCGAGAACGTGCGCGACACCGGCGTGCCGATCCAAAGAGAGATCTGCGATCGCAACGACGCTTGGTTTTATCTGCGCATCTTCCCGTATCGCGCGAAGGGCACCGTCGAAGGTGTGGTGATCACGCTGATCGACATCAGCTCGCTCAAACAAGCGCAGGACGCGTTGTTCGCCGAGCGTCATCTGCTCGAAAGCGTCATGGAGACGCTCCCCGATTACATCTATTTCAAGGACGGCGAAGGCCGGTACGTACGCGTGAACTCGGCGATGGCCCGGCGGCTCGAGCTCACCAAGCCGAGCGATGCGATCGGGAAAAAATCGAGCGAGCTGATGGTCGCGAATCAAGCCGCGGCCGAAAGGACAGTGGAGCACGAGGTGCTGCGCACCGGGACCGCTCGTTTGAACGCCGAGGAGCTCTATCAAGATCGTCACGGCGGGATGAAGTGGCTGATGAGCTCGCGAATGCCGCTCAAGGATCGCAGCGGGGAGATCATCGGCGTGTTCGGCGTGGCGCGCGACATCACCGAACGGAAGCTCGCCGAAGAAGGTGTGCGCGATGCGGTAAAGCGGCGCGATCAGTTTCTTGCGATGTTGTCGCACGAGCTCCGCAATCCGCTTGGTGCGATCACCTCTGCGGCGTACCTGTTGCGCATGCCCGGCAGCGAGGACGTGCGCGGGCGGGCGCTCACCACGATCGAACGGCAGTCGTCACACATGGGCCGGTTGCTCGACGATCTGCTCGACGTTTCGCGTGTCACCCAGAACAAGATCGAGCTCGATCGCCGGCCGCTCGACATCCGTTCGGTGCTCAACGATGCGCTCGAGGTCGCGCGGCCGAAGCTGGCCGAACGCGGCGTGCACCTGACGATCGAGATCGATCCCGAACCGCTCTACGTGCTCGGAGACGCGGCTCGTCTTCAACAGGTGCACGTCAATCTGCTGAACAACGCGTGCAAGTTCTCGATGCAAGGTTGTTCCGTCTCTTTGAGCGCGAAGGTCGAAGGTGACGAGGTGGTGATCCGCGTGCGCGACACCGGACGCGGCATCTCTTCCGAGATGACCGAGAAGATCTTCGAGCTGTTCGTGCAAGCGAACAGCGCGATCGATCGCAGCGAAGCCGGCATGGGCGTCGGGCTCACCTTGGTGCGCGCGCTCGTCGAAATGCACGGAGGCCGCGTCCATGCGGAGAGCGACGGCGTCGGCAAAGGAAGCACATTCACGGTTCGGCTCCCGCGCACCCGCCCGGCCAGCGCCGACGTGAACCGCCAGCTCTCCGTCTCACTCGACGGACGCGGGCGGCGCATCGTGCTCGTCGAGGACAACGAAGACAGCCGCGAGATGATGTGTATCGTGCTCGAGTCGATGGGCTTCGAGGTGCAGACAGCGACGAACGGCGAAGAAGGTGCGGAGCTGATCGAACGCGTGCTTCCTACGGTCGCGCTCGTCGACATCGGGCTCCCGCTGGTGAACGGCTATCAGCTCGCGCGCCGCATCCGCGCCAAAAAAGAGCTCAGCGGTGTCTTCTTGGTGGCGCTCACCGGTTACGGGCAACCTGCGGATCGCGAAAACGCGCTCGAAGCGGGCTTCGACGAACATCTGGTGAAGCCACTGACCGTGGAGCGGCTCACCCAGATGTTCTCCAGCGCGCGCGAGCAACCCCCCGTCGCGCAAGCGTAGGCAAGCGAAGCGCGCAGCGAGCGAAGCGAGCGTAGGGGCCGCAGGCGGACTTGTTCCGCCGCTACCGGCCCAAGGCTCACCAGATCGGTTGCGGGCCGACGCCGCGTTTGATGACGCCTGCGGGTCGCACGTCGGGCAAAGCGCCGGCGGCGATGATCTCGCGATAGAGCTCGGCGGCGCGCGTCGGCGTCCGTTCGTAACTTTGGTAGTCGACGCGGAACAAACCGAAACGCGGGCCGAACGCTTCGAGCCACTCGAAGTTGTCGATCAACGACCAATGCATGTAGCCGCGCACGTCCGCGCCGCGATCGATCGCGTCGAGCACTGCGCTCAAGTGATCGTAGAGGAAGGTTGCGCGGCGGGAGTCGTCGCGATCGTCGATGCCGTTTTCGGTGACGTAGAGCGGGAGACCGTGTTTCGACATCTCCACCAAACACTCGGTGAGCCCGGCCGGATAGATCTCCCAGTTCAGATCGGAGATGCCGCTGCCGGTGCGATCCTCATAAAAAGGATCGAGCCCGACGCCGCCAAACGCCTTCAGCTTGAGGAAGATGCGCGAGTAGTAGTTGACGCCGATGAAGTCGAGCGAGTCTTTCGCTTCCGGGACGTGGCCGTCCGCGATGCCGCTTCCGGGGATCATCGCCAGCCGCATCCGTCCGGTGAGCAGCGCGCGGATCAACGCGTGGTTGTACAGCTCGCTGCCGAGATATGCCGCCAATCGATCGCCCGGGTGAAACTTCCGCGCCGGCAAGAAGCGCAACATGTTGTGTGCGATCCCGACCTGCACCTGTTCGCCGCCGATCTTTTTGATCACCGCGCGCGCGCGTCCGTGCGCCCGCACCATGTTGACCGCGGCCCGCGCCAGCGCCTTCCTGTCCTTTAGACCAGGTGGGATCACGCCGCCCAAATACGCACCCGAAAGCCATACGCCCGGCTCGTTGAGCACGGTGTACATCTTCACGCGGCCGGCGAGCGCCGGCATCAGGTGCTCCACGAAACGCGCGAAACGATCCGCAGGCTCCGGGCCCGGCATGTGCCACGGCGTTTGTTCGTGAAACCACGCGGGATGCGTGAAGTGCAGGAGGGTGACCATCGGCTCCACTCCGCGCGCGCGGAGACCGTCGATCATCTTCACGTAACGGTCGATCGCGCGATCGTCGAAGACGCCGGGCTTCGGCTCGACGCGCGCCCATTCGATGGAAAAACGGTAGGCGTTCGCTCCGATTCTATTCAATAGATCGAAGTCGGACTCCCACCGTTCCCAGTGATCGGATGCGCGGGCACAGCGAGCTGCAGGATCTTTGAGGCGACCTTCGGCCTCCCAGCGGCTCCAGTCGTTCTCGATTCCACCTTCGATCTGATACGCGGAGGTCGCCGCACCAAAGAGGAAGTGCTGAGGAAACCTCCGCGTCATTTCAATCTAAGCGGTCGGAGCTTCGGATTCGCTACCGAGCGAGGGCGCGAGCTTCGGTGGAAAACGCTCCGGCGGACGCTCGAGCGCGAGGTCGAGCACCTGATCCATGCGATTCACGAAGTGGAACTTCAGCGCGCTCCGCACTTCCGGCGGAACCTCGATCAGATCCTTTTCGTTCCGCTCGGGCAGGATGATCTCTTTGACACCTGCACGCAGCGCCGCGAGCACCTTCTCTTTGATGCCGCCGACCGGGAGCACGTTGCCGCGCAGCGTGATCTCGCCGGTCATCGCCAGATCATTTCGCACCTTGATGCCGGTGATGAGCGATCCGAGCGCGGTGACCATGGTGATACCCGCCGAAGGTCCGTCTTTCGGAATGCCGCCCGCCGGGACATGCACGTGGATATCGTGCTTTTCCCAGAACGAATCGGCGATCCCGAACTCGGGCGCCCGCGCGCGCAGATACGACTGCGCCGCCTGCGCCGACTCCTTCATCACTGCGCCCAGTTGGCCGGTGAGCGTCAGCGCGCCCTTGCCGCCCATCTTGGTCGCTTCGATGAAGAGGATGTCGCCGCCCGCCGCGGTCCACGCGAGACCCGTGGCCACGCCCGGAACTTCCGTGCGCTCCGCGACCTCGTTGTAATACTTCTCGGGTCCGAGGAAACGGTCGAGATCTTCTTTACCGACGATCGTGAGCTCGCTTTTTCCTTCGGCGACTTCGACCGCCACCCCGCGGACCGCCGCAGTGATCGTGCGCTCCAAATTGCGCACGCCCGCTTCGCGCGTGTACTCGGTGATGATCGCGTCGAGCGCCTCTGGAGAGAGCCGAAACAACGCATCCGACAAGCCGTGCGCTTCGACCACTTTCGGGATCAAGTGCTGGATCGCGATGTGCCGCTTCTCCTCGTGCGTGTAGCCGGGGATCTCGAGGACCTCCATCCTGTCCTTTAGGGCAGGGGGAATCGGATCGAGCTGATTCGCGGTGGCGATGAACAGGACCTTCGAGAGATCGAAGGGTACCTCGAGGTAATGATCCGAGAAGCTGTGGTTCTGCTCGGGATCGAGCACTTCGAGGAGCGCCGAGGCGGGATCGCCGCGGAAGTCGTAGGAGAGCTTGTCGATCTCGTCGAGCACGAAGACGGGATTGTGCGTGCCCGCCTTCTTCAAACCTTGGATGATGCGACCCGGCAAGGCACCGACGTAAGTACGTCGATGACCGCGGATCTCCGCTTCATCGCGCACGCCGCCGAGCGAGATGCGGTGGAACTTACGACCGAGCGTATGCGCGATCGATTGGCCGAGCGAAGTTTTACCGACGCCGGGCGGACCGACCATGCAGAGGATCGGCCCCTTCATGTCGTCCTTCAGCTTGCGGACCGCGAGGAACTCGACGATGCGCTTCTTCACCTTCTCTAGGCCGTAGTGTTTGCTGTCGAGCACGCTTCGCACGTTGCTGATGTCGAGCGTGTCGATCGTCGACTTGTCCCACGGCAGATCCGCGAACCATTCGAGATAGGTGCGGCCGACGGTGTACTCCGAAGAAGAGGACGGCATCTGCCGCAGTCGGCGCAGCTCTTTTCGCGCGACCTTCTCCGCATCCGGCGGGAGGTTCGCGACTTTGAGCTTCTGCTCCAGCTCGTCGAGATCACCTTCGGAACCATCGGCTTCGCCGAGCTCCTCTTTGATCGCTTTGAGCTGCTGGCGCAGATAATACTCGCGCTGCGTCTTGTTCATCTCGCCTTTGACCTGCGAGTCGATCTTGTTCGAGAGCTTCAAGACCTCGAGCTTGCGGTGCAAAAGCTCGAGCACGTTCTCGAGGCGCGCCGAGACTTCGACGAGGTTCAAGACCTCCATCTTTTCTTCGACGCTGACATCCATGTTCGCCGCGATCAGATCCGCGAGATGGCCGGGATCGTCGATGCCTTCGACGAACTGCGCCGCGCCCGACGGAATCTCCGGCATCAAGCCGACGACTTCGCGCGCGGTCTTCTTCACGTTCATCACCAGCGCTTCGATCTTCAGCGGATCGGCGTTGATGTCCTGCACTTCGACGACGCGTGCGCGGAGGTAAGGCGTCGTCTGCGTCAGCCCGAGAACGCGGAAACGTTTGATGCCCTGGAGGACGAGATGAAAGCCTTCTTCACCGGCTTTCAACGCCTTCACGATGCGACCGGTCGTTCCCATCGCGTACAAGTCGTCGGCGCCGGGATCGTCGATCGATCCGTCTTTTTGCGCGACGATACCGATCGGCTCGCCGGATTCCTCGACGGCTTTGACCATCGCCAGCGTCTTCGGTCTACCCACCGAGATCGGCATGATGCTGCCGGGAAAAAAAACGGAATTGCGCAAGGGCAGGATCGGAATGTCGAGCCCTTGTCCTTCTCCGAATCGTTGGTTTTCGGCCACTTTACTCTCCTTAGTTCTCAATCGCGGACGCTACGCGCATACGACACCCGAAAGGCGTCGTGATCAAAACGCTAGCACGGTCCGAAACGGCGATCCTCCCCTCCGGAAGATCGGGGCGGGGAAGACGGTGATGGGCTCGGGTTCACCCGAAAGAATGGCGGGATTACTTCGCCAAGACGTTGCCGAACATGGCGGCTTCGCTCTTGGTGGTGCCGTTCTTCGCGAGCGCGCGCTTTCTTGCTTTGCCGGCTTTGTGCGTTTTCCGGAGGCGCTGAGTGTCGGAGATCTTGGTGTTCGAAGCCACGACGCGCCTATATCGGGCGAAGAAGGTTCGGTCAAGGACGCTGAGGCCAAGCCGCCCGCCGCTCGCCGCAAAACGATCGTGGCGGATGTGCTCCATCCGCCGACCGGCCGCGATCGACTCGCGGCCATCGGACTGACCTGAAGAATGCGACAACGGGCGCCTTGAACACGTCACACGAGCGAAGGAGGATGCACGCATGCGCGTTGCCGCTGCCCTGGCCGGATGCCTCATCTTTGCTCTCGCAATCTCGGGTTGCAAGGCCGACGACCCACCCGTCGGACCTGGCCCGAACGATCCTGAAGCCGACGGCGGCATCGGTCTCGACGCGAACGTGATCACCATGGACGCCGACAACGACGGCCTCGATGATGCGTGGGAGACCGAGCACGGGCTCGATCCGAACCGGAACGACGCGGCCGAAGACTTCGACGGCGACGGCATCTCGAACATCAACGAGTTCACGGCCGGCACCTTGCCCGACGATCTCGACACCGACGACGACGGCGTGGGCGACGGCGAAGAAGACGCGAATCGCAACGGCGTCGTCGATGCGAACGAATCGAATCCGCGGATCGGCGACACCGACGGTGATGGTCTCACCGACGGCCAAGAGCTCGGCAAAACAACGCCGCTCAGCAGCCCGCGCGCCGGCGTCGACGGCACCGATCCGACGGTGTTCGTGCCGGACGAAAATCCGGTCACGACCACAAATCCGACGAGCGCCGACACCGACGGCGACATGGTGCCCGACGGCGCAGAAGACTTGAACCACAACGGCCGCATCGACACCGGCGAATCGAACCCGCTCGATCTCGACAGCGACGACGACGGCCTCGCAGATGGCCTCGAGGACACGAACTTCAGCGGCACGGTCGATCAAGGCGAGACCGGCTCGACGGACAACGACAGCGACAACGACGGGCTCCCCGACGGCCTCGAGCGCGGCGTGAGCACCCCTGTCGTCGATCCCGACGGAAACGGCCCGCTCCTCGGCACGGACATCTCGGTATGGAGACCGGACGCCGATCCCGCGACGATGACCGATCCGCTGAAGCCGGACACCGACGGCGACGGCGTGCTCGACGGCGATGAAGACTGGAATCACGACGGACGTTTCGATCCGGCGCTGGAGCTCGATCCGAATTTGGTCGACACCGACATGGACGGGACGCCGGACGGCAGCGAAGGCATCGCTGTCGTGTGCAGCACGAACGCACTTCGCCAGGTGATGCTCCACTCGATCGCCTCCGCGGACATCACGCTCGCGCTCCCGCTCGAATACTCCGAGGTCAGCGTGCTCCGCGAAGCGAGCGGTCGCGGGGTGGGCATCATGTTCCGCAACCCGACGAGCGGTGTGGTCGGCTTCGCGATCTCGAAGACGCCCGAAGGACCGGACGCGCCGGCCGAGTCGCAGATCAATCGAAATCGCATCAACAACGCCGCGAACCTCTCGAATCAGCAGGATCGCACGCTGATCTCTTGGGACGGCTTCCCGTCGGTCTTCACCACCGCGACCGCGCAGCAGGGCGGGATCAACGCGGTCGATCTCGCGGCGGACATGGCTCGTCGCGTGGCGCAGGCCGGCGCGCTCACCGGTGCGCTGCCGAGCGGCGGCGGCAACGCGGGGACGTTTACGGTGAACTTCGAAACGATCTTGAGGACAGGTCGCGCGATCGTCGTCGGGGCGATCGCCGACGAGCCCACGCCGGAAGCGAACATCATCGCGATGAGCGACGTGGCCAATGGTACAGGTATCGCGCAGTTCGGTGACTTCACCGGCCTGGGTTGCGATCAGTTCACCAGCCCGCCGGGCAACGACGTGGTCGATCTTTTGTGGATCGTCGACAACTCCTGTTCCATGGAACAGGAGCAGAACAACGTCGCGGCGGCCGGTGCGGAGATGGTGTCGCTCTTGTCGACGACGCAGCTCTCTTGGCGCCTCGGTCTGATGAGCACCGATCCGGCGGTGAACGGAAACATCGGTTGCTGCGGGGTGAACGGATTTACGCCGTCTTCGCCGCGCGCGACTGCGGAGGCGGCATCGCAGGCGTGGGCCGCTGCGGTCGATGGGCTCGGCACGGGTGGTTCGGGAGAAGAGCAGGGCGCGACGCTCGGCCTCACCGCGATCAACAATCTGTCGCCGGCGTCGGCGGCAGAGGATCCGTTCAAGTTCCGCGAGAACGCGAGCGTGATCGTGGTGCACATGTCCGACGAAGAGGACTACACGGTGAAACAAGCGTCGGGTGGCAACGACCAGTCCTGCCCCGAAAACGGCGGAAAACAAGGCCGCATCGATCAGCTGATCGCGGGCTACATCGGACAGGCACGGCCGCAGGGAACGGCGGGCCTGACGACCTTCGCCATTCACGGCATTCAACCGAACGCGCAAGGCGCAGACTTTTGCGACTTCAACACCGGCTCGGGTGACTGCCTCGGCGCTTCGCAACATGGTCGCGCATACATCGACATCGCCGCGGCGATGGGTGGCGGTACGGGATCGATCTGCGGCGACATGAGCCAAGTCGTGCAAGACATCATCCGCGCCGGCGCCGGTATCGCCTCGCAGATCGCGCTCACCAAACCGCCGATCAGCTCGACGATCCGCGTGGTGATGGCCGATGAAGCGAACAACTTCGTCGGGCAACCCGATGTGCCTCGTTCCCGATCGAACGGCTTCGACTACGCGTTCTCACTCGACGTGATGAACAATCGCGTCGAGCACAAGATCGTCTTCTACGGGACGGCGCGTCCTCCGGCGAATCGCCAGCTGATGATCAGCTACCGCACGTGGGAGGACGGCTCGCCGAATCCGGCGGGTCCGGACTGCGACTGCGGCGAGGGACAACGCTGCGACTTCGACACCGGCGAATGCGAGATCGATCCCACCTGTGGCGGCGGCTGCGAGACGCCGGAGGATCCGATCTGCAACCCGAACACCGGCATGTGCGGCCCGGACGATCCTTGCGGCGGCATGTGTGAGGCGGGCACCGAGTGCAATCCGGATACGGCGATGTGCGATCCGATGAGCCCGTGCGGTGAATGTGGCCCGGGCGAGTTCTGCAACGAGAACGCCGACCCACCCCGCTGCGAAGGCCTCTAGCCGGCCCGTTGGCGGCGGAAGAAGTCCGCCTTCGGGCCCTACGTTCGGCTACGCCTCACTTGCGCGCTTCGCGAGCTTCTCTTCTTTGCCCTAACTTTACAGCGGATCGAGGGCCTCATAAGCTTCCGCGAGGGCTTGAAATATCCGGTGTCTTTTGGACGCCATCTCCTGCTCGAACGCATCAACGTCGGCGGGATGGCGGAAGTCTTCAAAGCGAAGTCCTTCGGTGTGGAAGGCTTCGAACGTATCGTCGCGGTCAAACGTATCCTGCCGACGATGGCCGAAGACGATGAGTTCGTGACGATGTTCGTCGACGAAGCACGCATCGCTTCGCACCTGACACACCAAAACATCGTTCAGATCTACGAGCTCGGCAAACACGAGGGCGGCTACTACATCTCGATGGAGTACATCGCGGGTCGCGACCTGCGGCAGATCCTCGACCATCACAAACGCCTGAAAAAACCGATGGACGTGGCGAAAGCTTGTTACGTCGCCTCGCGCGTTTGCGAAGCGCTGGAGTACGCGCACAAGAAAAAAGATCCCGCGGGCAAAGATCTGAAGATCATCCACCGCGACGTCTCACCGCAGAACGTGATCATCTCCTTCGAAGGCGAGGTGAAGCTCTGCGACTTCGGCATCGCCAAAGCGGCGTCACGCGTGTCGCGCACGCAAGTCGGAGTGCTCAAAGGAAAGTTCGCGTACATGTCTCCCGAACAGGTGCGCGGGCAAGCGACGGATCGCAGGAGCGATCTCTTCGCGCTCGGCGTCATCTTTTACGAGATGTTGACCGGCGAACGCCTCTTCCTCGGAGAGAGCGACTATTCGACGCTGGAAGCGGTGCGCAACGCGCGCGTGCCGGCGCCGACGCAATACAACGCGAAGATCCCGGCGACGCTGGAGAAGATCATGATGCGGCTCCTCGCTCGTGATCCAAAGGACAGGTACCAGTGGGCCTCCGAAGCGCACGAAGATCTGCTCGACCACGTGGTGCAGGACGGAAAGATCTATCACGGGCGCCATCTGCGCGGATGGATGCAGGACGTCTACGCGCGCGACATCGAGATCGAAAACGCGAAGCTCGAAGAGTTCATGAAGCTGCGTTTGCCCGAGGCGCGCAGCGATACGCCGCTCGACCCGAATCCCTCGCCGGTGGTGCTCGCCATGGCGGAAGCGGCGAGACGCGAGGAGCAAAAAGATCCCGCGCTCGCAGTGCCGACCTACGTCGCTCCGCCGCGCGCGGAGTCCGAGGACGAGATCGAACACGTCGATCGCAGCGACGGCGCGATCACCGCCAACGAGATCCAACAACCGAAGCTGAACGGTGCCTCTCCGGTGCCGCAGTTGGCGTCGGCGAGCCCGGTGTCGAGCATCTTTGGGACGCCGAAGCTCGACGACGAACAAGAAGAAGCGGCGGTCGTACGGGCCACCGAGGACTCGGATCCCAAACCGTCCTTTAGTACAGGTCCCGCCGACGACACCTATATTCCCGCCTCGCGCACTATGGAAGGGGAGCACCTTCCGATCGAAACAGCGGACGCGGACTTCGAACGTACCCAGTTCGACGTGGTGAACGCGGCGCCCGACGGCAACGACACGCTCTACGATCCGAACGAAGCGAACGATCCGCTCGGCGACGACGAAGACGAGACGAACAACGGAGAGACGCTCACCGGCGAAGGTATGGAAGCGGAGATCCGCGCCGCGCAGAGCGAGCTGATCGATCGGCTCGATGCCGAGGGTGCGCTCGACGGCGGCGAAACCGTCGATGCAGGTGAAGACTCGGAAGAATACGTCTCGCCGTACGTCTTCGATCCCTCAGAGTCCTCGGTGACCTCCGAAAATCGCATCCCCGGCTCGGGGCCAAAAGTACAGGCTCCCGCGGTCTCCGATCCGGGCGCCATGGACGACAAGACGAACGTCTCTTTCTCCGCCAAGGCCGATCCGACACCCATGGACGGCGTGGAAGCTGCGGACTTCGACACCAACGGCGAGCTGGAGCTCGGGCTCGAAGGCGAAGAAGGAACGATGGAGGGCGGGAGCACCTATCCGGAGCTCGACATGCCGCCGGCGGTGGAGCCGAACCCGCAAGATGTGATCGATTCGCGTGCGCGCTCGCGATCGATGGCGTCCCGGGCGCCGTCGGTGGTGCCGAAGCCGGTGGGTTTGAAAAAACCGCCTTCACCCTCTGAAGAGCGGCGCATCCGCACTAACGGGACGCAGGATGGGCTGCGCATTCCGACGGCGCACCGGCGGCGCATTTGGGAGATCCGCGGCGGCGAGGAAAAAGATCAGAGCCTCGAGCATTCGGATCAAGCGTCGACGCGCACACCGCCGCCGTCGGTACCGGAGCGACGGGAGCCGATGACCGGCGCACATGTCGCGGTGGCGAACGGTTACGCAGAGATGAGCCCGCGTCCGATGCCGCTCGCCGAAGAAGCGATGCCGTTGTTGCGCGATGCGGCTCCGCCGTCGGGGCTGACGTTCCGCGATCCGCGTGTGTTGATGTTGATCGCGGCGGCGGTCGGCGTTTTGGCGATCGCCTTGTTGATCACCTTGCTCGTTGCGCGCGGCAGTGGTGCGTCGCTCCACATCGTCACCGAGCCGGTGAAGAACGTGGAAGTGAAGCTCGATGGTCGAGTGATCGGGGTGGAGACGCCGGTCGAGAAGTCGATCGATCTCGGCCTTCACACGGTCGAGCTGCGCGCGCCCGGTTTTCATCCCTATACGCAGGTGGTGCAGATCTCCGAACCGAAGCCACACACCATGGTGGTACCGCTCGAGCCGATCGATCCGGCAGCGCCGAACGAGGCCAAAGCCGCAGACAACGACGCGGCCAAGAATGCGGATAAAAAGGCCGCGGAAGAGGAAGCGGATCCCGCCGAGAGCGCACCGCGGAAACGGACCGAGCTCGTACCCGACGAAGAGAAGGTGAAAGAGCCGATCCGCGTGACCACGAAGATCGACGAGCCGAGAGACGCGAAAGACGTGAAAGACGTGAAGGTCGCGGAGGCGAAGATCGAGCCGAGGCCCGACACGAAGACGGAGGCGAGGCTCGAGAAGTCGGAGCCGGCGAAACAGATCGCGAAGCCGAAACAGGCGCCCGCGGCCGCGGAAGAGGGCTACCTGTTGGTGTCGACGAAGCCGCCGGGCGTGGCGGTGTGGATCGACGGCAAGAAGACCTCGCTGAAGACGCCGATCCGCACACCCCACCCCGTGTCCGCCGGCAAACATGTGATCTCCTTCGAGATGGAAGATGGCCAAAAGTACAGCTTCGAGGTGACCGTCGCGCCCGGCGAAACCAAGAAGCTGGTCAAACCACTGCGGTGAAAACATGGCTCAGGACCCCAAAAAGAAGGCAAAGTTCGATGAGTGGGAGTGCCCGGAATGTTCCGCGCACAATCCATCACCGGATGGGTTCACGTTCGGCGATGAGCTGTTTTGCAATTGGTGTGGTCAGGTCTTCTCGGTGCGCAAGCAGGACGACCCCACCGAGTTCAAGCTCAAGCTCCAATAGCGCCGACCGCGGTCACTGACAGCAGTGTCATGGTGTTTTCGGGGGAGAAGTATGGCATGAGGGGATCGTGATGAAGCGATTCGCGCTCGCAGGCTTCTGCTCACTCACGCTCTTCGCAGCCGGTTGCGGCGACGATGATCCCGATCCGCAGACCAATGCAGATGCGACGATCACCGCGCCGGACGGCGGCCAGGGCGACACGGGATCGAACACACATCCCGATGCGACGACCGATGAAGACGGCGGCGGCGATCCACCCGACCAAGGGATGAATGGGAACGGCGACGCGATGCCGGACGGCGGCGCTGACGGGGGAATGGTTGGTCCGCTGATCGAAGAGATGGAGCCCGGCCAATTCGTGCAGGTCGCGGAAGGCCGCATCAACATCGGTGACGGCATCGGCATCTCGGGCATCGTCGACACCTACGGCTCGGTGAAGACCCGTTTCGGTATGGGCACGCGCAGCTCCGGCATGGACGCGCGCAGCTACGAGTGGGATCTGTCGAACAACGTTCACCTCGTGGTGTGGTTCGGGAACACCAACGGCGACGGCGACGACTCGGCGCCGAACAACGTCGACGACACGGACGAAGTCTTGTGGATCTCCGTGAGCGGCGGATACATGGGCAAGACCACGCGTCTCATCGGAATCGGCTCCACACAGATGGACGTGGAGATGCAGCAGCCGAACGGTTACGGGCGCCCGCAGAATCCCGTCGACCTCACCAATCCTCCGGGCGTGCTCGCCTCGTATTTCACGCACGGAATCCTCGTCGCGTACGACGCCAACATGCGCGTGCGGACGGTGACGATCTGTCGCGCGTACGGTTCGGAGCCGTCGGCCGACATCGATCCAGGTGAAGGCTCGCTCGACTTCAATGCGCTCGGTCAGATCCGTGGATTCAAGGACCTGGTCACCGGTACAGGTCAAAATCAGATCCGCAACATCCTCGGCGATCCGGACGGCGCAGGCCCCGGCCCCGGCGGCACTACGGTGTGGAACTACACCTTTATCGGCATCGAGATCTTCTTCTTCGGCGCGCAGACGAACGCGTTGTTCATGACGCTGCACCCGCCGTATTACGGCGCGTTCAACAACACGACCGCGGGACCGGGAAGCACGCGCGCCGATATCGAAGCCGCGCTGGGCATGGGACCCGGCGAGACCTCGGTCTCGAATCCGCAGTTCGTGTGTTATCCGGACTCGATGGATGCGGAGATCGCCGTGGCGTACACCATGGACGCGACCCCGCTCGCAGCCCTGATCATGTTGCCGCTCTCGCCTCCGCTCGTCGGCTGCCCGTAACTTTGGGCCGTTAACGGCGGGTCAAGCCCGCCTGCGGCCCCGACGTTCGCTGCGCTCACTGCGCGCTTCGCTTG
>WUUC01023987.1_pt1 | contig 17484 bp, 20 predicted proteins | sample 6278441 | NCBI WGS metagenome assembly WUUC01 (sample SAMN13675441, study PRJNA597444) | soil metagenome | isolation source: soil | place: USA: Washington | collected 2017-10 | reverse complement strand
TGAGTTTCGTCACAATCAGGCCGCCTACCTGAAGCGTTTGGATCAACTTCGCACCGAGTTAAGCGACCGTGTGCGCAAGCTGACGGACCGTCGATTTATCGCGCATCATCCTGCCTGGCCCTACTTCGCCAGACGTTTTGGTTTTATAATTGTGGGAACGATTCAAGCGCAATCCGGCAGCGAGCCTTCCGCTATTCGACTTCAACACCTCATTGCGACGATCAAGAGCCAGCGCATCAAGGCGGTGGTGTCCGAAATCCAGCTCAGCCAGAAACTGCCGGAGGTGCTCGCGAAGGAGACCGGGACCCGTGTCGTGGTGCTCACGACGCTTCCCGGCGGCCTGCCGCGAACAGAGACCTATCTCGACATGCTCCGTTATAATGTGCTCCAATTGGCGAACGCGCTGGAGTCCGCTTGATGAAAGGACCGAGTCGATCTTATCGGAGCGCCGGAGGAAGCACCGCTCGTGTCAGCCTCGCCAGACTCTATCATTCGTTTTGATCAAGCCTCGTTTGGTTTTCCCGGGGTCGTTGCATTGAAGGATCTTTCGTTCGCCATACAACGCGGCGAATTCGTCGGGGTCATCGGTCCGAATGGTTCAGGCAAGACGACACTCTGCAAAGCGGTGCTGGGACTGATGGCGCCGCTCGAAGGGCATCTCCATATCTTCGATTGCGCGTGTGACGAATTGCGCTGTCGCCATCGCGCGAAGATCGGCTATTTGCCGCAAAAGGGTGTCGTGGACCGCAATTTTCCGGTGACCGTGCTGGAGACGGTCATGATGGGCCGCTACGGGGCCATGGGATTGCTGAAACGCCCTGGCGCGGCCGATCGTAAGATCGCCATCGAGGCATTGGCGCATGTCGGCATGGAAGGACATGCGGCCACCGCATTAGGCCACCTCTCGGGAGGCCAGCAGCAACGGGTCTTCATCGCTCGTGCCCTGGCGCAACAGCCCGAGGTTCTGCTGCTCGACGAGCCGACGACGGGCCTCGATATTACGACTCAGCACAATGTCATCGAATTGATCGAGCATCTTCATCAGGAATTGGGCCTTACCGTCCTCCTCATTACGCATGACATCAACATGATCCGTTCGCGGGTGGATCGCTTGATCCTTCTCAAAACCCGCCTGTATGCCGCCGGTCCGCCAGCCGATGTGCTCAAGCCGGACATACTCCGCGAAGTGTACGGCAAAGAACTCGTGATTACTGAAAACGATTTGATCATCGTCGAAGACTACCACCACCACTAGAACCCCTGTGCTCGAACTCTTGACCTACGACTTCATCCAACGCTCGCTGCTCGCCGCGGCGATGGTAGGAGGGCTCTGTTCGGTCATTGGCGTTTTCGTCGTCCTGCGCGGCCTTGCATTCGTTGGAGCAGGGACTGCGCACGCAGCCTTTGCCGGCGTCGCGCTGGGATATCTCATGGGCTGGCCTCCCTTGCTGCTGGCAATACTCTTTGGCCTGGCGACAGTGTGGATCACCGGTTGGGTGGAAGAAAAAGGCACGATGAAGCTGGACGTGTCGATCGGCATCCTCTACACAACCACGATGGCGCTCGCCATTCTCTTCCTCGGATTGATGAAAACTTACAATGCCGAGGTCTATGGGTATCTGTTTGGAAACGTACTCTCGGTGACCCCTGAGGAGCTGCGGATGATCTTCATCCTGAGCATCGTCGTGCTGGGCATCATTCTCTTGTTTTCGAAGGAACTCTATTTCATCGCGTTCGATCAGGAAATGGCCGAGGCATCCGGAGTGCCGGCCAGGGCGATCTTCTTCCTGTTATTAACACTGGTGGCTTTGACCGTGGTGGTGTCGCTCAAGACAGTGGGTGCCATTCTCGTGTTTGCCATGGTGCTGATTCCAGCGTCGACGGCCTACCAGCTGACACACAGCCTCTCGACCTTGACGTGGTATTCGGTGGTCATCGGGGTTACCTGTTCGGTCGGAGGCGTGCTGATCTCGACCATTTGGGATATTCCTTCAGGCCCTGCCATTGTATTACTGTCCACCGTGCTCTTCTTCCTTTCGGTGCTCCTGTCTCCAAAACGCTCACGGCTTGCTCTGTCTGTGCGATAGCGGTCCTCGTAGAGCGTCCGCTTCCCAGAAGCCTTGCGCTCGACTAGGGTTCAGTGAGTATTGCTTTTGCATGGGTGAAAGGCGATAAGTGGATAGCTTGGTCATATTCATTACAGGAGGTGCTATGGCGTGGGTGATGCATCGTAAGTGGCGGATGACCGTTGTATGGGTAGCCGTATGCGTGATGATCTTCAGTGCCAGCTCGGCGCAAGCGGTCGACTGGAAGATGCAGGATGGTGGCATTGATCCCGGGAAAGTCGTGCTCGGTATGAGGGCGGGATTCGCGCCTCTCACGCAGCAGCTGACGGGCAACACCTCAACTGCAGTCGGCTCGCTCGTCAATTTTCAGGCGATGTACAGTCTGAACAACTGGCTGTTGGTCGGCATGATGCTGGAGTGGGAGCGGCATAGCGTCGATCAAGAAAGCCCTTCATTGGATCTCGGGCACCAGGACACCGTATCGGTGCTGCCAACGGTGGAGTTGCGTCCTGTTCGATTCGGCCCGATCAGTCCCTATGTGAATATGAGCCTGGGGGTCAATGTGAACAGTTTCGGGGAAAGTAGCGGAATCGCGGGAAATAGCATTTCGCCCAGCAATACGCTGGCCTGGCGGCTCGGTTGGGGAGCGGATTATATGATCACGAACCAATTGGCCTTGAACGCGGAAATGGCTTATAAGCGCAATGACGGCCATGCCACGATCAACGGCGTGCGAAACAACGACTGGAATGCGTCGTCATTTGGATTTCTGTTCGGCGTAAAAATGTACTTCTAAGGATTTGCGGCTGCGCGAAGCGCGTGAACGGCTTTGCGCAGCCGTCTTATTCGTGACGACCCTGCTTTGATCGGATCCACACCATTCCGGTCTGTTCCTTGGCACTGAAACCGAGTTTTTCATAGAAGGCGGGACGGCGGGTGCATAACCAAAAGAGTTCAACTCGTTTGAGCCGGGGATGGCTGAGAATGCGTTGGACGATGTCTGAGCCGACGCCTTGTTTTTGATACGCCTTGTCCACGATGACGTCCCAGATCGTCGCGCGATACACGAAATCCGTCAAGACACGGCCAAACCCCACCAGCTGATCACCGTCCCACGCGCACAAGGCGATGTCGGTATGACGCAACATCTCTTTGGCGTCCTCGAGCGAGCGATGCTTGGCCCACGGCGCTTGGTGAAAAAGCCGCAATAACTGCGACGCTTCGAGTTCCTTTTTTTCGGAGAATGTAACGGCGGTCTTGAGGGTGGCGGGCATCTTGTACTAGAGTGTCCTCGCAACTCGCGAATAGAGTCCTTAGTGTACGAGGAATCCAATGGCAACGCAAGTCCGTAGCTGTCCCAAGTGCTTCCAACTCATGTGGCTGAGACATCAGGAGTACGAAGTGCTCGACGAGGAAACCATTCGAGCGAAGTGTCCTCATTGTGGATCGACGGTCCGCTTTAAGCTCGTGTCGGAGGGCGCAAATGCGACCGGTCCGAAAATGGGACACTGAGGCAGCAACTACAGCTTCTGCATTTAGAGGCCCCGGCCGGCACCATCCAATTCAGGCTTATTTCCCGGCAGGATCTTGTTGAGACCGGTCCGGTACTCCGCAATCCGCTTTTCATCCGTCTGATTGGCAATGATTTCCTTGTCCCGATGCATTCGTTCGAGATAATCGAGCACCGCCAGGAGAGGCTGGACGGCACCCAGGAGCTTTCCGACTTCAAAGGCTTCAAGTGATTCGACGAACGACTCGTTCAGTCCTTTATACGCCGTTCCGGTACTCAGATCACGGAATCGGGAAACAATCATTTCATAGTCGTCGACCGCTTCTGGCTGAGGCTTGATGCCCGTAGGAACGACGGTCAAGTGTACGATGGCTGGTAATTTAGCCGCATAGCTCTTCAACTGGGACGTGAGCCCGCCTACCGTATCGAGCACATCGCCGGTTTGCATAAGCATCGTCCTAATTGACTGGCGTCTTTGCTGTCAAGGTTGCCACAACCGTGTTAAAGCCTTCCTCGAGCTGCCGCATGAGCCGATCCATATCCGACGGGCAGGGGCGTTCGTATTCCTCCCAATCACCGGTCGACGGATGGTGGAACCCCAGTGTTCTCGCGTGAAGCATGACGCGAGGCACTTCGCATCCATTGACGCTCGAGACTTTCCGGCCTCCATAGACCGTGTCCCCGAGGACAGGATGACCGAGTGCGGCCAAATGGACTCGGAGTTGATGAGTGCGTCCCGTTTGGGGATAGAGCAGCACATGAGCTACCGCCTTTCCGAAGCGCCGGTTGACGGTATACTCCGTAATCGCCTCCTTGGGCCTGGCCGTCCGCGCCGAGAACTTTTTGCGCTCTTTGAGATCTCGTCCAATGGCCAGCTCTATGAGCCCATGACTTTTCCTCGGGACTTGCCATACCAGCGCTTCATACACTCGAGCGATGGTGTGCTCCTTGAACTGTGCAGCCAAATGCCTATGAGCGTGATCGGTTTTGGCGATGACCATGACCCCGGACGTATCTTTATCCAGTCGATGGACGAGACCCGGCCTCTCCTTTCCTCCGACGCTCGAGACTGATCCCCCGGAAGTCTGAAAATAATGGAGCAGGGCGTTGACCAATGTACCGGTCCAATTACCGGGCGCCGGATGCACGACAATCCCCGCCGGTTTGTTCAGGACGAGCAGATGATCATCCTCCGCAAGGACTTCCAAAGGTATGGGTTCGCCCTCGAGTTGAAGCGGCTCGGGCTTGGGGACATCCATCGTGATCGTATCACCGGGCTTGATCCTCTGGCTCGGCCGAACGATATGACCGTTAATGCGGATCCGCCCAAGCTCGATGAGACGTTGCAACGCCGAACGGGACATGTCCCGTTCGCGATGCACCAGAAAGACATCAAGCCGCTTTGGCTGCTCTCCTGCTGTCACGACGAACTCGGTAATCATGTGCGGCACACGCTACTAAACAGGCGGGCACAAATGCAATCACGACCGCGCTCAATTGCCTCGCCCCGAACGAGAGGGCTATGCTAGGAGGAGTTACCTCACACCGCAAGGAGGTCCACGATGAGAAACGTTCTGGCCCTCGTCATGACGATAACGACTGCTGCCTGCCTGGTGACTGCGGCGTCCGGAGCGGCAGATCACCCCGGTATCCCTCCTGAAACGGTCGCCGATTATTTACACTCAGTCATAGAGGCTGACAGAACGTTTTACTCCATCCATGTCGTGGAGCGCCTTCAGAAAGGCGGCGGGACGAAAGCGGCAGAAGACTGGCGTGCAAAAAAGAATGTGCTTCCGCTGCCGGCTCAATTTCTCATGGAATCGAGCGACTTGGCTGCAACGACCGGATCAAAGGTCCGGTACCGCTTGATCAGCCTCTGGCCTATCAATCCCAAAAACGCGCCCGAAGGCCCATTGGAAAAGGCTGCGCTGGAAGGTTTGCTCGAGCATCCGGAGCAATCGGTAACGGCTGCCGTAAAGCGTGCCGACCAGACCTATTTTCAAGCCATCTATGCGGATCGTGCGGTCAGTAAGAGTTGCATCAGCTGCCATAATGGTCATCCCAAAAGTCCGAAGAAGGACTTCGCCATGCAAGAAGTGATGGGCGGGTTAGTTATCGAGATTCCGGTTGAACGATAGCGCCAGGCGATTCCTGCCGCGGGATAGCATGGACCAGCAGCTCTTGGCGGCGATAGATAGACAGTGCTCGTTGAAGTGCCTCGTCAGCCTCTTGATAATGGTTGAGCGTGCGATGCAGGGTCGCCAGTCGGGTCCATGCGGCGCCTTCACCGGATAAATCCCGCAAGGATTGATACAGCGTTACCGCACGTCTGGCCACCTCGATTCCCTGTCCCTGCCGGTCGAGCATGTCATACATCGCAGATACGCGAGTACGAACGGCGGCTTCGACGGAGGCTTGTGGCCGCCGCTCAAGCAGCGCCAGCGACTGTTCATAATAGGCTCTCGCTGCCTCGTGACGGTCTTGGATCGCACTGGCATCGCCAAGCGCAATCAGTGCCGCCAGTTCCTGCTCATCATCACGACGGCCTTTCGCATCATGGAGCACCTGCTCAATTTGTCTGATTCCCTCTGACGGCGATTCGTCGCTGACTTTCAGCAGCCCAGACTGGATCTTCGCCCGTCCAAGAGCCTGGAGATTGCCGGACCGGCTGTAACGGTCCGCGGCCCGATCGAGGAGGCGGCCGGCCTCTTCCCGTGATCCCTCCCAGAGGGAAACCCTTGCGAGCATGAACAGCGCATCAGCATGGGCGCTAGCCTCGGGAACGTGCGAAAACAGGCGCAAGGCTTCGCGTAACCGTACGGCAGCTTCCGATCTCCGGCCCTGCCGCTCGTATATCGATCCAATCTTCGTCAGGACGGTGGCTTCGCCTTTTCGCTGCTTATGGCCACGATAGGATTGAAGCGCCTGCTCATAATAGGTCAGCGCTTCAGCAAAATGGTTTTGTACGTCGTGTATTTTGCCAATGCGAAGCAGCTCGTCACCACTTAACGTTCTTACGAGAATTGATTCGCGGCTCGTCGAGAGGTCAGAGGCTACGCCGGCGGCGGCGGCGGTTGAGGCGATCACGAGGTAGGAAAGAACCACGGTAGCCAGCCCGTACATGACAATAAAGGATACCGGGCCGGCGAGGAGGTGGTCAAACATCAGACCGCGGACTCGACTCCGAGGGATACGGTTACCGCGTGCGTTCCGCGATCTTTTTCCGCAAGCGGGCTTTTTCGAGGCTGATCTCGGCTTCTTTGACTTCAGACGGCAAGCCGCCCGCCCGCAGGCGCTGCTCGGCTTGTTCCACTGCGGATTGAGCACGACCGACGTCGATGTCTTCGGCCTTTTCCGCAATTTCAGCCATCACCGTCACGCGATCGGGCGTCACCTCGGCATAACCCCAAAGAATGGCCATGTGGCTGGTGTGATCACCGACTCTATAGCGGAGTTCGCCGATGCGCAACGTGGAAAGAAAATAACAATGGCCCGGCAGCACACCGAATTCGCCTTCCGAGCCAGGGGCGATGACTTCATCCACCTGCTGACTCAGCAACTGCTTCTCGGGCGTCACAACCTCTAAGAGTATCTTTCCAGCCATCTTCCTGTTTCCCCAAAGAGGTTTATGCAGGCGGGTTGCTCTGACCTGCGAGCGTCGAACGAGCACCGCTCTTGATTTCAGATACGATCAAACTCTTGTGTGCGGCGTTCCGCGAGCAGAAGAGCACCCGTCTATGCTTTAGACCTTGACTCCCATTTTTTCGGCTTTCGCGAGCACTTCCTCGATCGGGCCGACCATGTAAAACGCCTGCTCGGGCAGATGATCATATTTGCCGTCCAGAATTTCCTTGAAGCTGCGCACGGTATCTTTCAGCTTCACGTACTTTCCGGGCGCACCGGTAAACGCCTCAGCCACATGGAACGGCTGGGAAAGAAAGCGTTGGATCTTCCTCGCGCGCGTCACGACCATTTTGTCGTCTTCAGACAATTCATCCATCCCGAGAATCGCGATGATGTCCTGCAGATCTTTGTAGCGCTGCAGCACCGACTGAACCCCGCGCGCCACTTTATAATGCTCCTCGCCGAGAATTTGCGGATCGAGGATGCGCGAAGTGGAGTCGAGGGGATCCACGGCCGGATAAATGCCCAATTCGGCCAATTGCCGGGACAGCACCGTCGTCGCATCCAGGTGCGCGAAGGCGGTCGCCGGTGCGGGATCGGTGAGGTCGTCGGCGGGAACGTAAATGGCCTGAACCGAGGTGATCGAGCCGCGCTTTGTCGAAGTGATTCGTTCCTGTAACGCCCCCATTTCCGTTGACAGATTCGGTTGATAGCCGACGGCAGAAGGCATGCGGCCAAGGAGCGCCGACACTTCTGAGCCGGCTTGGGTAAACCGGAAAATGTTGTCCACGAAGAGCAACACATCCTGGTTTTCTTCATCGCGGAAATATTCGGCAACGGTCAGGCCGGTCAGGCCCACGCGAAGACGGGCACCGGGCGGCTCGTTCATTTGACCGTATACGAGTGCGGCCTTCGATTTGGTGAAGTCGTCCGGATCAATGACCTTGGACTCCTGCATTTCATGCCAAAGATCATTTCCTTCACGCGTCCGCTCGCCGACCCCGGCGAACACGGAGAATCCGCCGTGGTGCAAGGCGATGTTGTTGATGAGCTCCATAATAATGACGGTCTTCCCCACGCCGGCTCCTCCAAAGAGGCCGACTTTTCCGCCTTTGCTATAGGGTTCGAGCAAATCAACGACTTTGATCCCGGTTTCGAGCACCTCAGTCTTCGTGTCCTGATCTTCGAGCTTCGGCGCCGGCCGGTGAATGGGATACGTTTTTTTCGTCTTGAGCGGCCCCTTCTCGTCGACCGGTTCACCCAGGACATTGATCAGGCGGCCGAGCGTTTCCCGGCCGACCGGGACCGAAATGGGTGCCCCGGTATCTTGCACGTCCATGCCGCGAGTCAATCCGTCCGTCGACGACATCGCGATGCCGCGTACGCGGTTCTCACCAAGATGCGAAGCGACTTCGAGCGTCAGCCGCACGGCCGGTTTTCCGGCAGTCTTGTTCTCGTCCTGGTTCACTTTGAGCGCGTTATAGATGTTCGGCAGCTGGCCCGGCGGGAACTCGACGTCCACGACCGGTCCGATGACTTGAATCACTTTGCCTGTGCTCACTGAATCACTCCTTCCTTTTCACTCCTCCCACTCCCGTTTGAGCGGGTGGCGTCTGACTTGGGCGGCCGGTTCCCGCAGCGGCCGGGTGCGAGGATGAACGGGCTGGTCCGACGCAGGACCCGCTCAAACTCATTTCAATGCTTCGGCTCCCCCGACGATATCCATCAGTTCTTTTGTAATCGCCGCCTGTCGCGTCTTGTTGTAATAGAGCGTGACCTTCTTGATCAGTTGACCGGCATTGCGGGTTGCGCCATCCATGGCGGCCATGCGGGCCCCATGCTCGGCCGCCGCCGATTCCAAAAGGATGCGGTAAGTCTGGACCTGAAAGTGCTTCGGGACGAGGACATTCAGGAGTTCCCCCTCGTCCGGCTCATACAGATAACTGCCGCCGGTCGTGCTTTCGGCTCCCGCCGCTCCGAATTCGGCCTCCGCGTCGACCGGAAAGAGCTTTTCAACAATGACTCGCTGTTGAATGGCAGACTTGAATTCGTTGTACACCACGTACAGTTCGTCGAAGGTCCCTGTGATGAAGTGCTCGGTCAGATCTCCGCCGATGTCAATGGCATGCTCGAAGCTCAGCTTATCGAAGATGCCGGCCCATTCGTGCCTGATCGTCCAGGTGCGGCGGCGGAAGTAGTCCCGTCCCTTGCGGCCGACGATGCTTATGTTGACGCGGAGGCCGCGGGCCTCGCATTGCCGGAGGAATTCCGAAGTCTTCCGCACAATGTTGCCGTTGAAGCCGCCGCAGAGCCCCCGGTCGCTCGTGACGACCAAGACCTCTATTTTCTTGCCTTCACGTTTTTGCAGCAAAGGATGCGCTGAGCGGTTCACGCGCCGGCTTAAATTGCCAAGCACGCTGCGCATTTTATGCGCATACGGTCGAGCGGCCAGAATGCGGTCCTGCGACCGCTTGAGCTTTGCCGCAGCCACCATTTTCATAGCCTTTGTGATCTTCTGCGTGTTCTTGAATGCCGCGATTTTGCGTCTCAAGGACTGTAAGCTGGGCATGCCTTCTTCCTTGGAATAGTCGCTTCAGCGGGTCGCGCCGCTTGTTACTTGGCGCCGTATCCCATTTTCTGCTTAAACGTCGAGAGGATGTCCTTGAGCCGGGCACTCACCTTGTCGTCGATCTTGCCGATGCTGACCACTTCTTTCTTGAGATCAGGGTGGTGCTGCTGCACGTAGTGAAGATAGTCGGCCTCGAACTGCTGCACCTTGTCCACCGGAACATCATCCAAAAATCCGTTCACGCCTGCATAGATCGAAATGACTTGATCCGCAACGGGCATGGGCTTGTATTGGCCTTGCTTTAACAGCTCGACCATACGGACACCTCTGGCGAGCTGCATTTGCGTGGCCTTGTCCAGTTCGCTGCCGAATTGGGCAAAGGCGGCCATTTCCCGATATTGGGCCAGATCCAAGCGAAGTGTTCCAGCCACTTGCTTCATCGTTTTGATTTGAGCGGAACCGCCGACACGCGACACGGAGAGACCGACATTGATCGCCGGACGAATGCCGGAATAGAACAGATCACTGCCAAGATAGATCTGACCGTCCGTAATCGAAATAACGTTCGTCGGAATATACGCCGAGACATCGCCGGCCTGGGTCTCGATGATCGGCAGAGCCGTCAGACTTCCCCCGCCGAGCTTGTCGTTCAGCTTCGCGGCCCGCTCCAGCAATCGGGAGTGCAGATAAAAGACATCGCCGGGATAGGCTTCGCGCCCGGGAGGCCTGCGTAGAAGCAGCGAAAGTTGTCGATACGCGACCGCGTGCTTGGAGAGGTCGTCATAGACGATCAAGGCATGCTTGCCGTTGTCCCGGAAGTATTCACCAATGGCAGCACCGGCGAACGGGGCCAGGAATTGCATCGGCGCCGCATCACTCGCCGTGGCCGACACGACCATGCTGTATTCCATGGCATGGTGTTCTTCCAGAGTTTTGACCACCCGGGCCACCGTGGAGCGTTTTTGTCCGATCGCCACATAGATGCAAAAGACGCCGAGCCCTTTTTGGTTGATAATCGTATCGACCGCAATGGCTGTCTTTCCGGTCTGCCGATCTCCGATAATCAACTCGCGCTGGCCGCGGCCAATGGGGATCATGGCATCGATCGCCTTGATGCCGGTTTGCAAGGGTTCTCGAACCGACTGTCTGGTAATGACGCCTGGAGCGACGACTTCAATGCGTGACGAATGTTGCGCCTTGATGGGCCCCTTGCCGTCGATCGGCTGGCCGATTGCATTCACCACTCGGCCGACCAGGGCTTCTCCGACCGGAATTTCTGCAATCCGACCCGTGCGCTTGACGGGATCGCCTTCCTTGATGCCGACATCGTCGCCCATCAATACGGCGCCCACGTTGTCTTCTTCCAGGTTCAACGCAATACCGTACAGACCACCGGGAAATTCGAGCATTTCGCCGGCCATGGCGCCGTCGAGCCCATAGACTTTCGCGATGCCGTCGCCAACCTGGATGACCGAACCGGTTTCTTTGACATCGACCTGCTTGTCGAAGCCTTTGATTTTCTCTTTGATAATGGCGCTGATTTCTTCGGCCCTAATCTGCATGGCTGCTCCTTAGCTTGTCAGGCGTCAAAGAGGTTGTCGATTTCGTCATTCCCGGGTCAGCAGAGCCTGCATTGCGGCTAACCGCCCTCGAACCGTGCTGTCAACGATGGTGCTGCCGATGTGAATTCGCAGACCAGCAAGGTGCGCGGCATCGGTCCGAAAGGTGACGTCAACCTCTCGCTTGAGCGTTTCGCGGAGGCGCGCCTTCATGCGATCCTGTTCGTCTTGCGGCAAGTCCGCGGCCGAGGACACCGTCACCCGCTGAGTGCCTTTCGACTTATCGACCAACCTGGCGAAGGCATCGGCAATGTCGGGCAAGAAACCGACACGGTTTTTTTTCACCAGTTGGCCGAGAAACGCTTGTCCCACCGGCGGACAGCCCAGACGGTTGCCGAGTTCATGCAACACGGCAGTCTTGTCTTCTACTCCGAATGCCGGGGACGCGACCACGTGGCGAAGAGACGACGACTCCTTCATGGCCCGAGCAAGACCATTGAGGGTGCTCCGCGTCGCTTCGATGTTCGATTGATCGAGTAGCTCGAAGAGGGCCTGGGCGTAACGCCGCGCAACTGCTGTCTTTATCACTGTCCTGATCCGCTCATTGGTAATTAGGGCAAACGGGATGCTTCCCGTGCGGAGGCACGAAAATAGGCGCGCAAACGTAACACTCGAAGATGGGAAGTGTCAACACAGATGGATCGATGAGAGACGTCAGGACAGGTGAATGATCCCGCCTCCAAGAACCTGCTCACCGCGATAGAACACGGCAGACTGTCCGGGGCTCAGAGCTCGCTGCGGCTGGTGAAAACGAATGGAGAGCGCGCCGTCATCGACCGGTTCGACGGTCGCGGCCGTGGCCGGCGTCTTGTAGCGTACCTTGACGGCGAGTTCCGTCTTCGTTTCGAGAATCGAGGGATCAAAGACATTGAGATCTTTCACGAGACATGAGGTGCTCATCAAGGCCTCCTCAGGTCCGAGAACAACCGTATTCGTCGAAGGCCGGACTTCTTGCACATACAGCCGCTGAGCGGCCGGAATACCGAGCCCGCGCCGCTGGCCCGGCGTATAAAAGGCGATACCTTCATGCCGGCCCAGATCGCGGCCGTCCCGATCGATGAAGGCGCCGGGATACTTGGCGGCCGGCTTTTCGGATTCGATAAAGGTCCGATAATCCCCATGGCTGACAAAACAAATCTCCTGGCTCTCCTTGAGTTCATCGGCCGGAAGCCCGAGCGCCGCGGCCTCTGCCCACACCTCGGACTTGCGCATCCCTCCGACGGGGAACCGGAGCCTGGCAAGCCATTCGGCGCGCAGACGGTAGAGGAAATAACTTTGATCCTTCCGCTCGTCCACCGATCGGTGCAGGCTCAACGCTGCGTTGCTTTCCTGAATCCGGACATAGTGCCCGGTCGCCACCAGTTGGATGCCACGGCTCTCGGCGAGGTCGATAAGACCGCGCAATTTTACGCGTTCATTGCAGCGAACACAGGGGTTTGGCGTAGTTCCCGCCACATAGCCGTGGACAAAATCTTCAATCACAGCGTCCCGGAACGTCTGGCGTCGGTCGATCACTTCATAGGGGATCTTCAGCCGCTGCGCGACGTATTTGGCGATGCCGATTTTGCAACAGCCCCGTTCCTGCCATTTTTTCGACGCGGCGACGCTCTCGTCTTCGTGTTCCCAGACTTGAAGGGTGACGCCATGGACCTCATAGCCCTGACGCACCAGCAACGCCGCCGCTACAGAGCTGTCGACACCACCGCTCATCCCGAGGAGGATTGTGGGTTTTTTCATGACGCGAGGTATTGTACTGGCCGAACGTGGAAAGAGCCAGTGGCTAGAGAGGATAGGGATCTATCGGCTTCGGCAGTACTAGGATGCGATCGAGACGGCGGCGGCCTCAGACCAGGGTCGTAAGCCCATATCGCACATTCCGTGAAAATGGGAACCTTCCTCAATAGCAATCGACGGGGTTCGAATATCACCGACGAGGACGCCCGGTTTCAGGATCTGGATTTTTTCGACAGCCGTGATCGTGCCGTTGATCTTGCCGCTATTCATGAGCACCGCAGCGGACACAACTCCCTTGATAATAGCGTGTTCGCCGACAATGAGCGTGCCCGTCGTATGAATTTCCCCTTCCACCCGGCCATCCACGCGCACGGTCCCGTCAAAATTGACGATCCCTTTGAAATCCACATCCTTGGCCAGCAGAGTAAAATTCTCAAAATCCGGCTCCGTTGCTTCTATCTGTACTTTGCGTGCCCACATGGGTTCCTCCTGAAATTACCTAGGTAAAGATTTTTAACCGTTCACGCGCTTGACTGCTGATGGCATGGCAACAGGGTGCAGCCCGGCTCCTTCACGGACCCCTTGGCTCATTTCCAGGCCACCGTTGAACAGAACGCCATCTTCAATGGACAGCATGGGCGTTTTCATCGTCCCATTAAATACGGCCGGGGCTCTCAGCTTGACACGTTCCTTCGCGGAGAGGTCTCCCGTGATCTTCCCCTTACAGACAATGGTACCAGCGGTTACCGTTGCCTGGATCACCGCCTCATCCCCGACGAGCAAGACACCATCGGTGTGGATTTCACCATCGAGATGTCCATCGATCCTGACGGTGCCACTGTAGGAAATGACGCCCTTGAACTCCACTCCCTTGCCGACAAAGGCAATGATGTCTTCACTTCCGTCGTTCGTTTGGGCGGCCGATTCGGCGGCCGTTTGCGATTCGCCCTTCGGTTCTTGTTTATCCTGGCCCCACATGCCTGATCCTCCCAACCTGTCTCGTCACAGCATCGACATCGCGATGGTGAGCGCGCAGCCATTCATTCTTTCGAACAAACACTGCCACCGGTCGGACGATTTAGCAACAAATATGCCGTTTACCTGCGGAGACCGCGGAGGGCTACGTAGAGGGAAACTACTGAAGCAATTGTTCGAGAATGCCGTCGAGTTCTGCGGGGGAGAAATAGTGGATGATGACTTTTCCTCCGCGTCTGCCGTTCATGACCGAAACTTTCGTTCCCAAACGCTTTTGCAGACGATCTTCCACATCGGATATCGCCGAGCGGCGCAGCTCTTTTGTGTTGCGTTTCCTGACGCTTAGGCCGGATGCCAAAATGCTTTCCGTCTCACGAACCGACAGATTTCGAGCGACGACGAGATGAGCAACGCGCAATTGTTCGGCGGGGCTGGCAAGACCCAAGATGACCTTCGCATGGCCGGCGGATAAGTGATCCGTTTCGATCAATTGCTGCACTTCGACCGGAAGATTGAGCAGGCGGACGATATTGGCGATGGACGACCGCTCGCAGCCGACGCGTTGCGCAATTATGTCCTGTGTGAGTGCAAATTCGTTCATCATCCGTTGGTAGGCTTTCGCCATCTCCATCGGATTCAAGTCTTCCCGCTGGAGATTTTCCACCAGCGCCAGCAGAATTGATTCTTCGTCGCTGCAATTGCGGATGACGGCTTGGATCGTGGCAAGCCCTGCTTCTCTGGCTGCACGCCAACGCCGCTCTCCAGAAATCAGCTCATACATGCCGTCGCCTTTCCGGCGGACAAGCACAGGTTGAAGCAATCCACTCTGCTTCAGCGACGCCGCCAACTCTGCAAGTTCCTGCGGTGAAAACGTCTGGCGCGGTTGGTAGCGATTGGGAACGATAGCGTCAAGGCTGAGATGCTGCACCTCGGGCACGTCCGGCATCGGAGCCGGTTTTATGGTCGGCAACAAGGCATCGAGTCCTCTACCGAGCGCCTTTTTCTCCATGACTGGCGAACTCCTTGGCTAAAGATTGGTAGGCTTGGGCCCCGGCAGAGGCCATGTTATAGAGGAGCACTGGGCGCCCATAACTGGGAGCTTCTGCGAGCGTCACGTTTCGTGGGATCGTCGTTTGATAGACGAGTTCTTTAAAGTGTCCGCGGACCTGGTCCGCAACCTGGCGCGCCAACGTATTCCTCACATCGTACATTGTCAAGACGATGCCCTCGATCATGAGGCCTGGGTTCCATGATTGCTGAATCCGCTCGATGCTGTTGATGAGACGGCTCAAGCCTTCCATCGCATAATATTCACACTGAACGGGAATCAGGACCGAGCGGGCGGCGACTAATGCATTGACCGTCAGAATGCCAAGCGCTGGCGGACAATCCAGAAAAATGATGTCAAACAGCGGTTCCACACCTTTGAGAAAGTTCCCAAGCAGCTTTTCGCGCTCTTCAATGCTCACCAGCTCGATCTCGGCACCAGCCAGTTCTGAGTTAGCCGGAAGCAATGATAACCCGGAGACTTCTGTTTTCTGAACAGTTTCGTCAAATTTTACATTGTTTATCAAACAGTTATATACTGTCTTCTGTAATCCACCTGGGTCGATTCCAAGACCACTGGTGGCATTTCCTTGAGGGTCCATATCGACAAGCAGCGTTCGTTTACCCAACAACGCAAGTGCTGCAGCAAGGTTGACTGACGTCGTAGTTTTTCCGACGCCACCTTTTTGATTGGCGACCGCCACAATCATTGCCATCTCCTGGCACTCCCCCTTAAACGTTCCACGTGGAACACTTAGACGGCCTTTCTGAAAACTGTGAGTACACGTCGTCCATGGTTCATTGGCAACGAAACCTCATGCTGGCATTCCAATGATAAGCCGTTCACAACGTGACCTTTCTTTTCAGTCCCATACAGTACGAGCCTTCCGGCAGGCTTTAAGAGGCACAGTGATGTTTCTGCAACCTGGTCAAACCGGAGTGCGCGCAGCACAAGCATGTCAGCCATCGCTCCAGATTGTTTCGCCGCGTAGTCCTCCACGGTTCCGGCAAAGATGGCAGCGTTTTCCAACTTCAGCGCACCGACGACTGTACGGAGGAATGAAGACTTTTTGTGCGACGGTTCGATCAACACTACATTGAGGTCAGTCCGAACAATCTTTAATGGGACGCCTGGAAACCCGGCACCACTGCCAACATCTATCACACTGGCTTCGAGGGGAAAGCACACTGCGTTCAATGCCAATAGGGAATCCAGAAAATGCTTAGAGACGATCTCATAGGGATCGGTGATGCTCGTCAAGTTGATGGCGGTATTCCACTTGAGCAGCTGTTCGAGAAGGAATAGAAACTGTCCAATCTGAATTTCGGTAAGAGTGAAGCCGAAAGAGTGAGTGGCAGTGACAAGGAACTCGCGCAACTCCGGCTCGTGTTCCACGTGGAACAATTACGTGAAACAGTGAAAGACGTCAAGCACTCTTATCGAGTTGTGGACGGAGGAAGCTCTTAAGCAGACTCGTGGATAGGGTGACGGTTGTATCTTTCGAGCGCGACAAGCAAGAGCGAAACAGCAGCCGGTGTGACCCCGGAAATCCTGGAAGCTTGACCGATAGAAGATGGACGGACTCGTTCGAGTTTTTCGCGAACCTCCTTGGAGAACCCAGGGATCCGATGATAAGGAAAGCCCGTCGGAATCGTTCTCCTCTCGAGTTTTGAAACTCGTCCGATTTGTTGCAGTTGGCGCTTGATGTACCCGGCGTACTTTATCTGTATCTCAATTTCTTCAATAGTTTCAGCATCTTGACATCTTGCCATTCCAAGAGAATCGAGCAGCGTTTCATAGACGACTCCCTGCCGCCTCAGCAGTTGTGCAGCCGAGCATGATTTAGCGACGTCTTCGATATTGGCATCAGCCAAACGTTGTCGAACCTCGCTGGTGAGTCGCGGTCGCGATTCCTCAAGTCTGGTTATTTCTTCGGCGATTTGTTTCCGTTTCGCGCAGAACTTCGCATACAGGCCGTCGGGTATGAGTCCCAGCTGACGACCGGCATCGGTCAACCGCAAATCGGCATTGCCGTGGCGTAACAATAGACGGTACTCCGCTCGCGAAGTGAACATGCGGTAGGGCTCGCGCGCATCCTTTGTAATCAGGTCATCGATGAGGACGCCGATGTACGCTTCGCATCTATCGAGGATCAGTGGCGACTTTCCTTTGAGCTTGAGCACGGCATTGATGCCTGCCATCAGGCCTTGTGCCGCGGCCTCCTCGTAGCCGGACGTACCGTTGATCTGCCCTGCATGGTACAGCCCTGCAAGCAATTTCGTTTCCAATGTCGGGTACAATTGTCGAGGAGGAAAATAGTCGTACTCGATGGCATAGCC
>WUUC01040050.1_pt1 | contig 17490 bp, 28 predicted proteins | sample 6278441 | NCBI WGS metagenome assembly WUUC01 (sample SAMN13675441, study PRJNA597444) | soil metagenome | isolation source: soil | place: USA: Washington | collected 2017-10 | reverse complement strand
GGAAAACGCAATGATTCCGTGACGCGCTGAGCAGCGTTTCGAGGGCTCAGCTGCCCTCAGTAGCCGAGCACGCGATGGCGCTTGAGCTGCTCGAGCACAGCATCACGATGGATGATGGGCATGCGCGGCTCGATGGCCTTGAGCGTGCGCTCTAGCGTTGAGCTCCGAGGCACGCGCACCGAACGGTGCGAGAGGTTCCACAGCATCCGCACCGTCAGACGCTTTCGCCCGGTGACGCGGAAGAGGCCGCGCTTCTTGTTGTCCAGCTCGAGCAGCGCAACACGGCTGCCGTTGCCTGACTTCGAGGCCAGGCGAATCGCCATGGCGTTGCGCTGCTGCCGCGTCATCTTCGATCGGCCGCGAGCTCGCACCAGCTTGATCGCGCTCAGCCAGTTGGCCTTGCGCACCTGCTTGGTGCGCGGCCGCGCGCCCTTCGACTGACCCGCTGCGACGCTGGTCGGGATGGGCTTGCTCTTGCCCTTACCGCGAACCGTGCCGCCGCTCTCCTGCGTGCCCATGTACGGCGCCGCCGAGCCCAGCACAGCGACCATGCCTTCGATGCGCAGGCCTCGCGCCTTCTCGACGCGCAGCGAGCGCACCGTGAACGTGTTGCGGAGCACGAGCTTCGCGCTGATCTGGCGCGCCCACTCTTTGCGCCCCTCGAACGCCGCGGTGTTGATCGCGTTGCGCGAAGCGAACGGCATCGCGTGGCGCGCGAACCTGTCGAGCTCGTGGACGAGCTTCCTCGCATCGCTCAGGTCGATCGAGATGCTCATGGCGTAGGGGTTGCCCGACCGCGCTGCGAAAGGTCAACAGCGCGGTCGGGCAGGTGTCCGTGCTGCGCACGCGTCATAGAGATAGCTGCGCGAAGTGGCCGAGAGGTGCTCAAACGGCCGCAAGCTGCACAGGCTGTGCAACTACACCGGCGCGAGCTGCGCACTTTTGCCGGATGGCAACAGGACGCTCTGCTTAGCGGGTGGTTTGAAGAGCCACCTTGTCGGCTTGCTCTATGGCCTTTATGCCGTCGACTAGGCCGCGCGCGTAATCGGCGTCGACTACGCTTCGCTCGATGCGCGGCGCTCGAGTGAGAATCGCCGTGCGCCAGCCGGCCATATAGGACCGGCGCCGTTCGCATCGATCCACGGGATGGGCGGTTGTGGTCATCTTGTCAGCCATAAGCACGCTTTGCGGTGCCCGCTCTGGCTGAACGAGGTGGGCGAGCTGTGTGCTCGAGCAATCGGAGGATGCTTCTTTTGAAGCATGCGACAGGGAACAGGTATGCCGATTTCTCCGCCTCATTTGAGGTGACGAAAACGGTAGAGCTCAGAGCTGCTCGACCTCGTGCTCGAGCAGCGCTTGCGCCAGGCGGGGGAAGGCGTCCTTGAACTGCGTGCGCGTGCACATCCACAGGCCGCCGGGCGCGAACTGAAAGCCGCCGGCGCGCTTGATGACCTTGTTCGCCATCTTCGTCGTCCACGGTCGCTTGTCCGTGCTGAACGCCGCGACGAGATCGGCGGCGTAGAGGATCTTCGCCTCGTGCAGGATCGAAAAGCGGCCTGAAGTCGGCGCTTGCTCGACGATGTACATCGCGCGTCTTGGTGCTGCGGCCACGCTCGCTTTAGGCTCCATTCCGGGTGGTTGGCTCTATCCGGATGAAGCCCTCGATCGCGATGCGGTCGGGGGTTTTGTTCGTCTAGGGGTCGGGCTCGCAGTACGTGGTCCCGGGCCTGCAGTGGCCGGGGAGCCCGCCCGTGTTGCACGCGATGCCGTCCGGGGCAGCTACGACCGAGCATTCGCTGCCGTTGCAAGCGCTCCATGTGCAGTCGTTGTCGTCGTCCTCGCAGAGGTCGACGATGCAGGTGCCGTCGCCATCACCGTCGCCATCACCGTCGCCATCACCGTCGCCGTCGCCGTCGCCATCGCCGTCACCGACGACTCGCGCGTCAGCGTCGCCGCCATCGACCGCGGCGTCGACGTCGAGCGCAGCGTCGACAGCAGCATCGGCAGCAGCAGCGTCGCCGTCACCATCACCGTCGCCCGCGTTCGCGCCCGCTGTACCGCCGGCGCCGCTCGGCGAACCGCCCGTTCCGCCGATACCCGCCGCGCTGCCGCCGCCAGAGCCGCTTGCGCCGCCGGTGCCGCCAGAGATCGACCCGTCGCCCTCACCGGATGTGCCTGCAGTCGCGTTGGCCTCGAAGCCCGGGTGCGTCGACGAGCACGCCGCGAGCACGAACGCGAAGAAGATACTGCTGCGATTCATGGTCCCCCTGGGCTGCGAGAAACAGATTATGTGATCGCGGGCTGGGCCGCATGCCCTGCGCTGGCTATCGCTCGCGGAGGCGCTCCCACGCTTCGTGGTCGCGGGCCTTCTCCCAAGCGTCGCGCTCTTCGGCGACGAGCTGCTGCGCCTTGTTCCACTCGATGCAGGCGGTCACGAACAGCGCGCGCGCTTCGCGGTTCGCGCGGGCGAGCAGCGCACGCCGCTCTTCGTTGCGACCGTTGCTGACCTCGAGCTGCAGCCGCAGGTCGGTACCGAAACCGTAGTCGGGCTGTCCCTTGCGCTTGGCCTCGGACTCGATGTGCTCGAGCACCAGCGCACCGCCGCGGGTCAGCACGTACACGGCGCCGATGCGCCCGTGCGCGGCGTGCGTGGCGTACGGGTTGCCGGCGTTCTCGACCGGGCGGAAGCCGCGCGGGTAGGTCCGCTCGGCGCGGTCGCCGAGGGTACCGTCCGCTTCCTTCGCCTCGATCATCACGTGCTGGCCGCCCTGCACCGAGAGCTGCGCCCAGTGGTTGCCGCGGGCACCGAAGTACGCGCCGAGCACGTCGGCGAGCCGCACGCCGCTGACATCGATCGGCAGCGTGCGCAGCGCGCGCGAGATCCACGCGAACCGCCGCGACGCGACGCTGTCCGGAGTGAAGCCGCTCGGCAGCACGAGCTCGGCGGTCGGGCGCGCGCTCAGCGCATCGCGGTGCCCGATGACGGTCTCACGCACGACGTTGCCGTGGCCGTCGCGCACCAGCTCGCCGCCTTCGTTGCGCACGGCGTCGCCGCTGTAGACCTTCTCGCGCGTGGGCCGGCCGTACTCGTAGCCCGCCTTCATGATCTCCCACGGCGAAGAGCTCTCGACGCTGTCGTGGATGCCCTGCGAGGTGCTGCGCTCGAAGCGCGAGGGCGCGACGCTGAACTGCCACTCGAGGTGGCTGAAGTCCGCGCTCGACAGGACCGCGCGGCGCGGCGCGTTGAGCAGCTCGGGCGATGCGCGCTCGGCTTCCACCTTGGACGGCTCCGCGCGCGACGCGCTCGCGGGCGCTGCGGTCGCCTGCGTCTTCACCATCGCCGCGCTGATGCGCCGGCTGAGCGCGAGCGCGTCCTCGCGCGGCATCAGCGCGCCGCGCGCCTGCGGGTCGATCAGCTTGAGCACGTGCGCCGGCAGCTCGTGCCCAGCGACCTTGCCGCCCTTGATGCCGGTCGCGCGGGCGAGCGCTCGGCCGACCTTGCGCGCCGCGCTGAGGTCCGACGCGGGGCCGACCACAGCCGCGCCGATCAGCACGCTGCGGCCGCGCTTCGGTCCGGGCGCGCGGAACGAGAGCCACCAGAACGGGCCAGCGCTCTCGGCGCGGGCAGATGCAGCGGAGGCCGCCACTACGCTCCCACCTTAGCGAGAGCGCGGTCTATGCGGTCCCACTCCGACGCGTTGATCTGCACGCTGTTTGGGCGGCCGTCAGCGCCGAGCTCCATGCTCGGGCTGGCGCACACAACGGCCTCGCGCAACGCCTTCAGCGCGTCGATGGTTTCCTGCGCTCGCTGCAGCTCCGCGACAAGCTCGTCGACGCGCTTCGATCCTGCCACGCGCTTGTTCCAAGCAGCGGCGGCTTCATCGCTCGTGTTGTGGACGATCGACGCCGAGCACGCCGGGAAGTTGGAGCACAAGGCCTCTTCGAAATCGCCGACTTCGGTGCTCCGAGTCGCGGCAGGCGAGCCGCAAAATGGGCACGGCAGCAGCGGCGCGCGTTCGGTGGGGATCACGACTTCGCTCCCGCCCGCGCCATCGCCGGCAGCGCGATCGGCTCCGGAGCCGGCTCGCGCAGCATCGGCCCGACGACCACCGGCAGCGCGTGCTTGCGGCGCGACGTGATCTCACCGCGCTTGCGCGGCTTCTCGTCCGTGCAGCGCGCCTCGCCGGCCTTACACCCCTTGCACGCCGAGCGCTTCATGCGCGCGATGGGCGCTGCGTTGTGCGCGGTGCGCGTGACGCGGCCGTTGGCCATGCCCCAGCGCATGCCGCACGACTTCGCCGTGAGCGCGCCGAGGCCGTGCTCGCAGTTGATCATCACGAGGGTCGCGCCGTTCATTTGCGTATCTCCCGCGCGATGAACACCGCGAAAACTAAAACGATCACGATTGCAGCGACGAACCAAGCTGGGCCGATCCACCACCCCAGCACCAGCAGAACGCACGGCGCGACGCCGCACATCACGCCCAAGTAGAACAGCCGCGACAGCTCGGGCCCCATCTCACACCTCCGTAAACTTCGACGTCTCGGCGCCCCACACGGCCCAGCCTTCGCGCTGCTGCCGACCGAAGATGTCGAGCTTTGAGCCCGGGCAGAGCTTCTCGACGAGCGCGTAGAACTCATCGGGCTTGCGCGAATGCTCGCGGCGCGGCGCGCGCAGCTCGGTCGTCTCGTTCGTGAGGTTGATCGTCGGGTTGCCGCGCACCGCGACGATGCAGTGCTCGGTGATGTTGCGCAGGTAGTTGCCGGCGCCCATTCGGTCTTTGACCCACGTCAGGACCGTCTTGCCGACGTCGAAGCCCCACGCCTTGATGATCGGGACGTGCTCGCCCGTGCACATGTGCGCGTTCGTTATCCAGAAGAACAGCACGCAGTCGTCGTGCGCGCGCTTCAGCACTTCCGAGCCCATCGCGACGCCTTCCGCGGTCGTCATGGTCGGGTAGGTGGTGACGCCGCGGTGCGTCGCGTCGTCCGTGCGCACGTCGTACGCCCACGGGAAGTCCGCGGTGATCACGCGGAACGGTCCCTCCGGCAGCGGCGCGGGCTCGCTCTCGATGACCCTCGTCGCTCCTTCGCGCTCGAGCTGCCGCGCCACGGCCTTCGGGCTGAGCTTCTTCTTGTCGCGGCGCGCGGTCTCCATGCGCTCGGCGAGCTCGCGCTGCTGCTCGGGCGGGCGGTCTGCCATCTGCGCGGCGAGGCTCACCGTCACCTGCCCGCGCTCGACCGCCTTCACGAGCTCGGGCTCTGCCTTCGCCAGCACCTTGCGTGCGCGCTGCACGCTCGATCGATCGACGCTGAGCAACGCAGCAGCGCCGGCCTGCGACGGCGCTTCCCTCGACGCCGCTTCGCCCGCATGTTGGTTCGCACCGCGCGGCAGCGTCGCGATGCGCGCGGCCGCGAGCGCGCGTTGGCTCTCGTCGAGATGCCGGCGCGTCAGGTTCAGCGAGATGACGTAACCGATGGGGTCGTCGCCCTCGTACTCGATCCACTCCGGCTTGCGGCCGATCATCGAGCACGCGGCCGCGCGGTTGCGCCCGTCGAGGATGCGGAACGCGCGCGTGTGCTCGCCGGTGTCGTGCCAGATGCGCACGCACGGGTGTCGCTGGCCGTTCTTCGTGATGTCGTCGGCGAGCGCGCGCAGCTCGCCCTCTTCGAGCATCGGGAAGACGTCTGCCGCTGGGTGGGTCTCGAACTCGCCGCCGATCATCATTGCTCTGGACCGTCCTTGGGCATGTCGGACCAGCGCTTGAGCGTGATGGTCCGCCACGGAAATCGCGGGTGCTTCTCGTAGGTGACGACCGCGATGCGCCGGCAGGGCGTGCAGGTCACGGTCACCTCGCCGGCGGCCTTCGCGCGCAGCGTGCAGGGGCCGTTGCAGCGGCCGCAGATGTGTTCGGCGGCGACGGTCAGGTAGACCCGGCACGCCGCCGTCATCGGATGCGTCGGCGCGCGCGAGAGCTTGGCGAACACCTCGGGCGCGATGCGGTCGGGCGCCTTGTCGAGGTTGAACGCATCCATGCGCTCGGCGAGCGTTGAGCGGGGCTGCGTGTGCGCGCGGCGCGAGGTGACGCCGCCTGCGATCGCGCGCAGCTGGCGCGTCGGCACCGAGCTCGGAGCGAAGGCGCGCGCTTTCATACGGCCCTCGCGAGAGGCTTGGCCTTCGGCCCGCGCGCGGCGCGCGCCTCGTTCTCGATCTCCTCGATCTGAGCTTCGATGCGGTGCGCCTTCACGGCGGCGCGCGCCTTGTCCTCTTCGGTCAGGTCTTTGTACGGCCCCCAGCCTTCGGCTTGCTGGCGCGCATTGTCGAGCAGCGTTTGAAGGTCGCGAAGGCGTTGCGCGCGGGCCGCGCGCGCCTGGTCTTCCTGCGTGCCGGCCTCTGCGCTTCGGCGAACGGGATCGCCCTGCAGGTACCGTGTCCACCGCTCGCACAAGTGCTTGGGGTCGACGTAGCCCGGGTTCTTCTTCACCCACTCGTCCGCGAGCGCGTGGTGGACGACGAGATCGACGTCAGCGAGCGGCTGCTGGCCGATCCAGTACAGGTCGGACGCATGCTTCTGTTCGTTGGCCTGCCGAAGGCCGAGCCCCTGCGCGAACAGGTGCTCGGCCACGCGGAACGCGATCGCGACATGATCGCGGATGCCGAAGGTCGCCTCGATGTGCTGGTTCAGCGTCTCGATGGCGTCGGTAGCCGGCGCGCCGCCCGCCGCATCTCCCTTCGCAGTCAGCGCCGCGGGCGGCGCGTCACGATTCGTCACGTCTTGACCGTCACGCTCCGTTACGCGCCCGCGCGCTTCTGCGCTGCGTTTTGGATCTGATCCAAGAGCTGAAGAAGACTCAGAGTTTCCAGAAGAGGATCTCTTCTCTGAGGACGCGCGCGAGGGGGCGACCGTCACGCTAGGCGTCACGGCGCCGTGACGTTTCTCGTGACGCGTCACGAGTGCCGTGACGGTCGGCGTGACGGTGCTCGTGACGCCCTTGCGCTTCTCTCGGTAGCGCTTCGCGCGCTCGGCGCCGGTGAGCGGTTCACGCGAAGACGGCGCAGACGCACCGTCCGCGAGCGCCTCCTTCGCTTCGAGCGCGGCAAGGCGCTCCCGGGTGCGCACGACCCATTCGAGCAGGTTCTGCGCGGCCTCGAACTGCCCCTGCGCCTCGTCGTCGCCGCAGCACTTGCAACCGCTGAGCGCGTCGCGAACGTGCAGCGCCGCGTCGAACGGATCGAATACCGAAGCTTCGTCCTTCATGGCGAGACCTCGGGGTCAGGTTCGCCTGCTACGCCGGCCGGGGCAGGGGCCGCTTTTATCTGGGAAGCGACCCACGCGCGCATGCGAACCCAGCGCTCTTCGGGCGTCTCGGCTTTACCGCTCCACCAGCCGCCACCTTGCTCATCGTTCTCAAAGGCAATCTCAGCCGCCAGCGCCGGTGCGATTGCGAACAGGCCAGCAACGGCCTTGCGCGCATACGCATCGATCTCCGACACGTCGACTCCGCGCTTGATGGCAACGGCTCCCATCGTGCAGCAGCCGCCTTGCCCATTGACCAGCACGCTCTTCTCGAGCCGCTTCACAGGCATCGCGTCGAGAGCCTCGAGTGCTTCGCACAGAAATGCTTGGCCACGCTCGCCCTTGATCGCGCTCGTCACCGCACCGCGCCAGCGAATGAGGCTCCAGCTGTCGCAGTCGTCGCTGTACCCGGAGCGGCTCATGCCAGCACCGCCGGCGCGATCGCGTTAGCGAGGTCGTCGCGCCACTCGAGCGCGTAGTCGAGGCAGTTCGAGCAGCGACGGTGCGAGCAGCCGCGCCGCGGCGGATTGCGGCGCGCGTTGAGGCTCCACGCCATCGAGTCTGCGCTCGCAAGGTGCTCGACGGAGCTGCGCAAGCCCGACACCTTGATGCCGAAGCCGTGCAGCTCCAGCCCTTCTGCACGCAGCGTTTGAAAGAGCGCCGCCGTTACGCCGGTGTGTTGCCGCCGGCAAACTGTGCCGACGCCAACAAGCGGTAACTGCGCGAGGTCCACTCCTGCGCGCGCGTAGTTTTCGAGGTGGCGCCAGTACTCCGCGATCGACCAGCCTTGCAACACCGGGATGATCGGCAGTTCGGGCGCGAGCATGCGCAGCTCGAGGTAGTTGTCGATCGTGCGTTGCTGATGCGCGGCGACGCTGAGCCCAGTGCGCGCGATCATCTCCGGCTCGCACATCCAGTCCTGCGGCGCTGCGAACGCGAGCATGCCGACCTCATCAGCGAACCGCCGGACGTCGCGCACGTAGTCGAGCGCGGTCGTTTGCCACGCGCCGAACATCGAGAGTTCGGTGAACCCGCCCGAGTCGAGCGCCCACGGGGCGACCGCACGCGGGAGCGCTTTCGCCCGGCCGAGTGCGCGCCGGGACACGAACAGCGGCACGCCCGCGGTGGCGAGCCAGTGCGGGTGATGCGCGCCGAGATAGAAGGTCGCCGTCATGGCGCTTCCTCAATGAGGCCGAAGCACTGGCAGCCGAAGCCGTCGTGCATGCCGCGTGCGCGCTCGCGGCGCTCGCAGATGCGGTCGCACGTGTCGTCGGCGATGAACCCGAGGCACGAGACGGCAGTCGTGATCGAGAACCAGAACACTGTGCTCACAACTACAAACGAAACGAGCCACACCAGCGCCGAAGGCGCGAGGCGCTTGCGCTTCTCCATGGTCAGCTCGATGTCGCTCATCGCGCGACCTCGAGGCGTTCACGCCTCTCGCGCCGGTACCGGGCGGGGGTGAGCGACATACGCCGTGTGCAGCCGTCGCGGTGCCACGGGATAGGGCGATAGGCCGAGAGCGAGCGCTCTTCGATCGGCAAGCCGCGCTGCAGCGCGAGCTCCATGCCCCTGCGCATCCCGTCGGTGATGCCAAGGTCGACGTAGACCGCGCACAGGTCGCCTCGCGAGCCCCACGCGAAGCCGGCGTCCATGCCGATCTTGCGCTGCGCCGGCTCGGCGTCGTCGAGCACGCCGGGCTGGTCGTAGATGAGATGCGAAGCGTAGGGCGCCTCACCGAACATCAGCGAGTCGCGCATGCACGCGCGCGCGTAGCGCTTGTTCCGCCAGCGGTCGACGCGCTCGAACAGCGGCGCGAGCCAGCGCGGCGCCCAGCTCGGCACGCGGCCGCGTAGCGGGCTTTCGATGATCACGAGACGCGCGGGCATCAGCGTTTTCCTCGAAGGGGAGTGCCGCCGGCAGGGAGGTGCGTGCTGCTCGCGCTCCCCTGCCGGCGGCGTTGTGTGCGTTGGGCTGTGACTCGTGTCCGTTTCGAATCAGCGCCTGCGTTTGACGCTGAGACCTTGTGCGCGGCGTTCGCTCGCGCGCGCCGCTCCTGCTCGATGACATGCGGCGGCCAGTCGTTGCTGTAGTACGCGAGGAGGTCGCGCGGCGTGTGCGGCGTCGCTTGGAGCGCGTGCGGCTTCGGGCCTTCGAACGTTGGTGCGAAGCCCGGCGCGGCCGCGCGCTCGCTGCGCGCACCACCGAGCGTGCAGAGCACGAGCACCACGAGCGTGAACACGGTCGCAGCGATCGCGACGTGCACGCCTTGCTCGCGCGGCGCGACCGGCATCGAGAGCTGACCGCCACGCGACCAGCATTGATTGCAGATCATCCGGTGACCGATCTGCATCCGTTTGCACTCTGGGCAGCGACCGGTGTTCATCGAGCTCCCTCCCGCAAGCGGAACGCGAGCGCCTCGAGCAGGCGACCGATCGCAACGCGCAAAAGGTTCGCGTGCGTCTGGTGATCGGCTTGCTGCGGATGCGCGCGCAGCACATCGAAGAGCGCGAGCGTCAGCGCGCGGGCGCGGTCGTCTTCGCTCGCGTGCTCGACCTCGGGCGCTGGCATCCACACGCGGCGCGCGAAGCCGCGGCCCGCACGCACCTTCGCGAGCTCCGCCAGCACGACGTCAACGTAGCCGTCGGGGACCAGCTCGAGCTGGCGGTGGTTGAGTTCCGCTTCGTCGAGCGGACTCTCGATCTTCTTGGCGACGTTCCGCGTGCGGCCGAGCCAGCGCGCGAACTCCTCCTGTGAGAGACCGGTCGCTGCGCGCGCACGAATGCACAGGGCTGCGCGACGCGCCTTGCCCATCTCATCCAGACCAAGGCTGCGCGCCCGTGCGGGGACATCGGCGCGCGCGATTGGTCCTGGTGCGCGCGCGAGCGCAGCGCCATCTTGTCGTCGAGCGCCGCCGCTCATGACGCAATCGGCTCCGGCTCCGCTTGTTCTTCACCGCGGATCAGGAAGTCGGTCGAGACCCCGAGTTCTGTTGCGAGCTTATCGACAAGCTCGATGCCCGGGTTCGTGACGATGCCCTTCTCGATCCGCCACAGGCCCTGCGGCTGGATGTGCACGGCACGCGCGAGGTCTACCTGCTTGATGTCGCGTGCTATGCGCGTCGCCCGTATTCGCTCGCCGATGTTCACGAAGCGATAGTAGTAATCATAGATGACTAGTCGTCAAGAGGTAGTCGTAGGTGACGATTGCGCGCCGACGCGTAGTCGGATTTGTTTAGTCGCCATGAGCGTTGGCGCCCGGGTCCGTGAGCTTCGACAAAAGAAAGGTGAGCGAGAGGGTCAAAAGATCACTCAGGACCACGTCGCGCGCGCGATCGGGGTCAAAGCGCTCACAATTTCCCGGCTCGAGCGTGGAGAGACCGAGGAGCCCGACACCCAGACCGTGCGGGGGCTGGCCAGTTACTTCGGCGTGACGGTCGACTACCTGCTCGAGGGCCGCGACAGCGGCGAATCCCAGAGCGGCGCGAGGCCGGTTTATCGTCCACGTCCAGCCGCGGGGCGCGGCGAGGGAACGCAGCCGCAGGCGGGCACGACAACCATCGAGCTCAACCCGGACGGCCTACCAAAGGTCTGGCTCCAAACGCTGCGCAGTGGCCGGCTCGGCGAGGTGAGCGAAGCCGACGAAGCGGCCGCCATCGCGTTCTGCACCAGCCCGAGCGGAGGAGCGAACGAGGGCGGCCTCGAGGTTGACGACCTTGTCGACTTCATCGAGACGCTGCGCGCGCGCAGAGCGGGGCGGCTTGCGCGGGAGCCCGAGCGCTCGATCGCGGGCGCCGAGGAGACGGCTGCGGTGAAGGCACGCGGCGCGGCGAAGGGGCATGCGCGCCTGCGCATCAAAGGAAAGCTCTAATGGGACTGCTTCACCAGCCCACCACAGCGGAGATCATCGCCCGCCTCGAGGAAAAATGGGGCGCGGACGTCGGCTGTCCGATGTGTGGGGCCAAGCCTCCGAAGCAGGAGTGGTTTGTTCGAAGGACGACGCCGATGATCGTCCTGCCGAGCGACAACAATCCCGGCGAGCCGCGGCGGACGATGCCGATGGCCGCCGTCGTCTGCAGCAACTGCGGCTACACCATCTTCGTCAACACCATCCTACTTCTGAAGGGCAGCGAGGGATGAATACCCCGATCAAGCGGCCCAGCTCGTTCATTGCTGTCGTTGACGAACGACGGTACAGCCTCACGATCGACGAGACGCAGCGGACCGACATGACCGAGCTCGCCTACAAAGCTCAGGTGGAGACCGCGCGCGCGACGCATCAGTGGCCCGCGCTGTTCTACGCGATCGCGATGATTGTCGTCTGCGCCCTGCCGATTGCGGGCTTGCTCGGCCTTGCGGCGATGATGCCGTCGATTATTGCGGACGGCACCGCGCGCACGGTGGCGTTCACCGCGCTGTGTCTCGGCGTGGCGGCGGCCCTCTGGCCTGCTCGCGGCCTAATAAAGACTCTGATGGATCGGATGAAGGCGCCCTAGAGCCTCAAGCTCAGCTGCGCCGCGTCCGCGCCTACGAGCGCGCATTGTCGATTTCATCGAAACGCTGCGCGCGCGCGAAGGGCAGGGGCGTACGGCGCGCGCCGAGATCGAGCAGACGCAAGGCCACTCTCTGATGTCACCTCAGCGGCCAAGGCGAGCGCAGCGGCGAAGGCATCGCGCCGTCGAAGAGGCCGGGCGCTAGAAAGATCCGGGTTGGCAGATGCGGACGAGTTGACGTTTCCCGCCTCGAGTTGACGTTTTCGCATTGCGGTTGACGTTTCTACACAAAAACACGATTCTTCGGCCCGATGAACAACCCTGCCTCACCCGCTGAGTTCCATCCTGACCTAACCGATGCCCGCTTGGGGCAAATCGCCCAGGTCATCCGTGACGAGATTGTCCGCGCCTACGCCAAGTTCAAAGGCGAGAAGAAGGTCGGATGGTCGCGCGGGTGCACCGTGTACGAGGGCGTTAAGAACGCCACGGAGGTCATGGCCGCGTCGGTGCCGTGGCTGAAGTACAAGCAAGAGAAGGGGCAGGCGTACAGCTTGCAGATCGGCGAGGTCGCCATCCGCGTGCAGCGCTTCGATGACGAGCCGAAGCCGGCAATGGACGGGGAGGTCGCGCAGAAGAAAACGGTGGGAACGCAGGTGCCGTTGTTCTCGGGCATGGCGACGCTGGAGCATTGCCTCGTTCGCATGGAGTTCGAGATGGTGGGCGAGGACGTTTACTGCCACCTCCGCGTCTGGAGCAGGGACGAGATCCCCGTGCTCTATCATGGCTGGGAACTCGGCAAGACAGAGAGCGGCGCAACGTTCAACGTGAGCGCGCTCGTCAAGGCCGTCGCTGCGAAGCAAGCACCGGCATCGTTCGTTGTTGACGGCGAAGAGGCCGAGCACGACAACGCCGGGTCCGATGTCGGCTGACCTCTTCGGCTCCGAGCGCTTTGTTGGAAGCGCTCTCACTATCGCGCGTGAGTTTCGAGAGATGACGCGGGCCGAGCTTGCTCGGCGCGCGCGACTCTCGCGTCAACACATCGTCAGCCTGGAGGAGGGCGCGATCGCCGTGCCGAACCGGCTCACGGTGGAGATCCTCGCCGAAGTGCTCGAAGTGCTACCCGAGTTCCTGATGCAGGAGCCAGCGCCTCCGCCGTCGCGCGACGTGCTGCATTTCCGCGGAGGGCCGCGCGTTTCGGAGCGATCCGTGGACTATCTACTCGCTCGGGCGAGTGTCTGGATGACGGTGACGGACAACCTCGCGCGTCGATGTCTGACGTTACCGAAGGACAGCTTCGCGAGCATCGACGCGAGTGGTGACATCGAAGACGTTGCACTACGCGCTCGGCGTGCCTGGGGCCTTGGCGAGGACGCGCCGATTGACAACGTCGTGAGGCTTATGGAACGCGCGGGCGCGTTCGTGGGGACGTTCGATGGCGGTGAGAAGGGCGTAGACGCGTACTCGTGGCAGGGCGCTCGTCCGCTGATCCTTTGCAACAGCGATCGCGCGGCACCAAGCCGAACGCGCTTCAGCCTGCTGCACGAAGCCGGACACTTGATCCGGCACCGTGGCCGCAAGACGGGCGATGCCGAAACGGAAGAAGAGGCGAACCGATTCGCCAGCTCTCTGCTGTTGCCGCGCCGCGCCTTCTGGCAGGAGTTCCCGCGCTTCGGTTCACGACTCAACTGGCCGGAGATGTTCAAGATGAAGGCGCGCTGGGGCGCGAGCATCGCGGCAATCGTGCGCAGGGCGTACGACCTCGCGATCATCACGCCAAGCCAGTACAAGACGGCGAACATCGCTCTGTCGGCGAACGGCTGGAGGAAGGGCGAGCCGGGCGAGCCTGACGCCGCAGAGCAGCCAGAGATGACTCCGGCGATCGTGAAGTCGGTTGCCGTGTCGCTGAAGCACGGCGCGCTCACGAGCGCGACCGGACTGTACGCGAAGACGATCTGCGCGCTGACTGATGCCGATGTCACATCCTTTGATGTGCCGCAGACGAAGCTACTGAAGTTGTCACCGCCTGCCCGGTCGCTCTAAAGACGAAGACTGAGCTGCGCGGCATCAGCGACGACGATCACGCGCCGGTGCCGGCCATCGATCAGCGGGTACGCTGCGAGCAGCTGGTTCGCACGCTGAACCAGGCCGCTCTCAAGCGCGGCATCGACCAGCTCGCGCTCGATGGGCGAGAGACGCGCTGGCGGCTCGGCCATCCAGGGCGACGCAACGCGCGTAGTGACCTTGCCCTGGTCAAGCACGGTGACGACCGCTTCGCGCAGCTCGCTCACGCGGCGCGCGAGCATCTGCCAGCTCGCGTTGGGATGCAGCTTCGCAAGCTGCTCGAGGTCCCACTCGGTCATCTGCAGGTCGCGATCGAACGATGCGCGCGGCAGCATGAGCGCGCCAGCTGTATAGCCGACCGCGCGCTCGCTATCGTGCTCGCCGTGCAGCCGCAGCACGTAGTGCGCGGTCTCGTGAGCGACCTGGCCTTGCTGACGAACAAGTCGAAGCGACGGGTCGTAGCGGATGACACCGTCGCGCAGTGTCGCGCGGCCGCGCCTGTGGCCAAGCTCGAGCCCGCACGCGACGGCGAGCTCGAGCGTGTCGACCGGCGCACCGACGCCGGTCTCGTCGTGCACGCGACGGGCGATCGCTTCCCATGCGCCATAGCTCATTGCGGACAGGTCTCCATCGCGGAGATATCCATCGCACTCAGCAGGTTTCGCGATAGCTCATCGTCGGCGTGTGCGTCACCACGGCACCGCTGCGGTGGCTTCTGCCAACGCTGCGTGATGCTCTTGGACAAGCACTTCACGCGTGCGCGCGTATCGATTGCGTCTTCAGCAAAGTCGCGCCGCTCACGCAGGTCGACAGTTCCCGATTCGGCATCGACGCGTCGCGCGTAAGCACGCTCAGCCGCTATGGCCTTCTCGTTCGCACGCAACGAACAGAGGTACGCCGACGCAACTGACCATCCGATGCTCGGGTCCTCCGCAAGCTGACTGATCCGCTCGCGCTCGGCGGCCTGTGCTGCGCGCCGCGCCTCGTCTGCGGCCTCTACGGCGGCGCGCTCGTCCGCCTCCTTGCGCTCGCGCTCGGCGAATGCCGCGCGTGCAACACCGCTGCGGTGAGCTTCCTTGGCGGCGTCCTCATGCCGTCTCGCGAGGTGAAGATCCTGCTCGACCGCACCAGGACATCGCGGAGCTAGACCCACAAAGCGATAGCCAGCTGCCTTCGTTTCCGCGACGAAGGCCTTGTAGTCGCTGACGCAGCTCGCAAGCCGCGCCCTCGCGTTCGCGACAAGGACCGCGCAGGCCTGTTCGTCCGCGCAACCGGCCACGACCGCCTCGTGGAAGCCGTCGTTACGGTAGGCCGGCTCAACAGGCATCGGCTTCTGTCCGAGCGTGGCGCACGCGCCAGCGAGCACGGCGCACGAAGCCATCAGCAGCAGACGATCCCCGCCCATCGGCCGACGGTTATGGGCGGATCCGGTCTTTCTCGTCAAAGGGCTACTTCTACGTGGGCGGGATGATCATCATTCGCGACTAATGCTTGACGACTAGTCGGCGATGGTTAGTATCTCTTCCATGTCGACTGGCACGCAGCGCGAAGGACTAGTGCTCAGCTTCCGCAAAGGGCGCGCCGAGCGGAGCACGCGCCGCAAGGTCGGTAAGCGCGCGGCGCGCGAGCTCGCCGAGCTGCTCGAGAGGCCGAGCACGTCGAACCTGCTCCGCGTCGTCGCCGCGATGCGCCGGCTGAACGTCCGCATGCCCGAGGCGCGCGAGCAGCTCGCGTCGCTTGGCTACGAGATGACCGGCAAGCCGGAGCGTGCGCGATGAACACCGTCGCACAGGGCGTGTACGTCGCGAGCGCATTGGTCCACCGAGCGTGGGACTTCGAGCTTGCGCGCGCGTCCGAGCTCCGCACGCACTTCGAGGCTCACGCCATCGGCGCGAGCGCGGGCGCTCTGTTGGGCATGGCGCTTCTCGCCGAAGGCATGGGCGTTGACGCGAACCTGATCGCGCACCTCGTCGGAGCTGGCCGCGCGCAAGGTCGCGAGGCCGTCCGTCGCATTCGCACCGCGTCTCAAGCGCGGCTGGCACAGGACGCGCGGTCATGAGCGCGCTGCTCCCGGTTCACCTCGGCGCGACGCGCGCGGCTGTGCAGCACGCGCGGCGCCTGCACGTCGAGCGTCAGATCGATCGGCACGCAGCCCTTTGGGCGAGGGCGGCCGTCGACCTCATCGAAGCCGACCTCGCGCGCGACCGCACGCTCGACTTCGGCACCGAGCTGCGCGCGCTCACGGCGAACGACGAATGGGGCGTCGCTCAGCACCACCTCGAAAAGCTGAAGGTCATCAACCTCAGCGCCTGCAGTCAAAGCGAAGCCGTCGCGCTCGGCCGCATGTGGTCCACAGCGTTCGCATTCGCACTCTCCGCTGTCGTTGCCGCGCGGTCCGCGCGCATCGACGCCGAGCTCGCGACCTACCTCGAGGCAGCGGAATGAACCTCATCGATCCGTACGCGATGAGGTGGGTCCTGTTCCGCCGCGCGCTGCTCCACTTTCTCGTCGCGAGCGCCGTCGTGGCTGCTTTCGGCTTCGGCTTCAAAGCGCTGGCTGAGTCGAGCCTGCTTCAAAAGAAGCATCCAGCGTTTCACGAGAAACGCTGCCGCTAACTCCTGGTTAGGACGCCCATGCAAACCGAGACAGCAAAAGGTCGGCACCCGAGCGAGCGCCGCGCGCGTCGGTCGCGGAGCGTCCGGCTCGCGTCGATCGTCGGGCGCACGTTCCGCAGCGTCGTGAAGATCAACGATGCGCTCGCGGTGGCGGAGCAGCACTTCAACCTCGTCGCGCCGGCGTCGAGCATCGCATCGCTGCCCGACGGGTACGGCGTCGCGTTCACGGTGGTGCACGTGGATCCGGCTGTGCCGCTGATCGGGATGGGCCGCGACGTGTTCCTTGTGGACGAGGGGCTGTCGCTCCGCCGCCACAAGCTCGACCAGATCGGCGCGGCGGCCGAGATCCGCTGGGACGTCGAGGCGTCAGGTCGCGTGGACGATGCGAAGGACCCGCACGTGTGGCGCTACCGAGTCGTCGGGTCGGTGATGTCGCTCGAGGGGCGCGAGCTTTCGTTGCCGGGCGAGTACGAGCTCGACCTGCGCGACCGATCGGCGCGCGTGAAGGAGATTCTTGCGCAGGTGCGCGCGAACGCGCGCGGCACGAGCGCCGACGCTGATGCACGGGCTCGCGAACTCGTCCTTCAGCAGCGCAAGCACGGGCTGCGGCGGGCCGAGACCGGCGCGCGCGGAGCGGCGATCACCTCGCTGGGGTTCAAGCGGACGTACAGCGCGGCCGAGATGGCGCTGCCGTTCGTGATCGCGAAGCTCACGATGCTCAAGGCCGTGGGTGATGCCGAGACGCGGCGCGCCATCGCGGTCGAGCGCGCGCGGCTGTTCCTCGGCGGTGGCCGCGCGCTCTACGGCTCGCGGTTCAACGGGACGGCGCCAGTACCAGCCGCGGCGCGTGCGCCGTCCGAGCTGCCAGCCGACGAGCACACGCTGCCCGACCGCGCGCGCACGCCGGTGCGCGACGCGACCGACGAGCAGCTCGCGACCCATCTCGAGCACATCGAGGGCGGCCTCAAGCTCGAGGCCTACGCGCACGACGAAGAAGAGCGCTTCGTCGCGCTGCGCGACGAGAT
>WUUC01211738.1_pt1 | contig 17500 bp, 14 predicted proteins | sample 6278441 | NCBI WGS metagenome assembly WUUC01 (sample SAMN13675441, study PRJNA597444) | soil metagenome | isolation source: soil | place: USA: Washington | collected 2017-10 | reverse complement strand
CCCAGGAGTTCGGGTCGAGCGTCTCCGCCAGGTGGTTCTGACGGCTGCGGTCGAGTCCGGCACGAGCGACCTCGGCGAGGGTCACCACCGCCGTCTCCAGACGGGCGGTCGGGCCGGTGGGGTGCAGGCGCAGCACGGCGGTGCGGAGCACCTCCACGGCGGCGTGCAGGTTGACGGCGTCGTCCGACAACGCGGCGTCGACGAGCCAGCGGCTGACGGCGGAGGCCCAGCGGTCCACCGCGGCCTGTTCGCCGAGGATCTTCCCGTCGCCGGTTTCCTCCTCCAGCCGCGTGGCCCACACCTCGAGGCCGCGTTCACGCCCGGTCGCGGAACCGTGGGGCGCCGACGCCGCGGCGCCACGATCACTGGCCCCATTCGCGCCGGTCCGCGCGGTGTTCGTCGTAGGAGTCACTGATCCCACCCGTCAATCAAGGAAGTGTTAAGTATGGATCCGGCTGACGCGTTTGTCAATCTCTACGACGCGCTGCGTCACGTCACCGCGGACCTGCTGAGCGACTGGTCGGAAACCACCGAGGTCAGCGACCTCGCCGAACGGGTGCACGCCGAGGTGGCGGGGTCGGGCACCCTGCACCCGAGGTGGAACCCGGCGAACCTGTTCCACGAGCCCACGATGTTCGGCGTGCTCCTGGGCCTCGACCTGGCGCTGCTCCACGCGAGCAGGGACATGGACCACCTCGGCTCCAGCGCGCTCGACGACCTGCGGGTGCGGCTGGACATGACGGGCCGGCTCAACGACCACACGAGCGGTCTCCTGCTGTTCAAACGCGCTTCCTGGTTGCGCCCCAACGAGGACCGGGAGGACCTCGCCGGATTCCTGAGTCTGCTGCGGGTCTCCGCCGACCTCAGCTCGGACCTCAGCGTCCAGTTCGTTCCCGAGGCCTACGACCTGCCGGACACCGAGAAGGTCCAGGCCCCGGGCGAGCTCGAGCCGCCCCCGCCGCTGGTGATCGCGCAGCTGCCGTTGCTGGCCGAGTCCACCGACCTCTGCTGGGACAGCATCGACATCGGGCAGGGCGCGTTCTACACCGTCGGGCCGGAGAGCGACCAGATCCTCCCGCACCTCCGCCGTGCCCTCAGCGTTCTCGACGACAGCGGTGCCGCGCTCGCGTTCATGCCGGAGGCCGCCCTCGACGAACGCATCTTCACCGAGTGGTGCGAGCTGCTCGAGCGCACCCCGCGCCCCGAGAGCAGCCGGCTGACCTGGTTGCTCCTCGGCTCCGGTCCCGTCACGAGCGTGGGGCCCGCGAGCAACACCAGCCGCGTCCCCAACCGCGCGGTGCTGATGCACCGGAGCGGGCGGGCGAGGACGCTCCTCACCCAGGACAAGCGATCCGGCTTCTGCTTCACGACCGACAAGCAGAAGGAGTACGGCGTCGCGCTCGGCGGGATCAAGCGTGACGAGTACATCCCCCACAGCCGCCAGGTCAACCTGCTCGAGTCGCGGCACGGGCGCTTCGCCGTCCAGATCTGCGAGGACTTCGACCGCCTCGACCGGCAGGCGACCGTCACGGCCGCCGGGGTCACACACCTGGTCGTGCCCGTCCTCGCCGCGGCGATGTGGTCGCAGGGCTGGCAGGCCAAGGCGGGCCAGGTCATCGGCATCAACGCGGGCGCGAAGGTCGCGGTGGGCAACGGGCTCGCGATCCAGCGCTTCTTCGACAAGGCCCCGCCCCCCACCCTGCTGACCGTCGCGAGCCCGGCAGGGGTCGTCGACCAGTACCTGACCCCGCAGAAGATGGTGCACACCTACCCGAACCCGGACGGCACCACCATGGACGCCAGGACCGACGCCCTGACGCCGCGTGTCGCGGGCTGGTGACGGTGCCACCTCCGGGGCGGCTCCGGTGACGGAGCCGCCCCGGAGGTGACGCCCGGTCAGCCGGGGTCGGGGTTCACGAGGATCCGCCGCCACGCCTGGTTGTTGTTGTTCTTGACGTTGGTGGTGATGCTGCTGGTCTCGGCGGCGGTCATCGGGTCGGTCGCGCTGACCCAGCGGACCATGAACGTCAGGTCGGCCACGGTGGTTGTCCAGGGGATGACGACCGTCTTGCCCCCGACCGCCACGATCGGGGAGGCCGAGCCGATCTGGCTCCACTGCAGCGGCCACTGGGCGTTCTCGTGGAAGCCGGACCGGTAGAGCTTCAGCTTGCCGACGGTGATGCCCGTGCCGTTGGGGCCGGGGTTGTTGAGGCGGATGTGGAAGAACGCGGTCGTGCCCGGCGCGGCGGTGAAGGTGCTGGTCGCCGCGCAGGTGACACCCGAGGTGGGGCACAGCCGGATGTCCGGGCTCTGGGCGATGGCGGGCTGGGGCTCGGCGCCGGTGTCGGCGAGTGAGTCGCGGATGAAGACGTCGGAGCGGTCGCAGTCCGACAGTGCCGCGACGATCGCCTCGGCGGTGCCGGGGTTGTCGGTCTCGGTGAAGGTGCCCCCGGTCTGGGTGGCGTAGTTCTGCATGACCACCGCGACGGGGGCCGGGTCGTTGGACGGCGGGAAGACGGCGTGGATCTTGATGCCGCGGTCGAAGGCGGCCTGTGCGGCGGCGTCCGCGCTGGCGACGTCCGCGGGGCCGTGCAGGTCGTCGAAGCCCGCGGGGAGGGCGTCGGTCACCAGCACGACCGCCTTGGTGGCGTGGCTGCGCCACGGGGCGGTGAAGTCACCGGTCTGGCCGGGGCGGTTCGGCCCGTCGGCGAGGTTGCGGACCGCGGTGTGCACCGCCTCGTCCGACGCCTCGGGGTTGTTCCCGCCGGGTGGTCCGTCGAGGAGCGGGACCAGCGTGTCGATCGCGGCCTTGTTGCCCGCGGCGAACTGCGCGTGCACCTCGACGTCGTTGCTGAAGGAGACGAGGCCGATCCGGTAGTCGTCGCCCGACGCGGCCTTGACGGCCGCGGTGATGCTCCCGATCTCCGCCTGGATGTCGTTCATGGCGTTGCTCATGCTGGACGTGGTGTCCAGCACCAGCGCCACGTCCATCGGCCCGCAGGCCCCCGCGGGCAACGCGGCGGCGGGCGGCCCGCCGAGGCCGGTCAACCCGGCCGCGACGAGCACAGCGGCGAACACCGCTGATCTGCTGCGCATACGTCTGGTCTCCCCTGTTCGGTGGGGCACCGCACCGGTGCCCCACAACGGTTTTGCCGTCGCCAGTCAGCCACGGCCGCCGCCGGCCCGGCAGGACCGAACGAGCAGCGGTAAGGGTGCGAGGAGATGGCCGTGGCCGAGGTATCCGGCCGTCGGGAGCGGGGACCGCGCGCGGCGCGTTGCCCGGAAGGGCGGCCCCGACGGACCTTCCGGATGCCCACGTGCCGGTCACGCTGCGTTGATCAACGCTATACGGTGAGCTGCACGACGAACCCGGAGGAGCGCGATGTCTTCAGCCGACGACGCGTGGGCGGTGGTCCAGCCCGCGCTGGTGGAGCTCCAGGAAAACCCCGACCAGCCTTGGGAGACGCAGGTGGAACTCCTGCGGGACCGGCTCCGGCAGGCGGACCCGTGGGTGGCGTACGCGCTGGTCGAGTGGCTCGAGGGGCTGCCGGACGGGGAACGCGCCGAACTGCTGGTCTCCGACCGCCTGCCGGAGCTGGCCTACCAGGTGCTCACCGACCAGGCGCCGGCCGACGAGTACGCCGAGGGCACGGCGGAGGACGCGCCGGACGGGTACGCCGAAGGTGCGGCGGAGGACGCGGCGGGCGGGTACGACGAGGGTGTCTGGCAGGCCTACCTCGCCGAGAACGGGCCGTCGTGGGACGGCACGGACGAGTCGTGGGGCGCCTTCCGCGAGTGGTTCCTGTACTACGCGGCCGAACGCGGCGTCGAGGAACCCGCCACGGGCCTGCTCACCCACATGGACGGCCTGTCCGCAGGCGAGCGCGTCGCCCTGTTCGTCCAGTACGGCGTGACCATCGGGGCACCTGCGGTGGAAGAGGCCCATGAGCCCGAGGAGCCCGCGCCGGTGACCGCCGAGCAGGGGGCGCTGGCCGAGCAGATCGCCACCCAGGTGCCGGGCATCGAGCAGCTGTCCGAAGAGGAGCTGGCGAGCATCCTGGCCGAGGTGGCCAGTGAGACCGGGAGGTAGACCGTGGCACACCCAGTACCCGTGAAGCCGAGTGCCGACGAGGTCAAGGCCGCGATCCGGCGGCTCCTGGCGGCGAACCCGAACTCGCGGGCGGTCATCAAGACCATGAAACCCGCGCTGCTGGCAGGCGCGATCGTCCGGTACACCGGCGCGACGACGCTCCCCGAGGAGGATGACAACTACGACGACGAGGCCGACGACTTCGACGAGAACCACATGAAGGACCTGCCGCAGCCCACCCCCGGCTCGGCGGTCCTCGCGCTCATCGAGTCCGGCAGCGAGGAGCAGGTCGTGCTGTGGCGCGGCGCGAGTCCCGAGGGCGCGGCGGCCATCGTGGCGAACTCCTCCGCGGGGGGCGACCCAGCCGATGCGGGTGCCGCGCCGCTCGGCGACCGGACACGCAGGGACCAGGTCGGCTACGGCGGCGTCGCGCCGGAGTACACCTCGGACCCCGCCGTCCAGGGCTTCAGCCGCGACAACTGGCTGATCGTCGTGCGCATCAGCGCGAAGTACCTCGTGAAGGGCAGCGACACGGAGTCCGGCTGGATCGCACCCCGCTCGGCACCGGTCGAGGTGCTGGCCACCGTGGACCGCACCCGGAACAAGGTCCCCTCGAAGCGTTTCAACGCCTCGTAATCCCGCACGGCGCCTTGTGCTAAATCGCCCTCAAGATTTCGCAGCGCGCTGTCACGAGGTCGGTGCGTGAGCGATAACCGGCTGTATCACCCGGTTCGCTCACGGCGGGAGTTCGACAATGCGCAGATCCGGTCTTGCTGTTCTGGTACTGGTCACCGCGATGGTGTCGGCGGCGTGCACGTCGCCGCCGACACCGTCCGCCGACGTCGTCGGCGAGCGGGGGATGCGGGAATATCTCGACGGCCTGGTGGAAATGCGGCAGTTCCGCGGTTCGGTGGAGGTCCGGCGCGGGGACGAGGTGCTGCTGCGCGACGGTTTCGGTCAGGCCGACGTGGCCCGGGACGTGCCCGACGGGCCGGGGACCCGGTTCCGGATCGGGTCGGTCACCAAGCAGTTCACCGCGCTGGCGGTGCTGATCCTGCAGGAGCAGGGCAGGCTCCGGGTCAGCGACCCGGTGTGCACCCTCCTGCCGGACTGTCCCGCGGCCTGGCGGGCCATCACCGTCGAGCACCTGCTCACCCACACCGCGGGCCTGTGGGACTACAACGAGCTCACCGAGGCGGAGTCCGCCCCCTACCTCGCCGAGTACGGCGACACGCCCACCCCCGGGCAGCTGTTGCGGATCTTCGTGGACCGGCCGCTGGAATCCGCGCCCGGCTCGGCGTTCAGGTACAGCAACTGCGGTTACGACGTGCTCGGGCTCCTCGTCGAACGGCTCTCCGGCCAGACCTACGGCGAGTTCCTGCACGACCGGGTCCTCGGTCCGCTCGGCATGTCCGGGACCGCCTACAACCCCACACAGCAGCTCTCCGACCACGACGCGATCGGCTACCAGGACTGGAACACCCCCGCCGACACGCTTCCCGACGCCTACAGCTTCGCCAGCGGCGGCATCTACTCGACGGTGACCGACCTGTCCCGCTGGAACCAGTTCCTGCTGACCGGCGATCCCGCCGTGGTCGAGCGGGACACCCTCGACCAGCTCCTCCGGCCGCGCGTCGACTCCGGCCCCGTCGAGCGGTACGGCTACGGCGTCGCGACCCGGACCATCGGCGGCAGCACCACCCACGGGCACGGCGGGGTCGTGAACGGGTTCCGGTCCCACGTCCTGGTCCAACCGGCCACCGAACTCTCGGTCGTGGTCCTGAGCAACCTCGTCACCGTCGACCCCGAAAGGGTCGCGCGCACCCTCACCCTGCTCGCCGGTGCCTGAGGGGCGATGGCCGTCCTGTGCGTGCACGGCTCGTGCCGATGCGGGTAGTCGCGACGAACGGGGGCAGACCGGCCGCGCTGGCCGTTGTTCACTGGGGGGTGGCGGAGTTCGGCAACATGTCACATGCCCGGGCGGCTGCGTGCGCCGGGGGAAGGGTGGTCTGGTGAAACGGATCAAGCTGGCCGTCGCCACGGCGGTCGCGGCGCTGCTGGCCGGTACCGGGGCGGCGTGGGCCGCCGGGCCCGGCGGCTCCGCGGAACAGCCGGGCCCGGCGGCCGCGGAAATCGCCATCGGCACGCACAACACGCACTACGGCGACGCGAGTTTCGAGCCCTTCGCGGTTGTCGTCGGCTGGCAGGAGGTGGAGAGCCCGGCCGCGATCACCAAGCTCAGGAACCGGCTGGGCGCGGACTACCAGCACTACCTCGGTGGCGGCGGAGCCGCGTCGGCCATCCCGATCTCGTGGCGCGTGGACCGCTTCACGAAGCTCGGCGAGGGCAGTGTGCGGACGCACGACGGCGAGGCCGGGGTGACCCCGGCCCGGTACGTGAACTGGGTGCGGCTCGCGATCCGGGGGACCGGCACGCAGCTGGTCGTGGTGAACACGCACTTCATCTCCGGCGCGTGGAGCGGGCACCCGGAACGGCAGGCCAGGTGGAACCGGCACTACCAGGTGCTGCACGACAAGGTCGCCGCGCTGCGGCGGAACCACCCGGGCGTGCCGGTGTTCGTGGTCGGGGACTTCAACCGGGCACAGGCGATGGGCATGCCCGATCCGATCCGGTGGGTGCCGGTCGCCGGGGTGAGCGGGGTGCCGATCGACCACGTGTACGCGCCGTCGAACATCCCGCACAGCTCGGTGTCGCGGCAACCGGCGTGGGGCTCGGACCACCACGCCTACAAGGTGTTCGCGACGGTCTGAGCGCGGCGCCGCCCGGCTCAGGCCTCGATGGTGACGCCGACCGGTGTGCCGTCCGCGGTGAACTGGACCGACGGCCAGTAGCCGTCGAGGTAGACCGTGCCGCTCGCCCCCTCGAAGTGCAGCTCGAAGTCGCCGGTGAGGTAGACGGCGATGCCGGTGGGCACCATGTGCTCGAGGAACTCGTCCTCGTCGATCTCGTCCTCGGTGTCGTCGTCCTCGGTGTCCTCGCCGACCTTGTCGGCGTCTTCGATCGCGGTGTCACCGGGGTCGCCGTCGTTGTCGCCGTCGGAATCGTCGTCGGAGTCCTCGATGATGCGTGCCCAGACGTACGCGGCGGCTTCGCGGCCCAGGCGCTCGAACGAGGCCAGCAGTGTGCGCGCGTGGGGCAGCAGTTCGACGACCTTCTCCGGTCCCGCGCAGTCGAACCGCACCCACACCGGCTCGTCGCCGCCGAGTGGCACGGCGACCTGTCCGGCCCGCGCGATCTCCGCGACGTGGGCCGCACCCAGCCCGACGTCCGCGGTCGGCGGGTCGGGGACCACCTCCCGGTTCCGCTCGGGCAGCAGGTGGGTCATGAGGAAGACCTCCTCGACCTGTTGCCGGTGGCGCGGGTTGAGTTCGGGGTCGAGGAGCTTCGGCCGCGCGGTGAACTGCTCGGGCGTGCCGCGGACCACCCGCCCGTCGGCACCGGTCAGCGCGAACCGACCGTCGTCGACCGCGACCTCCCGCACCCGGAAACCGTCCGGCAGCGGAATCCTGGATACGTCGACCCCGCCCTGGTGCCACCGCCGGCCCAGGACCACCTTGCCGGCCCCGTCCGGTGCCACGAGCACCCAGTCCCCGGCGACCCGGACGTGCCCGCCCGGCCCGGCTTCCCCCGCCAGCCGTGACTCGTCCCCTGACAACGCGGCCTCGAACGCCTCCTGCGTGAACACCGCGGCACCGTACCGGTTACCGCCGGCGGCCCGGGCACGCGGCCCGGCAGGAGCCGGGGGAAATCCCGATCGCACGCCGCCCGGATCGGCAACCGGATTTCCTCGCCCGGTTCACCAGCCGCGGTGTGCGTCGGCGGTAACCCGAAAAGAATTCCGCGTCCGCCACGAGACGGGCCGTAGCTCGCGTCCCGGTAACAGCCACCGAGCACGAATTCGGGAGCGGGCCGCGGAGGCGAATCAGCGCGGGTCGGCGGTTTCGGCGACGAGGTGCCGCACGTTGTTCGTCACCACGAGGTCGTGCACCTCGTCGCCGTGGTGACCGGTGATGTGGCCGACCAGCCCGTCAGCGCCGTCGGCGGTCGCCTCGATCTCCACCCGCCACTGCTCGCTCGCGTGCCGGCGGCCGTGCCAGCGGTGCACCCGCCTGATCGGTCCCTCGATGTGGGCGCAGCAGGTGAACTCGTTGTCCGCGACCTCGGCCGCCAGGGTGTCGGCGAGCTGTTTGCTGTCCGTCGTGAACGTCACGACGACGTGTTCGTGGTCCATGACTGTGATACTAGTCACGGCACGCGCGCTGTAAATCAATTCCGCGAACGCATTCACGGACATTGCCGGTGCGGCCACCGAAGGGAAACGTGGAAGGGAGCCGGAGCTCCCTCCCACGCTCACCCCCCTTCGCCGGGTGGTCAGGTGCGCGCCGGGACGGGCGCGCTAGCCGTGCAGTTGCCGGTAGGCGGATCCGGCGCCCGGGTGCATGGGCACGTCGAGCAGGTTGATGAGTGCGCGCCGGTCCAGGAACTGGGTGCCGAGTGCCTGGGGCGGTACGAGCCGGGACGCGGCGTCGACGAGGACCGCGGTGACCGCGGCGACCACGTCGTCGGGCAGGGATCCGGCGCACAGCAGGAGGTTGGCCACGCCGATGGTGCGGGTGCCCGCCTCGGCGTAGCCGCCCGCGGGGATGACCACCTGCTGGTAGGCGGTCCGGTACCGGGCGCGCAGGGCGTCCAGTTTCTCCGCCAGCGGCAGCAGGCGTATCCGCTTCCGTGCGTGCAGCGCGGTCAGCACCGGTGTCGGTACGCCACCGCACCACAGCAACGCGTCCACCCGCCCGTCGGCCAGCGCGGTGGCCGCGACGTCGAGGGGCTGGAACGCGCTGTAGGCCCGCACCTGGGCGGCGGCCATCAGCCGCTTGCCGGTGAGCTCGGTGCCCGACCTGAGCGCGCCGAGCGACACGGTCCGCCCGGCGAGGTCCTCGACCGTGTGCAGGTCGCTGTCGGCGAGGACCACCAGCTGCAGGTAGTCCTCGTACATGCGGCCGATTCCCGCGAGGGGCAGCGCGCGGGTGAACGGTTCGGTGCCGTGGACGGCGGCGAGGGCCACGTCGGACTGGCAGACGCCGATGTGGGCGTCACCGGCACCGATCAGCTCGATGTTCTCCACGCTCCCGAAGGTCTTCTCCGCCGAACAGTGCAGGCGGGGCTCGGCCGCGTTGACCTCGCGCGCCAGCAGTTGTGCGAACTCCCAGTAGAAACCGCCGTCCTGCCCGCCGGCGATCGTGATCTCCCGGTCGGGTCCGCAGTACCGTTCCGTGCCACAGCCGGTCAGGGCGGCCGCCGCCGCGGCGAGGGCGGCCCGGCACACCGCGCGTCGGGTCAGCATCACGGCACCGCCTCCTTCGCCAGGGGCACGGTGAGCTCGACCACCAGCCCGCGGGGGCGGTTGGCCAGCAGGTGGAACGTCCCGCCGCGCGCGGTCACCAGCCGTTCGGCGATGGCCAGGCCGAGGCCCGAGCCGGTGCCGCCGTGGTGGCGCCGGGAGCGCCAGAACCGGGTGGTGGCCATCGACAGCTCCGGCTCCAGCAGGCCCGGTCCGTCGTCCGCGATCGCCACCCGCCCGGAGTCGGCGCCCGCCTCGCAGTCCAGCCGGATGTGCGCGCCGGTTCCGGCGTACTTGATGGCGTTGTCGATGGCGACGTCGAGCACCTGCTTGAGCTCGATCTCGGAGAGGGCGAGCTGCACCGCGCACACGGAGTCGGGCACGCTGAGCCGCACGCCCGCCCGCTCGGCCGCGGGCAGCCAGGTCTCCCTGCGCTCGACCAGCAGTTCGGTGGCGTCGCAGCAGTCCGCCGCGCCCGTCCCGGCGGCGAGCTCGATGGCCGCGTGGTCCGCGGCGGCGAGGTCGAGCAGGCCGCTGGACAGCGACTCCAGCTCCTCGACCTCGGCGACGATGCGGCCGTAGGGCACGCGGCCCTCCGGCATCACGAAGGGCACGAGCGAGTCGACGGTCAGCCGGAGGCGGGCGATCGGGTTGCGCAGCTCGTGGGAGGCGTCCGCGACGAGCCGGCTCTGCTGTTCGGCGGCCGCGGTCACGGCCGCCGCCATGTCGTTGAACGAGCCGGCCAGCGCACGCAGCTCGCGCGGGCCCAGCCGGTCGCCGATGTGCGCGCCCCGCTCGCCTGCCGCCACGGCCTGCACACCGCGTTCCAGCTCGCGCAGCGGCCGCAGCACCCACCGCGCCAGCAGGAGTGCCAGCAGCACGCACACCACCGCCGCCGCGAGCGCCGAGCCGAGGACCCGCAGCCACGCGGCGCCGATGTCGGCCGCCGCGGCGCGCACCGACGACCGCAGCACGACCACGCCCACCACGCGGGTGTCGATGCCGACCGGCGCCGACAGGAGCACGTCCTCCGCCGACCACGGGCGCAGGACCTCGGGCCGGGCGGTCGGCTGGTTCTTCAGCGCCTCGGCCACGGCGGTGGACACCCCCGGATCGGTGCCGTAGAGACCTCCCGCGGCCAGGGGCTCGCCCCTGCTGTCGACCACGAGCAACCCGTCGCCGTAGAGCTCGTGGTAGGCGCGCACCTCCCCGCGCAGCTCGTTGTAGTCCCGGTCCAGCACGGCCTGCTGCGCGACCGCGGTGATGCGGGCCAGGTCGGCCGTGCGCGCGATGAGGAAGCTCTGTGTGCGTTCGGCCGCGGTGCTGGCCAGCAGCGGCCAGGCGAAGGCCGTCACCGCCAGCGCGGAGAACGCGAGCAGCACCACCAGCAGCCTGCGGCGCACTCAGACCTCCAGCCGGTAGCCGAGCCCGTGCTGGGTGACGATCAGCCCCGGCCGGTTCAGCTTCTTGCGCAGGGTCGTCATGATGACGCTCAGCGAGCGGTCCCTGGACTGGTCGGCGTCGCCCCAGCCCGCGTCGAGCAGGACGTTGCGGGTGACCAGCGCGCCCGGGTGACAGGCCAGCATCGCGAGGATCGCGAACTCCTTCCTGGTGAGATCCACCTCGGCGCCCCCGACGAGGACGCGGCGCGCGGTCAGGTCGATCTCCACGTCCCGCGCGGTGATCACACTCGGCAGCGGGCGTGCGCGCAGGCGACTGCGCCGCATGACGGCGTTGATCCTGGCCAGCAGCTCGTCCTTGCCGAACGGCTTGATCAGGTAGTCGTCCGCGCCCAGCTGGAGCGCCCGGACCAGGGTGCGGTTCCCGCCGACCGCGGTGAGCACGAGCACCGGGACCGTGCTCGTGGCGCGGACGCCGTCGAGCACGTCGAGCCCGTGGCCGTCGGGGAGGAGCAGGTCGAGCAGCAGGACGTCGGCCTCGTGGTGCCGGGCGAGGGCGTCCGCCGCGTGGGTCACCACCGAGACGAAGTGCCCGGCACGGACCAGTTGAGGCTTCACCGCCTGCGCGAAGGCCGGGTTGTCCTCGACCAGGAGTACCCGCAACCCGATGATCGGGTCGAGGTCGAGCCTCTCCGCCTTCCGCACCGGTACCGACATGTCGCACCTCCTCCGTGATGCACATCACGATGAGCGATGGCGCTCGCGCACGCAACAACCCGCCGCCGCTGTTGACGATTGTTTAGTAATCGCGCGCGCGATTAATCGGTTCGACTATTCGGGTCCGCGCCGGTGGCGCCGTTCGGGTGACACGATCGCACGCTCGTCACGGCGCAGGCGGGCGGTATCCCCTGCGGGGGTCATCGCATTAGTCACGGGTTTGGGCTGGGCGGGTTGCGCGGATTCGCTGAATTGTTGCAGCAACCAAAATTTTCGGTTGTCCGATGTATTGGGTGAGAGAGCACCCGAACGAGGATGTGACGCGATGAGGCGAAGAAGGCTTGCCGGATCCGGCGCCGCGGCGGTGGCCGCACTGATGGTTGTCACGGGCACCGCCACCGCGGTCGACGGGCAGTTGCCCGGTGGCACGTCGATCTCCGTGACGATCGACAGCCCCGCGGAGGACACGGTGTTCCCGCAGGGCCCGGTCACCGTGACCGGCACGGCGTCGGTGGGGGCCGCCGCCGTGGTGAAGGACACCGCGCTCACCTACGTGGTCGACGTGTCCGGCAGCACGGCCGCCAGCTGTGACGGCACGGCGCGCACGATCCTGGACTGCGAGATCCAGGCCTCGGACGCGCTCAACGAGAGCGCGGCGGACCCCGACGGCGTGGTCGGCACCGTCGGCGCGGTCGTCTTCGGCTCCTCGGCGGCGATCGCCGACGTGCAGCCGACCGGCGGGGAGCAGGTGCTGACCGGCCCGGCCACCGACCAGAACGGCAACGGCACCCGGGACGTCGAGGAGGTGTTCGCCTCCATGGGCCAGGGGCACGTCGGCCAGTTCACGGCCAAGAACGTGCCCACCGGGACGTTCTTCCCCGACGCCGTCGTGAAGGCGACGACGGTGACCGGCGCGCAGAGCGAGCCGAGGAAGCTCGTGGCGTTCCTGTCCGACGGCGCGTCCTCCGGCAACGTGAACCCCGCGCTCGACGCCGTCCCCGCCAACGTCGACATCTACACCTTCGCCGTCGGCGCCGGCTCCGCGTGCAACACCGGCGACTACAACGCGAGCCTGCAGGTGATCTCCGACCGCACCGGCGGCACCTGCACCCCGGTCCCCAACCCCGCGAACCTGCCGGACGTGCTGCCGCAGCTCCTCCAGTCGAAGCTGAACAACCTGACCGCGTCGGTCAACGGCGGCGCCCCGGTGCCGGTGACCAACGTGAGCCCGGCGCCGCCCCAGACCGGGCCCGTCTCGGTCGGCTACTCGTTCACCACCGGCAGCCTGAGCTCGGGCAGGCACCAGATCTGCGTCACCGCCCACGGCCAGGACAACGGCGGTCCCGGCTCGGTCACCGACTGCGTGCACGTGATCGTCAACGACCCGCCGTCGGTCGACCCGAGCGGTCCGTACGCGGGCCAGGAAGGCACCCCGGTCGCCATCGCCGGTCTGGTGACGGACCCGGACGGCCCGAGCCTGGTGACGTCGTGGAGCGCCACCCCGGCCTCCGGGGTCGACCCGGGGGCGACCTGCGCCTTCGCGGACGCCGCGGCCCTGTCGACGACCGTGCGGTGCACCGACGACGGCACCTGGACGCTGACGTTGCGGGCCGACGACGGCCTGCACCCCGACGTGGTCGCGAGCACGCAGCTCACCCTGACCAACGTCGCGCCGCAGGTGAGCATCTCCGCCCCGGCCGACGGCACCCTCGTGCTGCGTGGCGCTCCGGTGTCGGTCACCGCGCCGTTCACCGACATCGCCACCAACGACACGCACACGTGCACCGTGGACTTCGACGACGGGACCCCGGTGGCGTCCGGCACGGTGAACCAGGGCGCCGGCTCCGGCACCTGCACCGCGGCGCACACCTACACCGGTGTCGGGGCGCACACGGTGCTGGTGACGGTGACCGACGACGACGGCGGCTCGGCGACCGCGGTGGTCAGGATCGTGTCCTACGTCAACGCCGAGGCGTGGGGAATCAGCGCCGCCGGGCTGGTGACCGTCGCGAAGACACCGCACGCGACGTGCCCGCCGAACAGCGACCTGACCACCGCCAGTGTCACGGTGCCCGCGCTGGCCAGCGTGCAGGCGCTGCACGCGGAGTGCACCCTCGACGCGGGCACCGGGCACACCGATGCCTCGGCGGAGATCTCCGGCGCGAGCCTGCTCGGTGGGGCGATCAACATCACCGACATCGAGAGCCGCTGCCTCGCCACCGAGGCCGGGCTGTCCGGCTCGTCGCGCGTCGGCACGATCAACGGCCAGCCCATCGGCGTCGCACCGAGGACGATCAACATCCTCGGGGTCGCGGCGGTGCACGTGAACCAGACGGTGACCGGCCCTGACGGCAGGCTCGCGCAGTACGCGGTGCGCGTGGTGACCCTGCTGGGCCAGGAGATCATCCTGTCCGGCTGCAGGGTCGGCATCTGACCGACCGGTCCGGCCGGCGCCCGCCCGGGCGCCGGCCGGACCCGTACCGGCGTCACTGCGGCGGATCAACCGCGCGGCCCGCGCGTGCATTCGCCGCATTCCACAGACGCATCTTCAGCGTATTCCCGGTGATCGCCGCTGGCGGTAGCGTGCGGGAATGGACGACGTCAGGAAAGATTTCCTCGCCGTGGCGCGGTCGGCCGCGAATCTGCTGCGCACCCCGGCGGTCGGCTCGGCGTGGACGAATCCCAGTGCCCTGCCGCAGTTCAGCGTCGGCGGGCTGGCCAGCCACCTGGCCCACCACATCCTCGTCGTGCGGCAGGTCCTGGCCGATCCGGTGCCCGCCGAGCCCACCATCACCCTGTCCGAGCACTTCGGCCGGGCGAGGTGGATCGGGGCCGGGCTCGAGGCCGACATCAACGTCCTCATCCGGCGGGCGGGCGAGGAGGTGGCGGCGGGCGGGGTCCGGGACGTGCTGGCGGTGGTCGAGTCCGCCGTCGCGGCGCTGCCCGGCATGCTCGAGGACGAGCCCGACCGCCCGGTGCGGCTGCCGTACTGGGGCGCGTACTCGCTGCGGCTCGACGACATGCTGGTCACCCGGATGATGGAGCTCCTCGTCCACTCCGACGATCTCGCGTTCAGCGTCCGCGTGCCCACCCCGGCGGTGCCGCTGAGTGCCGTCGAGACGGTGGTCGGCCTGCTGGCGCGCCTGGCGGTGCGCAGGCACGGCCCGACCGCCGTGGTGCGCGCGTTCAGCCGCGCCGAGCGCGCACCGGACGGCATCGCCGCGTTCTGACCGGTTTCGGCCCGGTTTCGGCCCGGCCGGTCAGAACCTGATCTCCGGCGTCTTGCCGTCCGGGTCGGGGAACGGGATGGGGTCCGGCCGGCCGGGCGCCTGGGGGCTGGGGGTGTTGAGCTGCCTGAAGAGCTTCTCCAGCAACGCCTTGACCCCCTCCTCGCCGCCGCTCTGGAACGCCTCGTCCAGGGCGCGGGTCACCTCGTCCGCGTCGAAGCCGAGGACGCTCGCGATGCGGCCGCCGATCCTGGCGAGGTCGTGGGTGCCCAGCGCCTTGTTGAGCCACTCGGACAGCTCGTGCAGGAAACCGGGCTGCGCCGGGCGAGGCGGGAGCTGCGTCCAGAACCAGTCCGGCCACGTCGGGTGGCGGGGGTCCTCGGGCCCGGGCTTCTGCGGCGGCAGCTTGAAGATGGGGTCGAGGTCCGTCGACGGCAGCGGTCCCCGCGGCAGCGGGTCGGTCGGGTGCGGCTTCGGGAGGTCGATCGTGCGCCGGGCGACCGCGATGTCCACGCGGCGCAGGTCCGGCTGGTCACCGAGGGGGCCGTCCTCCGGCGCGCCGATCGAGTACGCCCTGATCTCCTGCCGGGTCTCCTCGTCGTCGACGCGCCGCAGCAGGTAGTCGCGCACCACTTCCGCGCGCTGCAGGCCGAGCGCCTTGTTCGCCGCCGGGTCGCCCCGCCGGTCCGCGCCGCCGGAGAGCGTGACGTACCCGCCGTTCAGCGGGTGGGCGTTCAGGTCGGCCGCGAGGGCGTCGAGGATCGCCATGTGCTCGGGCAGCAGGTCCGCCAGGCCGGTCTCGAAACCGGTCAGCGCCTCGGCGGTGGACGCGGTCCTGAGGCCGGGCCCGCCGGTCTGACCGGTCGGGAGCCACTGGGCACCGTCCCACTGCCACTGTCCGTCCGGCGACAGCTGGAACGCGACCTGGACGTCCGGCTGGACATCGGCCGCCTCGGCGGTCTCCTGGCCTTCGACCGGCTGCCAGTCGGTGCCGTCCCACCACCAGTTGCCGTCCTCGGAGAGCTGCCGCTCGCCGGTGGCCTCCTCGTGGGCGCCACCGGTCTCCTGGTGGCCGCCGCCGTCGAACGCCTCGTACCGGTCGAGCGCGGCCCAGGTCGTCTCGTCGGCCTGACCGTGCTGGTCGAGACCGGCGGCCTCCTGGAACCGCTGGACCGCGGTCTCGGTGGCCTGCCCGAACTCGCCGTTCACCGGGTCCTCGTAGTACCCCAACCGCTGCAGGCGTTCCTGGAGCAGCGTGACGTACTCCCCGCTGTCCCCGGGGACGACGTTCGGCTCGTTCGACATCGCGCTCCTCCGCTGGGTCGGCCGACGATATCGGCCGGAACCCGGCGGATCCGGGCCCGAGCGGCGTTCATGACCTGCCGAACCGCGGACGCGCCCCAAAGGGCGGCCCACCGCGCCCGGCGGGTCACCGCGGAGGCAACCCGCGGGGCCTCCGGCGTCGTCGGTGTTCGTGAGGTGGTTGCGGTTCGTGGCCGGTGGCGTGGTGCTCGCCGGTCTCGGGACCTGGCTGGTGCTCGCACGCGACGAACCGCCGATGGAGGAGGCGCTGCTCGCGTCGGTGCGCCCGGCGGTCCACGAGCAGCTGCCACACAGCCCCGAGGCCGGCGGGCACGCCCTGCTCGCCGACTCGCGGCCGGAGCTGCGGCCGCGCCGGTGCTCCCCGGCTGAAGGGCAGACCGCGCGGGGTCACCGCCTCCGTGACCGCCACCCGCCCGGGGTTCAGCCGGCCGGGGCAGCCAGGTCCGTGCCGCGGCGGTCAGGGCGGCGGTGCCCAGGTCGAGGGTGGGACTGACGACCGGGGCGAACAGGGGCGAGTGGTTGGCGGGCTGGCCGGCGACGCGCGCGCGGATCTCGTCGATCGAGGTGGCGCCGTCGAACGCGGCGGGGTCGGCGCCGCCGAGCAGCCAGTAGACCAGGGGTGCGCCGGCCGCGGTGGCGAGCACGCCCACGTCCTCGCTGGCGGTGATCGGACCGGGGTCCACGACGATGGGCACGGCCGAGGCGAGGGCCGCGCGGGTGCGCTCGACCGCGTCCGGGTCGTTGACGACGGCCGGGAACCCCGACTCCACCGTGATGACGGGCGGCCGGGGCGCGCCGGCCGCCGCCGCCTCGCCCCGCACGACGCGTTCCACGGCGGCGAGTGTGCGGGCGCGGACGTCCGGGTCGTAGGTGCGGATGTCGAGCAGCAGCTCGGCGTGGTCGGGGATGATGTTGGCGACGGTGCCCGCGTGGATCGCGCCGACGGTGACCACGACCGTGTCGGTGGCGGCGGTCTCGCGGGAGGCGATCGTCTGCAGGCGCAGGACTAGCGAGGCCGCCATGACGACCGGGTCCACGGCGGCCTCCGGGCGTGAGCCGTGCCCGCCCCGGCCGTGCAGCGTGATCCGCAGGGAGTCGGCCGCGGCGAGCGCCGGGCCGGGACGCAGGCCCACCACCCCGGCCGGGATGGGCGCCACGTGCTGGCCCAGCACCACGTCGGGCCGGGCGAACCGCTCGAACAGGCCGTCGTCGACCATGGCCGTCGCGCCGCCGCCGACCTCCTCCGCGGGCTGGAACACCGCCAGCACGGTGCCCGACCACGCCGAGCGGTCCGCCGACAGCGCCCGCGCTGTCCCGACCAGGCACGTCACGTGCACGTCGTGGCCGCAGGCGTGGGCCACCGGGGTGCCGTCGACCACGA
>WUUC01110835.1_pt1 | contig 17511 bp, 11 predicted proteins | sample 6278441 | NCBI WGS metagenome assembly WUUC01 (sample SAMN13675441, study PRJNA597444) | soil metagenome | isolation source: soil | place: USA: Washington | collected 2017-10 | reverse complement strand
CAAATCTGCGCTGACAATTGCCACTTTCGTTGCACCATTATTAATCACAAGCGCACGCACATAAATTGAATCATGAATAGCAGTGTACAATTTTCCTTTGCGATTTCCATATCCGCCCATCGCGGTCGGCGTTGCTGGTGTGAGGTTTACTTTTGAGTAACCGATCGTGAATTTATGGATTGCCGAAGGGATTTTTATGCTGTCCAGTTTTTTCAATTGGTCCATCATTCGTGCGTACGATGCATGGTCACGTGCCGGTGTGCGATTAACCGGAGCGATAGAAAAGACCAGAAAAAGGATAAGAAGGGAAATAATTACTAATAGCCCTTTTAAAACACCGCGTAAAATATTTTTTACGATCATAGCCGTGCAAGATAGGAAATATGCTGAGGGCACTGGGAATTATGCGAAAAAATTGATGGATTTGAGATGCCTTCGTAACGGCATCGCAGGTCAGGAAATGTAAATGATAAAAATTGAAATCATAACGATCACAATGAACATGGTCAGGTTCTCACGAAACCTGCCGGTTAATTTCTGATTCATCTGTGTAGTTATTCGAAGCATAGGCCTTATATGGAACTACTAATTTAAAACTGTTTTATCTGTCAGTTTTGTCATTTTGAAAGCATTTCTTACCTGCACGAAGAAATTGGAAATTTTTAAAAAAAAGGCATTTTTCAACTGACATTCCTGCTTCCTTTCATGCTTTACGTACCCTGTTGAGGTGTGCCACATTTTCGTATCCCATTTATTTGCGTGTTGCAGCCACCAATGCTGACCTTCCACCCGATGCATACTGCAAAATAATTCTGTTATTCTTATTAAACTCGGGTTTATGGTACGGAAGCGAAACATCAGCGTAAAATTCAGGCACGCCGAGAAAACAAAATACCGGCATTCTGTTTTCTCGTTACGACGCTTTTTCCTCGACCTACGGTCTCGGCACAATCTTATTCCGTGCAATCGCACACATGATGATTGTTGGACCTGCGTCTGATTTTCCCCGGGCACTAATACCCAAAATTTAAGCCTATAACCTATTTCTTTTCAAATCGGATCGTAGCAATAACCTTTCCCGAGGGATCGGCCACCAGTAACAGATAGATTCCCGGAGAAAACTTGTTTACGTTTACCTCGGATTCAATTTCACCGCTTTTTAGATCTACCCGGTGCTCTTGAATGGCTAAACCATACGAATTCATAATAGCGGCCGAGTAGGTGCCAGACATTTTTATTTGTCCACGTAACACAAGCTTATCTTCAACCGGATTGGGATAAAGAGACAACGATTCACTACGTGTATCTGATTGGTCTTTACTCAAAAATCCTCTACGCTGCGGTATGGCTATGGCTACATTGGATAACGCACTTTCATTACCACGTGGATCAACAACGGATACCTGGTATGCATACGCCACGCCATTAGTAAGTCCGGTATGTATAAACGTGGTGTGGCTTTCGGTCAACGTCGCTAATAACGTTGGCCGGTCTCTTAACACACTATACACTTTATATTGAGCTGCACCCGTAGCAACTGTCCAGCTAAGTCCCACCATTCTATCACCTCCTTGCGCTGTAAGTGTAGGTGTTCCTTCCTGTATGAGGTGAAGATTTGTTGTTGCCTGAGGCGATTGACTGGTCTGAAGTGAAAGTAGAAAGTCACGCGGGGTCCCAAGCGGGTTGGCTGCCACCGTCACTCTGAACCTTCCTGCAGATACGTTTGAAACTAAAACTTCATCAGGTATTGGTGGTACGATTGTCCAATTCGTGTTACTGCTGACTTCAATGGTATACTTTCCACCGAAGAGCGTGACACCAGCAATCTCGCTTGGCGACAGTGTAATGAACGGTGGAGTTGGTATTACTGTAATGGCAGGTGATTTGGCGCTTTCGGTACCACTTGAATCAATAGCCGACAATTGGTATACATACGTGCTTCCGTTACTAAGTCCGTTGTGCGTGAAGGTTGTTTCAGTACCGGGAACCGTTGCCAACAACGTAGTTGCTAACGGACCGCCTTCCGAAAAGTAAATCCTGTAATTGGCTACATTACCCGTTGCAACTGTCCAGTTCAATACTGCGACTCCATTGCCTGCCACACCTGTGAGTGCAGGTGGTCCTTCCTGCGAAATATGAAGACTTGCAGATCCAACCGGAGTCGATGTGGTTCGAACATTAAGAATTAAATCCCTTGAAGTTCCTAATGGATTAGGATCTACCGTTATCAAAAAACCTTCTGGTGTTACCTGACTTACGGTGATTCCAACTGGTAGTGTTACGATTTCCCGGTCTGAGTTACTTGTGACGTCGATAGAGTACGAATGACCAAATAGCGGAACATTAGTAATACCGATTGGAGAAAGGTCAACGAAAGGCGGGCGAATAAATTCATCCGCGCCTATATACATTGGAAGCGTTCGTGAGTTACCATCAATATCAATTTGCACAAACGGAAATAAGGATACATTAGATCCGCGGAGTTCAGGCTGATACGTTGCCAGATGGAGGTCGTTTGAACTTACAAAAGCAGGTTCAACTGTCGTTGATTGCAGATCAAGTCCGGAGGCAGTTTGCCAGGCTGCAAGTGTGCTGTAGTATTGAACATTCCTCTTGGCAATACTACCATTCGGTACATAGATATTATTGTAATCCTGGTTAGAACTCGTACTAAGCCAATCGATACCTACACCAGCATTCACTGTGTTGTAAAAAATGTTATGCCGTACTGCAATACTCGAATTGCGTGTAGTAAGGGCAGAAGCGATACCGGTAGGCTGTACGGGGCCGGTGGATAGCTTCACGGTGTTATGATAAAGATATCCGCCCTTACCATCAATGGTGATACCACTCACGGCATTGGCGCCTGATTTTACATTTACGAAATTGTTGAAAACATAAATCCGTGAGAAAGAGGGGATGAGGTTGTAGAAATAAATACCATTAACACCCGCCTCCAGTGTAATCTTGTTCCTTTCAATGCGTACATCTTTCTGTGGTTGCGTAATGCTGATACCACTGGATGTATTTGCAGACGTGATCGTGTTATCATAAACAGTTACAAGTCCTGTACGTGAAAGAGAGATTGCGTGCGTGTACGAATTGACAAACGTATTGCTGTCTATCTGAATATTATCAAAAGGATAACTTACGTTTACGTTACTTTCCATCTTGATCCCACCGTTCGTAAATGTATTGTGTGTGACATTCAATCCGTTTAGTTGTGGAATCAGCGAAGGACCTGCCTTGATTGCATAATGTTCGGCGGCAATTGCTGGCATCGACAAATTACAATTCGTGATTGTAATGTTTTCGCAGGCATTTTTTACCAGTATTCCAGCCTCGGCTGCAGACGTTCCCAGATACGCAATACTTAGATTTTTAAATGTTACATGTTTACTTCCTGTTAAGGAAATGGTAGACACCGTACTTGACGTGATAACAACATCTGCGCGATTGCCTGTTTCTGATTCGAAGCTGAGTGTTGATCCTGGAATTTCAACGATTGACAATGGGTCTGTGTAAACGCCGGGCCTGATGACAAAGGAAATAGAAGGCTGCGGACACGTGTTTAAAGCCCCTGAGATGAAATCAATACCTTGCTTGATTGTCGTGAAATCAGGATTAACACCACCTACTGTAAATACGCTTTTTCGGATTATAGAAAGATTGATCGACGTATTATTAGCAAGGTTGGCATCCGGACGGTCGATGCCGGCCACAAGAACATAATTCTGCAAGGGTGGAAAAACAGCGTGTTGTGAAAACGTAAATGTGATGATCTGCCCGGCGGCAAAATTTTGCGGAAGCGTTAATGTTTGTGTCGTCGCATTAGTTGTATTGATTCGATAGGAAACGGGTAGCTGCATTCCGGATGCGTACGGTATTGTGCCTGTATTCTTAATGTCAATTTGTACTACTTTTCGATCGCATGAACTTCCGGGCAATAACCGTATGGCTGTTATACCCAAATCGCCAGTATTGGGCGCAAAATAGTCATCAGCACCCATATTTGGAAAAACAAACCGAAGCTCTCCATCAATGTCATTTTTCACAACTGTTGATAGTATCGAGCGTAGATTAGGTTGTTGCGAACCCAGGTGAAGATCAGTAGTACTCACGAATACGGGCTGAACGGCAACTGAGTTCAAATCATAGTTAGTAGCATCCTGCCAAAGCTGCAGCGTTGTGTATTTTGTACCGTTGACCGAACCTACCGCTCCGTTTGGAAAAAAGAAATCATTGTAATTGCTCAAAATATCCTGACCTCCGAGTTTTAATCCGACGGCGCCATTTGTGATACTGGTAAAAATATTATTCCACACAGCAGATGAAGTAAGGTCTGACTTGTAATCAACAGCGATAACCTGACCTGTACCTGTGCCTAGGCGTTGAAGGCGTATTGTATTGTGATAAAATTCAGCGGTTCCAACCTGATTACTAACATTAACACCTATCTGTCCCGCTGTCGCGGTGACGTTGATCATGTTGTTGTACATCCTGGCATAGGCGGCGCGCTCAATGTTAAGACCGAAAATATTGGTGCTTGCGGGAACATCAACCCGTAAATCGTTTCCTTCAAAAAGCAATTCACCCGTAGCATCTACGGATACACCGGCACCACTATTACCCAAATTCGCTGTTGTAATTTTATTGTTACGAACAACCACGTTCGTACACCGTATACTAATCGGCACCTTGTGGCCAGTTAAGGTGTTATTCTCAATAACAAAGTTGTCGATTCGATCGCCTCCGCTGATCGTGATTCCGTTATTGGCCGCTTCTAATAGATTGTTCCGAATGGTTATGTTGCGTTGAGATAGCCCATAAGGCTGTAGGTCCACATTGTGTCTGTTCGGACCGGAGATTCCAAGGCATCTAATTTTATTTCCTTCCAGTATAAAGTCATTTATTTCATTTCTGAGCGCCACGCCAACGGCTCCAAACAACGACGGCGTAGCCTGTCGAATTATGGTGAGGTTCCTTATCCGGATACCTTCCGTATTTTCGATCGTAATTGCTCCATATGCCGAGTTGATGTTGATTGGAGAATTAATGATCACATCATTCGGGTTTCCTGATTCTGATTCAAACGTTACCGTATGCGCAGAAGACACAGCCTTTACATTGATTATTCTAACCTCGCCATTGTATTGTCCTGAACGTAACTTGAAGTCAACGTGGCCACAGAGAGAAGCATTCTGATCATTAAGCGCTGCTATTGCCTGGTCAATGGTAACAAAGTCAGGTGTCGTACCGCCAATCGTCATGATGCCACGCAGTATCGTGGCAAGGGCTATGTTATTTCCGGGTTCGGGATCCGGCGGGTAATTGACCTGAGCTTCAATAGCTATTTTTCCATTTGTCGAATTAACCACTTGGCTCATCACCGTTGTTAGTGAACCTCCGGGCGTTAACGCTGCAGACAAAATGATTTGCTCGGTCGGTTTTACGACGTTATTTTCCTTTATCATCACATCAATTACTGCGCCTGCAGGAATCGTGGCTAGCGTCGATAAATTGACCAGCTCCAAAACAAGTTGATCGCACCCTCCACCACCTACAGTGACGGACCTCAATCCCAGATCCTGGGTAGTGTATGCTGGAAATCCTACACCAACAGCATACCATGCCATAGCTGTTTGTGCGTAGGCATTTGATGTTCTTCCATATAAATCTTCTGCAGCCTCCAGCGCACCTTCACGCGCATCACGGTAGCGTGAGTCTGTTGTCAGGTATTGCGTAAGGTTACGGTAAGCTATTGCTGCTGCCATGTCCATGCCAATTCCTGCTACAGCATAGCTGTTGCCTATGTCATTTGTACCACTGCCTCCCTGTGATAATAAATAATACCAGTGATTTTGTACACCGCTATTTGTATGTACACCACCATTATCTGCACCCGTAAATTCCCAGAACGTTCCGTGGTACGTGTCCGGATCACTAAATGCATTTGGGTTAATCATCGAGCGGATACCAGATCCGTTTACAGTTACATCTTCACTCAACAACCAATTGCCATTAGCACCCTCTACCTGAAATTCTACCGTAGCTCCGAAGATGTCGCTGAACGACTCGTTCAGCGCACCGGATTCATTCTGATAGACCAGACCGGCTGAAAATTCCGTCACCCCGTGTGTGAACTCGTGGGCAACCACATCAAGGGATGCCCAGGACGTTCGTGTCGTGCCATTGCCACCGCCGAACGTCATGAAAAATCCGTTCCAAGACGCATTGTTGTAATTGATATCGTAGTCGAGGTAAGCGATAACCTCGGCACCACTGTTATTAAAACTGTTGCGGCCGTGCACGCCATAGAAGTAATCAAATGTTTTTTCTACGCCCCAATGACCTTGCACACCTACCGGTTCATTATTCCATGTTGTACTGTTGTTCTGATAATTGACGGCTGATACATAGTTTATGCTATTGTTCATATCGTAGGTAGAAATGGCTGTGCCGCTTCCGCCGCGATTGGTTTCTTTTAAGACATAATTACTCCCGGTAAAATCCGTAGTAATACTTTGAACACCATTATATTTTGTCGTACCGGTGGCCGGTGTATTGGAATCATGAATTAAATTAATTTTCTGAACCACGCTGCCGTCAGCTGCGCTGATATAAAACTGTTGATTACTCATCGGCTTAACAGCAAACACTTTCATTTCATAGACAAGTTGATAAGAGGATGCTTCACGATCGTCGGATGTTGAAAAGTATACAAGTCTGGGTTGAGGATATAACGTGGCTTTATCGCCTTTTTGTTTTTTAACCATCTTCTCCATCTCCGGATCTTCCCATGCATAGCGACTCGCGTTTACCTGTGCCAATGCAGATGCCAATGCAGCTTCACTTGAAATAGCAGGCTTTTCATTCTTTCTAAAACTTGGAACGATCATACCGTTACCTTTCAACGGTTGCTTCTCACGTTGATGCAGTATGTATTCTGCTCCCGCAATGGGTATTCCATTAAATGTCTGTTGAAATTTATAGTGATTCATGCCGAGGTTTTTTTCTGCGGTGTGCAGAATAAGGTTCATACCAAAACCATCCTGAAGTTCAAAAGCTTCGCGGTGTTGTTCAAAGAATTTCTCCGGACTAGCAGGATCAAACTTAACGTCCTCAGTAAACCGGTGCCAGCCTTTTTTACTATCGCCTTTTAAAATGGATTTGAGTTTTGGAGACACGTCGTCACTCCGTGAGGGTGTTTGTGTATATCCCATAAAACACGAACAGATAAAAGCGGTGATGAGTAGCCAGTGGGCGATGGTATTTTTTTTCATGGATTTCATAGCAACGGCGGTTTTGGTCAGGTAAATTTTACGATCAACTAAACCGTGAAGGTAGCGGGCGTAAGGTGGCCGCGTTTGTATTCCTGCTTCATTAATAGGTAATTTTGATGCAGAATGGCGTTAACGGTTAAGATTCGAGGTTTTCAGATTCGTGTTGTTTCAAGTTTCACATCTTGGTTTGTCGTTTAAGGTCTAATTGCAACATCAGAACTAATTAATTATTCAAAGAAATCACCATGATCAAAGTCTGTCGCATTTGCCCCCTAACGTTGCCGCATTGACGTGCCATCTCTTGTTCAAAACCGACTTATCTTTACATCATCAATCATCACTAAAAAGCAAACAATGGAAACAACACAGATTTCAAAATCACGGCGCTGGACCAGTTGGATCATGAGCGGACTTGTCATACTGTTTATGCTCTTCGACGGGATCTATAAATTGATGCCGCCAGACGAAATCACGAAGGCGTCTATCGATGAACTTGGTTACGCGGAACACCATCTACCTGTCATGGCGATCCTCGCGCTGATCGCAACAATCCTCTACATTATACCCGCGACGTCGGTGTTGGGTGCTGTCGTGTTGACTGGATATTTCGGCGGTGCCATTGCCACCCATGTACGTGTTGACAATCCGCTCTTTAGCCACATTCTGTTTCCGGTATACCTCGCCATTCTGATGTGGGGTGGCATCTGGCTGCGCGATCAACGCGTGCGGAAGTTGTTTTTACCTGTGGGCGGATAGGGTCTCATCTCAAATCTTTGTTTAAAGTTTTTAGTTTCGTAATGAAAGCAAAATGCCAGCATTTTGTTTTCATTACGAAGTACTTAAACACGTGCGCGATTTTTCAATAAAATGGTCCTTCTTTCGCGTTTGACAATGTAAAATACGATCCGTGAGTAAGAGCACGCTTTTGAGATCAGATTTAGATACACATGGTGTGCAAGACCAAATCTCTTATTAAACAGTTCGTGGTTCGTAGTTAAGATTAAGAAGTAACTTTGGTTGAGTTCGGAACCAGAATAAATTTTAAATAATGGCGTTAGCTATGAAACACCTTCGGTATTTAATCTATGCATTAATCATATACCCATATTTTACTTCTGCTGTAGCCCAAGTCCTACAATTTCAAAAGCAAGACAAACAGCGGATTATTGTACTTACGGATATAACAAACGAGCCTGACGATCAGGAATCGCTTGTAAGGTTTCTTGTTTACGCAAATGAGTATGATGTAGAAGGCATTGTTGCAACAACTTCTGTGCACCTTAAGAGTAACGTTCGGAAGGACAAGATTCTTGAACTAATCAACGCGTATGAAAAGGTAAAGCCCCGTTTGGATAAACATACGTTAACGGAATATCCATCGGCGGAGTATTTAAGGTCAGTTACTAAGGCTCACTTGCCATTGTATGGAATAAGCGGCGTAGGAAAGGATAAAGACAGTGAAGGGTCTAACCTGATCATTCAAACGGTTGATAAAAAAGACACAAGACCTGTATGGGTCAGTCTTTGGGGAGGAGCAAATTGTTTGGCGCAAGCCTTATGGAAAATAAAAGAAACCCGAAGTGCCGACGAATTAAAAAACTTTGTCTCTAAATTAAAAGTCTATTCAATATCTGATCAGGATGATACCGGCCGATGGATCAGAAATAACTTTCCCGATCTTTTTTATATCGTAACACCAAGCGCCACCCATTGGGCAGAATATTACAAGGCAACATGGACCGGTATTTCCGGTGACAAGCATTACAAAAATGGGCCGATGTATAAGTTTGAAATGGTTGATAATCCCTGGCTTGAAAAAAATATCATTAATAACCACGGACCGTTGGGGGCATTGTATCCGAAGTTTGCGTACATAATGGAAGGTGATACACCTGCTTTTCTCGGGCTGATCAATAACGGTTTGGGGAGTGCCCTCAGTCCATCTTACGGAGGGTGGTCGGGTCGCTATGATTTTTTTCAATCGTACGCTGAGGTAGGTAAAATATGGACAAACACAATAAACTCAGTAGATGAAGTGGTGCTGGAAGATGGAAAAACATATGCATCAGACCAGGCTACGCTCTGGCGATGGCGTGAAGACTTTCAGAACGATTTCGCAGCACGAATGGATTGGTGTATTACGCGAGTTGACCTGGCCAATCACAATCCCGTGGTTGCCATTAATGGAAACACAACTAAAGATGTGGTTTATCTAAAAGCACAAGCCGGACAAGCCATTAGTATTTCAGCAAAAGCTTCATACGATCCTGATAACAATGATTTGTCGTACCGTTGGTTTATTTATAAAGAGGCAGGCCGCTACACAGGCAATTTCTCCTTATCTGAAAACACGGCCACCGAAATCAAATTTGAAATTCCTTCCATCAACGAAGGTGAGAGTCTTCATATCATTTGTCAGGTAAAAGACAATGGCAATCCGAACTTAGTAAGTTATCGAAGGGTGGTGATTTCGAATTGATGAATCTAGTTAGGGTTCAAGTTGGAACATTTCGCGGGAATGCACAGATTAAGATAGTGCTCGCTCGCGGGCCTAAGACTTTTACCCCGATCTATGCGATAGGCCGCGAAGTACTTCAAAGCGCACTATTTTCAATGAAATGGTTGCGTTCTTTCGCGTTTACAATGCAGGTCCGTGAGTAGGGGAGCTGCTTTTTTTAGGGCTACTCGTCCAAGTATTGACTCTCTTTTAGAACGTTCAAATTTTCATGGCTATTTGTGTAAAAAATCTTATCACTTATTTACATTTAACAGGCTGATTTTAGGTAAGATGTTTTTATAACGTTATGCTTCCAGGGCTTTCTAACTTCCTAACTGTATAACTCCAACTTTCTGACTTCTTTCTTTCTTTCTTTCTTTCTTCAAAGCCGTCATTCAGAGCGATGAATGCGGGGTGGTGTTGCGCCAGCGAAGAATCCCCTTTAGGTTACGCAGAACCCAGAAGTTGGGAATAAAAGGAATATAAACGACATTCGTATATATTTTGTAATTATATAGGAATGTCGTTTGGCAGGTTGTTACCAGCCATACATTCAAGACAGCACACCTGAATCAAAAAGAGTAATAAAGGATGAAGTCAATGAGTATTTCAATCCTGACATAAGAGAAATCGCTATGGTTGGTATTCCGTTGAGTAGTAAAATATTCTTGCATTCGCAGTCTGTAAAACTTGGACCACTGAGTGATAGCGTATATCACCTTGAAGAAGAGTTTCCGGGGAGGTTGAAAAGACCGAGGTCTCGATACGTACGTCCTATTTGGACTAAAGGGCAAAACGGCCTACAACTTATATGTAAAGACTGACAGATGGGATGAACTGAGAAAAATAGATTTCCTTGAACGACTATTTGGCTCGTGATTACGACAGCCGCCAACAATGAACTGTGCGTAATTTTAATTTAATTAATTATTTTAAAAGTAAATATAAACTGGGCATACGCGAGCTTTATGGGCAACCCTAGTGACTCCGCAGACGAAGCCTCTTCAAAATTGGTATAAAAATTAAAAACTAATAAAGCACATGACACTATTAAAACACATAACACTATGGAAAATAAATCTAATGATGCAACACCACAGCGTCCAGATGGTGAACGTATTTTAAATGCCACTTTAGTAAAAATGGATTTGTACAAATTTATTAACCAAATAAAGAATGAAACAACTTGGACAAACAGCGACCGGAATTCAGTTACAATTTTCAAATCAGAGACTATGAGAATTGTGCTAATGGGACTACATGAAAATGCAGAATTAAAACCACATAAGGCGAATGGAGTGATAAGTGTTCAGGTATTGGAAGGGAAAATAAAGTTTATCGCAGAACAACAAAGCTCTCTAATTGAAAAAGGGCAAATGATAGCATTACAAGAAAATATTACTCATAGTGTAACGGCGTTGACTGAAAGTTTTTTCCTGCTTACACTTGCAATGAACAACAAATAGACAGCGGAAAAGCTGCCGGACTAGAAGTCAAGCAGCCAAAAAAAGTGGAATGAATTAACGGACCGATTCTTCTAATAACACCGAGTGATGACAAAGTTGGCCTTCGTTGAGATGGAGCACACCCTCAGGCAAGATTAGAAAGAAGTGCGACGCATTTATTTTTTCACAAATTGAATGCCGCTTGCTCTGCCAGAACTCAATAGGAAACCATTCACAATACCATTACTATCTAGATTGAAATCAATAGTGGCTTGTTCAAGGTTTTTGTAATCGAAATAAATACGGTTGTAGGAACTGAGCACGTCCGCTTTTACTGCGGCATTACTTCCTACTTTAAAGTAAAGATTTCCGTCCTTACTGTAGAACTGATAGGTTATGTTTTGCTCCTGGCTGTAGTAATTTCCTACATAACGAATGTGATCTTCAGGGGATAATATACTGAGGCGTTGAGCGATAGTATTCCCGTGTTTCTGCACCACTGTAAGTTGCTGATATTTTCCATTCCGTAAATTGCTAAACACAGCTTTGTCGTTTGTTACACCAATTTTATAGGTGTTGCTACTGTCAGCATAAAGCATCTGCTTAGGTTGCCCTGTAACCTGACCATTGAACACACCCTCTTCATGTCGAATGTGAATTAATACATTGGAAACTACCTGATAGACTCCGGTAAAAGTGGTTGCATGTTCAACACTTAATGATTTGCCTACTGTTTTATCGATATTGCTTTGAAGCAGCGCTGTGGAGTTTTTGTCCCCAAAAATATATACATCAGCGATAGCCCGAGTGATAGACTCAGGATTGATGTCTTCGGAGTTACCAAGACAGATAATCGAAATTTTTCGTTTTTGAAATCGTAAGGTTTCTGAACGAAATCCTAAAAATGCTCCTGCGTGTGTTTGGATATCCTCATTACGGTACGTACTGAATTGTATCCCCATGCCATAGTTCAAAATGTTGCCGTTATTCAACGTTCCTCTTTTTAAGATATGCTGAACCAGCGATGTGCTATCATAGAACGCTTTGTCCCATTGAGCCAGGTCTTCAATTGTTGTAAGCAATCCTCCGTCACCATAAGCTGTATACTTATTCTTAAAGGGCATGTAGTTATCAACTGATCTGAAATAACTTATAGCCCTTATCACTTTTTCTTCGATTTTGTAGTTACCAAAGCTAGAGGAGTTCATATTAAGCGCTTTGAAGAGATTGCTACTATATTCTGGAAGTATTTTCCTTGTAATCCGGTAGATGATCTCCGCCAGAAGAATGTAGTTAGAATTGCTATATACACAGCGATCTCCGGGATTGAAATTCAATTTTTTTTGCCTTACGATTATGTCCATAGCATCCTTGTTCCTAAAATTTTTTTCAAAGCTTCTTCCTGTTAGCCACATAAGCACCATATAGTCGCGAATTCCGCTCGTATGATAGAGTAAATTTTCAATTGTAATGCCTTTGCCGTAGTCAGGAAATTCATTAAGAAACTTGCCAATACTATCCGTTAATGAAATTTGCTGCTGCTGAGTAAGCAATGCTATAACAAATGCAGTGAATTGTTTACTGCCCGAAGCTATGTTGTATACTACCTGTGGGGTATTGGCCTTATGTGATTTGAGATCAGCCATGCCGTAACCTTTTTGAAAGATGAGTTTACCGTCTTTAATAATACCAATTGTGACACCGGGTTTGTCACTGCCGGCGTAGTCGACCAGAATAGAATCAATCGCTTGTTCAAAGGAAGTATTCTGATTGAATTGAAATGCATTTACTGAATTATAGGCAAGCGTACATAGTACGGAAAGAAGTAAAGTGTATGTGTCTTTCATAACATGCTAAGTGATACGGTAGGTTATTAGAGGAGTTTGGAGGAATCTCAGACTTTAAAAAACAGATTCCTGTTTCAGGAACTGGATGCTGAGTGGGTACTTATAATGCCGGTGACTTGTTACCCTCACGGTATTTACGAGGATAACGATCTGACTAAATAAACCTAACACAATTAATATAGGAGGCGCAAAGAATACCACAAAGGGAAGAATGTAAAGCGACATGCTCAGTTGAAAATTGATCACGTCAATGGCATGTTTGCGGATGTCTTTCACGTCATCACGTTTCCATATCCAAACCAGTATGGGCGGTATAATGAAAAGAAATAAACCACTTAAGTGCAGCAGGGGCAACCATTTACTGTTCTCCTTTTCGTTAACTGCATTTAATTCTGGTTCACTGTTGACTAAAACTGCAAAATCAACCTCCAATGCTGCTGCAATAGATTGAAGCGTATACGCACGCGGGTCTACGTCTCCATTTTCAATGCGTTGAATGGTTCGCACACTGATGTCGGTCTTCGCAGCTAAGTCCTCCTGCGTGATGCCTTTCTTTAGCCTTAGTTCTTTTATTAAGTGTCCTGTTCTCATAAATGAATTTTCCTCAAATAAATGAAGATAGCAGAGGACACTGCCACTTCAAATACCCGACATTCACACGACAATGTAGAAAAATAGCTATTTTGGCCTTATCGCGCGATCATGCAAACAAATTTACTTCAAATACCCTGATCTCAGCTGTTAAAACGCACAACATTGCCTGGCTATACACCATCTAAAGAGTGCTCAGGGTAGTGTAAGCGGGAAAGTAGGCAATGAAAAATGCGCTATTACTGACCTTGCAACTGTTTTCTACTCATCTTATCAATCAGGTTTAAACCAATTTTTGGTAAAAACTTATTGAAAAGTTTTAGCAACGGAACGTTAGCGCCTGGAGCAAATTCATTTTTCCCCGTATTGATACGTGTAATAATACGTTTGGCAAATTCATCAGCATTGACAAGTTTGCCGGTATTTCCCAACTGTTTTGGCATTGCCGTATCAACTCCTGGCGGTAGTATTTCAACAACTCTGAAATTTATATTCTTCAACTGTATTCGCAACGTCTGGGTGAATACCCGAAATCCGGCCTTTGACGTTGCATAAAGCGGTAAAATCGGAATTGGGAACAACGCAATTTCAGACGTAACGTTGACAATCAGATTTTCAAAGGACTTGTTTGCCTGGCTGATAAACAGTTGAGTAACGGCAATAGCTCCCGAGAGATTTGTGTTTATCTTTTCAAAAATTTGGTGAGACGAAAAAACGGTTTTGGTTATATCCCATCGCTCAACAACACCTGCATTATTGATAAGAACGTCTAAAACCATCTTGCCAATTGAAATCTTTAAGAACAGTTCATCAATTTCATTTGCGACAGAAACATCGGCGACATAGTATATTATATTTTTGTTTGCAGCAGCCACCCGTTGAAGTTTCTCTTCGTTCCTTCCACAAATGATTATTTTATTGTCGTTTGACAAGTTTATAGCAAGGGCCTCGCCAATCCCGGAGCCACCGCCTGTAATTAAAATTGTTTTTCCTTTCAGCATTATTTGTCGCGTTAGGTTGCAAACCTAAATCCAACACTATACTTTTGCAAGTAGTTACAATAAAGTAAACTAATATACCATAAGTTACCGTTTTGATAATCAGTTATATAACAGGAATAAAAATGGAAAAATGTGATAACGATATTGGAGACCTGCAATTCATCTTGCAAGTTTTGGGTGGTAAATGGAAACTTCACATCCTCACCACCCTATATCACGGCAAAAAAAGGTTTAAGGAACTGGAACGTGAAATAGTAGGTATTTCTCCTAAAATGCTCATTAAAGAACTGAAGGATCTGGAAGGGACAGGCATAGTAAACAGACAGACATTTAATACCGTTCCGATAACAGTTGAGTATAGTTTGACACAAGACGGGTTGACACTAAAACCCGTACTTGAACAAATGAAAAGTTGGGCTGTAACGTTCAAACAAAAAAAGGCAAAAAGCAGTTGCTAACGAAAGTGACCAAGCCGGCATGAGTACGATCTCCTCATGAGCGTTCTTCGCGTTTTAATTTTCCCATATGATCGTTAATTCTTGCTTTGTCTTCCAGTACCCTAAAGTTCTGAACTCATTTGAAGCATAGAAATGGATCAACGTTCGTATTTCAAACCACACAAAGGCAACCCACCCAAACCCGACATTTTTGAAATATTCACAACAATTATTGTTTAGACGGATTCTAGATTGCTACATTTGTAGCTTAGAATTAGTCTAAATAATCTGTGAGCCCCAAACCAGACCAAAAACGCCTATTTTTGCTAGGTTTCTGCCTATTCATGGCACTTTCTGGTATTTCCCAGCATAACAGTATAAACGGTAAAGTCCTAGACGACCAGAAAATACCGGTACCGCACATCAATGTTTTTATAAAGCAACTAAATGTCGGGGCTATTACTGATGACAATGGAGTGTTTGTGATAAAAAAACTCGCTCCTGGGAGTTATGAACTGACAATTTCCGGCATCGGGTATAAAACTCAGGTTGTTACTGCTGCAGTTGGTTCAACAGCCTATGTCAAGCTTGAAGCATCAAGCGAACAACTCGAAGAAATTACGGTTGAGGGGAAATCGGAAACGCAACTTGTAAAGGAACAATCGATTAAAGCCGAAGTGATCAACACGCGTGCGCTGGCCACGCAACCCGCCACCATGATTGAGTTGATGAACCGGTCATCCGGTATTCGCGTGCGTCAAACAGGAGGGTTAGGGTCTTCGGCCAATGTTATGGTTAATGGTTTCCAGGACAAAGCGATCAAATATTTCAGAGACGACGTGCTGATGGATTACCTCGGAGCCGGGTACAATTTCGCACTCGTACCCGTGAATATGCTGGAGCGGATCGAGATTTATAAGGGGGTACTTCCAACACGGCTTGGCGCAGATGCACTGGGTGGTGGTGTCAACATGGTTACGAAACGATCATACAGACGGTATGCAGAAGCATCGTATGAAATCGCATCGTTCAACACCCATCGGGCTTCATTGAATCTTTTCTACCAGGATACTACAAACCATTTTTTTGCCGGTGGTGATGCCTTCTTCAATCATTCAGATAATAATTATAAAGTAGATGTTTTAGTACCCGACGAAGACCTCGGTACAGAATACCCGGATAACGTTAGGTTATTCCATAATGCATTCACACATTATTATGCAGAGGCATATGCGGGAATACTAAAAACGGCTTGGACAGATGAACTTCGCATCGGTCTTACAGGATTCTATATCGATCGTGATAATCAATATGGTACGCGCATGAAGCAACCGTTTGGTGCATCGACAAGTCAACAATATTCGCTCGTACCTACGCTGCGGTACAAAAAATCATTTTTCAAAGATCGGCTTAAATTTGACCAGTTCCTGGTAGCAAACACAATTCATGTAGAACAGGTGGATACCACGAAGGGAATCTATGACTGGTATGGTAAATTTCATCCGTCTAATGCAAGAAGGGGTGAAGTCTCAACGCGAGGCGCACTGTCTCATATCAGGTTCTCTTATTTCACGTCGCGCAGTAATGCATCGTACGCTTTAAGTCCCACGAACAAAGTAGAGTTTAACGTTGTTCACACCCGCCTTTCCAGAAAAGGAAGCGATCCGCTTGGACTAACCTTTGCAACATCGGGTCGTGACATACTTTCGGTTCCTGCCTATTACAACAAGACGGTAGTGGCGCTTGGACTTGAAACCCGGCTATTGGAAGGCGACCTTGTTAACAACCTTATTGGAAAGTATTATCACGCTGAAACCCGCGCAACGGATGGCGATTATTATGGTAACGAACTAGACCGTAATGCAACCAATCAACGCTGGGGCATCGCGAATGCGATAAAATACCACGTCAGCACAGCATCGTTTGTAAGAGCGTCTGCAGAGGCGGCAACGCGTCTTCCGGAACAGGACGAAATTTTTGGAGACGGCAATCTTCATGTTTCAAACTTTGAACTTAAACCTGAACGCAGCATCAATGTTAACCTCGGATACCGTACAGAAAAGCGTGATCGGTTTTCACTGGAGGTTAACGCGTTCTACCGGATCACCAAAGACCTGATTCTGAATGTGCCCTATAATTTTTTATACAACCAGCATCAGAATGTAGACCAGGTAAAAGGCCTGGGTTTTGAAACCGATGCAACCGTATCGGTGTTACCGTGGCTTAAGGCGAACGGTAACTTTACATACCAGGATTTCAGACTTTTCAATACCGGCAATTCGGCAAAGGAAGGATCGCGGCTTAGAAATACACCCTATTTCTTTGCAAATCTCGGGCTGAATGCATCGCGCTCATCATTGATTAACAAAAGAGATAAGTTACAGGTGTACTGGTATCTCATGTTCGTGCG
>WUUC01099232.1_pt1 | contig 17516 bp, 15 predicted proteins | sample 6278441 | NCBI WGS metagenome assembly WUUC01 (sample SAMN13675441, study PRJNA597444) | soil metagenome | isolation source: soil | place: USA: Washington | collected 2017-10 | reverse complement strand
CCATCGAGCCGGGACCAGCCTCGGCTAGCTCGTTATAGAAACGCTTTGTGTCGTCATTTACCTGTGGATTCCAAGACGGATAATAGGTGTCTCTCTCTTGTCTCCATCCAGACGAATCAGCATGGCCATAATTTAAGTTGCGTAAGCCTGACTCTTGAATACCTGTAATCAGAGCCGTAACAATATCTTTAGGTGGAAGCTTTCGTTTTTTACCCGTACGAATAATACTAAGGGCTACTCGACGTTGCTCTTTATCAAGTTTAGCCATTATTCACCAAACAACCATTGAGTCTCTGATTCTTTAACTTTCTTCTTTAATTTAGCTTTACGTTTAGGTGTCTCACCAGTTTTAGGGTCTTTCCCTCCAAAGAGCCATCCATGCTCATCTTCTTCAGGTACTAACATTTCCTCTTCTTTTTCTTGCCGTTTATCTTGCCGGCGACCCGTGACAATAAAGTTGTCGGTCTTATACAGGGGAGAGAACTGTTTAGCTAAACCACCCTCTGTTAAGCTTAACGCAAGCGGATACTTATCTGCTTCAACTGCTTCAGTCTTGCCATAACGTCCACCCCTACCAGGACGGACAGAAATTTTTCTATCTTTGACTCCCTCCCACGGAGGCTTATCTAATCTAAAAATAGTATATGTAGAACTAGGGTCACCTTCAGCAAGTAAACCATGACCAATAGCAATAGGTGCTACATAGGTCTCTAAAGCCTGATGGAGCATAATACCAATACGTTGTGAATCAGTAATAGGTGTACCGTTTTTATTAACGATTTCCTCGCCAGTCCAATCAAGGCCCGCATAAGCATCTAAAATATTCTTATACTGAGGAAGTAAAAAGTTGCCTAACCCAGCAAAGTCAGTTAAAGGTCCAAAGGAAGTATATGCGTTAGTACGGAAAAGTTTATTAGGTTCATCACCAGGAATCTCTCCAGAAAGAGAGGGGATAGAACCAAGCATGTACTCAGGTAAGGATTCAGCATGTTGTTTGAATCGTGATAATCCTAATGCCCTACGCTCCTCCTCATTCATCCTATTCACAGCAGTAATCATAGATACTCTAACAGGAGAACTAGCAGGTAAAGCTAATACCCACTTGATAGAAGCTCTAGCCCATAGTAAGAATGGAGCATACGTAAGCATAGAAGCACGGAACTCAGGTGACATAGTGGTATAATCACCCATGACCTTGTTGACCAAAGTACCGTACCGTGTGATTACGTTTGGATCGTCTACAATACCCTTAGCAAGCTGCTCAATCACTTTAGGTTGCATAAGAATTGTTTTATGCCAAGAGTGACCAAGACGACGAGCCTCTTGTTTTGCAGCCTTACCAATAGCCACAGTCCTAAGATGATGCTCTACGATTTGAGCAAACTGGAATGAAGAACGCTGAGCAGCACGGTAGCCCTTTGGACCCAAACGTAAAGCTGACGCTAAGGCTCGACGTTGAGCAGAAGAGTAAGACTCAAATAGAGCACGATCAACATTAGTAAGGTCAGCTAAAGAATCAGCAGCATGGGAAAGATGCCCGCCGCCAACAACAGTAAGAATGTCATTGTACGCTTGCTCATCTACCTTTTTAACCTCTCTGAGAATACGCTCTCCTGAAATAGCTGAAGTAGCTCCAGCACCCTCAAAGTAGAGACGAGTGACCATATCAATGATATTTCCAATATGCCACTTAGGGTTGAATGCTAAGACACTACCCTTGAACTCTCGATTGACACGACGAATTACTTTACCAATTCCATACTCATATTTAGCGTGTTGATTCAGACGATCTATCAACCGTTCAGGTACTAAGACAAATTTACCCTCAGCATTGGGACCAGAAGTAAGAGCCTCATTCAGAAGTTTATTCATATCACCATACAGACGCTCTGCTCGCTTACCACCGATCATTTTAGTAACGTCAGTTTTTTGAACCTCATCCATCCGTTTAATAAATGACTCTAAATTAACAGGTGTCATTTTCGGACCTAAATGTTCACCAAGATGTTTATCAGCAAACTTAGCTGCCTCATCTTTAGTAGCGAAATAAACAGGATGAGACTGACCAGGCACACGTAAAGAAGCTCTATCTAATGTAGAAATATAGAACCTACGCTTATCAATGATACTTCTACTTAAAACAGCTTGACGAGCTAAACTAGAGAATGCAACATCAGCAGTACCATTTTCAATATGCTGACCTGTTGCTTTCCAAGTATCAGCGTTAGGTAATGCTAGTACTGATTGTCGTCCACCATCACCAGCGTCTACACGTTGTGTAGAAATCATCACTGGCTCAGCATCCATACCACTCACATCTTTAGCATGACGTTGAATCTCAGCTAATGTAAGTGTTTTTCCATTGATTGTGAACCGACCAGCTTTCTCGTCAAACTTAGCTCCCATGTACCTAACAGCGTAAGGAATCCACGGTGCATATTTACGTGCCTCAGGATTGAGAGCACCACTAGCTACTAACTCGTCTTGACGTAAACTCTCTTGTTCACGAAACTCATCAACAGATTGCCATAGTCTATCATCGTCAAACATCTTAGGATTTTTAAGTAAAGTATCAATAACATCTAGAGTTTCACGTTGATGTGCAGCAATAGTAGTTACTGAAGTAGAATCATGCTTAGTTTCAATATCTTTTTTCCAAGCTTTAAGGTCACTAATAGCAGTACCTTTATTTCTTACTATTCCAGTACCAATAGCCCACATTGCATGTGGTGCAGCCTTATGTACCTTATGCGCTTTTTTACCTGCCTGACCTACTCCATGCTCAGCTTGTGCCCTATTATTACGCTCACCAATTTGTGCAATAGCAAACAACTCGTCGGCAGATTTCTCCATACGTAATACATACTTCTCGCCCTCTGCCTTAGCTACTACGTTCTTCAGTTTAGAACCGTAGTCAACCTTACCCTTAACTACTTTAGGTTTCGCATCCTTCATTACTCTAGTACTAAAACCATCTCCAAGAACTTGTAGTCCTTTGGTGAAAGCGTTAGGAGAGTAGTCACGATAGAGACGAAGATCACCAACAATCTCAACAGGTTTACGTGTGCCGTATCGAGGAGAAATACTTTCAGGTAATGCTCTACCAAAAGCTCCTGCCCCTCTACCAGCTACAGAATAAACACCGCTTAATTCAATGACACCACTGACAGGACGCTCTTGGAAAGCTTTGTAAGCCTCGTCCCATTTACCTTGAAAGGCGAGCGCTACAGGCGTAGTTTTAAGTGCATCCTCCCACATAGCTTCAACCCGAGAGGGAGAACCAATCTTAGAATCAATACCGTAGAAGCCACCAGAGAAACCCCACGCTAAGGCATCACCTGAAGCAGTAAGAAATTGATAAGTAGAAGGTACAAATCCTACGATTAAATCGTGTGTATCTCTAAGCGCTGCATTACGGAAATCCTGATCGGCAATAGAGACTCCGATCAAACCAGCAGCAACAGGTCCACCTTTAATGGCCGCACGTTTAAGACGTAACTCTGTACCTACCATTTTAGGACGTGCAAATTGTTGCAGTTTACGGACTGCTTCAAATGCCATAGAAGCATTGACACTAGAAGGCGCACCAGCACCAGCGATAATCCTAGAGTCCCTAGCTACTTTCTCAAGAGCAACATTTTGTTTAGAAGCAGCAGCATGAATGATACGCTCTTTAAGGACTGGATTAGCCTCAATAGTACGTGCAAGATTGGGAACACTTTTACCAGGAATCCATTTAGCAGAAACACCTTTAGAAGTGAAAGTAAGAACTGTACGCCCTTTCCTTTCAGCCTCTACTGCTTTCTCTACTACTTTGGATACATTTGGAGATGAACGAAGTGCTTTCTCCAACCCAGCAACAGCTTTAGAGTCTTTTAGTAGACGCCCAGCGTTAACGGCCGCAGCGCCCGCCCGAGTCCCTTTTAATGCACTTGCTCCCCTACCCAGCAACTGTAGTGCTTTAGGCGCAGCAGCTAGAGGGATAGGGGCTAATGTAGCAGCAGTAAGTAAAACTTCAGCAGTACCAGGCTGACTAGCAGCTTGCTCAGATTGTTCAGCTAATTCTTTAATACCAGCTTTAGTGAAAGTACCACCGCCAATAGTACCGTTCCAAGAGTCACCAGGAATAGGTTGCTCTTTAACGTTGAATCGAACAGGTCTAGTTTTCTTACCTTTAGCCTTAGGGGCTACTAAACCTTTAATGGCAAATGGAGATGCTTTTACCTTAGGCTTAGGAGGCTGACTTTTTTTATTCCTAACTACTCCTGATACCTCAGGAATATATACCGCGTCAGCAGCTAACTTTGCAGCACGTCTATTCTTTTTCTGAGAAGCATGAAATTGACGTTCAGCTTTAGCTTGTTCTCTTTCGCCAGTGACTTTAAGAATACTACGCTCAGTCTTTTTAACTTTAATAGTCTGAACAAGTAACTTCTTGGCCCTACCGCTAGGCATTGTACGAGCTTTTTTACCAAGCTCTCTAATTTCTTTAGTGTGCTTCTTTTTCTCTTTGTCAATGAAAAACTCATTGCCCTTAGCCTTACGACCTAGTAGCCTGTTTTTCTCTGCTCGCAAAGCAGATAGATTAGCTTTATACTCTTTTTCTTTCTTAGGATCAAGACCCTTACGTGGTTTTGACTCTAAAAGATTCTTAGTAGGCTTAGTAAGTTTTTTCTCATATTTGCTAATCTCATTGTCAACCTCTTTAATACGAGATTCACGAAGGGCGGCAGTATGTTTAAGACTCTGTAATGGAGTCTCACCCTTAAGATCAGCAGCAGATTTACCTGCAAGAATATGACGTACAGCTTTACCTCTAGAAGCTAGTACTTTATCTTTCTTAGTCTTAGGCTTACTACGACCTTGATAGATATTAACTTTGTCAGCTTCACGAAGTTGTTTACGTTCACGACGCTTATTTTCTTTACCTACACCGCGATGCTGTCTTTGCTTAGAAACAGGAGGGGGAGCAAGTTCTTTCTCTACTACCTCACGCTGCTTTCGCTCTCGCTCAATATTCTCTTTACCTACACCACGATGTGCTCTTTCCTCAGAGACCGTAGGTTTCTTAGGTACAGGTGCTTTAGCCTTCTTTTTTGGAGGCTTTTTACCTGCGTATCCTTTTGAGAATTTTTGACTGCTGGTAGGCATTATCTTCCGAGACTTTTGCCATTAGGGTCTCTTGCTGCTTTAATGTATTTACGATTATGTTGACCAATGTACTTCTTGATTGCTTTACGAGCTACTTTATCTGAAGCACCATAGGTCCGTAATTTATCGTAGGCAGCCTTACGTGCCTTTTTAGAAGTAGCTAAAGTTTTAGGTTTAACAGGTGAACCTCTCAAATATGAGAAAGTCTTACTAAACGGTTGCCATCCTCCTGATTGAGAACTATCACCACCACCACTTTTACCATATCCTTTTTGCTGTAAAGCAATAATTTCTTTAGAGTGCTGTGCTTTAATACCAGCTAACTCAGCATTAGAAGCTCCAGCAGCAGCTAATTCTTCTAACCGTTGCTGATGTTCAACATTCTTAAGTTTAATCAATTCCCTAGCGTTGACCTTAGCATATTCAATACTAGAACGATCTTGTTTACCAGCTTGTTTAGCTTCTTGTTTTTTAAGACCTAAAGCTTGACGTGATAAGAAGTTAGTTTGCTCTTTGTCACGTAATTCCATTAAAGCTCTACTAGCTAATTCAGGACGTTGCATAATAAGCTCTAACTTATCTGCCCTGATTTTACCAAGCTCTTGTCCATATTCATTTCTAGTATCAGTAAAGCGGTTTTGAACTTGACGGCCGATATCTGCCATTTGCTCTCCACCACGCATACCAGCAGCAGCACCTAAGCCGCTAAGGAAATTCTGAAAACCAGCCGCTTGCCCTTGAGCTTGTGTGTTTAAAGCATTAGAATTCTGTGCAGCACCAGCTTGCTGTTCAGCGATCATGGCCGCAAGACGATCCCGCGCCGCGATGCTCTGACCCTCGTATGCCCCTATGCCGGTCTGAGCGGCGTCTCCTGCCGCAGCGATGGCACCTTGGGTATCAACCCCCGCCTGCGCTACAGCGCCCGTCGTAGCGGCTCCTGTGGTGCTTTGTGCAGCTAAACGTGCAGCCTCTTTTGCAGCAAGGTCTTGATAATAAGCTCCAATGTTTCCTGTAGCTTGAGCACCTTGCCTACCGATATTACGGAAATCTAGTTCACGCTGTTTAATCAATTCATTAGAGGCATTTGTTTGCATACGTAAGGTAGGATTAAGCTGCATATTAACAGCTTGTTTTACCGCATTACGCAATGCGTCTTTAGTAAGAGGCCGGTTAGGTTCATAAATACTAGGAAGTTTAGGCGTACCTTTACCCCGGACTTTTACAGATCCTTTTTTTTGCCTCATTTTTGCTTGAGGTCTTTTTTGATTACCTTGCCCAGGATTACCAGGACGTTTTCTTTGTCCAGGTTTAATTTTATTTACTTGTTTCTTACCTTTGGGCATATCTACCTAACGACGATTTTTAGGTTTCATATTGATGTTATAACTACGTTGAGCACCAGCATTGGTTTTAGGTTTAAGACGTTTTTTCAAAGCAGCTTGTATAGGTGTTTCTCCAGCAGCTTGTCCTCCTCCACCTTCAGAAGCTTCAGGAAACATTTCAGCAGCTAAAGCTTGACGTTCTGCCTCAGCGGCGGAAGCACGTTCAGCAGCTTCTAAGCCTAAGTTTTGAGAACCAAGATTGTAATTACCAATAAGCTCATTCCTTTGCAACGCCCTCATAGAGAGAGCTTGTTGGAAAGTTTCATCTAAACTAGCTCTACGTTGAAATTGCTCTTGACCTAAGTTACCTAAATTCTCCTGTGTTGCAGTAGAGTATATCGCACCACCAGTATTAGCTCCCTCACGTAAACGTTGAATTTCAATAGGAGCTAGATAATCTAAATGAGATTTTTCTCTACCATAACGAGTTTTATCAAATACATCTTCTGTATTAAACTGTTGTTCACCAATATTTTTATTGAATTCAAGTTGAGCTAAATCCTGCCAATACCGTGCATCTCTAGGATCAGTAGGAGGCGCTAGCTGAGGGGCAGCAGGTGGGGGAGAGGCAGCGGGACTTTGGGCTCCAGGTGTGCTTCTATTACCTGCTTGAGGTTTGCCTACATTCTTCCTAGAAGCATTTGCATCGCGAGCTTGGCCTAAGCCAACTCGGGCACTAACGGGTTGAGCCTGAGATAGACGTGGACGAGGCTCATTAGGAGGCCGAGGATTCGGATTAACCGAAGGTATACTATTTCTTCCTCTGCGTAAAGCCATTATCCTATCCTCAAGGGTTCCACTTTAATGTAGATACTATAGAATGTGTGAGCGACAACTCCACCATCTACTTTATATCTTACTTGCCCTACTTCATTTTTTATAAATTCTTTTGATTCTGCTTCACCAAAATGTGAGGCTGGAGACGCCCCATTAAAGTTTGTACGAGATATTGTCTCTCCTAGAAAACTTCCATTTCTATGAAGACCCGTTCTAACGTAAGAACCATCTCCAACAGCATTTTGAGTTACAGATGCTGCTCCAAAATAAAAATTATAGACTCCACTAAAGCTACAAGTTATAAAAGGAGAGTTAGTAGTTTGATATGCAGATGAACTTGTAGTTACACTTGAAGTTCTATTACTTAATAAAGGACCGCCTAAATAATTCCAAGGAAATTTTTCATCTTCATCAGTGAATAACATATGCCAATACATATTTTCTGCTGCCTTTAGATAAATCTCTTCACCTATATTAGATGTATCAGGAAGTTCAGTTAATATTTGTCCCTTTTTGAATCCAGGCGCCAGATTATCATTATCAATGAGTCCATTAAACTCATTTAACATAGAATTTTGATCTGGTGTTATAGCCATTATTGGTTTACTACATGTAGCTCAGCATGTAAAATTTGCCTACCTGCCGGAAGACCAGAACAAGCTACTCCTAATGCATACATACCTGTTGTGGGGACAGAGAATAAACTTGAATTAGCATTTGTAACTTTAGCAGTACCAGGATTTTCAATAACCGCTGTATTTCCAACTAAAGGATTCATAGTAACAACAACTGTATTACCTGCTCCGCTGCTAAAGCTAACCGGATAAAGAGCAAAAGTCCATTTCATTAATCCAGGTGATGTATTGTTGGTAATAACTTGTGCTCGTATCCGTAATTTAGCTGTCTTGTTTGCAACGGCATGATCCGCTTCGTCTAAGTAACTTTGAGCTAAGTTAATTCCGTTAGATATGATAGAACCACTAGGAACAAGACCTGATGCATTATAAGATAAAAGACTAGGAATATTATCTCCTGCTGTGGAACCAGTTAATGCATGACCAAATATTAAAGTTCTATAAGGGTAGTCAATCCCGTTGCTACTGTTTAAGACAGCATTTAACCCATTACGTATAGTAATGAGAGATTCACGAACATCGGAATCCTCGGTGCTATTAGGTTGACCAATAGTAGGAATAGAAGGGGCTAATGTACCGGGCATTCTTAATCCTTTTTGTAATCTACAGCAATTGTGTAAGCGTAAATCTCTAAGTCTTGATTATCTTGCGATTCAAATTTTAATGACCATGCTCGACCTACGCCAGGTGTGTAGAATCTTTTTTCTACAATCGCAGGATTGTCTCCAAAAGTGCCTGCTCCACCAAATGTACCTTCGCCCCCAAATGTACCGCCTTCATCAGAAATCTCCCAATTCTTAATCTCCTCTTTAATGTAGGAGGTATTGAAGGAACGATTTGTATAAAGTTCAAATGTGCCTAAGGCATCAACTCTTATCTCTCTAACTCGCTTACGAATATGAGGATATGTGAATACATGCCAAGGGGATATCCAATATGCAGGAAAGACTTCATCAGTCATATCTACGAATTTTTCAGGAACGAAGCATTTGAAAACTTGACCGTTTAAACCTACCCTAGTAGATCCAACTCCGTAAAGTGTTGCAATGTTAGAAGGGTCAAGTAAAGCAAACTGATTAACAGCAGCTTGAACCGTTTTACTGTAAGAAATCTTATGAGGCCACCACGAACCGCTACTTAAATCATACTCTAAAATAGTATCATTAAATGAACCACCTTCTGAAAAAGAAAGATAGTAATAACCACCAACATGAATGGCACATGCTTTAGAAGCCATTGATCCTGTTAGATTTTGTAGTAACGGTTTGACTGGCTCATTAATTTTCTTTTCAAAACTATGCCCATTAGTTACGACAATCTCATTGTCAGCAGTTAAAAAGAAAAGTCCTGCCTCAGTAGAAGCGATACTACGATTAGAGATACAGCCCATATCATCTGATATACGACGATATCCACCAGTATTAGAATCTAACAAAACAAATGTTTTTCTTTGCTTAAAGATTAAAAGATAGGGACCGACCTTACCTAACCCTGTAATTTCTTGTCCATCTTCAGGGTCAACTTTAGTAGATCCACCATTAGGTGATTCCCAATTAAGAGGATCTATAATATCGCTCCAATATAACTCAGAACCTTTAGCTATATAAATACGATTATCATGATATATAATAAATTTACCATTAGGGACCGAACCTTTAGTAGCGACCCAATTTTTTGTTTCAGAAGAAACGCCATCCCAATACTGAGGCGTGTTAATTCCATTTACACCAAATACAGGTCCTTGTCCACCTGACACTGGAGCCTGTGTCCATTCCCAATTAGATTCATTAGAGAGAAATGTTTTTAATTGGGTGACAGTACCAGTTGTAGTGATTTTATATAAAGAAGTTCCACCAGCGGCAATCATTACATCTGTGCCTAAGTTTACACCAAAAATAGATGTAAAGTTTCCAGAAGTTAAAAGTTGTTCTCCGATTTTCTGACAGCCATTACGCTTCTTGATAGCGCCTGTAGGAGTACTGTGGATATTTAAAGCTCCCCTTGCTTGGCCACCAGCAAGTGAGTAAGGCGAAGCCTCAATATTAACACCAGAAGCAAAGTCTGCAAATACGTAAGGATTACCACGCATTATTCATACCCCGGCCAAGCGCCCTCTACCTGAGTAGGGCCGTCTTGTCTATCCGATTGAACATCGCCTACGAACTGAATTAAGTCTTTGTCGAAAATAGCTTTATGTGTATTAGACATTTCAATATCACCCTCAGCTAAATAAGCTTTATACAAACAGTACTCAACAATAAGATAGATATAATCGACAGGGATTTGTGGAGTGTCAGTTCCAGACAGCATAGAGGGATTGCCTCTATAACGTAAAATGATTTTGTAATTAGTATTTGGATAGGGTCTAAATAAGATAAAACGGTTATTTTGATCTGGAAGATATGTTATGAAATATCGAGTAGGAGTACCTAGTTCCTTATCAATTTCATCAAGTTCTTTTACAGTTTCAATAGGATATAAATTTGCTCCCGAAATCCCAGCACTATTTTCATCGTATAAAACAGAAATAAGACGTTGATAATCTGAAGGCAAAGCGTAGGAGTCTATATCAGATTCTGTTTCAATCTCTATCGAACGAATATTTTCTTGTAGATCAGCTTTACGATAGATTTTTTGTTGTGCCTCATTAGCCCAATTATCTATTCGCGCAGCATAATTCTGAGCAGAAAACCCATGACCTAAAACTTCATTTTTAATATCTTCAAGTGTAAGCAGTGCCATTAGAAGAACGCTTTGTCTTTCACGCCTAAGTCTTTACGAATAGCGAATGCTAAAAGTTCAGCATTTTCGCCCATTTTCTCATGCATTTTATGCTCTTCCTCTTTTTTAGCTTGAGCATCTTGCTTCTCTAGCTCAGCTACATAATCATAACTAGGACTAATAATTTCTCTAACACGATTAACTACTCGCTTATCCAAGCTAGTAAAAGTGTTAACTAAATACTCTTGCTCTACGCCTTTAATAGTTTCCTTAGCGTACAGAGCATAAAATTTTTGTACTCCATTATAACGAACACCCAATCTAGAATCAATTTCTTTTAGTTCCTTGACTACTTCACTCAGGTCTTTCTCTATGACAACCCAATCCTCATCATTTGCTTTAACAACCTGCTCTTGCGTAGCTGGCTGAATATCCATAGAATGAGTAGGTCTTTTTGTTAGAATTGTAGCTGTCATTTTATCTCCCTAGAAAAAAGGGCCGGGGTCAATGAAAACCCCGACCCTCTAATCGTATCTATTTATCTCCGTTACTAGGCAGCAACGTCGTCTTGGGCTTTTTCGATTACACCATTCCGGTTGGGAGAAGTGTTACCAAGTGAAGCGTACCATTTGAACCATGCTTGCCATACGTTCATCTTCTGACCGGCAGTAGTAGAGTTCTTCAGATGGAAGATAACTCCATCTTTCTCTAACCACCCAGGACCAGCCTGCTCAAACCAACGGAACGAATCTTTGTTGATTCCGAATGCGAATCCCTTAGGTGCATCGTCGTCAGAAATAACAGGTACCTCGTTAACCCAGATAGCAGTATAGCCACCTTTGATTTCAGTAGCTCGCGAATCATTGAAACGCTTTTGCGACTGATAGGTATCTGCTAACCGGCGCTTGATACCGCGAGTAGTAACGATTGCCTCGACGTCACCATTACCCCCGGCGCCAACTTCATCCATCAGTGTCTCAAACAGAGACTCACCGGCTACGTTACCTTCCGCATTTAATACCTTAGCGTTCCAGTATTCGTTACCAGCAGTAGCTCCATTGATACCGTGGAGTTCGCGATTTTTGGCAATGATGTTACGCAGGCCATCCATCTCGTTCATACGAGAACCTGTGATGTACACAGAGTATTCAGTACCAGCCGACCCGGCAAGGTTAACGTCTAATTCGATAGTAGGTTCTGCTCCAGTCGTACGTTTAATGACCGTAGCTCCTACAATACCGTTAGTAGTAGCACCCGAGGATGCAACTAAAACGTCAACCACATCTCCAACGCCGATGTACTGTACGGAATCAACGTTCACGACTTTCAGAGTTGAAGCAGCACGAACTTTTGCAAGCGCGCCTGTACCATCTCCATAGACCTGACGGTTGATATCCTTACGCATCTCTTTAGCGAGCATCGAAGACTCACGCTCTAAGAGGTTCGCAAAAGCACCAGCGTTGTTCTGAGTTGCAGTAATCGTCGGATCAGAAATCTCCATTGCATAATAGTGATACTTGATTTTGACGATTGCATCAACATCAGTGTTGAAACCAGCAACCGGAAGGTTAGCGTTATCTCCACGCGACCCACGACCACGGTTTTTGTTTACGTGGACCGGAACAATAGCCCTACGCCCTGAAAGATCAATATGCTCAGAATCACGCTCGATCTGATCAATCATCCAGGTTTTGTAATTTAACTGCTCTACAATTGGACCCACATAAAAGTCTTTCAGAAGCGGGTCCGCTGCGCTTAATGTATACGTAGCCATTCTCTTACTCCATCCGAATTAGGATTGATTTTGTGCCTCTAACCTAGCTCTTGCAGCGGCATTCGCACTTTTGAAATCCGTGATTTTATCGGGAGTTGTATTAGGTGTACCTGGACCCTCAGGTTTACCAGGCTGTTGTGTCTTTTTAGTGAACAATTGTCCTTGAGCTTCTTCAACTACATTTTTGTAATCTTCAAAGCCTTTTTCGATTGCATCAGGACCTTCATGTGCTAAAGCAAATTTACAAATAGCAGCTTCGACTTTCTCGTCAAAGTCACCATGCTCTTTTTTAAGAGCAGAAATTTGTTCATCAATTGTTTGATCTGCCTGTTGCAATAATTGTTCTTGTTTTTGTGATTGCTGTTCTTCAAGGAAAGGATTAATGAGACCTTGGACTTGCTCTTTAACTACCTCAGCAATATCCTCAGCACTTAAACCATTTTCCTCTGCTTCTTCAAGGAACTCATCGCCTTCGCCTTCACCTTCACCTTCACCAGCGAAACCGTATTGATCCCCAACAGCTTTCCACCACTCCTGAAAACCTGAAGGATCATCCTCAGCGTTAGACATAAGCTCTAACAAACCAAGCATTCCCTCCATAACCTCAGGTTCTATTTGATTCACACCTAATTGTTCGTACGGCTCCCATGCTTTTGTTTTCTCAGATAACTCGCCAATACGACTATTGGCATTTTTCTCTACCTCTTTTAAAATAGGATCAATGTGCTGCCGATACTCAGCAGGTACTTTGTCGATACCGGGGAATAACCCCTCGTCTAAAGCAGATGAACCTTCCTCGGAGGCACCACTAGCGCCTTCACCTTCATCAGCGCCACGAATAGGTACGTAATCTTTGTCGTACCATTCCTCAAATGTTTTGTCTCCGATTTTTGTATTCATCTTACTTTTCCTTATCCGGCTGTAGTAATCCCTGGCCTACGCTGTACTTCTTTGCCCTGGCGTATTAGCTGTAATTACCCCTGGCCTATTAGTGTGTAGTGAAATTATACTATCAATAGTTACGTCTTAACTTGCACCAGCACTGGCCGCTTGCTGCGCGGCTTTCTCGCCCGGTGTAAGGGAGTCCTCAGGACTAAGCTCCACGCTCTCTAACAGCCCCTCAGAGGCTCCAAGGGCTTGCCGTTCACCAGGCGACATTTCTTCATCACCTAACGGATCAGCTTGTTCAAGCTCTTTGACCAACACATCAAGACCATTTACAGTGTCTTGTTTAAAAGGCATGTGTTGACGCCCTTGTAGTTCGTTAAGGAACTCCCTTGCTGTACCTACGAATTTACGTGTTGCTGAGTCCATACTTACCCCCTAGACGCCTCGAAAACCACCATTGAGTGCATCAATCTCTTTATATTTTGCGCTGATCATAGAACCAGCTTGATTACGAGGACGGAAAATTACATCGTCAGGATAACCTTCTTTATCAAAGGTACTAACAGCATAAATTTCGCCTTCGATATCTCCACCCTCTTTTTTAGACCGATGAAGAGTAGCTGCACGTCCTACAATTGCATCTGTCTCGTCACGACGATTCTCGTCACTTACTGTCACAGGATGGACAGCGGGACTTGTAACCGCAGTTGTGGACGGAGTACGAGCACTAGTAGATTGCGTAGATGTACTTTTTTTAGAACTAGTTTTACGAGTACTAGTTTTTTTACTAGAAGTTTTAGCTTTTGCTTTAGACGCCATTCTTAACCTTCCGGTTGTTCATTTTCTTCAGGTTGCTGTTTAATCTGCTCTAAATGCTGTTCATGCTGTTGTTCTTGACCAGCTAATTGTTGCTGCTCCTGTGCGATAGTTCTCATTTGATTTTGAACCGCACTTACTTTTCTTTCCTTATGTAAACGCCAATGTGCAAGAAAAACACCTTTAATTTTCTCGTCTTGCTGTTCCCATTTAGCGCTTTTCATCTCTTCCTCGTGACCTTCAATATGTAAATCATCATCATCAAAATCATTAATAGTAAACATTTCACCATTATATAATTTGCGATTCTCTCGCTGAATTTGAGACTCATCATTTTCTAGGTCTTGGAAAAGCTTATCTAATCCTCCCATCTCGTAATCTTGGAAGAACTTTCGCATAGCCCGTTGATTAAGTGGCACTCCATACTGCATAGCCAAATTTAGCAACTCTTGCATAGCAGCTTGCTTAGCAGCTTTAGACTGCGGCATACCACTACCGGCTTGAACATCAACGTTCAAGACTTTTTCAAGCATATCTCCCTTAAATGCAAAGATATCCCATTTTCCATCCTCACCTGCCATATGGATCATACGTTTATCGTCTGTCCACTTTGCACGTAATTTAAGAATGTAATTGCCTGCAATAGCTAATGTCTTCTCCATTAACTGAATCTCAGGACCTAATCGAGAATCATCAGCCTCTTGTAAAAGATTAATCGCAGAAGCAGCAGTAATCCCAGCAGGGACACTTGCATTAGAAATCTCATGTAAACCACTGATTTCTTTAATAGAATCCTGAATACGATTAATCTCCTCGCGCACATAAACAGGAATCTCAGGAGGTTGGATGAAGCTTGGAAGCGCATTCTGTACTGTATCAGAATAGAGTACTTTCTCTCCAATCTTACCAGTCCATTGCACATTTGCCTCACGAGAAATCGCCACAGAAGGATTACCAATCCTAATAGCATTCTCTCGGATTTGAGATTGAAGCTTATTTAGATCAGTCTGAGGACCGCGTAATTGGCTTGTAATTGAAGTAGGCCAAAAACGGCCAGGTACCAAATTAGAAGAAAACATTACATATGGGAAATCAGAGTAAGGAGAATCAGCTACATTCGTTTCCTGTAAAATCTGATTATTAGCCCATACAACCCATTTACCCTCAGGATATTTCTGATTAGGACGACAAAAGTACTCAAATACACGAACACCCTTCGCCCTATTTTTAGAACTACCTGAAGAAGATGCATAGCGCGACTCTGCTACTCCAACAGGAATCTCAGCATCCTCAGTAAAAGATTTTGCTCCGTAAGTTTTAAGCATGTACTCTTTAGAACGAATCTTCTCCTCGATAATCCACTCACACTCATCTAAAGATTGAGCTAAAGGATCAGGATAAAGTTCAAACGGAGAGATTACGTCTACGGCCATATCCCCACGGGCTACCTCTTTTTCCTCAATCCCAACACCTTGTTGCTCCGCTAACTGTAAAAGTATCTCAGCTTTGGGGTCGTCAGCCCGCATAGGAGATTTTTTATCTTCTGGTCTAAGTGGCTCTCCATCAGGACCAAACAGAAACTTTGCAGAATCTCCCTTTGTCTTATCCCAATAAATCTTCCAAAAACCAGCACCACAAATCTCAGCCCAAAATTGTACCATTAAGTGCTGGTAATCAAGATTTAGTAATTTCCAATCATTAGCTAATACCTTTTCAGCGATTTCAGCATTAGCCATATCTGAATCATCAGCAGTTGCAGGTGTACATACAAAAGTGGGCCGACTCTTAGTTTTCTTTGCAACCCTTGCAACTACAGTAGGAAGGATACGATTATCAACAAATTTAACTCGCCATTCCTCAAGTTTAGGTCTATCAATACGTCCACGATTCCAGAATATCCATTGATCTCCCATATAAAATGAAAGATTTAAATACCAATCAGACTCTAATTTACCTCTGAAAGCCTTAGCTTGTTCATAAAGTTTCTTGAGTTCTAATAAGTCAACTTGAGACCCTTTTTTATAAGTTTGAGCTTTAGTAGATTGTTGTGTCGTATCAGCCATTTATTTAGTCCTCGCGTAAAGGTGTATGAGGATCTACTTGACCTACTAAATCAAACTCGTCTACAGGTTTCTCATCAGCCGCTTTAGGAGGCTCCACCGCAGCAGCTTCAAACGTAGCCGGAGGGGGTACAAAAATCTCTGGGGACTTTATGCGTTCGTTTAATTCCCAACGCTCATGTTGATTACGTTGAAGTAATTTATTAAGAAATACTAACCAAGCAATATTAGTAATAATTAAACAAAGAGCTAAACCGATAACTATAAACTCCATTATGTTACCTCAACAAATCGCGGCCTACGTGCAGGACGTTGAATTTTCTCACTAGTAAATTTAGAAAGAGTATTCTCCATATCAGAGATTAACGCTTCTAAAGCTTTTGCATGTTCTTCATGTGCCTCAAGCGCCTCGCCTAGCTCTTGATTCTCAGTCTTTAGATCCTCAGCCGGAAATAGACCTACTAAAGCACCTGCATTTTTAAGACATTCATCACAGATAATTAGATCATCAATTGATACCTTAATATCTCCTGCTGTATCAATTACTGGTCCGTCATAGTATGCATCAAAATCAACATGTTTTCTATCTAAATATTGTCCATGACAAGATGCACAGTATGTTATACTTGATGCTAATTTCATAGTACTCCCTTTTTACCTGCTAAGGCGCGGTTGTCCCCCCATTAGCCGAAGCAGGTACTTTTTTACGTTTTAGTTTTTTGCTAATCAACCTCTTACGAGCTTTAGATAACTGACCAGGATTTGTCTTCGCTTGTGCAACAATAGACTCTAATGCTTTATCCCGCATACTGAGAAATTTATCCCGAGAGGCTTTCGCTCCACCCAGCGACTCAGTAACTGTAGATTGACGTTTCTCTAAACTAGCTAAATGTTTTTCAATAGCTGTTTTAGTGCTATCGTCAGCAGTACCAAGTTTACCTTTTAATTCTCGTGATTTTGTCTTAAGCTCTTTTTCACGCTCTCGACCAGCTTGTACTTTCTCATTAAGCTGTCCTACACGACCAGGCTGATATTTTTTACCATAGACCTGTTTCTGCCAAGGCGCTCCACCAAACTTTTTGCCCATGATCTGTTTGACCATTTGGTGTTTAGTATTAGTATCAGCATTTTTAAATTTCTCTTTAAACTGCGCAACTGCCTGAGCACGATCACCTTTACGTTTTCCTTCAGTAAAGATATTCCCTTTCTCAGTAGCTTTAGCCGCTGCGCTCCGACTAACCCCTGAGGCTCGCTGTGCGACCGCCTGAGCCACGGCGTCGGCTTTCTGAGCGTTCCCCCCTGCCGCTCCTCG